>SESG01032234.1_pt1 | contig 63137 bp, 54 predicted proteins | sample 3171421 | NCBI WGS metagenome assembly SESG01 (sample SAMN10866946, study PRJNA518727) | freshwater metagenome | biome: subpolar coniferous forest; feature: holomictic lake; material: water; isolation source: holomictic Lake 227, 6 m and 8 m depth | place: Canada: near Kenora, Ontario | collected...
TCGCGGGAATCGTGCTGGCCAGCAGCGAATCACTGCTGAAGATCCTCAACGACATTCTGGATTTTTCCAAGATTGAGGCGGGCAAACTGGAAATAGAGACGCTGGACTTTGACCTGCGTTCCCTGCTGGAGAACTTTGCCGACACACTGGCAATGCGTGCCCACGAAAAGGGGATCGAGCTCATCTGCGCCGCCGCGCCGGAAGTGCCGTCATATCTGCAAGGCGACCCCGGCCGCCTGCGGCAGATTCTCACTAACCTTACGGGCAACGCCATTAAGTTCACCCATCAAGGCGAGATCTCCGTGCGAGTATTCCTGGTATCGGAAACGGAAGCCTCAGTCCTGCTCCGCTTCTCCATTAGGGACACAGGTATAGGCATCCCGGAACATAAGCAGTCAATTATGTTTCAGAAGTTCACTCAGGCTGATACTTCGACCACTCGCCAGTATGGCGGAACCGGTCTGGGCTTAGCCATATCGAAAGAACTGGTGCTGAAGATGGGTGGTGAGATCGGTTTAGTCAGCGAAAAAGGACAAGGTTCGGAGTTCTGGTTCACCGTGCGCCTGGGCAAACAGGCACAACGGGAACGCAACGTAGCGCCGCCTGCCGATATTCGCGATTTACATGTTCTGGTTGTGGATGACAATGTTACCAACCGCGAGGTTCTTATAGAGCAACTTAAGGCATGGGGTGTGCGGGGGGAAGAGGCCCCGGACGGGGCAACCGCCCTGCAGGCGCTCAATTGCGCCAGCGACGCGGGCGACCCATTCCGAATGGCCATTCTCGACATGCAGATGCCCGGCATGGACGGAGCGGAGCTGGCAGCGGCCATTAAGGCTGATGAAACACTGAAGGATATTCCTTTGGTGCTGATGACCTCTCTGGGCCAACGGGGGGACGCAAAAAAAATGGAGCAGATCGGATTTGCCGCGTACCTGAGCAAACCGTCGCGGCAGTCAGATCTATTCGACTGCCTTGCCGTGGTGTTCGCCTCCGCCGCGTCTCAGAAGCAGGCGCAACCTCTTGTCACGCGCCATGTGATTCGCGAGATGCGCCGTGGCGCGGTTCGTATCCTGCTGGCTGAAGACAATATCGTCAATCAACAGGTAGCCATAGGCATTCTAAAAAAGCTGGGCCTGACCGCGGACACAGTGGGAAACGGCGTGGAGGTAGTCACCGCCCTGGAAAATATCTCTTATGACCTGGTGCTCATGGATGTGCAGATGCCTGTAATGGACGGACTGAAAGCCACCAGAGAAATCCGCAATCCCAAATCCGCGGTGCGGAATCACCTGGTTCCTATTATCGCCATGACCGCTCACGCCATGCAGGGCGACCGTCAGCACTGCCTGCAGGCGGGGATGAATGACTACATTACCAAGCCGGTTGATCCCGCCGCCTTGGCAGAAGCGCTGGAGAAATGGCTGCCTAAAGAAGGAAAAGATGAATATCCAATAACCAATGCTCAACATCCAGCGAATGAATCCTTGGATGTTGGACATTCAAAACTCCCTGTCTTTGACAAGGCAGGAATGCTTGATCGCATGATGGACGACGAGGACCTGGCACGCATGGTGATCGAAACTTTTCTGGACGATGCTCCCAAACAGATCGAAGCGCTGCGCGGCTTTCTTGCGGCAGGCGATGTTTCGGGAACTGAGCGCCAGGCACACACTCTCAAAGGAGCCGCAGCCAACATTGGTGGCGAAGCACTGCGTGCGTTGGCCTTCAAGATGGAAAAAGCGGCCAGCGCCGGCAATCTGGACGAAGTCAGGGATCGCCTGCCGGAAATGATAACTCAGTTCGAGCTATTAAAGGAAGAAATAGGAAAGGGCAGGCTTTAGGCGAAAGCGGTGGAAGAACTACCCAAGATGGAGTTGTTTTCATAAACGGAGGTGTTAGCATGCGCATTCTGATTGCCGAAGATGACAAAACATCGCGCAATCTGCTGACGGTGGTATTGACCAAGCAGGGACACGAGGTGGTAGCGACGATCAACGGCGCGGAGGCCTTGCAGGCAATGCAACAACCCGATGCGCCGGGGCTTGCTATCCTTGATTGGATGATGCCGGAAATGGACGGGCCGGAGGTCGTAGTCCGGCTCCGCGCCGTAAAAAACGACCAGCCACCTTACATCATCATGTTGACCGCTAAGAGCGAAAAAGCTGACATTATTGTAGGGCTTGATGCCGGCGCGGACGACTATCTGTCTAAGCCTTTCGACCCAGGCGAGCTGCGTGCAAGGATTGAGGTTGGCAGGCGAATACTCGAACTACAAGCTAATCTGCATACAACCAATATGGCCCTTGCCCATGAAGCTTCTCACGATTCCTTGACCGACCTTCATAATCGCCGGGCCATCATGGATATCCTGTCCCGGGAGCTTTCCCGGGAAGAGCGACAGCGCAGCGGGATGGCCATAGGAATTTGTGACATTGATCATTTTAAGAAAATTAACGATACCCACGGCCACCTGGTCGGGGATGAAGTGCTTTGCGGTTTTGCACGAAACATGGAGAGATGCCTGCGTACTTATGACTCGCTGGGACGCTTTGGAGGAGAGGAGTTTGTAGTGATCACACCGGGCATCAAAGAAAGTGATGCATTCAATCTCTATGAGCGCTTTCGGGTCGCAATTGAAGGCCAGCCGATCGTCACCAGGGCTGGAAGCGTGTCCATCACTCTCAGCATCGGGGTGGTAATTTGGAGCGGAACCGGGAAAGCAGATGAACTGCTGGCGGCTGCGGATGCTGCATTGTATCAGGCCAAGAACGGTGGACGCAACCGGGTTTGTCTTGCCGATGCAAGAACTTTAAAATTATAAAAACGGCGAAGCAAATTTTTTGCCGGAATTGGAGGTCTCACGCAGATGAGGATATATGGTACGAACAAGATTAAGGTTCTGGTTGTTGAAGATGACACTAGCACTCAGTTGCTATACGACAAGGGGCTTTTCAATCAGGTATTCGATAAGAAATTGGTTGCCTCGGGTGAAGAAGCGCTTCTTGTACATAATGAATGGCACCCCGACATTATTATATTGGACATACAGCTACCGGAAATGAACGGAGACCAGGTATTAAAAGAGATTCGGACAAACATTGAAGACAAGAAAACAACTATAGTGATGGCAACGTCGATGGCCGGTAGGGAAGATGTCATGTCCTGTGTGAAGTACGGTATTGAGGGGTACATCGTCAAACCTTTTTCGGTCCAGGAAATTGCTTTAAAAATATTAGGTTATTACGCGAAGAAAGAACAAGATTGTGCGCTGAAGGCCGATGCCCGGTGTAGAGATATTTTGCAACAATCCCAAACCAGATTGCTGCTGGCTAAAGAAGATGCCAAGACAAAAGAAAATACGCGAGGCCTTGGTAGTGAAAGCGCTGCGGACAAGAAAACAGAGGCAGCGGCGGAAGAAAAACCGAAAGATTGATCCCCCTCCTGAGACTCTGTCGCAACTGTCATTGCGAGCCGACTCTCAGGAGGCGTGGCAATCTCATAAGGCTTGATAGTATTGGGATTGCCACGTGGTCCAAGGGACTCCTCGCAATGACAAACGAAGAAAAATATGAATTTATGAAAGCTTACTTGGTATTATGCACACTCGCTGTAGCCGCAGCCGCGGCAGACGGCGCAACCACCCTCGTGTTCCACAATCCCGCCGCAATCAGGGCAGGCACCTTTGAAAAATGACCGTTTTTCGTTAACCGGACTCCCGCCATTTGCTGACATGTGGGATTGAATAGCTCTGGCTACCGCGTCGGCGCAGGACATAATTTTGTTTTCGCCAAAGCCGGATGGCGAATGGCAGGAAATACCCTGGAGCTGTTTGATAACTTGCCGCGCCTGTATGCCGCTGCGCCAGGCCAGGGAGACCATTCGTCCGATGGCTTCGCTCTGTGATGCCGCGCAACCGCCCGCTTTCCCCATAGTAGTGAACAATTCAAAAAGACCATTGGTATCCTCGTTGACTGTGACATAAAGCGGCCCGCAACCTGTCTGCATCTGGTATGTCCAGCCTTTCAGGATTTTCGGCCGCTCGCGTTTTGTTGCCTGTTTTTCGTGATCAATATTTTCCGTCGCGGATTTTTCTTCTTTTTTACCTCTGGTCAGCACCTGCTGATCTCTTGATCCATCACGATATATCGTTACGCCTTTGCAGTCCAGTTGATAAGCCAGCTCATAAACTCTGGCGACATCTTGAACGGTTGCGCCATTTGTAAAATTGACTGTTTTACTGACCGCGTTATCGGTATATTTTTGAAACGCGGCCTGCATTTTAATGTGCATCTCCGGAGAGATGTCATGCGCGGTAACAAAAATATTGCGTATATCCTCGGGGATTTCGTCAATGTTATGGATAGTGCCATTTTCGGCGATGCGCTGCATCAACTCCGGAGAATAAAATCCTCTTTCTTTGGCAATGGCTTCAAAATGAGGATGGACTTCCACAAGGATGTCATTATCCATGACCTGCCGGACATAAGAAACAGCGAAGAGTGGTTCCACCCCGGATGAGGCATTAGCCATAATCGAAATGGTTCCGGTAGGCGCGATGGTGGTCACTGTGGCATTGCGCAGCGGCGGCTGACCTTTCTTGCCATATAGAGAATCTGCAAAATTCGGAAACGGACCCCGCTTTTTGGCGAGCCTTTCTGAGGCGCGGTGACCCTGCTCATTGATAAACTGCATAACTTTTTGGGCAAGTTCGATAGCCTCTTCGGTGCTGTAGGGAATGCCAAGTAAAATCAGCATATCCGCCCAGCCCATAACACCCAGGCCGATTTTACGGTTGGCCAGGGTCATCAGGGCAATTTTGTCAAGGGGATATTTATTGACCTCCACAACGTTATCCAGAAAATGAACTGACAGCGCAACAACCTCTTCCAGCCTTGCCCAGTCAATCTGGCCGTCTTTGATCATTTTGCTCAGATTAATCGATCCCAGATTGCAGGCTTCATAGGGCAGGAGCGGCTGCTCACCACAAGGATTGGTGGATTCGATCTGGCCGACATTCGGGGTGGGATTATCCCGGTTGAGCCTGTCGAGAAAGACAATCCCCGGCTCGCCATTTTCCCACGCCTGAGTGATAATGCGGTTGAACACCTTGCGGGCGTTGAGGTTGCCGGAAATTTGTTTGTCACGGGGGTTGATGATATCATAATTCTCGTCTTTCTCTACAGCCTTCATGAAGGCTTCGGTTAAGCCAACCGATATGTTGAAGTTGTTCAATTGTTTTTTATCGGCCTTGCACATGATGAAATCCATAATGTCCGGATGGTCAACCCGCAAAATACCCATATTGGCGCCTCGTCTTGTGCCACCCTGCTTGATGGTCTCTGTGGCGACATCAAAAACGCGCATGAAAGAGATTGGTCCACTGGAGATGCCGGTGGTGGTTAAAACTATATCGTTTGCGGGACGCAGGCGGGAAAAGGAAAATCCGGTGCCGCCACCGGACTTGTGAATAAGGGCGGTATATTTAACTGCGTCAAATATTTCTTCCATAGAATCGCCCACGGGCAGCACAAAACAGGCGGATAGCTGTCCCAGTTCGCGCCCGGCATTCATTAAGGTAGGAGAGTTGGGCAGAAATTCCAGTTCGCTCATCATTCGATAAAACTCTTCTGCCAGTTGCGCAGTATCAGCCTTTTTATCAAATTTTCCATCGGCACTGGCAATTGTATCGGCCACACGCCTGAACATCTGGCTGGGAGTCTCCAGAATTTTCCCTTCCTTATCACGCTTGAGATAACGCCGCTCCAGAACTGTGATGGCGTTTTTCGTTAAATTAGGGACAATTTGGGTGTAGGCTTTCTTTTGCATGAAGTTTATCTCCTGGGGTTAAAATTATTAAAAAGCACAATATATGGTAGTTTTTTTTCTATTAACTACAACATTTAGACTTTGTCAATAGGAGAAATGAGTTTTAAAAGAAAAAATTGTGGCCTTCCAGGAAGAAATCACAGCGTTGGGGATTATGTGGGATTATCAATAAAATCGTAGATTTCCTGGGATGTGCAAACTTCATAGTATTTTCTTGCTGTTTCGCAGGTTACATCCACGGTTTCCGCATTAAGCTCACAAATTATGGCTTCCCGAATAGCAAGATTCTGATAATTGCCGTTCACTTTGGGTACTTTGCCTGTATAGAGTTTCACTTTTTCATTTTTGCCTGCCGCATAGTTGATTTTTTTCAGCTTGATCTCTTTGGCAAGCTTGTTAAAACCATCAACACTTAGTTCAATTCCGTTGACATTAAAGCGCAGGGAAAATTCGTCTGCGATGTCTTCGGTTTCTTCTTCCGCATCATTTTTAAAGACAAATAAATTGAAGAGAGGATTTTTGTTTTTTAAACGCTTGCGCAGTTTCTTGTCACAGCTTGAAAGCCGATCAGCCTGATTAATCGCCGGGGAAATCATGATTCTCGAATCTCCATCAAAAAGATAAGCCGGGGGGCCCGTGCTTGCGCTGATACCAATTCCCAGTTCGAGTATGGGCAGATTATTTTCTTTATTTTTTACATTATAACGCTGAACAATTTGCAGTATTCGAATAGCCATTCCGCAAGCCCGCGCCACACTATAACAACTCTGTGGTGATTCTTTCTTTTCAAAAATGGATAGAATAATCGCGTCTCCCTCGATAAATACTTTGGCGGCGTCATATTCGGCAAGAATAGCGGAGATCGGATCAAAAAAATTAAGACTGAAATATGATGCCGGATTAAGTCCCCGGGTTCTCATTGTAGAATTGATATCCATTGAACCGCGAATGTCGGCTTTGAGAATGACATGATGACTAACCGGTTTTTCTTCCTTGCCGTGCTCATCTCGCAGCAGAAACTCAAAAAGTGAGCGATTGCCCCGAGACAGTAAAATAATCTTTTCTTCTGTCGCCAGATTGATCGCGTCCATCGCGTCCCGAAGAATTCGGCAGTTACAGAGGTCACGGGAGTAGCGTGAAATTTGTTTTAGAAACATCAGTAAATGCCGTTTTTTTTCTTCCTGAGTAATGCGGTTGATCCGTTGGAGAGTTTGCTGAAGGGGCGCAAGAGGAAAGAGTTTGCCCTGAACAGATTTCCGGCGTTTCAGTAGACGGGTAATTGATTTTCTTGCCCAGAAATCTACCAGGAATTCCCTTATCTGTCTGGGCAACATAGGCGGGCAGTAGTTGCCATATACTGATTTCATTTCAAAAGCCGCGACAATTTGTCTAAGCAGGCGGGCTTTTTTAAATTTACGGTAAAAAAGATTGAGCAACTTCTGCCGGGTTTTTATTTGCTCTTGAAGTTTTCGAAGCCCATCTTTGAATTCTTTTGCCTCTTTGGCCCTTTCGTACTGTTCTTGCGCATCAAAACAGTTGAGCATCCGGTCAAAATTGCCTTCGTCCATTATCCATAAATCAAATATGCTCACTTCCGCATCAAAAAAACTTTCATCTTTTTGTTCTTTGCTTTCCTTTCCACTTGTCGGATGAATGTCTTGAGTGTTTTCCTGCCTTAAATCAGTTTTGCCAAGCAGTTCATTGATGATCAGCTTAACGCTTTCGTAATTGTCCGGATCTTCAGATCTCTGACCTAAAAGTACATACTCCTCTATGAGAAAAAAATCGTCGGTAGGATTATCTGTATGCAGTATGGGATTAATAAAAAAATTGTCTGGTAAAATGTCTTGCGGGTGAAAATGAGTTTCTCTCAGATTTCGCAGGTTTCTTGACTGAATATCGGCAAGCAGGGCAAATAATTCTTCTCCCACAAGACGAACAATTCTATTCTGATGACGCTTAATATCAGCTATTTTATCTTTAATTCTGAAAACTTCATTGTGGTCATGCTGTTGAGATAATTGATAGATTCTGACAAGAGGGTCAAAATACGCAAGTATTTTTTTATATTGATTTTTGATTTCTTCCAAAAACATTTTTGCCAAAGCAGCCTGGGCCAGTAAATCTATTTGAACTTCTCCTGCAACTTTAGCTCTGCCGATACCGTCGAGCAAAACATCCGTACAAACACGCCTCAATGTGTCCTTTTCAATTTCACATAATTCTCTTTTATAGTCACTAAAAAAATGTTCTGATCGGCTATGTTTGATCATCAAAAGATATGCTGTCCGTTTTAGCGCCTTGCAGGCCTGTGGACTGATATAAACATCAAAATGGATGTTGTCCACACCAAAAACAAGTCTGTTTAAAGAATAGTCTATGAAATAACGCTTAAGATCGAGGTTTTGAAGGCTCGGGAGTTTTGAAAAAAATTGGAAAATATTTAGCATGGTGTCCTTAGAGATTGTCATTATTTCTGCTGGCTATAGTAGCCCTAATTGTAATGGAGTAATCTGAAAAAAGCAACATTGTCAGTGTTAATAATCTTTGTTCAAAACAAAAAAAGTTGCGTGATTGGAAGTGAAAAACTCCGGTGTACGCTGAACTATAGGCGCTACTGCCGGATGCTTTTTGAATGTCTTTTCCAAAAATTTGCGCACATTCCCGCGCTGCCATCCCAGCGGATGCTCAAAGTCGCGGTAAAGAGATAAGTCTGCTTCATAAAAATCCCGTGTTTTCAAGGCTTGCGCGTCTTCGCTTAGTACAGGCAGATTAAAGATTGCCAGATTCAAAAAGTCAATGCAGTCGGAATGGCGGCAGACAAAATCCAGAGTCTTTCGCGCACTTTCTTCAGTTTCCGGCGGCGTGCCAAAGAGGAAATAACAGTATGTGGCAATGCCTGCTCTTTTCAGTGCTTTTAAAGCGGCTGAAGCTGCCGGCAAATCAATTCCTTTATTGAGCTGATCAAGTACGTCCTGATCGCCGGATTCAATTCCTAATTTGAGCATGGCACAGCCGCTGCGCCTGAGCGATAAGCAAAAATCAGCACCTGTCAAATTCTCCGCAATTCGGGTAAAGCCATACCACGTCGCACCCGGCGGATTTTGTGCCAAAGCTTTAAGCAAGGACGGAGAAATAGAGCTATCCAGAATATGAATTAGTGAAGGATTTAGTCGCTTTGTCAAGTCTTGCAGTTCCTGCGTGACTTGAGAGACAGCCACAGGCAAGTAAGGATTGCCTTCCGCTTTTTCCGGGCAAAAAGCGCATTTGTGCCAGTAGCAACCGGATGCGCTGCTGTAAGGCAGAATTACACCCGTGGAAAAGTATTCAGTAAGCGGAAAGCCGCTGTAGTCGGGAGGGCAATTGAGTAAGCCTTTTTTTACCCCCAGAAGTTTCAATAATTTTTCTTCACCGGGACCCGCGACCATTTCATCGACAAGCCCCTGAAATATTTTCTTGTGGATGCCAAGCTTCATCCACGAAGTTATCAGAGATCCGCCCAGGATAATCTTTTGCTGTGGCGCAATTTGCTTAACAAAGCCGATCATGGCAAAAGTGCAAAGCGCCTGGCTTAGATAGTTTAAGGAAAAACCGATAAAATCCGGGTTTTCTTCCAACGCATTGATAAGGCGATGTTGAAAGTAAGGATAGAAGGGATTGGTTTGCGATTTATCCGCAGCGGATATTAAATCGGTACTCTTAACAGGGGATAGCGATAGATCGCGATAATCGGCAAGCGACAAATCTACACCACAGCATTTCCCCGCCACATTCAGCAGATGATTAGTGTCAGCGACTACCCGCCGGTAGCGGCTGATATTTTGGTAGGTGGTGACGTCTTGAAGCGCGGCGAGATTGCTCTCCCTGTTTTTGCAGGCTCTTGCTGTCCAGCGGTTGGTTGATTTATTTTTACTGGAAGTATCTTTCAGCAGATATAGAATACTCTCCAGATTGGCGTCAATCACACTATGCTCAATACCATTTGCTTTAAGGCAGGAAGATAGCTTGGCGATGCCGGCCGGTGGCTCTGTTGGCTTGGTAAGCGGTGGATGAATTAAAATTATTTTTGGGTGCATAGGTTACCCCTTTTAGTATTTAATTCCAGCCGCTGCAAGGTCAATTTGAGATGTTATATTTGCCAAGTCATAAGTTGTCATTCGCCAATTGCTCATTTGGTAAATCTTGTCAGCAAGCACTGCATTTTATAGCCGTGATTCTTAGGGGATTATACAAGGGTGCAACGGTTGTGAGGCGTAATCATTAATGTTGTTTTCTCGCTATTTATGATATTGCAGGACAAACCAACTTACCCGACTTCAATGGAGGAATTATGAAACTCAAAACGTTGTTATTATTCCAATTATTATATGTTATTTTTTGCATTATATGGAATGTGATAAGTTTTCTTAATTTAACATCAGGCCGGCCGGCATTAGCACCTGGTAATCCTTTAGTTGACGGCTCATTGGCCTCGGCCTACGGCTTGGTTTTAATTTTAGGGTTTGTAAAAAAAATAAAGATTTTCAGAATTCTCATGGCAATTTCAGCTTTAAGTATTGGATATATTGTTTGTCTCGCTATTATAAATGACGTCTCCTTGTACAGTTCCAGATTTGCATGGTATGTTGCAATTGGCATCAATGTATTCGGATTGATCTTTACGGTTATTGCGGCATTGGGTAAATTTAAGGATAATGAAAAATTAATTAACTGATAATTTCAGAAGGCACTTTTTCAAGATTGTGTAAAGTAATTTCAAAAAACTTTAAGCTAAAAGGAGGCCGTCAATGTCAGCCAGAATTAAAAAAATAATTATAATAATATTGGTAATATTTTTTGTTATAATCGCAGCCGGCTTGCTATCGTTTTATATCTTCTTCCGATTGCCGGTGCCGGATTACAACGGCACAATTAAAATTTCCGGGCTTAAAAGTGAGGTCGAGGTTAGAACCGATGATCATGGGATTCCACATATATTCGCTAAAAATGATGAAGACCTTTTTTTCGCACAGGGATACATAACCGCAAGGGAAAGAATGTTCCAAATGGATTTGACCCGCCTTGCGGGAAGGGGTGAACTTTCCACACTGTTCGGCGATAAAACAATCAAGACAGATAAATATTTTAAAACGCTCGGCTTTTACAGGGCATCCGAAGCTGAATATAAAAATCTCTCGCCTAGGACGAAACTTGCAGTTGATTCATATGCCCGGGGTGTCAATGAGTATATATCAAATGTCAAACATTTACCGCGGGAGTACATTATACTTGGAGCAAAACCGCAGCTGTGGAAACCAGCTGACAGTCTGGTCGGAGCGCTTCTTATGTCCTACAAGCTTAATTCCCCGAGAGCAATAAAACCACTTCTGCATCAGATAAACGTTAACGCAGGGCCGGAAATTCTGAAAAAGCTTCTTCCCTGGATACCGGAATCAGCACCAATGATATCGGAAACAAAAGATATGCCGGCATTCTCCATGAATTTTAATCCGGAAAAAAGCAGGCTTGAAAAAATTGCTATTAATTCTGTCGAGGATTTTTACTGCCCATTCCCTCTCAGGATTACGGCAAGCAACTGGATGATTTTTGCAGGATCACGCACTGCAACAGGGAAACCTGTTTTTACAGGGAGCCCTGATCTCGAAGCAGCCATTCCATCTTTATTTTATTTAGTTCATTTGAAAAACGAAAATTATGATGTCATTGGAGGCTCAATTGCCGGACTTCCAGGTGTTCATGCCCTCGGGTTCAACGGCAAAATCGCGTGGAGCATAACTGTTGGTAATGGTGATAACACGGATTTCTTCATAGAAAAAATCAATCCTCAAAATCCGGATCAGTATCTTACGGAAAACGGGTATAAAAATTTTACCATCATAGAAGATATTATTAAAATAAAATCCGGGAAGAATTTCCGGGAAGAAAAAATTAAAGTTAAAATTTCAAGGCACGGCCCTGTTATTTCAGATGTGATGCAGGGGATGCCTGAAAACTGCACTATGCTCTGGTCCGGACTGATGGGGAAAGACGGCACAATGGACGGCCTTTTTATGGTAAACAGCGCAAAAAATTTCAGGGAATTTCGGAAATCGCTCGGGATGGTCAGAGGAGCAAGTGTTCATACCGGCTATGCCGATATTGAAGGAAATATTGGATACCAGTATATGGCGACATTACCTATACGAAAATCAGGCGAAAACCCTGTACCTGTACCTGGAGAATCCGGAAAGTACGATTGGAAGGGATTTGTTCCTTACGAAAAACATCCTTATGCGTATAATCCGAAAAAAGGATATCTCGCTTCTTTCAACCAGATGCCTGTCAAAGCAGATTATTACGGGATAGCTTATTTTCTATTTGAACGGCCTTTCAGATTTGAAGAAATGGTTAAAGCAAAGAATAAATTCAGCGTTAAAGAAATAGCTGATATGCAGAATGATACAGGGTCGTATACGGCCAAAAGATTTATTCCACTAATATCAAAAGCCTGTTCAAAAGATGATTCTTTGAAACCATATATCAGCATGCTGGAAAAATGGGACAGGTCCATAAGCATCGAAAGCCATGAGGCAACCCTCTTTAATTCGTTTATAGATCATTTGATTCAGAATACCTTCGCAGACCAGTTAGGGAAAAATGTGGTTGACGAATTTAATAAGGATACCAATGTTGCCGTACCTCTACAATGGCTAATTCGTTATTCCAGCGATCCGCTAAACTTTTTCTGGGACGACATAAAAACCGGGAAAAAGGAAGCCATGGATGACATGGTTCAAAAAAGCATGAATGATGCAGTAGCTGAACTGAGAGGGAAATACGGCGATGACTTGAAAAAATGGGCATGGGGTCGCGTTCATAAATCGATGATTAAGCATCCTCTCGGCAGCGTGCTCCCTTTTCTTAACCTTGGGCCATATTCATACGCCGGCGATGATTTTACAATACACGCAGGTTGGTGGAATCGCGAAAATCCTTATGAAATGATAAGCGGAGCTGCAATTCGGATTGTGGTTGATATGTCTGATCTTTCGACCATGACGCTTATGAGCCCTCCGGGGCAGTCAGGCCATTTCCTGAGCCCTCATTATGGCGACCTTGCTGAAACATGGTCTAAGGGCGGACAGGTGCCGGCCAACTATACATCAGCGATGAGCTTAAAGAATATTTTAAAAATGCAACCAGCGGAATAATTATTTATTTCGCGGTTGTTTTTTAAAATAAAGTATTAATTTTTGAAAGCAACTTGGTATTATGCTCCAATAGTGTGCGCGGCCACTATTTCCTTGACATCCAAGGCCGAAAATTCTAATACTCACCGCGCAATATTTAGTCAAAAAAATACTAAGGCAATTTAAAGAATGGAGGCATAAACATGGCAGAAGAAAAAGGATTGAATAAACCGGTGAAATTGAAAGCGGACTTGGCGGCAATGCTTGGTGCCAGTTCGCTTCCTCGTACTGAAATAACCAAAAAGTTGTGGGATTATATCAAGGCAAACAAACTGCAAACCAAAACTATCAATGGTAAACCAGAAAATGCCGGCAAAAACATTGTGGCTGATGCTAAATTAATTAAAATATTTAACAACACCAAAACCACCAGCAAGACTGGCAAATTAACCGATTTTACGAAATTAAAAGAAGGTCAGACTATTGATATGATGCAAATAGCATCTGTTGTTAGTGCTAATATCGAATAGATTTTTGTCCATGTCAAAAATATTAAGCCCCTGAAATATCCTTTGGGGCTGATGAACGAACATACCTGATGCCCATAAAAATTATAACGGCGATAAACGCCAGGCGAAGGGGTGTCTCCGCAATAAAGTGGGCAATATATCCGCCCAGGTACGCGCCTAGTATTATTCCCGGTACAAGGCCGAAAAGAATTGCCGTTGCCACGTTGCCCAGCTTCCAGTGGGTAAATGCGCCAACACTGCCTGCCGGAACCATGACTAAAAGCGATGTGCCTTGAGCTACGTGTTGGCTCAAACCGGTAAGCAGCACCATGGCCGGAACCATTATCGTCCCGCCACCAACGCCCATCATGCTGGAAAGAAAACCTGTAAAAGCTCCGGTTATCAGAAAGACACCTATTTGAAAATAAAACGGTACGACTGCTGTAGTTTTGCCGATAACCGGCTTTAAAATTAAAAGTATGGCGCAAAAAATCAAGAATGCCCCAAAATATTTTTTCAATTTCCATTCGGGAAGAAGATGGCAGTACCTTGCTCCGGCACGGGCGGTGAGCATTGCCGTTGCCGCCAGACATATCGCGGCCATGAGATTTATGGAGCCATTAAGCCCGTAGGAAATTGCGCCGCTTAGTCCGGTAAAGACCAGGGCGACAAGACTTGTGCCGTGCGATTGATGCCGGCTGAGTTTGATGATACCCACCATCAGCGGAATCATAATCAAGCCCCCGCCAACGCCTGCGATACCGCCAAAAAATCCGGCGGCAAGCCCGATAACTAAACTGATAATATTATTTTTCATGCACTCGACCTCGCGCAAGCGATGCGGAAATGCCCACGGTACAAATGACGGCCAGAATAATAAAAATAATTTGAGTGCTCTGCAAGAGAAGCGGATTGTTAGCTTTTGATATAGTTTGATTTCCGATAATTACAGCAAAGACCAGCATTGTAATGCCCATGCTCAACATCTGACCTACCAGCCTCATAGTACCAAGTGTTGCCGAAGCTATGCCATAAAATTTATTTTCCACTGAACTCATGGTGGCATTAACATTAGGTGAGGAAAAAAGTGCGAAGCCTATCCCCAGGATTATCAAGCAAATTACAATATAATGGATGCTTGTATCATTGTGGATAAAGATTAGCGGGATGAGGCCGACAACATTGAGCGCCATGCCGATGGAGGAAATTATCCGTGGTTCATAACGATCGGAGAGTCTTCCTGCCAAGGGTGAGAAGAATGCCTGAACAATAGGCTCGGCAATAAGAACAAGGCCTGTCTGCGATGGTGTCAACATTTTGATATGCTGCAAATAGAGACTGAGTAAAAAAGTTACGGCAAATGTAGCCAGATAATTGATCAATGCCGCAAGATTAGAAAGAGCAAATACCCTATTATGTAAAAATAAGCGGATATTCAATAATGGAAAGGGTATTTTAAGCTGACGAAGAACGAAGAAGATAAAACAGATCAACCCTGAGGCAATAAGCAAAACGGCCATGCGGGAGGGGAGTAAAGAAATACCGTACATGATTGCAAATAGCGCTACGGCATAAAGCAGAGATCCGGCAAGGTCAAAGCTTTCCCCTTTTGCCCCCACCCATTCTTCTTTGATCATACCCGTGGTAAGCACAATAACAACAGTTCCCAAAACAGCCGTAAAAACAAAAACATATCTCCATCCCCAAAGCTCCGTGAGTAAACCGCCGATAAACGGGCCGACTGTCAGGCCGATGTAAACGGCGGCGATGTTAATACCCAGTATTTTTCCCCGGTCGCCTGCGGGATAGGCGTAAACAAGCATTGCCGTACCTGTGCTGAAGATCATCGCGCCACCGATGCCCTGAATCGCGCGCATGGCAATCAAGAAAGTCTGCGTAGGAGACCAAATGCAAAGAAGGGAAGCTGTGGTAAACAGTATAGCGCCATAAAGAAAAATTCTTTTCCGGCCATAAATATCGGCCAGCCTTCCTAATGGCACAAGTGTTATCGCCGCCGCTAAAAGGAAAGCGGTGGCTACCCAACTAATCGCTAATGCTGTCATGGATAATTCTTTGGCGATAATCGGCAGCGCGACGTTCACGGCCGAACCCATAAATGGTGTCAGAAAAGCGCTTGTAGTTGTAGCGAAAAGGAGAACATAGAGTTGCTGTTTATCAGTCATGTAATCATACTTGGTCAAGAAATAGGCAAAAAGAGACTTTTATAGAGCTTATCAAAACTATCTTTGCCACAGGCCATCATCAACGTCTGCGGCATAACTTTCCGCGCTGCCCTAAGCATTTTTTCTGAAAGCTGGCGAATGTCCCATTGGGCGTGCGCGTCAGTTCTAAGGCGAGCCAGATGATATAATTCCCGGGCATTTAGTTTCATTAATACTCTCTTGCGGTGAGCATTCGTCAGAACATAAGCGGCCACAAGCGGTTGTTTTTGTTTTATCTGCCTGTACGCATCGTTTGTTTTTTTAATCACCTCCATAAACTCTTTTTGCGAGCCTACCTTGCGCACCGCCGCAGGAACAGTCACGCCCAATTGCGGATCATAATCCTGGGAGATAATTGTGGCCATGCGGTGGCGCTTTAGCTGCGCAAAGCAGCTGGCACTGATGATCAGCTCAAATTGCAGATCCACATTTTCCAATTCCCGCAAGACCGTATCATAGAGCTTGATGTTGGCAAAAGCTTTTTTAAACAAGATCGTTTTATCGCGCATGCTCATTTGCTCTGCCTGTGTCCAACACTTATCGTAATTGAGATTCGAAGATGAAAAAAGCAGAGAGGCGACAATCCGTAGGTCAGCATCAGGTGTGGCAAAAACCAGTTTAACATCCGATGCCTTATCTGATGTTTCCGGCATAGGTGAATATTTTTGCGCAATCCTTTCCGCCTGTTTTTGTAAATTGTGTCTGGTGAGACGGTCATAATCTGTTGCCTGAGTGTAGCGGATAAGAGATGGCGCGATATCTTTTGTAGCCGCGTAAAGATTTCTGCTGTAGAGTTGTGCTTCCGCCAGCGGCAGGGCGGCAAGCCTTCTGAGCATTAATTCGAGATTGCGGGCGTTAATCGTCATTCCCAGTTGAGTTTCTGTGGCCAAGGCTATGGCGTAGCGGGCATCTTCCTTAGCCCAGCCTTCCAGAAGAGATTTGTTGGCCGGGTTTTCCGCAAGCGTCTTGTTTTGTGCAAAAACATAAGGCCTTAACTGCTCATAGAGTTGATGATAGTAGTCATTTTGCATCCTGACAGTGGCGACATACAAATCCGTCATGCCCGCTTTCTTGATTTCTTCCGGAATAACAAAATCATTATTGAAGAGAACGTAACGCTGGGATTTTTCTGTAAACGAGCATAAGCGGAATTTCTCAATTTCTTCCACCAGCAGCCGGGAAACTCCGATGATGTCAATATTAAACACGGCATGTTCAGCAACGGAACTATGCCCCATTTCAAAAACAATATTATTGTTAGACTTGCGGGATTTCTCCACTTCCGCGCGCGCGATTTGGCGCAGTTCATTAACAGGCTTGGGGCTGCGGCTGATTCGCGCGTAAGCGGCGGAAATAGTTTCCGGCGTTAAATCCTGCCCAAACGCGCTTTTTTCTTTGAGCTCACAAATCAAATCGTAATCAATATTATAACCGGCAAGAATAATTTTCATTTTTCTATATTCCCCTTACAGGTTCACCATTTCCACACAAGACAAAGCTCGTCCTAAAAACTTCTCTCCAATCGTCTGAAAACGGTAAGGCACGTCAGTTACGCAAAACAGATAGTCTGCCGGCTTACGGCTTGAGTTGGCCAGCTTTTCTTTATTAATAAGATCCGCGGTAATATCGGCCATCGCTTCTGCAGAGTCAATGAGTTTTACTTCCTGCCCCACAATTTCCTGCAGCATCGGCTTGAGCAGCGGATAATGAGTACAACCCAAAACCAGTGTATCAATTTTCTCTGCAATTACCGGCTTTAAATAATCCTCGGCAATAAGCCTTGTCGCCTGATGATCAAACCAGCCCTCTTCTACCAGCGGTACAAAAAGCGGACAGGCTTGAGAAAACACCTTAGCTTCTTTATCCAACAGGTGAATGGCGCGGGCGTAAGCGTTGCTGTTAATTGTCGCCGGTGTTCCGATGACACCGATAGATTTGTTGCGGGTATCGTGGGCTGCACTTTTGGCGCTGGCTTCAATAACTTCCAGCACAGGCACTGGAGATAAGTCCCTGATGGCCTGATAAGCTACTGCGGCCATTGTATTGCAGGCCACGATCAGCAACTTTACATCTTTCTTTATCAGAAATTCAGTAATTTGCAGAGCGTAACGATTAATTGTCTCTACCGATTTGATGCCGTAGGGCACACGCGCGGTATCACCGAAATAAATAATATCTTCAAAAGGCAGGCGTTCCATTAAAGAACGTACGACGGTCAGGCCGCCGATACCAGAATCGAAAACTCCTATGGCACAATTATTTTTTTTATCCACGGATTGTTTTAAAAGACTCCTTTTTGCGATACGATAAGATCAATCTTTAAGATAGAATTGTAACTTTAGGTTACCGACATCTACAATATCGCCGTCTTTCAGATCATAGCGCTGCGCGATTTCTTTACCGTTTACTTTCAATTTACTGCCACCGGACGGAGTGATAAAATATCCTTCTTTGCGGCGATTCACAAGCGCGGCGATCTTGGACGCGAAGAATCCTTTGAGGACGATTTGCGATCCCTCCTGGCTGCCTATCATCGACACTCTTTCGCTAAATTCATAGTCTTTCTTATCAGCAGAGCCTTCAACGACAACGAAACCGCCTAAGACATCCTGTGCCCCCTTATCAGAGGGACTAAATGTTTTTTTCTGGTCCGAAGATGTGATAATCATCGTTTCTTCCATGGAACGCCCCTGGACGGCAAACACTTTTTTATCCGCGTCCCTTTTTTTATCGGAAAAAATATCAAGCGTATGCACGCCAATCGTGATGATATCGCCGTCATAAAGCTCGCTTTGGGATATTGGCTGACCGCTCAAATAGGTGCCGTTGAGGCTGTTCAAATCAGTGATGGTGATAATATTATTGTTAAGTAATATTTTAGCATGATGTCCGGAAACGGCCTGATTATCAATGATAATATCATTATCCGGTTTTCTGCCAACGGTGGTCACTTCTTTATTTAATATTACTTCTTTAAGAACCGCACCTTTGTATTTAAGTAATACTCTCGCCATAAATCACCTCTGAAATTATGCTATATAATTAAACAAAGTCGAGTACCATTTTTTCTCTTTAAAGCTACCTATAACAGCCGTAATATTATCGCTACCACCTTTTTCATTAGCCCGATTGATCAGCAAATTGCAAATCGCGGCAGGTTCTTGAGCAAACGAGATGATCTCCAGCATATTTTTATCAGTTATCATATTACTAAGGCCGTCGGTACACAAGAGTAAAATGTCGCCATTAAGCAGGGTCAGTTCACTCAAATCGGCTTCCATTTCGATGCTTATTCCCAGTGCCTTGGTCAGGTAGTTTTTTGTCGCGGAATTGGCCGCTTCTTCTCTAGTGATCAGATCGCGCCTAACCTGTTCATTAACCACCGAATGATCGTCGGTCAACTGTTCTATATTGCCGGATCGCACAAGATAAACCCGACTATCACCAATGTGCGCGATACTCAAGTGGTTATCGCAAATAAGCACTGCCGCGACTGTCGTGCCCATGCCACGCAGATGTGGCGAACCTTCCGCCGCTTCAAAAACAGCTAAATTAGCCAGACGCAGCGCCGAATTGAGATTGTTTGTCGAAGGACTGTAGGATTTATTATAAGCGCCGAAAAACTTCTTAGGATCCAACAAATGCCCCGAAATAATGCTGACAGCCAATTTACTGGCGACCTCACCTGCGGCATGGCCGCCCATACCATCAGCAACAACGAGAAGCCCCAGCTTTTCATCTACAATAAAATTATCTTCGTTATTGGACCGGACAATTCCCGTATCGGTAATGCCTGCGGCAATTAATTCCACATAACTCTCCTTATTCTAATTCAAAATCAAAGCGGCGCGGCGTGGAAATCGTAATTAATTTAAACAAGCAGCAAGATCATCCATTAACTCTTTGCCTGTCGAATATCGCCCCGCGGGATCTTTAGCCAGTAATTTTTCGACAATAACCACAACCTTTTCCGGTATATTCGGCATAATTTCTTTGAGCGCCACCGGCGCGCCGGTAGTAATATTATACATAAGTGTGGCAAAGTTATCCGCGGCAAATGGCTTGCTGCCGGAAAGAATCTCATACAGAACAACTCCCAGAGAGTATAAATCGGAACGACCATCAACCTTTTTGCCGGCAATCTGCTCGGGCGACATGTAACTGGGGGTGCCCAACACCATACCTGTTTGCGTGCTGGATGTGGCCATCACTCGTGCGATGCCAAAATCAGTCACCTTAATTTCGCGATTGTTCAACATCATAATATTGGCCGGTTTGATGTCACGATGGACAACACCGTTTACATGAGCATAGTCAAGAGCGGCAGCAACTGATGAGGCAACGCGAATGACTTCGGGAAGAGGCAGAAGAGCTTCTTTATCGCAATACCTGATTAAGTCATGGCCATCTAATAACTCCATCGCCATATAGGCAATTTCATAATCCTCGCCTACATCATAAATTGTTACTATGTTGGGATGTGATAGTTTGCCGGCGGCTTCCGCTTCACGAAAAAATCTGTTTTTTACTTCGCCTAGCAGTTCGGCATCTATTTCTTCATAACGGATAGTCTTAATGGCCACTTCCCGGTTAATGCGCGGGTCTTTACCCAGATAAACTTTACCCATGGCACCGCTGCCTAATTCTTTTATGATTTCATAGCGCCCGAGAGTAGGTTTCACTGCGGCGTTATCCATAATAACAGTTACGTCCTTTTTGGAGCCGGAAGGACCGAAAATTATCGTATCTCCGGCAGCCGTAAGCTTCTTGCTGCGCTCTACAATATCTTTAAAGCTGCCGACAGTGGCAATATGTTGATAAACGGCGACAGCCTTGTTGAACATGCGCTTTCTTTCAAAATCCAAAGCCAGATTGTAGAGTAATTCTTTGATGGCTTCGTCTTCCACCGGGCATTTGCGAAATTTTTCAAAAGCCATATCCAGCAGGCCCTGCCCTTGAAAAGATAAACCCAGCATTTTGTTAGTCTCGATACTGTCCGCCTCGATGCGGTCTTTAGTTCTTTCTACAAACAAATATCTCTTGGAGACGACAAGTATGTAACCCACAATCAACAGAACGGCGGCATACATGGCTTTAATCCACCAACCGAAAGCGGCAAAAAGGAAAATTGAAGTTATCAACCAGACCAGCAAAAGTGCAAGTGAAACAATCGCGCTGCGTCCGGCTTTAATGTTGGGAATGACGAGCGCTACGTAAAGACCAAAGAGAATAATAATAATTACTTCCAGAATTGACGCCCAGTACGGACGGACAATATGATCACCGGTAATGATGTTACCAACCGCGTTTGCAATGATCGTTCCCGGCCCAACGCCGGCGCCTGATGAAACAGACGTTACTTGCATTGTCCCCAAACCAGAGGCGCTTTGGGCAATAATGACAATCTTATCATTAAAAGCAGCGGGTGGGATTTTTTTATAATAAACATCAAAAAACGAATAATAAGAAATATCGCTGACATAACTGATGAGCATTCTGTTGTTTTCATAAAGAGGAATGGATTTGGAGCCAAATTTTAATGGGTTGCCAACCTGTATATCTTTCAAGTCCAAATTCATATATTTTAAGGCAAGTTGTAAGGAAAAGGAAGGAAATGCCCTTTCTTCATAATTAATAAACAACGGCTCACTGCGCACCGTGCCATCGGTATCGGCAAGGATATTGATATGTCCGAGAGCCAGAGAACCGGTGGCAAATTCGGCAATCGGCGGCACCATCTCGCGCGCGGTCAGACTTTCTTCAAGCATTGGCGATCCTAGCGAACTATTTTGGATATAATCCGGTAAGCCCAAAGCTACACGACCGGTAGATTTACCTAAAACAAAATAAAGAGGCAAGACAACTTTTTTACTAGTCACAATGGAGTTTGCCAGCATGCTGTCATTATCGAGTCTCTTTTCCGCTTCTTTGATCTCTTTTATAAGACCACCGGAGGCAAACTGGTAAGAGGACTCAATGGAGTGGATTACATTACGTATTTCCTCCAGGCCCTGACTTAAATCTTTTTCAGAGTAAATGATATCCAGACCGATTACTTTAGCGCCGGAAGCGTTGAGCAGATTGACCATGTTCCCGATATAAGCGCGCGGCCATGGCCAGCGCCCTAGTTTGGTTATGCTTGCGTCATCAATGACTACAACGGCTATGGGGGCAGTAGCCGGTTTTACGCTCATACTGACACGCAAGTCATAAAAACTTTGCTCAAGTGATTCCAATGGGCCCCACACAAGCAAAAAGAAAAATAGTGTGATCAATGTAAGTGAAATTCCAAGAGTCAAATCAGAAATTGTCGACTTTTTGAGGTTTTTCATATAAATTCCTTTATTGGGAATAGTTTATAATGCTGTTGCTTAGTTTTTTATCATAACAAATAAGAATAAAGCAAGATTTCTTGTAAATAATTTGAATGGGGTTATAGAATGCGAAGGACCGAAAAAGAGATAAAAGATCGCAAGAAAATTGACGCAATCATAGAAAAAACAACCTGCTGCCGAATCGGGTTAGTGGACGGCAGTAATCCATATATCGTCCCGGTCAATTTTGTCGTGAACAATAATCATCTCTATTTTCACTCGGCAAAAGAAGGCAGGAAAATCGATATTCTTAGAAAAAATAATTCAGTCTGTTTTGAAATGGATATCGAGGGTGAAATAGTTAAGGGGCAACAGGCGTGTTTCTGGGGTATGAGATATGTGAGCATTATCGGATTTGGTCAGGCTTCTATTATTGAAGATAATGCCGGGAAGGAAAAAGTGCTGGATATGCTCATGGAAAAATACGCCGGAAGAAGGAGTTATCTTTATGCTAATGCTGAACTTGACAAAATTCTTATTATAGATGTAAAAATTGACACAATATCCGGCAAGCAATCCGGGTAGTCAACATGGCAAAGCCCGGGAGGCATGAAGATGGCACTGAAAACGCCGCAGCAGTATGAAGATAGTTTGCGTAAGATGAATTTCAAAATTTACCTGATGGGAGAGCTTATTCAAAATCATGTGGATAATCCCATTATTCGACCTTCGATGAATTCTGTAAAGATGACCTACGCTCTGGCCCAGGATCCGCAGCATGAAGATCTGATGACGACCAAATCACACCTCACCGGTAAAAAGATCAACCGTTTTACCACCCTTCATCAGAGCACGGAAGATCTGGTCAAAAAAGTTAAAATGCAACGTCTTATAGGCCAGCAGACTGCGTCCTGCTTTCAGCGCTGTGTGGGCATGGACGCAATAAATGCCGTGGATAGCACAACCTTTGAAATGGACAGAAAACTGGGCACCAGGTACCATGAACGATTTACTAAATTTCTGAAGATGGTTCAGGATGAGGACATGACTGTGGATGGCGCAATGACCGATACAAAAGGCGACCGCAGCCTTGCGCCTCACGAGCAGGCCGATCCGGATTTATTTGTTCATGTGGTAGAAAAAAATGACAAGGGCATCGTTGTCCGCGGCGCGAAAGCGCATCAAACCGGCGCGGTTAATTCCCACTTTATTCTCGTCATGCCGACAATCGCCATGAGCAAAGAAGATGCCGACTATGCCGTATCCTTTGTCTGCCCGGCAGATGCCGAAGGAGTTTATTACATCTACGGACGTCAGTCTTGCGATACGAGGAAATTGGAAGGTGGCACAATTGATGTGGGCAATGCCGAGTTCGGAGGCCATGAAGCGCTGATGGTCTTTGATAATCTCTTTATTCCCTGGGAAAATGTGCTCATGTGCGGCGAATATGAATTCAGCGGGATGCTTGTGGAGCGATTTGCCGGGTATCACCGTCAGAGTTACGGAGGCTGTAAAGTCGGTGTTGGTGATGTTCTGATCGGGGCTGCGGCACTTGCGGCCGACTACAATGGCACTGCCAGGGCATCTCATGTCAAAGATAAATTAGTTGAAATGACCCATCTTAATGAAACCCTTTATTCATGCGGTATTGCTTGTTCTTCACAGGGGCATAAAACCGCTTCGGGAACCTATCTGATTGATCTTTTGCTGGCCAATGTCTGCAAGCAAAACGTGACCCGCTTCCCCTACGAAATTGCCCGTTTGGCTGAGGATATTGCCGGTGGCCTAATGGTGACTATGGCATCGGAGAAGGATCTGCAGCATCCGGAGATTGGCAAGGTTCTCGAAAAGTATTTAAAAGGATCGGCCAGTGTTGCATGCGAAGATCGCTGCCGGATCATGCGGTTGGTGGAAAATATTACCCTCGGTACCGCTGCCGTTGGCTACAGGACAGAATCCATGCACGGTGCCGGTTCGCCACAAGCGCAGCGAATAATGATAGGCCGTCAGGGCAATGTCGAGCAAAAAAAGAAGATGGCAAAAAAGATTGCGGGGATCGATTCATAGGAGAACAAGGGGTTGCAACCCCTTGTTCTCCTATGAATCGAATAGGATGCAATAAAAATGGATAAACAGGCATATTCCCCGGCTGGCATCTATCATGTAACATGGGTTACCCACAATTCAAGAGTCTCGCAACGGATGATTGATTATCATATTAAAAAAGAGGCGGGAATCCGACTGGATGAAAAGGCTGAACGGAAAGTTACAGAAATAATCGCCGGAATCGTTCTTGATAAAAAATACACGGTCTATGCCTATAATATTTGTCGGGATCATGTCCACATGGTGATTGAATGTGAAGAGAACAAAGTCAGTGATATGGTGAGGCAGATTAAGGGGAAATCTTCGCAACTCTATAAAGAATATTTGGGCAAGGTCTCGCACAATCCATTTCACCTTTGGGCACAAAAGTTTAACAAATGGGTGGTGCAGTCAGATGAACAATTGCGAAATACCATAGAATATATTATGAACAATAGGGAAAAGCACGGCCTACCAGAGAACAAGGGGTTGCAACCCCTTATTCTAGCACAACACCTTGTTCTGAGAAAATCTATCGACTCTATCTACGAAGAAATGAATAAGGAGAATTAATCAATATGCCTGCACCGCAAATTATTCTTGAGCTGATTGAACGATTCGGCCGCAACCTTGACGCTTATAAATCCGGTGCATACAATGAAACCCAGACGCGCCACGAGTTTATCGATCCCTTCTTTGAGGCGTTGGGCTGGGACGTCAACAATACTGCGGGCAATGCCGAAGCCTATAAAGACGTCATCCATGAAGACGCGGTAAAAGTCAGCGGTATCACCAAAGCGCCGGACTATTCCTTCCGCATCGGAGGTGCGCGCAAGTTTTTTGTTGAAGCCAAAAAGCCATCCGTCTATATCAAAGATGCCCCGGCCGCCGCCTTTCAGGTGCGCCGTTACGCTTGGTCGGCCAAATTGCCACTTTCCATCGTCACTGATTTTGAGGAGCTGGCTGTTTATGATTGCCGCTTTAAGCCTGATCAAAACGACAAGGCCGACAATGCCCGCATCAAATACTATACCTTCAGGCAGTATGCCGAAAAATGGGATGAAATTGCCGCTATCTTTTCCAAAGAAGCCATCCTTAAAGGTTCGTTTGACAAATATGCCGAATCCAACAAGGGCAAACGAGGCACTGCTGAAGTGGACAGCGCCTTTCTGGCGGAAATTGAAAGCTGGCGTGACATACTTGCCAGAAATATCGCCCTGCGTAACAGCCTGAGCGTGCGTGAACTCAACGATTCCGTCCAGCGCATCATCGACCGGGTTATCTTTTTGCGCATCGCCGAAGACCGGGGCATTGAAGACTACGGCAGCCTGCGCGGCATCTGCAACGGCAACAATTCGTATGGCCGTCTGCAAGAACTCTTTTACAAGGCTGATGACCGCTATAACTCCGGCCTGTTCCACTTCCGCACGGAAAAAGACGAAACGGAACCGCCAGATATTCTGACCACTACGCTGGTTATAGACGACAAGCCGCTCAAGGATATTCTGAAAACGCTTTACTATCCTGATTCGCCCTACGAGTTTGCGGTTCTGCCCGCAGATATTCTGGGGCAGGTCTATGAGCAATTCCTGGGTAAGGTCATCCGCCTGAGTAGCGATCACCGCGCCGTTGTGGAGGACAAGCCCGAAGTCAAAAAGGCTGGCGGCGTCTTTTACACACCCACTTATATCGTGGAGTATATCGTTAAAAACACCGTGGGCAAGCTCCTCGATGGCAAAACCCCGAAGAAGGCGGAGAACCTGCGGATTCTCGATCCGGCCTGCGGGTCGGGTTCTTTTTTACTGGGAGCTTATCAGTATTTGCTCGACTGGCATTTGAATTATTACACGGAAAATAACCCGGAAAAACACGCACGGGAGAAGAGGCCAGCCATTTTCTCTGGACAAGGCGGCGCGTGGCATCTAACCACCGCCGAACGCAAACGGATTTTGCTCAACAACATTTACGGCGTAGATATCGACAGTCAGGCCGTGGAAGTCACCAAACTCTCGCTTTTGCTCAAAGTGCTGGAAGGCGAAACAGGAGAAAGTTTAAATCAGCAGCGCAAACTCTTTTCCGAACGGGCGTTGCCGAATCTGGGCGGCAACATCAAGTGCGGCAATTCGCTCATCGGCTCGGATTTCTACAACGGCAAACAAATGAATCTGCTGGACACGGAAGAAGCGCAGCGTGTCAACGTCTTTGACTGGCAGGCCGAGTTTCCGGAAATATTCAAAGCGGGCGGTTTTGATGCAGTGATTGGGAATCCACCTTATGGTGCAACTTTTTCACGTACTGATCAAGATTATCTTCAAATTCATTATCAACAAGCTCAAAAGTTTCCTGATAGCTATTGTTACTTTATTGTAAAAGGCTCACAATTATTAAGGCATGAAGGGTTTATGTCGTTGATTGTACCTAATACATTTTGCGATATTGAAAGTTGTAACGACTTTAGAAAATGGTTACTTACTTCTAAATCTATTGAATCGATTTGGCAGACTGGATGGGCATTTAAAGCCGCCATTGTTGATACAGTGGTCTTTATTTTACGAAACTCAAAACCTAGTTTACATGCCAATTTAAAAATGCGCGTTGAAGGCAAAGAGTATTCTAGAAAAAATTCTGAGTTCTTGGAAGATAGTCTTTTTAAGATTGATTATAGAAACAGTATCGAAGACAAAAATATCTTATTGAAAACAATTCTGCAACCGAATCTTGGATCATTGGCGATTGTAAAAGCGGGTGTCAAGCTTTATGAAAAAGGTAAAGGAAACCCGCCGCAGACAGAAAACACTTTGATAGAGCGTCCTTATACAAAGGTAGATGAAGCTGTAGATGGGTGGAAACTATTATATCGAGGTGAGAACGTAAAGCGCTACCATTTTAAAAAATCAAGGGAAGCTGTAAATTATGGACCTTGGTTAGCTGCGCCGAGGTCTGAGGATTTGTTTACAAGTCCAAAGATATTAATGCGCAGAACGAGTGATAAACTTTTTTCCTGCATAGATTTGAATTCATCAGTTTGTGTAAATTCATGTCATGTAATCAAATTCAGAAGTGAACAAAACAAGTTATCATATCAGTACATCCTTGGTCTACTGAACTCACGTTTATTGCAGAAAATATTTGAAATACATAATCCGCAAATGGTCGGGAAAGTTTTTGCGGAGGTCAAAGTAATTTACGTGGAACGTCTGCCCATCCGCACTATCGACTTCAACAAACCTGCTGAAAAGAAAATTCATGAAAACATGGTTCAACTAGTCGATCAGATGCTTGCCTTGCACAAACAACTGCCGGAAGCCAAAACCAGCCACGAACAAACCTTGATCCAGCGCCAGATTGACGCGACCGATCGGCAAATTGACAAACTGGTTTATGAGTTGTATAGCCTGACCGAAGAAGAAATCGCCATTGTGGAGGGGCAATGAAAATAGAACAAGGGGTAGAACAAGGGGTTGCAACCCCTTGTTCTCAGATGGTCTGTTGCCTCTATCAATGGAGAAATGAATAAGGGAAGTTAAATATTATGCCGGTCTATTTACAAATATTTCTGCTGTTTATCGCTTTTATTGTCTTTGTCGTTTTAGCCATGTATGTCGGAGGCTTGGGCGTACGGCGGATGTGCTTTAAGATTATCGCCGAAATGGAAGAGGCTAGAGCCTTCAGCGCCGCCCAGGCGATCAAGCTTCAGGAAGAACGGAAAAATATTTTTCGCGTGGGTGCGGGTAATATTCGCCCCAAAGCGCTGCACATCCTTCTTACCGACAAAATAGTTATAAAAACCGGCAGCGGCAAATATTATCTGGACAAAGATAAACTGGCACAGGCCAAGAGCACGATTGGCAAAAAATGATTCCGGGAGAAGCAAGATGCAATACAATCCTTGCATGAAACATAAACTTATTCGTAACTCCGTGCGGCATTTCGCGGAAACTGAACTTGAACCGGTTGCCGCAGAAATCGACCGCAACGCTACCTTTCCCCGGAACATTATCGAAAATATGAGGCCGCTCAATTATTTCGGCCTGCAGGTACCCAAAAAATACGGTGGTGCAGATCTGGATTCAATCAGCGCGGCTATTGTTGTGGAGGAAATTTCCCGCGTTTGTGCCGCTGTCGGCCTTTGCGTAACCGTGCATAATGGCGTGGCCGTCTATCCTTTACTTAAATATGCGACACAAGAGCAGAAAGAAACCTATCTGCCAAAGCTTGCCAGTGGTGAACTTCTTGGCGCTTTTAGCCTGACGGAGGCCAATGCCGGCTCCGATTCCGGTAGCGTGGAAACAACCGCTGTAAAGAGCGGCAATAAATATATCTTAAACGGCACAAAAATTTTTGTTACCAACGGTGGAGTTTGCGATCTGGCCTTGATTTTCGCCCTTACCGGTTCCGGTCAAAAACATCCGCTAAGCAGCGTTTTTATTGTAGAGAGCAATTACCCTGGTTTTTTGCGTGGTGAATTGGAAGACCTTTGCGGCATGCGCGCCAACCCGGTTTCCTCACTTTTTTTTGAAGATTGCCCTGTACCCGAAGGTAACTTGTTGGGAAAATCAGGCGAAGGCATGAAAATAGGCCTCGCTACTCTGGATAATGGCAGAATAGGTATCGCGGCGCAGGCACTTGGCATTGCTCAGGGTGCCCTGGAGGCGGCCGTCAAATATGCCAAAGAAAGACAGCAATTTAAAAAGCCCATCGCCTCTCTGCAGACTATCCAGAATTACATCGCGGATATGGCCACCGAACAAACAGCCGCGAGACTCCTGCTTTACCATGCCTGCTCGCTTAAAGATCAGGGAGCGCCTTTTGGATGTGAGGCATCAATGGCCAAACTTTATTGCAGCTCAGTTGCCGCCAAAACAACATCTCTTGCCGTGCAGATTCACGGTGGTTATGGTTACAGCAAGGAGTACAATGTAGAGCGGTATTTCCGCGATGCAAAAGTGACTGAAATTTATGAAGGAACCAGCGAAATCCAGCGCATGGTCATAGCGCGCTCGGTACTTTCGCGACTAATATTGTAAAAATTATGTTGAATGTTATTGTGTGTATAAAACAGGTGCCTAGAGTAACCGAGTTGCCCTGGGATGAAAAAAGTGGCACTCTCAGGCGAGATCTTGCCGCAGGTATGATTAATCCGGCCTGCAAGCATGCCCTGGAAGCGGCGCTGCAAATTCAAGAGAAAATCGGCGCGATGGTCACAGTGCTGACAATGGGACCGCCTGCCGCCGAAGAAGTCTTACGCGAAGCTCTGGCCATGGGGGCCAATCGGGGGATTCTGATTTCTGATAAACGTTTTGCCGGTTCCGATACTTACGCCACTTCCTTCTTTCTGGCTACTGCCATTAAAAAGGAGAGTCCGCACTATGACCTTATTCTTTGCGGTGCTTATACCTCAGACAGCGAAACAGCACAGGTAGGTCCCCAACTGGCGGAAGAACTTCAAATACCTGCCGCGGCTTACGCGGAAAACATGGATATTAAAGGCAGCATACTGCGTGTACGCAGGATTGTCGATAATTTCCGCGAAACACTGGAAATGGAATTTCCGGCGCTGGTCACTGTTTCCATGGAAAAATACCTGCCGCGCTACACAACACTTGCCGGATTGGAAAACGCTTTTGTCGAGGGCAATATCTACACCTATGATGCCGATGCTCTGGGGATAAGCGATCCTGCAATCGGGCGGCAATGTTCCCGCACACGAGTACGCAAGGTATATTTGCGCAAAGCCCAGAAGGAAAATGTCATTTTGACGGGAACAGCGGCAGCTGTGGTTGGCGATTTTCTTAATAAATATGAAAACAAAATCAGCGCCGCCATCGGCAAAACAATAGAGGAAAAAGAGCCGGGCAATGACTAAAAAACAAAAAAGCATCTGGGTGTTCGGCGATTACCGCAATTACTTTCAAAATCGCGTGACGCTGCAACTGCTTTCCAAAGCAGTTGACCTGGCTCGCATAATTTCGGCGGAAGTATGCGCTGTTGTTTTCGGGCATGAAGTTGATGAATGGATTATGGAATACACAGCGCACGGTGCGGACAGGATTCTGGTAATTGACCATCTCTCACTCAAAAGCTACAGCACAGAAAACTATCTGGCGCTAATTGAAAAACTGGCGCGGGAAAGAGATCCGGAGATCATCCTGATTGGCGCAACTGATTTTGGCCGGGAATTTGCGCCGAGGCTAGCCAAAAGACTCAACACTGGATTGTCTGCTGATTGTGTGGGGCTGGACATTACAGATGACGGCTTACTGCTGCAAATCGCGCCCTCTTTTGGCGGAAATATGCTGGCAGAAATTGTGACAGAGATTTATCGCCCACAGATGGCCACAGTGCGCCCCGGAACTTTTAAGGAAATACCCCACAATTATGAAAGAAAAGCAATCGTTGAGCGTCTGCCGCTTATGGAGAAGCTGTCTAAATCCCGCATACGGCTTATTGAATATGAAAGGGCTGTCGTCAGGGAACATACGATAGAAAATGCAACAGTAATTGTTTGCGGAGGCCGGGGATTGAGCAATAAGAAGAATTTTAAAAAGCTCGACGAATTGGCCAAACTTCTGGGGGGCGATGTCGGTGCTACAAGACCGGTTGTCTATGCGAACTGGGCAGATCATAAGGCTCTGGTTGGACAGGCAGGCAAACACATCAAACCGAAAATACTTTTTTCATTCGGTATCAGCGGCGCGATTCAACACACAGCCGGGTTAGGAGAAGCCGATTTCATTATCGCCGTCAATAAAAACCCACAGGCAACCATGATGAAAATGGCCGATGTGGCCATTGTGGCCGACGCCAGTGACTTGCTAGGCTCGCTGATCAAAGAGTTGAAAAAGAGAATAAGAGACTGAAAAGTATAGCCCGCACATGTTGGGTTAAAAAGGGAGACAGCCATGATTAATTTTAAAAATATTTTATATCCCATTGATCTGGACTCGGATAATTTTTCATCTTTAATAAAGGCTTTAGAGTTTGGACAAATATTCAACTCCCAAATTCATATACTGTATATTAATGACAGCCAGGCCGGTTATCGTCATCCGACGGACCATGAAGACGCTGTAGCCCTGAAGGTTAGAGAAATTGCCCCTGCCGAATTATTGGAACAGGGAAAGATTATATATGCAGTTTCCAAGGGTGATCTCGATTCCGAAATCGTAAAATATTCTGAAGAGAATAATATTGATTTAATAATAACCGGACATAAACGCAGAAATAAATTGTATTACGCTTTGTTTGATAGCCCTGACGAGGATATTATTGAGACTATCAATTTGCCAGTGCTGGTATTTCCCGAAAATGAGTAATTGCGAAAAGGACTTCTAGTTTGAGACTTTTGAAGAGAAAATGGAGATGGCTTGGTAATATTTTGCCGGTAATTGTTTTATTGTCTATTCTCCCGTCGATTGCCATTGCCGGCACGGAAGCAACAATTGTAGACCATAACAATATTGGTTCTATCTTGCCACTGTGGTCAATAATTCCCTTTGTTGGAATTTTACTCTCCATTGCTTTAATGCCTCTGCTTACTCCGCATTTCTGGCATCATCATTTCCCCAAAGTGGCCGCATTCTGGTCACTGGCTCTGGCCATTCCATTTTTATATTTTTTTCAAGGCACTGCCGTTTACTCGATAGCTCATATTTTTCTTGCTGACTACATACCTTTTATTATTCTCTTGTGGGCGCTATTTACTGTTTCTGGAGGCATTTATATAAAGGGCTCATTGAAAGGCACCCCGGCGGTTAACTTCGTGCTGCTTCTTATCGGAACGCTTCTTGCCTCCGTTATCGGGACTACCGGGGCTTCCATGCTTTTGATCCGACCGATATTGCGATCAAATTCCTGGAGAAGATATAGAGTTCATACAATAGTATTTTTTATTTTTCTTGTCAGCAACATCGGCGGTGCGCTTACACCGCTTGGTGATCCGCCATTATTCCTGGGTTTTTTGCATGGAGTTCCCTTTTTCTGGACGCTAAATTTATTTCCCCAGATGGCTTTTGCCAGCGCGTTCCTTCTTTTGTTTTATTTGATCATGGATTTCTACTGGTATAAAAAAGAAAACAAATCAACGCTACAGCAATCTGAAGTTGAGCCATTAAGAATTGAAGGGGCGCGAAACTTTATCTTTCTTGCCGGAATAATCGGCGGAGTTTTATTTAGTGGAATGGTCAGTATGGGTGAGGTTAATATTTTCGGCATTTCTCAAACTATAGAAAACTTGATTCGAGATGCGATCTTGGTCGCCATGGGATTTTTGTCACTTATATTTACGAGACCGGAAACAAGAAAAGGGAACGATTTTTCATGGGCTCCCATTGCGGAGGTGGCCTATTTGTTTGCGGGCATCTTCATGACAATTATTCCCGCGCTGGCTATTTTGAAAGCGGGCGAAAATGGAGCCCTTGCATGGCTGATAAAATCAGTCAGTGCGCCTGCCCATTATTTCTGGGCGGCAGGAATTCTTTCCAGCTTTCTGGATAACGCCCCAACTTACCTGACCTTCTTTAATAGCGCACTGGGCAAGTTTTATCCCGGTATGCCCGAAGCTCAAGCTGTTGCCAGCCTGATTGTGGACAAAATTCCTTACCTCATGGCCATATCAGCAGGCGCTGTCTTTATGGGGGCAAATACCTACATCGGTAATGCCCCCAATTTTATGGTCAAATCCATTGCCGAGGAAGCAGGTGTGAAGATGCCCAGCTTCTTTGGCTATATGTTTAAATATTCCATACCCATCCTTGTGGTCTTATTCATTGTCATGACTCTTATCTTCTACTAATGAGATATTAATTTCATTGACTTACCAATCTATTTTTCTTATATTGTCAATTAATATAGGGGTGTGCTTATGGGAAAAAAGGAAATCATTGAAATTATTCGCAGCAGTAAGCCGGTGTTGGAATTACATTATGGAGTACAGCGGCTTGGACTATTTGGGTCTTACGTCAGGGAGAAGCAACGCAAGAGAAGTGATATAGACATTCTCGTCAAATTCAACCGCGACATTGATCTTTTCGAATTTGTTGATCTTCGTGAATATCTGGAAAATCAACTAAACTCCAAAGTTGATCTGGTTATGGAATCAGCTCTTAAGCCTAATCTTGGAAAGCGCATACTCGCCGAGGTCGAATATGTATAAAAAGAGAGAAGTGTATGATTATATCCACGATATATTGATTGCAATATCAGATATTGAAACGTTCACCAAAGACATGTCTTTTGACACATTTGCGCAGGACAAAAAAACCATCAATGCGGTTATTCGAAGCCTGGAAATCCTCGGAGAAGCCACTAAACGAATACCAAATTCCGTTCGTCAAAAGTATCAGGATATTCCATGGAATAAAATGGCCGGTATGCGAGATGTTCTCATTCATGATTATATGGGCGTTGATTTGAAAACTGTATGGAAAGTTACGCAGGAACGGTTGCCGGAACTTAAACCATTGTTGGAAAAGCTACTCATAATACATGACAACTAATCATTAACGCTTTGTTAATATTTGGGTTATTTAAATGCACGTTAGGTAGGTAAGCGAAGGCAAAGCCCACATGTTTGATTGTTAAGATGACGTAATTGCCGCAATTATGGATGGTAAAATATGGGGTGCTGACGTCCGCTTCAACTGGCACAATTTTTAAGGACTGATACAAATTTTAAGAATGTGCTGCTATCATCCTTAGCAGCCGGGCTATCATGGGCAACCGACAATATTTTCTGAGCATAGAATGTTCATGACACTTAAACATGGGATGAGGCTTTATAGGCGTAAATGAAAGTGTGGAGACAAACATAGCTGAAATAAAGCATCCTGCGATTTTTGCGATAATACATCATTTTAAACGGTAATCCTTGTTGACTGTTGTCGTCAAAATTTAATTATGACGATGAGTACATGATTAGAACTAATAATCATTGACCATGATAAATTAGTATTGCGAAGCATTTGGTTGTAGCTGGACAACTTTTCCATATTTTACCCAACTAGGCTTTTGGGCTTAATTACCACAAAATACCCACTGGCAAGCGTTCAATAATATTTGATTTTATAACACATTTATTTCTTTTCATTTTTTTTGAATTAATATAGGATTACACGAAATATCGGGAAATACCAACTTGGTATATTAATTGTTGGGTAGGATCATTCTATGGAAATGGATTTATCAAAAAAGTACCAAAATAAAAATAAGCATTAATACTATCAAAAGGAGGGTACCATGAAAAACAATACCTTATCAAAAATCATGCGTCAGGCAACAGCCTACATCCTATCACTGATCATCATTCTTTGTTCCGCCGCTACCGCAATCGCCGGAGGAAAAGGCGACGGTGGATGCACCATCGCACCCAAGGTACCGGCTTATGCAGCTTCGACAAGTGACAAGGCTTACGGCCATTTCGAAGAAATCGGCGAATGCTTTGTCGGGATTACTACGAGGGGCATCTTTAAGCCTGAGTTCATATTCGAAGAAGAGAATGGCCGAGTTCATATCGCCGGTTTTACAAATAAGGAGGAGAGCGGCATGTATATAACGGCCTGGGTCAATTCCGCTGATATCGCAAGGTTCACATACGAATGCGGATGTGGGAGCAGTAAGGAGTCTCGTGAGAATTGTACGCCATTTTCCGGAATTTTTAGCTTTGTCTATAACACCTGCTACAAGGAAGCAAGAGACAAGAAAAGGGCCGAGATCCTCAAGCAGGGCGTGGCGGCATCGGTCGTTGCTCCAGTCGCCGAAAGTAGTGTAAACACAAAGAACGACGAGAAGGCTCTTCGTAACGAAGATATCATCTCCCTCGCAAAGGTCGGACTGGATGACAACTTGATCATCACCAAGATCAAGACAGCCAAGTCAGTCGATTTCGACATTTCCACCACAGGTCTCGTAGCCCTAAAGGCAGCTAAGATCTCGAACGCTGTTATTGACACTATGATGAAACGGGTCGAAAAGTAAGGGCATCTTTATAGCTCTCAAGTGGAAAGTGTTGAGTTCCTCATTTCAATTTACTCAATGGGAATGCGATGTGATATCCCGCGAGAGGTGCACACATCCGCTTTTGCTAAATTAAATAAATAGTGACGATTCGATTTAATTATTGCCAAACCTCCAGCCGATCGCAAGGCTCGCGTTTTGTGTAGCATAGGAAGTTACACAGACATCTGGATATCCTCAAAAACTCCCAAAATTATTTCTACGCGGGGGATATTTTTCTCTCTTGACACTGATCTTTAATTGGTAGCACCTTGCCCCGGCTACCTGGTGCCTTGAAATATTCCTATCACTAGCCCTGTTGTCGCTGGGCTCTGACCCATGCCAAATCCGCCCCCAACTGCTTTGCCGGTTGGTCCTAATACTACCCCTCTCAAGTCTTTCGTTGAAGATGATCCAAGTGTTGCTCCGTCAATTTTCCATTGTCCATTCGCATTGCCAATAAAGGTACTGGATGATCCGGAAGCCGTTGCCGTAGCACCACTGATTGATGCGCTATGTCCACCGCCAGAAATGGACATATTTATGTTATTTAGAGATCTTGAAGCAAAATTAACGTTTGCGCTAAATGATCCTGCCATATTTGCACCACCTGTATTTGTCCAATATGTTCCATTCGCAGTACCACTATATGTTCCTGAAACATTATGAGCTATAAGATCATTCATCTGTGCATTTGTTGTGGGATCCCCTCTTAAATAGAAGCCTCTGTTATTGACATAATAGTTAGTTCCACCCGCTTGCATGGCACTGTTTTGCAACCAATACCCCCAGCTCATGTAAGAATTATTACCTAATTCATGCATGTCGATGGACACAGGTATTCCAACCGTGACGGCTCCTGTAGAAGTTTCTAAAGCGGTGATTTGTGGGGGACTCGAGATGCCATTTACGGTCATGACTCTACTGCTATTGTAACTAGGCACTCTAGTGCCGGATGCGGCAAAATACGTAGGCCCAAGAGTGCTGTAAACATCTTCTAAAGTTCCACTTTTTGTCAACATGCATGACATATGCCCCCAGTAATTCCCCTGTGAGGTAAACGGAGGGTTTTCATCAACGGCTTTTGTTGTCTGGGTTGGGGCCACGCAAGCGTTTTCCGAAGATTCTTTTATTCCGAGAGATATTGTCGGGGCTTGGGCTATTGGAATGCCAAAAGTCATATTCCACACATCAGATGTCATGTCCTTAAGTTTTGCCAGTAATCCTTGAGAGTTCAAATTTGCCTGTGGCGGCGATGTTGCAGTATTAGTTTTCATAGCCGATTGTATATTATTTTGAAGTTTTGCCTCCGATTGTTTGTCGCCAGAAAGCATAAATGCTGCATAAGTATTTAGTTCATTATCGCTTGGAGTTCTTCCAACTTTTTCTTTAAAAACATTAATTACATACTTGGCTGCTTGATTTTTCTTATCCTCAAATACCGTTACCTTTTCTTGAACAAACTGTACCCCAGTCTGCGTTCCTGTAAATTTACCTTCTTGTTCTTGGGTTGTCCCATTATTGTAAGTTATCTGGCGCTCTCTAATAGTACCACCTTTCACAATTTCTTTTGTTTCATCATTATAAACAGCCTCTCCGCGAGCGTTTGAATCAACAATTGTTAGGACATATTCACCAGTCTCTTTGCGTTCTACCCCAGTGACAAGTGCTACGTGACCGACTCCGTTGGCACTATTTGGCATTATCAGAGCAGCACCTACTCTGGGAATAGCGTCAACCGCAAAACCATTATTTTTCAAGAGATCTATCATGTTTTTCGGGTTTTTAAATGCGACTGATTCGCCTAATTGCTTTAAGTCTTCACGGCTTGCCTTTACAAAGTCTACACATTGTCCCACTCCGATCTTATTCTCTTTGCCAACTTCTACAGGTATGCTATAAGAGATGGTAAAATTCACATTGGTATTAAGTGGAGGTGAGGTCTGAGCCAGAGCCAATCCACTTCCGGTATATAAAATAATGATCATAAGGATAACAGTAAAAGTCGTGCAGGTGATCGATCGATCTTTATTCATAATCTTTTCCTCCATACTATCTTAAAATTTTCTGTAATGACCTGTTTGGCTGCATTTGTGGAATGCAACATTCTTAAAATTTTAATCCAATGTTGAGCATATAAGTCGTCTGATCATAGGTATAAAGGTCTGCGTTTGATTGATTCTTCACATAGGTGAATGCAAAAGATGCGAAAAAATATTTGAAGAACTCCTGACTCAACACGGCAGTGAAGCTGTCTTGTCTATCTATACGGTCATCGCTGTAAAGAAGCGGTGCGTCTTTATAGCTTTTTTCTGTTCGCTGATACCTGGCAAAGAATTCTGTTTTAGTCGGAAATCTTGTAAAATATGATACTCCGTAATAGGGTGCCGTATAGGTGAATCTTTTGGTCTCTGCGTCAGAAAATGTGTAGCCCGCCAGGAGGGAAATGATGTGCTGCCGGTCGAAGAAGTAAAACGATGGCGCAATCTCATATGATTTGCTTATATTGTTCAAATCTGAGTTGTTTTCGGAATAATAATTTTCTTTAGCATAGGAAAACTGGCCCTTCAGGCTGAAATACTGGCCGAAAAAATGTTCGTAGTTAGGATCAACGTGGTAGACATAGGAAAGACGTTCGTGTCCGTAATTCTTTTCCGTATATCCAATAGGCACCTTTACAATATCCTGACGGCTTGTCCACCAGGGACCGGTTGTTACATCCAGTGCGCCGTAGCTGAACTGGGAATGGCTGAGATAGTTTTTGTAGTAAAGGTCGGCGGTGCTGTTCCACATGAGGCCGTAATTTTTTATATCATAAAGTACATTTCCAGAAATGCTGGTGACCGAAGCCCAATCATTCGTTTTGGTTGATTCATTATTCAGGGTGAGGGTGCCGCCGATCACGGCCAGGTCTCTGTTACTGGGGCCTCCGTTGATGTTGTCATCCCACATCATTCCCTGGGAAAATCTGACATTCCAGGAAACCCTTTTCGTTTTCTCTTCAATGGCTGCCAGTAACTGATCAATGTTTTTCTGAACCGGCTCCGGCGGGGTGGAAGCTTTAACTATTTCCAGTTCTTTTTTTGCTTCCTCGTAACGAGCAAGCTCGAAATAGGCGACAGCAAGTTCCAACCTTACCCGGTGTAAATTCGGATCAACGACCAACATCTTTTTGAATTTTTCTACGGCAAGATTGTGTTCCCCCACGTTCATGGCGCTTGTTCCAAGCCACCAAAGAACGCTACTGGTTTCAACTTGGTCGGCTATTTCTTTGAAGATAGGCAGGGCTTGGCCAAACTTTCTCTGGTCGTATAACTTTACAGCCTCTTCAAGTTTCTTATTGAGCTCACTGACTTTTTCCGGACTCATTTTTTGGAACTTCTCAACATTCTCCTTGTCAAGCTGCTGGTTATTGATTGTGCCCGTCTGGGTTTCCAACGGAGTCGACACTGAAGGCGGTCGGTCTATTGGCTGAGCTAAAATGTTGATGGGAAAGAAGAACGTGATGAGAAAAAGGGGAAGTACCCAAACGTGTGATGCAATTCGTAAATGCATAAAACACCCTCCATTAATATTATACACATCTCTCGCAGGTGAAGCGTGTGCCTACGCTTCACCTGATAACAGAACCGTCTTATTCAATAAACAGAGTGACTAGGCATAATAGAACCTATGCCTAGTCACCTCAAAGTTAATACTTTCTGGTGAACAAAAACCATCATCTCCGTAGTAGGCATCAAACTCGTCCGATTTAATCAATCTTTAAAATGTATAAGTCAAACCTAAAGTGACAATACTTGCCCTGTAGTCAGCAACGGAATAAATAGCGTCGCCTGCGCTGCCAATAGTCGGTTTACTAGCCAAGTATTTGTAGCCGATACCCACGCCAAAGTTCGGGGTTATGTCAAAATCCAAACCGGCCAGAAACTGGTAAGCGAATGCACCCCCTGATCCACCTTTTATTACATTATTCTGACCAGTTGTTATATCTCCTATCTTGACATAACTATAACCCAGGCCGCCCCCGAAATAAGGATGGAATCTGCCTTCCGGATAACGCGCCTTTAAATTTACAAAACCGGCATGTATGTTAACAGTGCCATCGAATGTTGTGGCCCCCGAAGGACTTGCAACTGCTTTATCTTTATCAAAAGTATGATAAATATAGTTATACTCCAATTCCACAGCCAGGATTCTGTTGGTAAAAGGGGTGTTCCAGCCTACCTTGACGCCGCCAAGGTAGCCATTATTTAATGTTGTATCATAGTTGTTCCAGCTACCATCATTCGGGTTAGATAAGTTCAGCTTCGCGGGTATAACATAACCGCCGGAGATGCCCACATAGATACCTGTGTTCTCAGCAGCAAAAGCTGCCTGCGAAAACAACACTAGCAACGCAGCCGCTACAAACAAAACAATCTTTTTCATAAAGCCTCCGATAGTTAGAATTTTTTACTGCTATTAACTTACTAATCAGTTACAAGATCAACATGAAAATCTTATCGGTTCATTATTGCCGATTCATTCAAAGCAAGATTAAAATCGTGGTCAATCATAATTGGTGACCTTACATTAACGGTAGCTGTAGGTTAAATACCAGATATTTTAAGTAAGTCAAGCAATAATAACGATTATATACGGTTTAATAATAACATTAATCCGTATAAATACGTCATTATGAAAAAGATTAAAGACCAACATAGCATTCTTCTAGGCAGGCGTATCCGGACACTGCGAACAGCCAAAGGATTGACTCAACAGGAACTGGGGCACCGAGCAGATGTGGATTATAAATTCATTGGCGAAATTGAACGCGGCAATATGAATCCATCATTTAAGGTGCTGGTTAAGATTGCGACAACTTTAGATGTTGAACTTCCGGAAATTCTGCGCTTCGAGCGAGAAATATCAGATCAAAAAGAATTGGAAAGCCGCATTGCGAAAATTATTAAAACGTTGTCGGTTGAAAAATTACAAAATGTTTTGATGCTACTTCGCATTATTTATCCGATACGATAAATAAATAGCTTAAATTAATAATCCGTACTTTGCTAGTGTCTCTTTTATATCCTTTGTCCGGCCTTCATTGCTATCGGCCAGTCCTTGCTCAATCACTTCGCGGACGTACATCGCGCGCAGCAAATCATCCCATGTAGCATTTTGCGGCATCCGGTCTATCAATTAGTACTCAAACTTCATTTCCCCGCAAAGTTAGAGTATTTTGCTCTCAGGAAATATCCCTTGAACATGATGTCGAAAGCGGATATAGCCTGATTATCGAAAATTAAAAAAGCTTTAAGGAGTTGAAAGTAATGGCTGCAACACTGCGTAAGTCTTTAAAAACAATAGAGGATTACAAATCTACAAATCCTCATTACACAGATCTTTTGGAAATATTGGGAGAAATTTTAATTCTGCGGGAACAATACCGTCACAACATGCAAAGCTCGATTTTCACGGTAAATGAAAATGTGATCAGCCAAAAAATGGAGGGAGGGCTGCCTCTGATCGACTTTACAGGCAACAAATATGATTTAGTCCGACCAAAGGAATACTTTTATTCTTTAATTTCCATTGCCGAAAAAAGAATGCCTGAAGAATCAAAAAATATTATCAAAATTATTAACGATAAGCAATTCGACTGGGAGAAAATGGTCCGTGCTTCATTTGACCACACGCAAGAAGAGCCGATAGTAGAAAGCCTGAAACCAGGCTCTGAGTCTGAAGATCAGCTGGATTTAATTGATCTGTTTCTTGAAGAAAGCCTAAGGCCGGAATTGGAATGCGTTGCCGAGAAATACGGGCAGGTTGTAGATAAATCGCACTGGACGGAAGGATACTGTCCTATTTGCGGCAAAGAACCAAAGATCGGAGAAATTCGAAACGGAGATGAAGGAGAACGGTATCTCTTTTGTCATCAATGCGGATTTAAATGGTATTTCCGGAGGATTAAATGCCCTTTCTGCGGCAACGAAGAACAGCATTCGCTGGCATATTTCGCGGTAGAGGGTGAAGAGCGCTATCGGGTGGATGTGTGCAATAAATGCCGGCGTTATATAAAAATGGTTGATTTACCTGATACCACTGAAGAAGTTGACCTTGATGTCGAGGATATTGCCACCTTGCATTTGGATATGATAGCCTATGATGAAGGCTACAACTAGAAACCATTTCGCTTTCTTTGGCTAACTTTGTTGGCTGCGTCGTCGGTTTCCTCAACGTATGTATAATACGTCTCGTCTCCTCCTTCTTGCCGCCTCGTTATCCTTTGAAATCGAAATGGTTTCAAATATTTGAGTTGCCGTATTCTCTGCCCATATTGAAGGCATCGATATTTTTGTCTTTGGTTGGCGCGGGTACTGAATCTAAGATAGACTTTCGCAGCGCGTCGGCATGAACCAGATTTTCTACCGCGCAAAGGAATCCCAGCATAACTATATTAGCCATCATTTTGGTCCCCAGTTGTTCGGCAAAGCGCGTCGCGGGAATATTATACAGCTTGAAATTGTTCTCGCCTTTTTTGGTATGGACAAGGTCTGTGTCCCAAATGAGCGTGCCATCCGGGCGCAATGATTTGATGTTTTTCGTATAGGCTTCCTGACTCATGCAGACAAGAATTTCCGGCTGTTCAATACAGGGGAAAAGAATCTCCTCCGGACCGATAATTACCTGACTTGTGCATGCACCTCCTCGCGCTTCCGGGCCGTAGTTCTGAGTCATGGTGGCATGTTTGTGATCGAAGATAGCCGCGGCTTTTCCCAAAATATCACCGGCCATAACAATCCCCTGACCGCCGAAACCGGTTATTAAAATATGCCTTTCTTTTTGAGTTTTCATCTGGCTCACCGTTCTTTCTGGTTATCGGGATGCATGCGCCAATTCGGCATCTGGTGTCGATTGGCATTCTCATAATGATCCATGAATGTCGGCCTTTCAATATCAACAAACTTGCCTACGACTATTTCTTTATCAATATCCATGGAGGCATCCTTCGGATCAATATCACCGCGAATAACCGATCGGCCGTGATAAAATTTCAGCATCTCGAGCGCGCTGCCCATTCTGTTGCGGCGACCGAATGACGAAGGACAGGGTGTAATAACTTCGACAAAAGTAAAGCCCCGTTTTTGCATGGCCTCCGTAATTGAACTGCGCAGCGACCGAACCTGCATAGCCGTCCATCGGGCTACATAAGTCGCGCCGCAGGCGGAAGCAAGATAGCAAAAATTGAAAGGCTCTTCCGGCGAACCATTAACCGTTGTTGTGGTTTTAGCGCCCAGCGGCGTGCTTGGCGCCTGCTGGCCTCCGGTCATGCCATAATTTAGATTGTTGACACAGATCACGGTAATATCCACATTCCGGCGGGCGGCATGAATGAAATGATTGCCGCCAATGGCAAAAAGATCGCCATCGCCGGATACGACGATAACTTTAGTATCCGGTCTGGCCAATTTCAGGCCGGTGGCAAAAGGAATGGCCCGGCCATGGGTTGTGTGAAAAGAATCAAGCTTGATATAACCGGCCATACGCCCTGTGCAACCGATTCCAGAAACCATGGCTATCTGATTAGGATCCCAGCCGGTATTTTTAATGGCGGCAAGAACTGCGCCGAAAACGGTGCCGATACCACAACCGGGACACCAGATGTGCGGAATTCTTTCGGTTCGCAAGAGCGAATCCATTGGATGCGGCGGAATATTCTTTTGCGTTGTCATGCTTTCCCCTTTGCGGCCTTATCAATTGCGGCGAAAATCAAATCAGGATGAATAATCGCGCCGCCATAATTAGATACAAGCGAAACCGGACAGGCGCCTCGGGCGGCACGCTCCACTTCCAGAACCATTTGACCGCCGTTGATCTCCGGCATAATCAATGCCCGCGCTTGAGGCGCAATGGAACGAATTAATTCTTCCGGAAACGGCCAGATAGTTTCGAGCTTGATTAATCCTGCCTTAACCCCCTTTTTTCTGGCATCGCGCACTGCTTGCATGGCGGACCTGGCGCTGATGCCGTAGGCCACAACGATCACTTCCGCGTCATCTAAAAAGAGGTTTTTCGTGCTGATGATTTTTTCGCGGTTATTGCGGATTTTCCCCACCAGGCGTTTGACCATATTTTCCTGTCCTTTGGCATCCATAGATGGATAGCCGCGTTCATCGTGGGTAAGTCCAGTTATATGAATACGATAGCCGTCACCGCAGTTGGCCATAGGAGCGATGCCATCGGCATCCGCCTTATACGGGAGATACTCTTCGCGGGAAACCGTGGGCTTGCGTCTGTCGATAATTTCAATTTCTTCCTCGCTCGGTATAATCACCCTTTCATTCATGTGACCTACCACTTCATCAGCCAGAATGATCACAGGAATTCTAAACTGTTCACTGAGATTGAAAGCGCGTATCGTAAAATCAAACATTTCCTGAGGGCTTGCCGGTGACAGAGCAATTATTTCATAATGGCCGTGCGAGCCCCAGCGCGCCTGCATCATATCGCCCTGAGCCACAAGAGTCGGCAAGCCCGTACTGGGGCCGGCACGCTGGACGTTACAAATCACGCAGGGCGTTTCCGTGCAAATACCCAGGCCGATGTTTTCCATCATCAAAGAAAATCCCGGGCCGGATGTGCTGGTCATGGACTTAACTCCTCCCCAGCTTGCGCCAAGAATTGCCGCCATAGACGCTATTTCATCTTCCATCTGAATATAGATGCCGCCTAATTCCGGCAGTCGTCGGGATATGGATTCGGCAACCTCTGTTGCCGGTGTTATGGGATAGCCGGCAAAAAAACGGCAGCCGGCAGCAAGCGCTCCCTCGCAGCAGGCTTGATCGCCATTGATAAAATGAGTTCCTGTTAATACCGCTTTTGCAAACAAAACAAGTCTCCTTTATGCATCAATCGTTTATGTCACTTAATGCCACGCTGTAAATGGCAAAATCGGGACAGAGAATTTCACAGAAATGGCAGTTAACGCATTTAGAGGCATCAACCACCTCGGGCAGGTGATAACCTTTTGTGTTGAAAACAGATGAAAAACTTAAAACCTGCCGTGGACAATTGGCAATGCAAAAGCCGCATCCCTTGCAACGGTCTTCAATCACGATGACATGGCCTTGCCGGCCTCTTCGTTTATCAGCGTCGGCTGATTGATTAACACTATATTGTTTCTTTTTTTGCATTATAACTCACTCCATCAAATGCCTGCAAAGGATGAAAGTTGGAATTATAAGAATAAAGAGTCTATGTCAAGGGAAAATGAAGGCGAATAATTACTGGCCTTTGGCCTTGATTCTGATATGATATGTTTATGGATTGTTATGGATAATATAAAAATCAATAATGTTATCAAAATTCTGAAAAAAGAGCTGGCTGTGGGCATCATGCCTGTTGTTTCTCATCTGGCGGAAGATCAGCACGATCCTTTTATGATCCTGATTTCCACACTCCTTAGCCTGCGCACCAAAGACGAAGTTACGGCCGTGGCAACAGATAGACTCTTTGCGCTGGCAGGAACTCCTGAAGAAATGCTGAAAGTCCCTCAGGCAAAAATCGCCCGAGCGATCTTTCCTGTGGGATTCTACAATGTCAAAGCCCGCACGATTCACTCGGTCTGCAAAGACTTGATTAAGCGCTTCCATTCCCAAGTGCCTGATGATCTCGATGAATTATTGAGCATCAAGGGAGTTGGCCGAAAAACTGCCAATCTGGTAGTGTCTCTTGCGTACGGCAAAGAAGGCATTTGCGTGGACACTCACGTTCATCGAATTTCCAACCGTTTAGGATATGTGAGAACAAAAATGCCGGATGAAACGGAATTTGCCCTGCGCGCCAAGCTGCCTCATCAGCATTGGATAATTTACAATACCATTATGGTCGCCTTCGGCAGAAAGACCTGCAAACCGGTCTCTCCACTTTGTTCTCAATGCAAGGTATTTAAATATTGTGATCGGGTGGGTGTCGTCCTCAGCCGCTGATAATATTTATACGCTTCAAATTTCATTTTGGCGCTGGAAAAATATGCGCGGTTGTTATATGGAAATTCCCAATTAATTGCCGGAGAAAAAAATGACAGAACTAATCTTTGATAAAAATGAAGACTGGGATAAAAGAACTCTCTGTATCGATGAGAGTTGCGTAGGAACAATTGGCCCTGATGGCCGCTGCCGCGAATGTGGGAAGCCTTTTGACGGTTCCCTGAATCCCGCCGCCGCTCTCGATAAAAATGAGGCGCAGGCCAAACCAGCAGATGATTTCAAAAAGAATGCCGACGATCCCGCCTGCGATGAGGAATGGGAAAAGAGGGTTTTGTGTAGCGATGAATCCTGCATTGGCACGATTGGTTCCAATGGAAAGTGTCGGGAATGTGGGAAACCTTTAGGGGACGCTGACGCTATTTCTTAAAGACGGATACAGAAATGAAGATCTAACAATTAATGTACAAACTTTGCTTTTCCCAAAGGTCAGGCTAAGCTATTCTTGAAAAAATTGAGATGTTCCTTCCATCCCGTGCCTGTCACCATGCTTTTGATATTTCGAATCATATCTTTATCCTTGTTTTTTTCCTCAACTGCAAGCTGTCCATAGGGGATTAGAAGATCATGAATCTTTTTCCTACTGTCTCTTTTTGGTCCATAGCTCCATCCGTCCATAAGTCTTTCAGCCATCCATCGGCGATGTTCCATCTCGGATAATTTTTCAAAAAATTCGGGATCGTTTGCAACTTTATCAAAGATTGATAAGTCCCGACCATCAAACCCAATGGAGCGAAGCTTAACCGATAGATGGTCAGCAGACCAGCGGTTTGCATCCTTCATAATTTCGTTCAAATCTTCCCACGCCGCGAGGGCAGTATTTTCTCTTTTTTTGGCGGGATAGAATTGGGGGTAGGTATCGTCAAGCATGTATGCATTAAGAATCAATATCTGCGCTTGTCCCGTCACTGAAAGCCTATCAAACGTTTTGTTTCGTAAATGTTTAGTTTTGGCAACTTGTCTTTTTATCTTTGGCGTTAAAACATCTCTGTGCTTCTCACAAAGACGATCGTAAAGATCAGGCTTCTTCATAATTTGATTAAGAGAATCTATAGGGTTTTGTTCATCAATATCCTGCATGATTGGAACATCCTGAACTACAGATTGCAACAAGCTAAGTGGCGTGCTTTTGGTAAAATCATCTTTCGTGAATAGAATCTGAGCATTGACGTATGCCGAATGAATGGCTTGCGCAAGCTCGTCCGTAATCTCTTCTATCAATACCTGATAGCCACAGGCAGCGTCATGTATATTGAAACCATGAATATTTTGATCTACTATAAATTGAGCTTCTTTTCCTTTTATAAGTTCTGATAGAGAAGAACGCATGCAGACTATTACCGGCGTGGCATCTGAACCAAGCACTCTGCGCACCCGGAGAGCAAGAGAAATACCAATTGAATCGTCATCCACAGCAATATATATGGCAACCGGTTGAAGGCCATCTGTGCCTATGATATTGGCTGATGACAACAGGCATTCCGGGTCACGGTCAACAAAATTTAAGCTGACGTCCGGTACAGCGAAAGAAGGTGGAGTTTTAGCATCACCATATAAAGCAATAAATTTTTCAAAACGTTCCTTTATATTATGGTCAACTATGGAAATTCCAAGCTTTGTCCACTGGGCATAATGACCTATGCGTGCAGCCTGCTTAACTATATTTTCGCCCATTATGCCAAAGCCTATAACCACAATGGGGATGGTATCGTTTGAGATATTTTGCCGGCCTGCATAAAAATCAGGAGGATATTTTTCAAACATCACTCTGGCAGAAGTTTCATAGACATTGAATATACCGGCATTAAAATAGTCATAAGTTTTTGCAAATAGTTCATGGCAGGCAAAAATGTTCCGCAGGCTTGATCTGGCAATATGCACATAACAGCGCAGAAAAATCTTTTCATCCACTTTGTGTCCGGCCTCTGCCAGATTTTTCGCCTGGTGAGCTATATTAATATTCGTGTTATCATCTCCGGAAACAGCGAATAAATACTTAGCCTCGGCAGTATTTGCTTCGTCCAGCACAACACCATCTGCTGCATCGCCAATCATCACCACGACATTCCGTTCCCTGCAACCTGCAATATCAGGATGATTCTTTTGTGCTTCTATAATAACTACCCTGAATCCTTTTTCTGTAAATATGTTCATAAGACGCATGCCTTTATCACCAAGGCCACAAATAACGATATGGCCGGAGGTCTGTTGCATACGAATCAAATCGTATTTTCCCCGAATTTGTTTCCAAAACCCTTGTATGGTTGCTAAGATGGTAGCGCATGCTGCTAAAAATTGAGCAATATTAAAGAGAGTATCTTGCTCAGAGGGCTTGCCAAGAAGTATTAAAAACAAACTGGCAATCGCTAATATTGCCGCAGCGATAAGCATAGATATAATCAGCCGCCAGGAATACTTTTGAATCCAGCGGCTAAAAAGTGTGAATTTGGAAATAGTGTGCTTTACCATGTTTTTGTTTTGGGCTTTCCCGTGATCATTGAGTAACACCAAAAATCAATGGCAGGTCATGCTCAGTATAATTACTCCCAATCAAACCACTCGTGTATATAAACGGATGAAGGTTGATCAAAGTAACGTCATTACCGACTTTCTTGAAATGGAGAGAAGCGCTGACAGCCTCATGCGGTTTTATGACAACTCCCTTGGTTCCGGCATCTTTACTTGTAATCTTCTTCCCGCCTTTGGAAAAATTCACGCCACCAACTTCGTAGCCCTTCCCCATCTTGTCGATCAATTTGGATCTCACCCATGATTTCTTGGTAATATCATACAGGGCAACACTCTTCTCCTTCTTAGAATTATTGCGTATCCTGATTGTCAAGGTGACGTCGCTTCCCTCTATTCGTATGCCGACAAATATAAAATCAACTTCACTGGCCCTGAGAGACGCAACATTGGGTTTGATCTCGGCTTTTTGCTCCGCCGCTTGTTCGGCCTCTGTATTCTCGCTTACAGCTTCCGTATTCTCGCTTATGGCTTCGGTTGACTCTCTTAAAAACGGCAACTTACCTTTCAGCAGTAATAACTGGTCTTTTGCCGCAGGAATAAAAATAAATACATCGGCAACTACAATTATGACAAAAATCACCGAAGCGACAATGAATATGGCCTTCTTATTGGCATTTTGCCATTTCCTGCCTATTTTTTCATGAAGCTGGCTAAATGCTGAAGGAGATGAATCTACAGACGGTTTGATGGGCTTTATTTTAGGAACATTTTCAGGCGCATTGCTGGCGGAGACTGTATTCACTGGTGCCACTGCATCATGTGTCGCTGGTGCTAATTCTTTTTCCGCAGGCCGTGAAGCTTTTGATTTAGGAACTGAATCCTGTTTTAGAGATATTTTCTCGCTATAACGTGTTAGTGTTTGATTTATACGTTCAGCAGCTTTTTCTATGCGGTCTTCTTTTCCCTCAAAAGCATCCAGCCAGTGTCTTCCTTGAAGTTCAAGCTTGATTGCGCCCTCCGGCAGTATATTTTCAATTCGGACAGGGATCACTAAAATATTCTCCTCATCGGCCATGGAAATTTCTTTTATAACCTGTCTGGATTTGTTTGATGCCGAAGAGAAGAGCAATACCATAGCGATTCCGGGATTGCCCTCAAGTGCTTCTATTATGCCATCTCTCCAGTTAAATCCCGGCAATAAATCTCTATGATCTATCCAGCATCTGATTTCTTTTCCCTCCAAATGATGAACAAGTGCATCGGCAATTTTTCTATCTTCTGAACAATAACTTACAAAAACGTCGTAATTCATTCCCCTCCTCCTTAAAAGATAAGCCTCACGGTCTTTTCGCCAACAATCATTTTTGCCTCAAGCATTTGCTCTTTTATGCCTTTGAAACATCCAGTTAAGCAAATCATCCTTCCGAAAACTTCTACACTTTGATATATAAACCACAATCTTTACTGAATTTCCAATGAAAATATTATTGTGAGTATTGAGGACTATTGTATTAACACCCAGTTGAACAATAGTTAAGAATTATAGTTTTACAAGTTGCGAAAATAAAATGTACAGACTTCAAAGCAAGTTTTGGAAACATATTCCACGACAAGCTGCTTGGTAGTATACGCCTCTTAATGCTGGATAATTCGACTAACGAACTTCAATTTGTCGCAGATGCCCTTCAGGGTACTTCGCTTCGGGGATAGTTCCACCAGCAGGTTTCAGTGCGTTACGCTTCTGAAAATGGTTCTCACATCCCTCTTCGCTGCGCTACGGGGATAGTTCGACTAACGAACTTCAATTCGCTATGCTTTTGAAGTTCGAGTCTCACTAAAATTCATACAACTGTGCCCCCGGCACTACCGTGAACTTATGCGCGAGTAACACTTCTATGGCTTTTTCCGGAGCATCAAAGCGGAAGATGATTACCGCGTTTTGGCCGCTTTTTTCTACAAAGGCATAAAGATATTCCACGTTGATGGCCTCTTTGGATAGAACTTCCATAATGCTGTGCAATCCGCCCGGTTTGTCGGGGACTTCCACCGCGACGACAATTGTTTTGCTGACGCGGAAGCCTGCGTCTTTGAGCACCTTGTTGGCCTTTTCCACATCGTTGACAATCAGGCGCAAAATGCCGAAATCGACTGTTTCCGCAAGTGACAGAGTTCGAATGTTAATGCTGGAATCGCGCAGGACGCGTGTCGCGTGCTCCAAAGAGCCGGGTTTGTTTTCTAAAAATACGGATATTTGTTCAACCTTCATCGGGTAACTCCTCCTTTATAAATAATCGCGGGTATAAAATCCAAAATAAGCTGCTAAATCTCATACCCTCCGCTACGCGGGATTGTTCAATTGGCCAATTCCGCTAGCAAAGCGGAATTGGAATTTCACTAATTAAATAATTCGTTTATCAATAATTCTGGCATCGGTTTTTTTCAATGTGCTGGGTTCAACAAGCTTTACATTGGGTGCGATGCCCAGATAATCTTTCATGTCCTTGAGGATTCTCTTTTCGATTTTTTGTAATTCTTTAACACCGCCGGAATCACTAAATATCTTGTCGCTGACTTCCACATGCAGCTCCAGTGTGTCCAGAGCTCCGGCTTTATCAACAATTAACTGATACTGAGGTTCAAGGCCTTCGATTTCAACCAGTATTGCCTCGATTTGTGAAGGGAAGATATTCACACCACGGATAATCAGCATATCGTCACTTCTTTTCAGGACTCTTTCCATCTTGATATGGGTGCGGCCGCAGCGGCAGGGCTCTGTAATAAGCCGCGATACATCGCCGGAACGGTAGCGAATCAGCGGGAAGGCTTCTTTAGTCAGTGAGGTAAAAACCAGCTCGCCCTCTTCACCTTCCTTTAGTGCTTCACCTGTTTGCGGATTAATTGTTTCCACAATGAAATGATCTTCAAAAATGTGCATGCCGTTGCGCCCTTCCAGGCATTCCATCGCCATGCCCGGCCCGATAACTTCCGAAAGGCCGAAAAGATTAAGCGCGGTTATCCCGAAAGCATTTTCAATTTGGTCGCTCATCGCTTTGTTCCATGGTTCGGCTCCAAAAATACCCACGCGCAGCTTCAGCGATTTCATATCAACACCCATAGCCTTGCCTTCTTCAGCCAGGTGCAAAGCGTAAGATGGTGTGCAGCAAATAGCCGTCGGCCCGAAATCCTGCAGGATCATAATTTGCCTTTTGGAATTGCCGCCAGACATGGGGATGACGCTTGCCCCTATTTTTTCCGCGCCGTAATGCAGCCCCAATCCACCGGTGAACAACCCGTATTCAAAAGCATTATGAATAATGTCATTTTTTGTTATCCCTGCAGCAGCAAGACTGCGAGCCATAAGTTCTGACCACGTTTCAATGTCACGCCTGGTATAACCAAACACTGTGGATCTTCCACTGGTGCCGGAAGAAGCATGCAGCCGGACAATGTTGCTCATCGGTACAGCAAATAAGCCGAAGGGATAATTATCTCGCAAATTCTGCCTGGTAATAAAAGGAAGTTTACCCATATCGGCAATTGCTTTTATCTCGTGGGGTTTGATTTTAGCGGCATCAAGCGATTTCTTATAAAATCCTACCGAATGGTACACGCGCTCCAAAACCTGTTGTAGTCTTTTGACTTGCAGCGCCCTTAGGGCTTCGCGGGGCAATGTCTCATATTCTTCATTATAAATCATGGCAGCGCCTCCCTTGCTTTTTACTGATGCCAGCAACTATTTGTTATTGATTATGAGTGAGCATAACAAAACTTTATAACTCTGGCAAGGATGTTTCCATATAAATATTTGTAAACATTCCATGATTTTCAGAAAAATAGCTTTGACTTGTTCTTTTGATTTATTCTTTGCGGAAGCGCATCTATTGTGCTAGTTTTTAAGTAATTTTCAGTATGGAAAAACTATAATGATAAAAGCCATTAAAGCTAAAGAAATCAAGGTAGGTATGTATGTAAGCCTGCCTCATGCCTGGCGCGCCCATCCCTTTTTGCGCAATAGTTTTACTATAACAACAAACAAGCAGATTTCAAAAATCATTAACTTTGGAATTACCGATGTCAATATTGACGTGGAGAAAGGTATTGCCGCAACTGATATTCTTCGGGAATTAGTTCAGCCGGAAAAGGACTTTTCTGAGAAAGCAGGTATTGTTCCTGAACACTTTAGAGAAGTCATTGCCGACAAAAAAATGTCGCCAAAGACAAAAGCAAAGATGGTACATTGGCATTCGGTAAATATGGTGAGCAAACTATTTGATAATCCTGATGAAAAAAGTATCGGACAATTTAAGGAAGGCATAGTCGGCGTTGTTGATTTAATTCTTGACGATAATGCCACAAATCACTATCTGATGAACCTGACAACCCATGACTATAATACTTATGTGCATTCTGTAAATGTCGGCGTTCTGGCTGTTTCTCTGGCTAAAACACTTTTTCCCAAATCAGGTAATCACGACATGCATGCCCTGGGCGCTGGGTTTTTCCTGCACGATTTAGGCAAGGTCTATATAGACGAAGCAATTATTAACAAACCGGGAAAACTTACCGATGAGGAGATGAACGAGATGCGCAAACATCCCGATTTGGGGTTTAAGCTCCTTAATGAAACGAATCAAATTAATGAAGAGAGCCGGTTGATTGTTTTGCAGCACCACGAGCGGGCAAATGGCATGGGATATCCGCAAAAGATGCGGGGGGAGGAAATTCATATTTACGGCCGCATCTGTTCGGTTGCCGATGTCTTTGATGCTTTAATTTCGAAAAGACCGTATAAAATAAAACTTGAACCTTTTGAGGCGTTAAAGATAATGAAAGAAGAAATGATGGAGCACTTTAATAAAGACATTTTTGAAAAATTTGTCCTACTTTTCAAGTAAGACCATTGCATTACAAAGACGGCAGTAAAATCAAGACGGCACTTTTTATTTGGCAAAATTAAAAAATGAGGCGTTTATATGAAGAAGGAAAAAAATCGGGTATATATTTTCGATACGACGCTGAGAGACGGCGAACAATCGCCCGGTTCCAGCATGAACACGGAAGAAAAGTTGATTCTCGCGAGGCAACTCGAAAAACTTGGTGTTGATATTATTGAGGCGGGATTTCCCATCGCTTCCGATGGAGATTTTGACGCGGTAAAGCAAATCGCCAGAGAGGTTAAAAAATCGCAGGTGGCAGGCCTTGCCCGTGCCAATAAAGGAGACATTGACCGCGCCTGGCAGGCCATCAAACATGCCGCCTATCCGCGTATTCACACATTCATCTCCTCATCGGATATTCATTTGAAGTATCAGCTCAAAAAAAGTCGGGAGCAGGTGCTTCAAGAAGCGGTAGCCGCGGTTAAGTATGCCTGCTCTCATACGGGAAATGTAGAATTTTCGCCGATGGATGCCACTCGTTCAGATAAAGATTATCTGGTGGAAATGGTATCGGCAGTAATCGACGCGGGAGCTTGCACCGTCAACATCCCCGATACCGTCGGCTACACCATCCCGGAAGAATTTGGCAGGCTGATTGCGTATCTTTTTACCCATGTCAAAAACATGGGCGACACGATTATCTCCGTCCATTGTCATAACGATCTGGGGCTGGCGGTGGCCAATTCTCTGGCCGCGATTCGAAACGGGGCAAGGCAGGTGGAATGCACCATCAACGGCATCGGCGAACGAGCCGGAAACACGGCGATGGAAGAGGTTGTCATGGCTTTGCAGACGCGCAAAGACATGTACGGCCTCTATACAAAAATCAAGACCGATCAGATTTATAAAACATCGCGCCAGTTGAGCCAGATTACAGGCATACAGGTGCAGCCCAACAAGGCAATCGTCGGCGCGAACGCCTTTGCTCATGAATCAGGCATTCACCAGGACGGCATGATTAAGGAAAAAAGTACCTATGAGATTATGACACCACAATCCGTCGGCATCAGCGATACGCATATCGTTCTTGGTAAGCACTCCGGGCGCAACGCCATTTCTCATCACTTGAAAAAAATGGGTTACATCCTCAGTGATGAGCAGGTAAGCAAGGTTGCCGCCAGGGTTAAAACGCTTGCCGATATTAAGAAGGACATTTATGATGAAGATCTGGAAGCCATTCTGTATGAAGAAGTGTACCGCGTTGAGGATAAATATAACCTGGTTTATCTGAATGTGGTCAGCGGCAATGTGGCCATTCCTACGGCGACAATGGAAATGCAGGTGGGAAAAGATCTGGTGCGCGCGGCCGGTTTCGGCAACGGCCCGGTGGATGCGACATTTGAGGCGATCCGCAGCATTACCAAAACCAATTATCCGCTACTGAAATACGCGGTGAACGCCATCACCGGCGGCTCTGACGCACAGGGCGAAGTAACAGTCCAGCTTAAATATAACGGTCATCCCGTTGCCGGGCGCGGCGCTCATCCCGATGTTATTGTTGCTTCAGCAAAAGCTTATATCAATGCCCTCAACCGGCTGGAATTTTTGAAAGATAACGCCAAAAAGGTTAGGGTTGAATAAACATTAAAAACATTATAAGAACAATTTCACCCTTGGAACAAGGAGTATAATAGTGGGATATCCTATCACCGAAAAGATTTTGATGGCTCATGCCGGCCTTAAAGAAATATCGCCTGGCCAGTTGATCAACGCCAAAGTGGATATAGCTTTAGGTAACGATATTACATCGCCAATAGCAATCAAAGAATTTAGAAAAGCGGGAGGCCTGAAAGTCTTTGATAAAGACAAGGTTGCTTTAGTTCTCGATCATTTCACGCCGAATAAAGACATTAGCTCCGCCCAGCAATGCAAGTTTATTCGGCAGTTCGCCGTTGAGCAGCAGATAACTCATTTTTTTGAGGGCGGGCAGGTGGGGATTGAACACGCCCTGCTGCCGGAGCGCGGCATTGTCCTTCCCGGTGATCTGATAATCGGTGCGGATAGCCACACCTGCACTTACGGCGCCTTAGGCGCTTTTGCTACAGGCGTTGGCAGCACGGATCTTGCCGCGGTTATGCTGACAGGAGAGCTCTGGTTCAAAGTGCCGCAGTCGATGAAATTTATCATTACCGGTAAAATGCCCAAATGGGTTTCGGGAAAAGATTTGATCTTAAACATCATCGGGCGAATCGGTGTTGATGGTGCGCTACACAAAGCAATGGAATTTACCGGTGATACTATCAGCAACTTGCCTATGGCCGACAGGCTTTCCATGGCGAATATGGCCATTGAAGCCGGGGCTAAAAACGGCATTTTCGCACCTGACGCAATTACTAAAGATTACGTCGAAGGCCGGGCAAAGCGTCCTTATAAATTTTATGAATCCGATGCGAATGCTGTCTATGAGGGTATTATTGAAATTGACGCAAGCAAGCTTGAACCGCAGGTGGCCTTCCCTCATTTGCCATCCAATGTCAAAGGTATAAGTCATGCAGGCATTGTGAAAATTGATCAGTCTCTTATCGGCTCGTGCACCAACGGTCGGATTGAAGATTTAAGAATCGCGGCGCAAATTTTTAAAAAGCATAAAGCCGCATCCGGTGTAAGATTAATCGTTGTGCCGGCAACGCCATTTATTTACAAGCAAGCCCTGCAGGAAGGATTGCTCGAAATATTTCTTAATGCCGGCGCGGTCATCAGCCCGCCATCATGCGGCGCCTGTCTGGGCGGACATTTGGGGATTCTGGCGGAAGGTGAAAAAGCAATTGCCACAACAAACCGCAACTTTGTCGGCCGCATGGGTCATCCCAAAAGCGAAGTCTATCTGGCAAGCCCGGCGGTCGCGGCAGCATCCGCTGTGTTGGGCAGGATTGCATCGCCTGAGGAACTGTAATAAGGTACCAACCCAACGTTGCTTCGCACGTTGGATAATTCAACTAACCAATCCCGATGCGCTTCGCTTTCGCGATTGGAGTTTCATTAAGGATTTAAAAAATGATATTTCAAGGAAAAGTCTGGAAATTTGGAAATAACATTGATACCGATGCCATCATTCCGGCGCGCTACTTAACAACCTCCGATCCGCAGGAACTTGCCGCCCATTGTATGGAAGATGCTGATCCCCAATTTGTCACGAAGATTAAGGCAGGTGACATTATTTTGGGAGGAGAAAACTTCGGCTGCGGGTCTTCACGCGAGCACGCGCCCATTGCCATCAAGGCGGCGGGCATTTCCTGCGTGATAGCCAAAAGCTTTGCCCGCATTTTTTATCGCAACGCCTTTAACATGGGTCTGCCCATCTTTGAATCTCAAGAATTGTATGAAGCAGTACAGGAAGGCGAAGAAATAACTGTGGACAGTGTCGCGGGAACTATAACTCTGGTCTCAAAGAATAAAACATTTCGCATTAATCCCATTCCGCCATTTATGGAACAATTAATTGCCGATGGAGGTTTGATGAAGCATCTTGCCGGGAAACGAGTAAACATCGCGGGTATGAACCCTAAATAAAGTTTTAAAAATATTTTGTAGCAAGCTACTGGGTATCATACCCTCCGCTTCGCGGGATAATTCGACCTACAAGCTTCAGGGCACTTTGTTTCTGAAGCTTGGGTCTCATTAAAATTGGAGTTTCAACAATGAAAAAGGATAATTTTAAAATAGCCGTTTTTGCCGGTGACGGTGTCGGCCCGGAAATCATGAACGAGGCATTAAAGGTTTTAAAATTGATTTCCGATAAAAGGAAAATTAACATATCCTTATCGGAAGGATATGTAGGTGGTAGCGCCTACGATCGTTTTGGTGTTCCGCTGCCGCAGCAAAGTCTTGATCTGGCACTTCAAAGTGATGCTGTTCTTTTGGGCGCTGTGGGCGGCCCGAAATGGGAAGATCTGGATTACAGTTTGCGGCCAGAGAGGGCGCTTCTGGGCCTGCGGGAAAAATTAGGCCTTTATGCTAATTTGCGGCCCGTCACAGTATTTGACGAGCTTTTGGATGCCTCTCCACTCAAAAAAAGTGTCGTGCAGGGCATCGATATCATGATTGTTCGCGAACTGACCGGCGATGTTTATTTCGGTGTGCCACGCGGGGTAACAAAAGAGAAGGACGGCAAGCGCAAAGGTATAAACACAATGGTCTATACCGAAGATGAAATCGTCAGGATCGCTACTTCCGCTTTTGAAATTGCCCGCGGCAGAAAGAAAAATCTTCTTTCGGTGGACAAAGCCAATGTTCTGGAATCAACTGAACTGTGGCGCACCGTGGTTACGGAAGTCGGCAGGAATTATCCGGAGGTGACTTTAAAGCACATGTACGTTGATAATTGCGCGATGCAGCTTATCCGAAATCCCAAGCAGTTCGATGTAATTGTCACAACCAATTTATTCGGCGATATATTAAGCGATGAAGCGGCCATGCTGACCGGCTCCATCGGCATGCTTCCATCGGCATCTCTGGGCAAAGATAAGGCGCTTTTTGAACCGATACACGGCTCCGCGCCGGACATAGCCGGGAAAAATATAGCCAATCCGCTGGCAACAATTTTATCAGTAGGACTGATGTTGCGCTATACGCTGGCCATGCCCGATGAGGCAAACTTAGTGGAAAAAGCCGTGGCGGAAGTTTTAAAAGATGGTTTCCGGACGCAGGATATTTATGCCGAAGGCAATAAGCTCGTCGGCACAGACGAAATGGGCAGCAAGACATTAAAAAAACTGGAGCAATTAATAAACTAACATTAACCGAAAGGATGGAACCTTGAAAGGGAAAATACTGGTAGTTGATGATGATGTTTCTGTTCGTGAATTATTTTGCTCTGTTTTTATCGAGGCGGGCTATGAAGTGATTACCGCTGAAGGCGGAAAAGACGCGCTGAAAATTCTGCAGGATGTTATTTTAAACCTCGACGATATTGATGTTATTTTTCTGGATTTAAAACTTTTCGGCATGAACGGAATTGAACTGTGTCGTCAAATCCGCGAGACAAAACAGATTGCTATAATTTACGCCATGACCGGATGGGCGCCCCTTTTTGAAATAGAAGAATGCCGCGAAGCCGGGTTTGATGATTACTTTGAAAAACCACTGGATATGGATATGTTGCTGAACTTGGTAGCGGAAGCTTTTGACCGGCTGAAGCGCTGGAAAAAACGCCCCGACAAAATAAAGTTTTGAAGTTGAAGTCTTCCAAAACCCATTAAGAAAAGTTGAACCTTATATGCCCGATTCTCTAATTATTTTGGGAAACATATTTCTTAATCCCCCTTACGCGAAAATCTATTCCCGCCTCGGATACAAAAAAAGTACAACCCAAATTGCTTTAAGTCAAAGGCGGGAAACTGACAGCGCAATTGAAGAAGCAGCATCTTTGATCTTGCTTAAGGGATCAATTTTCCGGACGCTCATTAGCAAAAACGACGGGGAAGAAATTACTCTGGCGGGAAACGTAACCTTCAGCAGCAAAAAGCTCTCGGCGCTCCTTAAGGATTGCCCGGAGGCCGTGCTCATGGGGGCAACTGCCGGAAGCGCCATTATGGACGCAATTGGGGAAAAAACAAATAATGATGATCTGGCCGCGGCGGTAGTTTATGATGCCACTGCCAGTGAAATGGTTGATGCGGCACTCGATTGGATTATGGATTACTTAAATCAGCAACTACGCAGAGACGGGAAAAGAATGTTGCCCAGGCGTTTTTCGGCAGGCTATGCTGATTTTAAACTGGAGAATCAAAAAATAATTTATGAAAAGCTGGAAATGGGAAAAATCGGCGTGGCGATCAATTCCGGATTTATTCTCCTGCCGGAAAAATCAGTTACCGCTATCAGCGGCATTTGCTCTTTTGCCTCCAATTCTTCCCAGCCTGAAAATTAAGCAGATGAGGCCGATGAGGACAGACAATAATCATGGTCAATCCCATTATGGAAACAGGAAGGGATGAAACGAAACAACTGATTTGTTTTTTTTATGGAGGATTATAAAATGGGGGGCAGGATTACCTTTCTGCGGGAGCACGTAAAGACCATGGGGCAGGTTCTGTGGAACCTTGGTCTTATAGCCGTCGGAAGCTGTGTCTGTGCCGTTGCCTTAAACGGGATTCTCATCCCGCATGGTTTTGTCAGCGGCGGTGTTGCAGGTCTGTCCCTGATTGTTCATCACGTCCTACCTGATTTGCAGGTCAGCATTCTCTATCTGATTTTCAACATCCCTCTGTTTGCCCTTGGATGGAAATATGTAGGCCGTCGTTTTTTCCTCTACAGTATTGTTGGTACATTTATCTTTTCCGCCGCTGTGCAATGGATTTACATCCCCATCCCCGTTTCAGACAAGTTCCTATGCGCCATCCTTGCTGGAATTATCAATGGCGTGGGGACAGGCATCATCCTGCGCTCCGCCGGTTCATCCGGTGGAACGGACATCCTCTCGGTCATGGTGCTGACCCGGTTTGCCGTCCGTATGGGGAATACTGTAATTGCCTTCAATACGGCAGTTCTGCTCATTACGGCCTTTCTTTTTTCACTGGAGAGCGCCTTGTACACTCTCATTTTTATCTATGTCACAGCCCATTTTTTAGATCTTGTCGTCACAGGACTTAGCCAAAGGAAATCAGTCATGATCGTCTCCAAATATCAGGAAGAAATTGTCAGGACAATCATGAAAAAAATGAATCGAGGGGTTACGGTTATTAAGGGAAGGGGAGGCTATACCGGCGAACTAAGCGAAATCATTTATACAGTGATCTCCTTTCGAGAACTCTCACGCTTGAAGAGGCTGATTACCAGGATCGATCCCGATGCCTTTGTCGTTGTCAGCGACACAACAGAAGTGATTGGTCACCGCATCGGCAACCAACCACACTGGTAATACCAAGTTGCTTTCAAAACCCCTTTGTGCGGGATAGTTCGGCCAACCAGTTTCAGATTCTGAAACTGGGGTCTCACTAAATAAAATACGAATTTTTGAAAGCTTACTTGGTATTATGCCCGGCAAATCAGCCTTTTATGTTTGACAGCGACTTGGTATAATAATTTTCATTATTATTTTCTTGACAATAAAAAAATTGTGATTTAAAAACTTGATCAGAGGTTATATGTCTATACGTCTGACATTATAAACTTACTCGCGTGATCTAAATCAAAATATCGTGACAGGAGGGTTTTATGATTACTGTATTATTGGTTTTGTTTTTCGTCCTTTTTCCCACACTGGTTATTTTTCTTTGCAATAAGTATTCTTTCCTTGATAAAATCGGTGCAGTTGTAGTCTGTTATGTAGTCGGTGCGCTGGTGGGCAATATCGGCATTCTCCCTGCCGGTTTCGATAAGGTGCAGGGCCCACTGATGCTGATCAACATCTGCCTTGCTCTGCCCCTCATGTTCTTTTCACTTGATATCAAAGGCTGGGGCAGACTGGCGGGCAAGTCTCTGCTTTCTTTTGGCCTGCAAACTTTAGCCATTGTGATCATTGCCACCGTCGGTTATTATGTATTCCGGAGTTATGTAGGGCCGGAAACATGGAAGATAGCCGGCATGTTCATCGGCGTGTACACAGGCGGCACAGTCAACCTGGGAGCGATTGCCACTGCGCTTCAGACTGACCGCACACTTTATCTGGCGGCCCATACTTCCGACGTTTTCATTGGTGCAGTTTATCTGCTGTTCCTCATGACGATTGGCCGGAGTATTTTTTTAAAAGTCCTCCCGCCGTTTAAACCAGCAGGGGATCTAACCACGGAAGCGTCGTTCAACTACGATTCGTACGTGGGCATATTTCAAAAAGAAATATTCAGGCCTCTTCTGGGGGCATTCGGTCTTGCCTTGGTTATTTTCATCGTGGGTGGCCTTTCTTTTCTGGTCTTCACGGAGGATGTGGCTTTTGTCGTATCGATTCTGGTCATCACGACACTGGGCATTCTTTTTTCCTTTGTGCCGAAAATCAGAAATATCAAGATGACTTATCAACTTGGTAATTATTTTATTCTCATATTCTGCCTGGTGGTTAGTTCCATGGCTAACATTAACATTCTGCTGTCAACTGCGCCGATCATGTTGTTATATGTAACTTTTACGATTTTTGTATGCTTGGCATTGCATGTCTTACTTGCCTCTTTTTTCAAAATTGATGTGGACACGGTCATTATAACTTCAGTCGCTGGTATCTGCTCGCCGCCTCTGGTGCCGATGGTGGCATCGGCTTTGAAGAATAAGGAAATCGTTATTACGGGGGTTGTCACCGGCATTATCGGATGGGTGATTGGCACCTACCTGGGCATTGCCGTTGCGTATATCCTTCATAATCTGCCTTTTTAGAGGGGCATTATGTACCGGCATCTAACAGGGTATAATTTGTAATTGCATATTTGCAGCCTCAATTGGCCAAGGAGAAATAAGTAATGAAGACAATACCGGCAAAGGGCATAGAGCATGCGGAAGTGCTCACGCGTCTCAAAGCGTTCGGCGCGGAAGATGCCAACTATCGTGACAGCAAGATTTGGAGCTTGGTGTATTATTTAGGTGAGGAACACACCTCCTTTCTCAAAGAGGCCTACGGTCTCTACTTTTCAGAGAATGCCCTCAACCCCATGGCCTTCAAGAGCCTCAAGCGCATGGAAACGGAAATTGTGCAAATGGCAGGAAAGCTTCTGCACGGCGATGATCAGGTTGTCGGCACCATGACCTCGGGAGGAACAGAGACATGTCTGCTGCCGGTGGTTACCTATCGCGAAAGGGCGAATGCCATGCGCAATTTACCCTTCAAGCCGGAGATGATCGTCCCGCGTTCCATTCATGTGGCGTGGGATAAGGCCGCCAAATATTTCGGCGTCAAAATGGTGCAAGCCCCGCTCGACGATAAGTATTGCGTGGATGTGGCGGCCGTGGAGCGGTTAATCAATCGCAATACGATACTGCTTGTGGCTTCGGCCCCATGCTACCCGTTCGGCGTGGTTGATCCCATCCCCGCGCTGGGAGAAGTGGCCTTACGCCACAGGCTGCCTTTGCATGTGGATTCTTGTCTGGGTGGTTTTCTGCTGCCCTTTGTGGAACAACTTGGCCATCCGGTGACGCCCTTTGATTTCCGGGTGCCGGGTGTAACCTCGATCGGCGCTGATGTGCACAAATACGGATTTAGCGCCAAAGGCGCGTCGGTACTGCTTTACCGAAGCATGGATTATCTGCAGCATCAGTTTTTTGTCTCTACCGATTCTCCCACCGGCGTCTTTGCCTCACCGGCGATGCTGGGCACGAGACCAGGCGGTGCCATAGCCGCTGCCTGGGCGGCGCTCAATGCCATAGGTCAAGATGGGTATCTGGACATGTCGCGTTCTATTATGGAAACTACCACCAGATTAATGAAGGGGATCGAGGCCATTGAAGGCCTGACAATACTTGGCCATCCCTCCATGAGCGTCTTTGCCTATGCTTCGCGCGATAAAAATCTCGATATTTATGCTGTGGGTGATCAACTCGAAGAGCGTGGCTGGTCGATTGATCGCATCCAGCATCCGGCAGGCCTGCATTGCATGGTTACTCCAAGGCATACAGGCGTTGTTGATAACTATCTGAAGGATTTGCGAGACGCGGTGGATATTGTTCGCCGCGATCCGGGGCTTGCCTCCAAAGGTAACGCCGCGATGTATGGGATGGTCGCGAATGTGCCACTACGCGGGCTGGTAAAATCTCAGGTAACAAAGATGATGACCGAACTCTATGGATCAGAGTGCAAGATGCCCGCCCCGGCAAACGAGAGTAAGCAAGCCTCCGGGGTGGAACGGCATCTTCTGCCTGTTGGCATGAAGATTCTCAACTGGTGGAGTTCGCGTAAAAATCCCGTCAAGTAAAAGGGGCTGATCATTTGAAAGAAAAAATAGAACGAAAAATCGCCAAAAAAGCGCTTTATTTTGAAGTCATTGACTTTCTTCTGGAAGATATAAAAAGAGGCCAATATCCCCCCGGATCAAAGCTTCCTTCCGAGGATCAATTAGCGCGTGAATTTTCAGTCAGCCGTGTCACGCTAAGAGAGGCCCTTCGTGTTTTGGAGGACGACGGCGTGATCATACGTCGTCACGGTACCGGAACATTTGTTCTGGACAAAAAAGCGGTTCCGGTTCAGACGCTATCCTCAATTGTATCCACATCCACCATTTTCAAAAGAGTGGGCTTAGAAGACCGCTTTTTCAAAGTGGATATGAAGAAACACCCCGCCGATCAAAGAATTGCGGAAAAGCTCCGGATTCCTGCAGGTGATGAAATCTGGGAAGTTGAGCGTATATGGACAATTGGCGAAAAACCGGCTGTCTATTCTTTTGATTATTTCCCCGCGTCACTTGTTCCCGACGGGCAAGAAAATAAGCTAAACGATTATATGCATTCTTTGTATCACTTTTTAACCGAGGTCTGCCGTCAAATATCTGATGAAGGTGACTGTTCATTCAAGCCTATTATTAGCGATAAGCCTCTTTCTGACATTCTAAAAGTCAAAGCCGCTTCACCGCTGATGTATATCGAGACCATTGATTTTAACAAAAGTAAACGACCAATCTTATATTGCAGATCGTATTACATCCCGGAGTTGTTTGAATTTCAAGCGC
>SESG01037779.1_pt1 | contig 63111 bp, 80 predicted proteins | sample 3171421 | NCBI WGS metagenome assembly SESG01 (sample SAMN10866946, study PRJNA518727) | freshwater metagenome | biome: subpolar coniferous forest; feature: holomictic lake; material: water; isolation source: holomictic Lake 227, 6 m and 8 m depth | place: Canada: near Kenora, Ontario | collected...
CCCGATGAGAAAGACTGGATGCAAGCATGGTGGCAATAAATACTATGGACACGGATTCGTTAGCGGAATGGCTAGTTATTGCCGATTGTCTAAAAAATGGGTAAGCGATATGAGTCATTGTCCTGAAATAGCCACCCCCGCCGAAAGGAAGATATGAACGCGAAAGACCCATTCTTTCGAGAAGGCTGGGAGCTTTTCCACGAAGGAGAAGAGCTCCCCGAAGCGCTTGACATTGCTACTGATTACGGCCATGGTTTATGGCTCGGCTGGCATGCCGCAAAGCAACATATGGAACTTAAACTCGGAGGAGCCCCTGCATTATGACACTGCCTGCAAACTCACTGAACGCCGCCAAGCCGGCATACAATACAATGAAGTTCGGCAAAACCACAATCATGACAGCCCAGCTGTCGAAAGCCCCGGATCCCTACCGCAAGGACAACATCGTGCTCAAGGGCTTCCGGGACGGCATGGACCACTGCGGCAATGGCACGCGGTCACGAAAGCATGGAGTTAATTGATATGAGCACACTCAGAGCTATCTGGTGCACGTTCTTTCATCGCCGGTCCCAATACAGGGAGCGGTTTTATAAGGGGTCGGGTTACTGGTCTTGCGACAAATGCAACAGGAGGGTATGGTTGTGAATTACATTACAAAGGGTGAACTGCTCGAGATACTGACGAAATCGCACCTGCCCGACACAGCGGCAGTGCTGCTGCGTGTCTTCGAGCCGGATGCGGTTCAGCCAGCCGATCCGAAGAAGGCACGCACCGGACATTGGGAGCTGCGCGAACTGGTGAAAACCAGGGCGGCGGCGCGTGACTGCAAGCATGTCCTGCTCCTGCAGGGCGAAGTTCTATAAAGGAGAAACATGAAGGTAAAACAGTTAAGCATCAAAAATATCGGGATGATCGAAGATATGACCATCCCCCTGAACGAGGACCTCACCGTATTTTATGGTGAGATTAAACAGGGCAAGACCACCATCCTGAACGCCGTGCGCTGGGTTCTCGGGGACACGTTCCCGGATGACATCATCCGGCACGGACAGCCGGAGGCGAGCATCCAGCTGGACGCCGTCAATGACGCTGGTCAGCCGGTGGTCGTGCGGCGTGAGTGGTACATCGGCAAGGACGCCACGGTCAAGGCCCGTGCGATCCAGTACACCATCAACGGGATCCTTCAGGCGAAGCCGAGCGACAAGCTGGCCGAGTTCCTGAACCCGTTCATGCTGAACCAGGATTTCTTCCACAACATGAACGAGGCGGAGAAGGCCAAGTATCTGGTAAAGCTGTTTGCAGTGGACACGACGACCGAGGACACGGCGATCGCCACGGCCAGCAGGAAGGCGCAGGAGCTGCGGGCGACGGTCAAGGGCTACGGAACCATCGACCTGACCGAGATCGGGCCGGTAGACGTGGCTGGACTGCGTCAGGAGCTCCAGGACCGTCGTCAGAAGCGGGAGTCGGAGCTTATGTTGGCCCGGCAGGGCAGGGAAGCGGCCGTGAAGGCTCATTCCGATGCCAACACGGGGTTCCTACGTGATCTGGCAGAGACGCGTGCCTTTAACTCCGAGGTTGCCCGGCATGAGAAAAAGCAGTCGGATGACAGGCTTAAGATGGAGGAGCTGGTGCGGGAGGTGGAGCAGTTACGCTCCGACATCAGCACACGGTCAGCATGGCTCTCGGCCAACCAGATACTGAAAGAGCCTGGCGAGCCTATCCATCCCGATCTCTCTGCATTCGACGCCATCCTGGCGCCAGTGCGGGATCCGGACACGGAAGCACTGGAGCTCAGCATCCAGAAAGCCGCGGCCGACGAGGTACGCCGTGAGCAGTATCTCAAGAACGTGGAACGCGCCAAGCTGCGCGACCAGGACAATCTGGAGATCCTGCGGCTCGAGCAGGAGCAGCGCGACCTGAAAGATCAGAAGGTGGCCAAGCTCAAAGGTATCCAGACAGGGATATCCGAGCTGGTGTTCCTGGAGGACGGCACATTCACGTTCGAGGGCTGCACAGCAGGTATGCTGTCGACAAGCCAGAGCATGAAACTGTCCGGATATCTGTCAGATCGGTACCCCGACGGCTTTTCAATCTCGTTACTGGATCGTGGTGAGAGCCTGGGCAAGAGCCTGTTCTCACTGGTCGATCGCGCCAAGGAGGAAGACAAGAGCATCCTGGTAACGGTTGTCGGCGAGAAGCCGGCGCGGATACCAGAGGATGTCGGCGTCTTCGTGGTCGAAGGCGGGAAGCTACAGTGAGTGCCAGCCTGCTCTGCAAATCAGCAGTAAAGAAATTTCTGCTGGAATACAGCGAGCGGGAGAAGTTCCACAAGTTCACACGGGTTAGCGCGTCCGCCATCGAGCATATCGAGGCCCAGACGCGCGAAGCCTGTCGTCGGCTTGTGAAATCTCAACCGTCAAAGGGAATGACGATTTCGTCATGACTACCCTGCTCGCCATGTTGATCGTGGCCGTGGCCGCCGTCGAGGGAAACCCCGGCGGCGGTTTTGCCGACAACTTCACGACGGTCGGGCCCCTGTGCGCAAGCCAGGCGTGCGTCACCGACGTGAACAGAAAGTATAAAACTAAGTTTAAGTGGCCGCAGGATATGCGGGATTACCACAAGGCCAGCCAGGTCTTTGTGCTGTACACCTCGGCCGGCGGTACTGATCTGGGCAAGCGAGTCCGGATCTGGCACCGCGGGCCGACACAGTACAACGACAGGTTAGGATGGCACTATCAAAGAAAGGTAATGAGGTACTTACAATGAAAGTTATTGGGGAATCGAAGGAAGATATCGTGGTCACAATGACCAAGGAAGAGCTGGCCAAGTTGACTGAGTTTCAATCGACATACCAGATGGAACGTACGGGACGGCAGATCAAGCCTGGCATGTCCATCGATATCGGGGACATGTTTCAGCGGGCACAAGATACGCTTCTGTTCTACAAAGAGACGGTGGAGAGTTTCAAGAAGACCCAGAACGCAATGAAGCGCCTGCTGGATCTGATTGAACCGCCCCCGCCGGCCTAATAACCGGCAAGAGGCAAAGGCTCAAGGATACCCCGTTCCATCTGGAGCGGGGTATTTTTTGGTTATAGGAAAGGAATTTTATGAAACTGAACACAGTCTGTGAGTTCAAACGTAGCTCCTACGAGCTGAAGCCACGTGGCTGGAAGGTCAATCACTGGGAGTGCTGCCGCGGCGCTGTCGTGCGTACCCGAGTGTGGGACAACGTCCTCAACAAGGCCGTAACTGTCTGCCTGTGCCGACAGCACGCGAATGTGGTAGCCCGGATCCAGGACAAGCGGTTTCTCGGAGCCACTGTCTATTACAACAACCAGAAAGGCGGCTACCCGTACTACGAGGGAATAGTGACGTCGATCGAGCGGGTCGGCCACACAGGGCCATGGGCACACATCAAATGGAAGTGTCCAGTGCATCCTTGCACAACGCCAATGGAGCTTGAGCATCTTAGACTTGAAAGAGAGAAACAATGAAACTCAGACTTGCGAAGAAAATCCTCAGCGGTCAGCGCGACTATCCAATTCGTAAACTGGATAACGCGCTGACCTGTTATCGCCGGCGTTACTCGAAATTAAAGGAGAAACAATGAAACAGAGCATCTTAGTTAAAAAGCAGGTGAAGGAATTCAAGGCCGAGTGGACAGACCACGACGGGCTACATGCCGCTGTCGCGGAAGTCCGCTACGACGACCAGTGCGGGAACGGCCACAACAGTTTCGCGATCACGGGAAGCGTGTATGGGCGAGGCGGGTCGCGGCGTGACGGCGTCTATTACACAACCAGTGGAAAGGTACTGACATGGGAATCGGGCGGCTGTGTTCACGAGGTCATCGCCGAGCATATCCCGGAACTCGCGCCGTATATCAAGTGGCACCTGTGCAGCTCGGATGGGCCGATGCACTATATCGCCAACACGATGTACTGGGCGTCAGAGCACGGGCCGGAGTACGCATGGGTCTATTACAAAGGCCCGAAGGCGTCGGATCCTTTGGGTCTTGGCGATGACGGAGAAGTCGAGCGTTTGCTCGGGTATCTCAAACCTGAAGAGGCCAGGAAAGCCGAAGGGCAGCCTGGCTATCGTGTCGAGTGGGATATGAAGACCGTAAAGATACGGAACCTGGACCACGCGCGCTCAGCAGCCATCTGGCCTGAAGCCACGGATGAGGAGTTGATGAACCCAAACCTGAAGGAAGTCCTGGAAGCACGGCTGCCGAAGCTCATGGAAGAGTTCTGCGCGGCTGTCGAGTCGCTGGGGTTTGTCTATTAGGAAAATACTAACTATGTCACAACCTAAATGGAAATGCGTCGCCCAGCTAGGGGACGAGCACCCGCTGGAATACGGCGGGAGCTGGATCTTCGTGGACACAACGGGTGTCTACGAACCCAAGTGCGAGGTACTGGAATGCCCAGATGATGAGAATGGCACCTACTACGTACGCAGGTTCACTTTGGAGGACTGCACCTACATCAACAGGGTCCTAAGCAACAACAAGTTCCATCCGGACGAGCCGGCATGGTTTGCTGACGGGCTTGAGAAGCTGGGCAGTTTCATCGGGGCAGACCCGACGCAGCTTATCGCGTGGTTCCTGTCGCCGAATCCCTGTGAGCGCCAGATTGCCTGGATGGCGATCTATGACTACTACGGTGCCGCTGAGTTGGACAGTTACCCGCTTGTTTTGACACAGGCAGATATCCGACGGCGTTACCATAACAATCCCGACTATGAAGTTAAGGAATAACTAATGAGTAAGATGTTTAGAAGCGTCGAGTGCTACTGCCTGCTCCACTATGTGTGGGCGCGCAAGCTGGCACATCGACTGACGAGGACCCGTACCGGGGACCCTCTGGAGTGCCAATGGTAATTGCAACTTTGAACACCGCGCACTTCAGCTTCATGGCGGCCGGCGAGACGAAAGCGGACGCCTTAAAGGCTTTGAAGAAGGGCTGGAGGGCGCACCAGAAGGAATTTGAACGGTGGAACGACCCAATCTGTTCCTTCTGTTATTATGCGGACGGAGTTGGGTATGTGGAATTGAAGCCTGGCGAATGTGCCAGGGATCATGAAAGGATTAGTTGATATGAAGCTGGATCCCAAACTGAACAAGAAGATTGGCGTCTACGTCAAGGGCTTTGTGGCGGCGCTCCTAGCTGGAAAAGTCCCGGCGCCATCTGGTGGCGACTGTTGGGGCTGTTGCATGAAGGATATGAATACAGGGTTTCCGGTAATGGGGACAGGCCACCTCCACGAACACTTCGACGAGAATTACTATGTGCCTTCGCTATTCGCGAACGCCATACGGATGTTTCCGCTCAGTAGGTATTCCAACTGCATACTGCACGACATCTGGGGCACGCCCCACGAGCTGTCCGGTCTAGCCACTGAACTGTTCAAGTACCAGGCCACGAGCTCGTTACGTCGTTACCTGCGCAATCAATTGAAGGAGTCGAAATGAAAGATGTACTTATCACATTTGCCCAGCCGACCCACGGCTGGTGGGATGGCGGCCCACGTAAAACAGGCCAGTTCCACGGAGAGGTAGTCAAAGGCGGCTACGAAGGGCATGAAGAACTCAAAGAGCATGTCAAGTGGGGGTGCTGGGAGTTCAACCACTGGGAACGACGCCCCATGAGTGAGAATTCGGAAAAGGATTTTGTCAAGCACTTGCGAAAGACAATGCGCGTACCACCGGGTAACTCGGTGAAGATCACAATCGTTGGAGAGACACTATGAAAAACTGGGAAAAAGAAGTATTGCCTGACGTGGACTGTAAATATGGTGCCCCAATGGGACGTACCACGTTGTGGCCAACAGATCGAAACGCTCCGATTAAGCTGCATCTGCGGAAGATGCGCCTGATAGGTGGCGGGTGCTATGATGTGGGGTCCGTGTATTGGGGAGGCCCTGCGGACATCTACGTGGCTTGGGGATATGATCGGGAAAACTCCGAGCAGTTCATGGTGCGACTGACGACTCGAGCGGATAATCGCGCCGAAGCCAAGGAAAACATCCAACTGGATCTGCCGAACGCAAAGTTCTATCGATAGGAGCGCCATGAATGTAAAACAAATCAGAGCGATTGAGCAGCACTGCAAAGTGCTACAATCCATCTTCCCGAAGACAAGGAAGATGGATCCGCTGGAGCTGTACAACAAGCTCCATCGCCTCGAGGCAACAGCGGCCCGTATAGGACTGCGTGGTTGTAACGGGCCGGAGTGGAAGCCGGGCGAAAAGCAAAAGGCGGAAGACCGAGTGCTGACGCAGGTGAACAGGCTGCTGGACTTCAGGGCACTGAACGTCCCGGTATTCGTTAATGACGACCCGCGTGGCTACGCGTTGCTGGTGGAGGAGCAGTGGACGTGGGGCGAGAACACGCGCCGCATCGGGCCCAAGAAACCAAACATTCGTCCGTTGCGGACGGACATGGGCGGCTGCGGTATTCTGTGTCCAAACTTCACATAAAGGAGAACAAGATGCACGTAATGATTCAGAAGGGTAACCAGTACGTCACCCGTGACAGCCCGGAAGGGCACTTCAGGCTAGGGACTTACGCGACGGGCTATGTCTACAATGACTTAGCGCAGGCCCGGTGGATAAGAGACCACCTGCGGAAGCAGTTCGGAGATATGCTGATCGTCGACTGGAAGACACGGGAGCCGATCCTGTTTCAGGAAGGCTTCGACGACGCGGTTCCATTCAACGTGGCCATACGGGACGCAAAGCAAGCGCTCGCACGCTTCCGGTTCATGCACCATGACGTGACGGAGTATCGCGAGGCCATTGCGTGCTTGCGCGAGAAAACGGAGGTGTTCGTTGAGTTAATGGAAGCGCGAATGCGCGTGATCGAAAAGGAGAAACCATGAAAACAGGCTTTTATATAGCGCAGTTCCCGGCGGGCTTTGCTGACAACAGCCCGCTGTATGGGGCGTTTGAGTGGCGTGCGCAGGATGAGCTGCGCGTGACCCGAGTGCGACAGGTGTTGTCTGAGCTGGAGTTTGAGATTCCGGACGCCCATCAGATAGATGTGTTCTATCACGGGCGCACGATCCTGTTCGACAGTACAGATCTGCTGAGTGTCAATGAGGAACACCAGATCCAGATGGAGACCGGGTTCACCCCGATCGAGATCACCGAAACCGAGTTCCTGCAGATCCTAAGTCTGTCTGATGAGTATCGGACAGACTGCTGGGGTCTCGAGATCATGGACGAGTCGCTCTTCCTGATCTGCTTTGGGAAATGGGATGGGATGAAGTACGGAACAACGGACTTAGGAGGGCTGTAACATGGGTTCTGATATGGTTGGATATCTCGTGGTCGGGCCGAATGGCCCGATTGGGAAGACCGCGCGCAAGCAGGCGGTTGCCGAGCTTAAGCGCCTGGTAAAGACAAAGAAGTTTGCGATCTCCTGCGCGTCCTGCGGGCACATATTCAGGGACAACGACTATGAGGGCGGGCGTTGCTTCGACTGTGGAACGCCGTTGCCGGATGTGGAGCTGGCGATCGCGTGTCCACAGGACTATGTAAAGGCGCTGGCTGACCAGTGGCCGCCTGAGTTTCGGGATGTCGCGAACCGCGCCATGCCTGGAAACCCGAAGCAGATGCTGGTGTTCGCGGGTGACATGACCTGGGGTGACGAACCCGAAGGAGGAGGCTACCAGTATCTGCAGGAGTTGCTAGGGTCAGGGTTATCCGAAGCGTTGGGGGTACTATGACCACACCAATGCGCAAGTTACGGAACTACAGCATCAAGCCGATTGAGACACCGGGGTTCCACAACGCCCCGCTGTACATCCGGTTCAAGCTGCGGTCAGGCAAGCTGGGCGGTGGAAACCACTTCCACCGCATCGGCGCTGGCCGGAGCGACGACATTCAGGTCTACGAGACACCGACCGACGTGTTCATCCTCTGCATCAATACGCACCTGCCCTATGTGGGGCTCGAGCATATCGACAAGGAGGGCGAACTGACCGGGGAGGCGACCAATGTCGTCTTCCTGCAGGAAGGCTCGGTCGAAGAGGTACTGGGCGAAGGGTGGGAGAAAACAAGCACGCCTGAAATGATTCGGGCACTCATGGAGTACATGCAATGAAGATCAACGAAATGATGCGGCTGGTAGCGGCCGGGTATGGCGATGGAGGCACCGATGCATTCTGGGATTATGGGAATGAGATGATGGACTGCGAAGGAACAGGCGATACGCTGGCCGAGTTCGTCGTTCGTGAGATCCACGACACGTTCGATCCGCAGGCGACGGAGGATGAGCAGATGGAGGAGGCGATCCGGGTTATGAAATGTGCCGAGCGGCAGATACACGACCTGGTTTACAGCCTGGGGCATGCACAGGATAAACTGAACCGGGAGAAAAAGGACAACCCTATCGAAGATTTCGCAGAGAAGCATGGCGGTTATTGGGATGGTGAGCACCCAGGCTACATCAAGTCGGACTGGCGTGCCGAAGTTCAGAATGGCGACACGCTAATGAGCTATTGGGAGTGGGCTTACAATTCAGTGGAGAATGAATCATGAAACACGATTGCAGCATTGAGAACGCAGAGAGGTTTGGCGACTGGATCAAGAACCGCGGCGGCGTCGCTGTCTGGAAATCCGCGGATCTGGGCGATCCTGGCAAGACCTGGAGCGCCCCGTATCTGGAGCTCGACGGGACTGTCAAGCCCAAGCAGTCCTGGCAGATGGAGGACAAGCCCCGGCTGGTTGTCACGGACCCGGCGGAGATTGAACTCTACAAGGGCGTTGAGCACAAGCGCTTCCATGTCGGTGTTCGACAGGGCGGGAACGGGTGCAGCCTGAAGATTACGGACGCCGGTAGTGCCCGGATCCGGCGTGAGATCAAAGCGGCCGGCGAGGGCGCCTACTACGAGTTCGACTACGACGACGAGAAGAACTGTGTGATCTACAAAACAGAGACCTGCGGGGCTCTCAAGGATTGGATGGATAAAAATGCTGACACTTCATCTGTTCCACGGTCGTAACACGCCCGACGAGGAACTCAGCGACTGGGGCTTCGATGGCCCCACGCTGGTGATCAGCGGGTTCCACTGCACTTATCTGACAACATACGTTGTCAAGTGCGAGGATGAGGAGTGGCACGAGCTGAGCATCGAAGGCGGTTTGATCGAATACGAAGGGAAGTATTACGGGGACTGGTCGATCAACGAGGCCCCCTGGGCCATAGGCCCCACGATGGGAATGGAGAGGACGGACGGCTGGTATGACCCGAAGAAGACATTGAACGGAGGAAAGTAATATGAAGTTGATTTGCATGAGCTTTGACGGCGAGTACCAGGTGGAGCGGCCGACGTTCAAGACGGTCGAAGGCGCTTGGGAGTACGCCAACGAGCTTGGATCCAAGTGGTTCTTCTATCCGTTCCACTTTGTTGTAACGGACTCGCTGCTGACAGTGAAAGGGGCACCAAATCCGTGGTTGACGCATCTTCAGGGGAAGAGGCTCAAGACTGTCGTCGCCTTGTTTGCCAAGGTGGCGAAGGACCCGGCCGCACAGAATGCGGATTGTGACGCGTTTATTAACTTACTATAAAACAATACCGCGAGGAGAAACTATGAAAAAAATCACATACAAAGACTACACGATCAAGATCGAGACAGATGAGTTTCCATCGAACCCGCGTACCGAGTGGGACAACATGACCGTGATGGCGTTTTTCCATAAACGATATAACCTGGGCGACAAGGACCCCGGGATCTCGGATCGTGACTATGGCAGCTGGGACGAGATGGAGGATGCCATTCGCAAGAAGTTTGACATCGCCGTCATCAGCCCGGTGTATATGTACGACCACAGCGGGATCACGATCGCAACGCGTCCGTTCAGCTGTCCCTGGGACAGCGGGCAGATCGGGTTCGTGTGGATCACCAAGAAGTCCGCACGGGAAAACATGTTGTGGAAGGCGATCACCAAGGCCCGGCTAAAACGCCTCGAGGAGGTCATTGAGGCAGAGATCGAAGCCTATGACAACTACCTGACGGGTGAGGTCTACGTGGTCAGCGCTGAGGATCCGGACGGCAACTCCATCCACTGCGTCGGCGGCTACTTCGGTGAGGACGGCTGCGATGAGGATGGCTACGCCGTGGACGAGGCAAAGAGTGCGATCGACTACGACATCAAGGAGCGTGAACGCCTTGCAAAACCTAAGAACAACAAGGATCAAATGGTACTACCATTGGAAGGAGTGGCATGAAAAACTATCGCGTGAAGTGGGAGATCGACGTTACGGCCGCGCGGCCGGAGTTCGCGGCCCGACAGGCGCAGGCCCTGATCATGCTGCCTGACTCCACCGCCAACGTCTTTGACGTGACGGAAGGGTTCAACGGGAAGATCGTCTCCCGGGTTGACTTGTCTGGCGGGTCAGTCCAGACTATCCGCCCGCCGAAAAAGAAATGGCGGAGGATCGACGAGGCGCGGGTGGAACTGGTTTTCGGGAAACGGTGCTCCTGCGCGGACGTTCCGGATGAAATGACGTGGCAGCCCTGCAGTATCCGCGATGGGCTGCCCATCTGTGAGGAGTGTGGCGAGGACTACGAGTACGAGAGGACACGGGTGTTCATATGAGCCAGGCAAAGGACGATTACGTCGACGCCCACCTCGAGGATCGCTTAACGGCGTTCGTCGGGAGTATGTCGAGCGCAGATATCCGGGAGACGGTTATCTTCTACCACGGGCGTCACGTGACGTTCGAGGATATCCTGCGTGACGAGTTCGAGCAGAAGACTCGGGAAGAACTCGAGGAAGAATGGGAACTTGAAAACAAAGGAGAACGGGAACCATGAAGAAGTATACAGTATTACTGCTTCGTCCGGAGTTCATGCAGGCGACCGGGACAGATACCTATCTGGCACATGTCGAATGCGTTGGCAAGTGGGAAGCGATCGCGGCGGCCCGCCTTGAGGCTGTAATGGCAGATGCCCTACCAACAGTACATATGAACACCTACGACGTTCTGTTCATGGCGGAGGGCTGGATCGACGACGTTTTCCCAACCCTCGTCTGACAAAGCGTACTACCTGAAGGTAGAGGCGCTCCGCCGTCAGTATCTCGAGGAGATTAAACCCTTCGTCGAGATACTGACCCGCTGCGAGCTGATGGCCACGGGGTTCACGATGGTGAAATCCACGGGAGAGATCGTGGAGCGGGTGTATCCTGATGGAGTGCTTGAGACAAAGAAACACGCGCAGTGGTGTATTGACCAGATCAAGGAAAGGATATTTGGAAATAGTTGGAATAGTGGTTGCATATCCTCAAGCGAGTGGGCAAGCAGGCGCGAGCAGGCTGAAAATCGCCGCGACAATAAGAAATATCTAATTAACGGGCTCCTGCTGAGCATTGTGCAACACGCGATCCGGGTTGGAATAAACGTCAGCACTGCTTACTATCGAATAAAACGCGGATGGCCTGTAGAGGACGCACTCAAGAAAGAAAACCTACATGGAACTAAAAAATACGCCAGACTCAAATGCAAAAATAAGCCTGTTTGACTGGCAAAAACCCAGTCGCGACAAGCTGGTTCAGATATTCCAGAATGGGAGCCTCATTGCGGGTAATTGGTCTGACTGCGGAAGTGGAAAGACCTATATCGCAATCGACGTTGCTCGGATTTTGGGCAAGCGCATTTTCGTGATTTGTCCGAAAGCTGTCATATCGGCGTGGCGCCGCGTAGCCCAACAGATGAGTTGCCCTGACATCCTGGTTGAGGTCATCAATATGGGAAAACTGATTACAGGACGCACTCCCTGGTTGTCGAGCGAGTTAAAGTGGAATATCCCAGAGGGAACACTGGTCGTTTGGGATGAGGTTCACCAAGGTCAAAGTAACCCTAACACTAAGTCTAATAAGATACTAGCAATGACACGCGCGTACAAACTGCCGGTGTTGGCCATGTCAGCAACTCCCGCGGCGACACCGCTTGCCATGCGAGGTATCGGCTACCTCTTTGACTTTCATCGATTTTCAAAAGGGAGCTTCTATGACTGGGCGGCCCGGCAAGGATGCTACCGGAACCCCTGGAATGGTTATGCCTTTCCAAAGGGCCCAAAGGGCCAGGCGGTTATGGCGAAACTAGGAGAGCAGATGAGCGACCGAAGTGTGCGCCTGCGCATCGAAGACATACCGGAATTCCCGGCCTGTGAAACCGAAGTAGAGTTGGTAGATCTATCAGAGGAGGAAACCAAGAAAGTTAATGAGGCGTACGCAGATATGGTTTGTCTCTTGGCTAAGCCAAATCCAAATCCACTTGTCTGTATACTCCGTGCTCGCCAGATTGCTGAAATCCAAAAGGTTACAGTCCTCGAGGACAAAGTCTTGGAGTGCTTGGAGCAAGAGCACAGCGCAGTGGTTTTTCTGAACTTTCGCGAAAGCCAAGGCATGCTGGTAGAGCAGTTGGAGGCCCGCGGACTCGGCGTGTCTGTTATCCACGGTGTCCAGGGTGACCAGGAACAGCGAGAGCGAGAACAGGCTATCCAGGAGTTTCAGGAAAATCGGAATCATGTGGCGGTAGTGATTTGTGCCGCAGGCGGGGCCGGAATAGGGCTCCACGACCAGTACCGGGTTCGCCCGAGGCGAGCTTTCATTAGCCCCGATTTCAGTTCGACAATTGTACGTCAGGTACTGGGTCGAATACATCGGGCGGGAGCCACAAAGGCGATCCAGACCTTCATACTGGCTGCAAATACGGCTGAAGAGAAGGTGTATACCAGTGTTGTCGGGAAAATGAAAAATCTTGACGCACTACTAGATGCGGAAGTGTTTGACCTAACTAAACATTAAAGGAGTGTAGAATCATGGGTTTCTTTTCATGGAATTGTAAATGCTGCGAGCACCCCCTGTTGAGCAGGCACTCAGCAAACCAGACCAACGCTTGGATGATCCACGGTGTGGTAATCACGAAGCGCGGCCGCCTTATAGAGGGCGGCTACGACGGCTACGGCCGACTGGATGGAGTTGACATTCCGTCAGGGCAGCTCGACTGGGACGAGGGAACAGGGCATCCGGATTGTTACCATCGCGCCTGCTGGACCAAAGCGGGCAGCCCGCTCAAGTACAGGGGTGGGAGCGAGCCGAGCGCGGACCAGGGATATTTCTTTGCGCAAGGGGCGCATGATATGGAGGAACCAAAATGAGTTTCACTGACGGAAAGCCATTCATAGTTACCGAAAAGCAGGTAGCACTGAAGTGGGGAACCTCCGGCAGTCCGCTTCGGTGTGGCTGCTGCGGCCATACCTTTGCAGAGGGCGACACAGCCCACTGGCAGTATACAAACGACACTCCCGGCGCAGGCGGGAACCCGTTCGTGTGCGTAGCCTGCGACGGGACGAAGGGGAAGATTGTGGCTAAACTTCGTGAGCATCACGCGCTCAGGAAAAGAATGGGATGGGTATACAAATGAAGACCCGGACATACTACTATCGGACATACTACTATCGGGGAGACATCGAGCGGATTGACCAGAAAACTCGGGCACGCTGGATCCCGGGCTATAGTGCAAATGGACCGACGGGCTGTGTGCTGTTTCCTTGGAATGGGAAGCGGGCTTGCCAGAGTGAGGCTAAACGAGACGGCGTTAAAGCTGTATTCGAGGAGAGGTATCCACTATGAAGGATGAAATCATTAATGGGCAGGGGATCCGTTGCTACGACAACGGTAAGTCGGATGACCGCTACACCGTTATCTATATGGACCAGCCTGAACGAGGCCATCGGTTTCGCGACGGAACCTGCCTCTATTCGGCGGTCGGCATGAACGGCAATCCGTTCCATCCGCAAGGGATCGGACAGCACTGCACGGCCTCGCCTGGGAAACACCTGGGCAAGCGGATCCACTTTGTGGATCTGCCGGTGGACTGTCAGAAGCTGGTTCAACAGGACACAAAGGAGACAGTATGAGCAAAGATTATTACATCGAGGAGTACAAGAAACTGGTCGGGAAGACGATCACAGGCATCGTCAAGACCCCGCCGACAGATATCGGCGTGACCTATGGGCTGCGCTATGGCGACGCCGTAACCGGCGGGATCGCCTGGGTCCTACGTGACCCGGAAGGCAACGGGCCGGGATTCCTGGAGATTGAGCCTAACCATAAGGAGCGGGCGTGACGCCGCTGTGCGTCTCCTACGGACTCGGGGTTGACTCAACGGCGGTGCTCTGCTTGTACCACAAGCGGGGCATCCGCCCGGATTTGATCATCTTCGCCGACGTGGGAGATGAGAAGCCTGAGACCTATGCCTACCTGCCCATTATGCAGGAGTGGCTGAAGAAGGTGGATTTTCCTGAAGTGACGGTGGTGCGGTACCAGCCGAAGAACTTCAAGAACTACCCGCCCTACAAGTCGCTCAGTGAGAATTGCCTGACCAACGGCACATTGCCGGGCATCTCGTTTGGGCCGGCGTCCTGCTCCATGAAGTGGAAGAAGGGCGCTATCGACCCCTTCGTCAAAGCCTGGCAGCCTGCAAAGGATACCTGGGCGGCCGGCGAGCGGGTTCGCAAGATGATTGGGTACGACGCCAGCCCGCGTGATCGGCAGCGGTTCGCACATGCCAAGGGGATCGAGGATCCCAAATATGAGTATGTGTATCCACTGATCGATGAGGGACTGAACCGGGAAGGGTGCAAGGCCCTGATCCAGGAAGTCATTGGCGTGGTGCCGCCCAAGTCAGCATGCTACTTCTGTCTCTCCAGCAAGCCGCACGAGATCCGGGAGCTGCAGGCGCCGTTGCTACGTCGGATCGTAGTGATGGAGGCACGGGCCAAGCCACGGCTGCGGACAACCGAGGGGTTGTGGCGGTCGACGGTCAAGGGGTGCCGGGGTGCAACAGCGCGGCCCGGGAACATGACGGAGTTCATCGTGAAGGAAGGACTCTTGTCAGAGGCAGAGGTTAAACGGATCCAGGACGCGACTCCAAAAGAGATCGCTCTGCGGCTGGATGCCGCGGCGTGTGGTGAAATGGTGCCGGATTGGCACGAGTTTCTTGAACGACTAACAGTGGAGGACATGGAGCAATGAGCATAAGAGATCTGATCATGCGCGAGATTTGTATCAACCCGGATGGACTATCCCTCTCCGACCAGTGTAAGCTGGCACGGTATATCCTGCAAGTCATGGCGCTGGAAACGCCACGTATCGCTGCGATACGTACCAAAGAGATTGACTGGCCTAAGGGGGAGGCTCCGAAGTGAACATTCTCGACTTCGACGTCATCGCGATCAACATCAGCGGTGGCAAGGACTCGCAGACCATCATGGGAGTCATGATGGGGCAGGTGCGCGAGCACAACTACCAAGGCAGGGTAATCGCTGTGCATGCGGATACCGGGGCCGAGTGGCCCCAGTCCCTGCCGCACTGCGAGATGCTCTGCAAGCATTACGGAATCGAGCTGCAGGTTGCAGTGCCGTTCCGGCTGCTGCCTGCCCACATTGAACGCCGCTGCAAGATGATGGCCGCCCAGGAGCCGCGAGGCAAGCCGGGCTGGCCGTCGCCGGCCCAGCGGTACTGCACGTCGGACTGCAAGCGCGGTCCGATCCAGAAGGTCATTCGGAAGGCCTACCCGGCCGCGGATGGGAAGAATATCCTCTGCGTGACCGGTGAACGCCGGCAGGAGAGTTCCCATCGAGCCAAGCTGCCCGAGTGGGAGGAAGACAAGATGCTGACGGCCGGTACACGCAAGGTCATGCGCTACCGGCCTATCTTAGATCTAACGCTAGACCAGGTGTGGCAGCAGATCTCGGCATCCGGACTTCCACGCCATCCGGCCTATGACCTGGGCAATGAGCGGGTGAGTTGTGCGATTTGCATGTTGGCAAAGGACAGTGATATCCGGAACGGGGCGAAGGCCTGTCCGGAACTGGCCGAGCACTTCCTGCGGATCGAACGGGAGAGCGGGTTTACCATGAAACATAAGAAGAGTTTAGCTGACATATTAAAGGAGCCGATATGAAAAAGAAGGTTACAGTGTCGATCGAGTTAGCGCACAAGGGGCAGCGCGAGAACGCGTTTCTGCTTGTCTATGGCGGGTACCTGAAGAAGACCGGGCCTATTGCGAAGGCTATTAAGAAAGCTGGCTGGAGCGCTCCTGCCCATCCAGCCTCGCGGATCCCGGCCAAGTTCTTGGAAGAGTACACCCAGACGGAGGAGTATAACCAGCCGGGTGGTACGGGGTTGTTTGGTGGGAGCACCAAGGCGGAAGGCCGCCACAACATCACTCGGTTACGCGACGAGCTACACTATATCGGCGTGGATCTTCCGACCTGGATACGGGAAATGACCTTGGGAGAACTTCTATGAGCGCAAGATGCACAGTTTGGATACGAGTGAAGACGGAGCACGCCGAGCGGGCGAGGGCGATCTGGGCCGAGCAGGACTGGACACCTTATGAGGAGGACGAGAGCGACGAAGGTTACACCGAGTTCGCCTTCGAGGAAGTCCGGGATCCGGACGACCTGTCGGAGCTGCTAAGCATCGGTGGGATCCCCTACCGGCTCGGCACGGACGACGGTCAGGGTTGCCCATACCTGGAGATCAAGTACTGCGGACGCATGGCCTACATCGAGACAAGGGATGGAGACATCAGTCTTCCCTTTGATCGGGAGACGGATAACGCGGACGCCGAGGCGTTGGAGAGCGCAAGGAAGTTCGTCGCGTTGGAGCGGGAGTTTGAGGAGTATTTGAAATCATGAGGATATCCATCGACAAGCAGATCAGGAAGGCGCATACCCAGCTGGCCAGGCACGTCCCGAAAGAGGAGTTCCGGAAAATCTGGTATGAGGCCAAGTGGAGCGGCTTCGCACAAAAGTACGACGTCGTGTGGACGATCTTCATTCATGGAATCCTGACTGACAGCTATCATTGTCGGCAGTCTACCGGAAAGACGTTGGACGCGGCGCTGGTGCCGGCCGTTGAGTTCGCGAAGGCGTATTTTAAAAAGGAGACTTGACATAACCGCAGCGCTGTGGTTAGTTATACGCATGAAGAATAAAGCAGCGGTTGCGTTGGGGAGGTTAGGCGGTCTCGCGGCTACTGAAAAGCAGCGCGAGGCCGCCCGTAAGAATGGGAAGTTGGGCGGACGGCCTCGCGGTATTGCCGGGGTTAATATAATGGATCTTACGGGCAAGACGTTTGGACGTTACACGGTCCTGAGGGAAGCGAAGCGTACTACTCCGCGACGTGCGTGGGTCTGTAGATGCGCCTGCGGTAAAGTGCGCACCGTACAGATGGGCACGCTCAGGAGCGGGCACTCTAGAAGCTGCGGATGTCTACACCTGGACGTTATAACCACGCATGGCGCAAAGTTAGGCGGGTCCACGACCCCTGAGTACGCTGCGTGGATCGCGATGAATGAGCGTTGTAGTAACCCCAAACACAAGGCATTTAAGAACTACGGCGGGCGCGGGATATCGGTGTGTAGAGAGTGGAAGTCAGACTTTGCAAGTTTTCTTAGAAGCCTCGGGAAGCGCCCAACGCCAGGACATTCCCTAGACAGAAAAGACAATAGCCTTGGATATTTCCCCGAGAACTGTCGCTGGTCGACGCGGGTGCGCCAGGAAAACAATAAGAGATCTAACCACCTGATGACGGTAGATGGGTTGACGCTCACAGTCGCGCAGCACTGTCGCAGGGTGGGCGTGAACAGTTTAATGGTGTACCCGCGATTATACATGGGCTGGTCGGATGAGGCGGCGTTATACACGCCATGCAGGAAACAAAACATAAAGGAGAACAGATGATACCGGAAATAAAGAAAAGGCAACACGCACGCTACAGTCCGTCACAGCTTGACAGACTCGGGCTGTGCTGCAGATTTAAGTATAAAGAGACGACTGCCATGACCGACGCAGGAGACGAGGGAACTGCCCTGCATTTTGGTGCCGAAACAGGAAATCTCGAGGGGCTGGATGCAGGGCAGCGGGCCGACGTTCAGCAGTGTCTGGATTACCTGGCAGCGATGCGCGCGGGGATCTCGGGAGAATATTATGAGCTCAAAGAGCCAAAGCTCACACTGAGTGGGTTGACCCATGGGCATGCAGACAGCGTCATCATAAGTCCGGGAGACCGTACAGTGCGAGTCTCCGACTTCAAGTTTGTCCGCGTAGAGGGAACGCACGACTTCCAGATAACCACCTATGCAGCGGCGTGCTGCGAGATGCTCATGTCGGAGGTTGGGTTAGAAGTGTCTCCCGGGAACTTCTTAAAAATGGTACCTGAAAAGGTGGAGACGCACATCATAGCGCCGCGCCTTGGGGTTCCACCAGAGATGCATGCGTACGACGCTCAGCAGTTACTTAAGGACGTACGTGCCAAAATCGAAGCGCTATATGCGCAGATAGAAGACCCATTCAACCCACCGACACCGGAGCCAGGGCTCTGCAACAGGTGTGCGCGAGTGGCGCGGTGCCCGGCGGTCACGCAGATTGTACGAACGGCCGCCCCTTTGGTAGGGTTACCCCTGCCGGAGGTGTTTGAACCGCAGTCGATGGTCTCAACGCAGGACAGAGCGCTGGCCCAGCAGCTGGCGCAGTTATTCGAGAACTGGAGCGAGACCGTAAAGAAAGGGAACGCGGAGTATGTGAAGAACGGCGGGGAGATACCCGGATTCAAGTTGACGACGCGTAGCACAGGTTTCAGCGTTCCGCGAGAGAACACCTTAACGGCGGTAGACGCTTTGAAGACGTGTTTTCAGCTGGACGAGCGGACATTGATGGCGGCAATGAAGCTGTCGATTCCAGAGCTTGCAGAAAACCAAGCAATGGCTACAGGGGAGAGCGTGGATGCCTGGAAGGCTCGCCTAGTCTCTTCCCTGGAGGGTATTGGGAAGGCCGGGGTCTCGCAGTTTCTAACGAAATTGAGCAAGGCCGATCTGAAGAAGCTCGGTAAGGAAAGGAGCGCATATGCCCTGTCATGATGATCGTACGCCCGCTTGGGATAGATCGGGTGCACCGCATACTATCGAAGTACCCACACGGCTCGAGGCGGACATAAAGGAGATCAACCTGCTCACGCGGGTTGCCTGCGACATGCGGACAATACTCCGCAGGGCAGGCTTGGAAGAGCACCTCACTGTGGAAACACGGAAGTGGATAAAGGTGCATGACGACTGGGACAGGCGGCGGACGGCCGAGGAGCGGGCGAGTGGTGAGCGTCAACGGGTAGCCCAACAAGGGCTCGACAAACTGACGCTGGACGAGCGGCGAGCGCTCGGACTGTAAACAATAAACCAGTGGCGCTCACAGGGTATCCTGTGGGCGCTACGTTGAAAGGAGGTACGTATCAACGTCTTAGTGGATGGAAAGGTTGCGAAGGGCAAATAAAACCAGCGGCGCCAGGCAGGAGAGGATCCTGCTTGGTGCTGCGCTGAAAGGAAGTATGAAAAAATACGATTTATTGAACGAGTGGAAACGGAAAACGATTTATGGTGATGACCTCGCCGACGCGCTTATACGAGAGGGGTCGCTGGAGCGGCCAGCGGTGCATCTTGGCAGCGGGCTCTTCGAGGATGGGGAAACCTTGAGGATCGGCAAGATCATCAAGGTGCATACACCAGCGAACTCGACACGAGGCGGGCACCCATATGTCCAGGCGATCGTCGAAGCTCCAGCGCCCTTCACAAACAGCGCTGCGCACGTGCCCGGACGAGTGTTCGAGGTAGACGCGATCGAGAGCGATATCTAATGAACTGACGGCGCTCACAGGGTATCCTGTGGGCGCCGCGTTGAGGGGAGATCTATGAAACTGAAAATTGAAATCGATATGGACAACGCGGCGTTTGAAGATGAACCTGGCCTCGAGGCCGGTCGGATTATCGAGAACAACCTCGACTGGATCCGGGGCGTTACCGAAAACTGCGTTGGGATGACCCACTCTTTGTCGGATGTGAACGGCAACAAGGTCGGCTATGTGCGGGTGACAGAATGAAGTTACATATTAGCAGAGGTAATTCTAAAATAGGGAAGACGCTCAACGTGAGCCTTCCTCCGATCAAGACGTGTCGCAAGAGCGCGCCTTGTGCGAAGGACTGCTATGCCAACAACCATGCCTACCGGCTGTATCCGGGCACGCGCAATGCGTGGGACGGGAACCTGGCGTTGTACAAGGCGCACCCGGATCTATACTGGTTTGAAATATTCCAGGCGGTCAAGCGGGCGCGCACGTTCAAGATGTTCCGCTGGCATGTGGGTGGGGACATACCGGATATGGACTATCTGCTCGGCATGCTCGACATGGCCAGCCGGGTTCCGAAGATGCAGTTTCTCTGCTTTACTAAGAAGTATGAACTGCTAAAGGCGTACACTTCTGATGGGAGCAGGATTCCAAAGAACCTCAGGATCATAGTGAGTCGGTGGCCCGGTCTCGCGATGCCCAAGGAGCTGTGCGCTTTCCCACAGGCGTGGATGGCGGACTGCAACAACCCGGATCTGCGGATCCCCAGAAGCGCGGACGAGTGTCCGGGCGCCTGCGAGGCCTGCGGCCTATGCTGGAAGCTGACGACGGGCGACAACGTGGTGTTCAACCGCCATTGACAGCGCTAAGAAAGGAAAACGATAATGGGAGTGAAGTTTCAAGAGTGGCAGCTCAGCGCGCCAGTAGAGGAGCTGCCTACACTCTTTGCAAATAAGGTGAAGGAGTGTCAGCGTGAGTTTGGGTTTGCCGGATACACCGGGACTTTTGCCGAGAAGGCCGAAGCCGGTTTGCTGTTACAGTATAGCCAGACCGTCTGGGAACTGGAGCAGGCACGCAAGCATTGCCAGGAGAACAACAGGCGCTGGGATCCGGCGTTCGCCTACCTCATTGGCGATTATCACTGGTACATAGGAGGCTGGTGCAGCTCATGAAGACGTGCGACACCTGTGAGTTCTGGAAAAAGACGGATGAGTCGGATAGCCGGGCGACGCATATCCGTTGTCCAACGGACTCCGATACGGGAGAGCCGATGGAGCTGCCCTTCGAGGTGCGTGAGTGCAAGTGCCCGCGTCTACTGTTCTGCGAGCGCCCCGTCGAAGAGGATGGGGCGTGCGTAGTGGACGGCAGTGAGTACTTCGCCGCCCTGATCACGGCGCCGAAGTTCGGTTGTGTATTCCATAAGGAGGGGCCAAATGGCACCGCGTCGTAAGAAAATAACAGGAGTTTTGGACGGCCCGAGGCTCACGCACTCAACGCTTAAGGAGCTACACAAGCACCTGAAGATTGTGGAAGAGGAGTTCAATGCCGAGCTGGCCAGGAGGATATTCGGCAGACTGGCAGAGGAGCCGGAGATCAAGGCGTTCATGAAGAGCCATTACTGGGTTGTAACTGTGCCTTGACGAGGAGTGAGCGGGTGTGTATAGTCCACACCCGTGTGTTTAAGTAATAAAGGAGAAATGAAAATGGAAGTAGTTGATACGAATGTTCCCCCGCCGGTTGTACCCACGGTCCCGGCCGCTGCACCCGCAGCCCCCGCTGCACCGGCAGCCAAGAAAGTCCGCAAGCCCCGCACGCCCAAGGTCAAACCGCCGAAGAAGGAGCGGGTACTGTTGGGTGGGGTCATCCTCGGAACGGTTGAAGCGCTAGGGGCGACCCCCGGCATCTTCCATCCTCTGGAGATCCAGCCGCCAGGCGTCATCGCGAACGATGTGACCAAGGTGGAGCGCTGGGCCGAGGGCGTGGAAGCGCTGTCGAAGGTACAGGGAAAGATCTTCATGTATCGGCGCTACAACGCGATCCTGAAGGTACACGCTTCGACCAAGCTCGAGGCAGAGATTGAATTCATCAAGGAAGAGGTGCAGCAGAACCAGCAGACCGTGTAAGATGTAGGAAACCTAAGAGTTAGTTAAACCAAAGAAGAAGAAGAAGGTAATAAATATTATGGCAGAAGCTCCAGACATTAATCCCGCAACCCCGCCCGTAACCCCTGACCCCAACGCCGAAGCCGACGTTCTCGATGACGAGGATCCCGGTACAGCGGTGGCCCGGGTCGCTACGGAGATGGCGGCGTTCGGTGGAATCAACGACAACGGCGGGCGGATTCAGCTCCCGAAGTTCAAAGTTATGCACGCGACCTCGAAGGAAGCGGCTAGCTTCAATGCAGGCGACCTCGTTCTGAACGGGGACAGCCTGATTCTCGGCAAGGACGAAATGGCCAAGGGTGCCCGCGTGAAGCTCATCGTCTTCAACGCGAACATCTATTGGAAGGAACGCATCGACAATGCCGCGTTTGAAGCGGGCATCCGGGCGAAGGAGTTCAAGACGGCTGATGAAGTCCTGGCAAACGGCGGGACGATCGCGTGGAAGAACGATGTCGGGCCGACCTACAGCGAGGCTGTGACGCTTGACATCCTGATCCAGAAGCCGAAGGGCCTGATCTGCAGCATGTTCGGGATGCCCTTCGATGGCGAAGAGTATGCACCGGCCCGCATGTACCTCGACAAGGGTGCTGCGACCAGTGTGATCCCGGAGATCCGGCGCACCAAGTTCAGTCTGGCGGGACGCGGGCTGACCTCGGGGCTGTTCGATCTGTGGACGTACCTCAAGGTCTCCAAGAAGAATGCCAAGCACCAGGCGTGGACGCCGATCCTCAAGTTGGCGAGCCACAACTCACCTGAGCTGGTTGCGTACATCGCCGCCTTGCTGGGTGGACGGGAAGTGGTCGTCGAGGCGGAAGCCGGCGAGTAAGGTTGGTTGTTGAGTAGGTAGAATAGGTCATCAGCTCCTTCGGGAGTTGGTGACTTATTTTTTTTTTCATTGCCGCCCGCTCCAAGTAAGCGTAGCGTAGCACTCCCATCCCACCAAAAGAAAAGATCAAAGTTTATGTTGACCTTTACCATGCTTAAGGTGTAAGGTCTGCACAAATCAAAGGAGATCGGATGGAATCACAACACACATGTCCGCGCTGCGGATATCCCGGAAAAGACCCACGCGCTGTTCGTGCAGGAGCAGCAGGTGGCCAGATGAGGAATCCCAACAAGGGATGCGGGACACCGAGTGTCCTGCGCAAGGCCATCGCAGCCCGCAAAGCCAAGGCGCTCGCCGCCAGAAAGGCCAAACATGTACGCGGTTGACTATGAAACTTTCTATGACCCGGCTGTTCACTATTCCCTGAAGAACATGGGCCCTGTCGCCTACTGCCGGCATTCCCTGTTTGATTGCTACCTGGTGTCGATAGTGGGGAAAGAAGGGGTGATCTATGCCGGCCATCCCACAGGCTTCAACTGGGAGTCACTCCGTGGCGAGTTGCTGCTGGCCCACAATGCGTCCTTCGACGGCGCTGTCTTACGGCGCTTGCAGGAACTGAAGATCGTGCCACAGGGCATTGGCGACAAGTGGGTCTGCACCGCTGACCTCGCCGTCTATTTCCAGGCACCCCGCGATCTGCGTGGCGCGGCCCAGCAGCTGCTCGGGATGGAAGTCTCCAAGGAATACCGGAAGAAGGCCAAGGGCAAGAAGGGCGCCCAGCTGTCAACCGACCCCGAGATTCTCAAGGCAGGTGCGGGTGACGCACTCGCCTGTTACGCCATCGCCGAGAAGTATCTCGACCAGTGGCCAGCTGTGGAACAGCGCCTGTCTGAACTCAACCGCGAGTCGGGCTGGTACGGAGTTCAGATCGACGTGGCCGCTGTGGAAGAGGCCATGGGTACGATTGCCAACCTCAGGCAGGATGCCCTGCGCCTTATGGTCTGGGCAGACGATGCCGAGGATACTCCATTATCGCCCGTGAAGATCCGGGAGCACGGCCGCAAGATGGGCGTACCGGTTCCGGCCTCGCTGGATGCCAAGAACCCTGACTACATCAAGTGGTTGGCAGAGTACGGTCCCCAGCACCCGTGGATCGTCGCCATGCGGGACTATCGTCGCCTGAACACGGTCTACAAGAAACTCAAGGTCATCCGTGACGAGCCCGACGAGAACGGCATCTACAGTTTCTCAAAGAAGTACTACGGGGCGGCTGGCACAGGCCGGTTCTCGGGCGCTGGCGGTTTCAATATGGAGAACCTGCCCGTCCTGCCCCTGTATGGAGTGGAGTTCCGCTCCAAGATCAAGGCTCGCCCGGGTTACAAGTTCCTGTGCCCTGACTATTCCCAGATCGAGGCGCGGCTGCTTCCGTGGCGGGTCGGTGATACCAAGTTCCTGGCGGCCATTGCCGATGTGGGTAACGTGTACGTGGCCTATGGTCTGGACAAGGGCATCACCACTGACCGGAAGATGAACGTCAACGACAAGCCCCTCTATAAGCGTACGAAGGAGAAGGTGCTGTCGCTAGGGTACGCCATGGGGCACAAGAAGTACCGCGGCAAGGCTGCCCTTGCCGGGATCGAGCTGACTGAGCAGGAGTCTAAGGACGACGTCTACGGGTACCGTCAGGACAACCCGAAGACCGTGGGCTTCTGGCGGCATCACAACGACTGGCTGAAGGTGTCCATCGCCCGTGGTGACGCCGAGCATACCATCCGGCTCAAGAGCGGACGCCTGATCCGCTACTTTGATCCGATCCTCCTTAAAACCAAGAAGGAAGACGGCACGGAATGGATCGAGATGAAGGCCCGTGTCGTACGCGGCAGGGAGCATGAGTACTTCTACGGCGGGAAGATGGTCGAGAATGAGATTCAGGCAACGGCCCGTGACATCCTGCGTGACGCGTGGGTGGCCCTGGCTGACGCGCTGGAGCCCCTCGGGTGCAAAGTCCTGTTCACGGTGCACGACGAGTTCGTGGTCGAGATTCCGGACGCCCTCTGCACTGACGAAATGAAGACACTCATTCACAACATCATGGTTGGGTCCTCCCCGTGGTCCGCCGGATGTCCGCATAGCACGAATATCGCCGCTGGCGAGGCGGAGTACACAGACTGTTACGGTAAATAATAAGGAGTTCAGCTCATGTTTTTCAGCTTAGCCAACCTCGGGGCGCAGTCGGCGCGTCCCATGGAACATCCGGAACTGTACAAGTATCAAGGCGAGTTGCCCTATACGGGAAACAAGGTGGCCTTCAATAAGTGGTGTAACGAACTGACGACGGAGCACAGCTTCCTGTCAATGTTCGAGGGGATGTCCCCGATCGTGCGGGTGCACGGCAAGGACAACCCGCCAGTCAAGATGCATGGCATCCACGTTGACTATGACACGGTCATGCAACCGGACTTCCTGCAGTTCCTGAACGACCACCCGCAGTCGGAGTTCCGGCCCTGCTGGTTGTCGACCAGCCGTAACGGCAAGTGCCGCCTGACGTGGCTGTTCGAGACACCCGCCTCCATCATGTCGGACGAGCACTGGAAGAAGATCCTGCGTCGGCTCAACAAGGAACTCCAGTTCCTGAAATGGCATGCGGGGCTCGACGAGCCGGCCCTGGCCGACACCTCCCGCTATCTGGAGCATGGGACCAACTGGATACGCATCCCCTCAGGCAAGCCGATCTCCACAGCGCTCCTGTCCCAGTGGTTCTTTGAGGCCGGGAAGGACTGTGTCAGCGGTCACAAGGAGTTCAACTACGAGATTCCCATGGAAGACATCGCCAAGGAAGTCCACACCCGCTACCCGGGCAGGTGGCAGGGCGATTTCCGGCTGGGCGCCCAGGGGGTCCGCTTCTGGGATCCCAGCGCCGACAACCCGACTGGCGCCTGGATCCGGAAGGACGGGGTATACTGCTTCACGGGAACACAGTCCTTTGTTCCATGGGTCCAGATCCTCGGCAAGGAGTTTATGGCCAAGTATGCCATGCGCGCCATCGAGGACATCCTGCAGGGCTCGGCCTACGACGGCAAGTCGTTCTGGCAACCTGACGCCGACGATAACTGGCGCTCGGTCAGCAAGGATGACTTCTCACAGGGTCTGCGGGTAAAGGGGTTCGGCCTCAACAAGGTGAAGGGCAAGATATCGGAGATCGACCAGGTCGAGTACTCGATCAAGACCCAGCGCCGTGTGGAGAACGCGTTCCCGTTCCTGTTCTACCCGAGCGGCGTGATCACGTGGGAAGGCGAGAAGTATGTCAATACATGGCGTGGCGAGGTTCAGGCTCCAGCGGCACCCATGACCGCCGAGCGTATGGAACTCGACGACGGCGCGACCTTCTTCCCGCTGATCCATAAGCTGATCACCACGATGTTCGAGGAAGTGGGCGAGACGGACCATACCCAGCGCGACTCTTTTGTTGCCTGGCTCAAGTATTTCTACGTGCATGCGCTCAAGCAGGTGCCACGGCCGGGTCAGGCTATCGTGATCGCGGGCCCCACGGGCAAGGGGAAGACCTTCATCGTGGAACGGGTGATCGGTGGGCTGGTGGGCGGGGCGCGGGACGCCACCAACCATCTGGTCAATGGAGATAAGTTCACGGCCCAGCTGGCCAAGTACCCGCTGATGGCGGTGGACGACTCGCAGGGGATCGCGGACACCAAGACGCTGCTCCGGTTCTCCTCCATGGTCAAGAAGTACGTGGCAAATCCGGAGCTGCACTGCAACGAGAAGTACGAGAAGGCGGGCACGGTCCCATGGTTCGGGCGACTGGTGATCCTGTGCAACCTTGATTCCAACTCGCTGCGCATCATCCCGAACATGGACATCTCGATCCGCGACAAGATCAGCCTGTTCAAGGCGTCCAGCCAGATCATCGACTTCGGCGAGCGCGAGGTGAACAACGCGCGGATCGCAGCCGAGCTGCCCAACTTCGCGCGGTTCCTGATCGACTGGGTCATTCCGGACAAGCTGGTCTCCGTCGAGAAGCGGTTCGGTGTGGCGGCGTACCACCATCCCGATCTGCTGGCTGAGTCCATGCAGCAGGGGCACAGCACGCTATTGGAAGTGCTCTCGGACTACTTCAAGGCGTTCAGGGTGAACCGGCCGCAGGACCAGAGTTGGACGGGGCTGGCGTCGCTCCTGCACCATGAACTCTCGATGTTCAATCCGGGCGTGATGCGCGAGTTGAATTGCAAGACGCTCGCTCAGCAGCTGGGCGGACTTGCCAAAAACGGATACGGAGTCTACAGTAAATTGAATAGGACAGGAACAAAGGAATGGCGGATCAACTTCGATCTGCAGCCGGATGGAAAGGAAATATTGATATGACCGAACGTAAATTTTGTGGGGCCTGTGTCCAAAAACATGTCGCACAAGCACGGGCACTGATGTATGAGACGCGTAAGGGGTACCCAACGCACCGGGCATTTGCGCAAGGGCATCTAGCCGAGGCAGAAGACGAGGCTGTAGAACGCATGCCCGAGACAGCTGCGCTAATCCGCGCAGAGCGACTGGCTATTGAAAAGGACGTTAACTACATGCCCGACTGGGAGAGGCTCATGAGTATTATCGGGATCGACGCCATGCTGCCGGGAAGTGAGGGCTTGTGAACAAGTATCAGCAGTATGTGCCCTTCCCGGGAACCAACCAACACCAGTACGTACCGCCACAACCGCCACAACCGCCCAAGGAAAAGGTTGTTGGCATGGTGGAGATCCACAGGAAAGGAACCACGGAGTTAGTCCCGCTGGTCAAGGTGACCAAATGAACTCAGTAATTTTACATCATCCGAAGGGCGAACTGCACCCGTACACCACGGCCAAGCACTATGACCCCGCTGTCAAGGCCGAGGTCTACGAGGCCTTCATGAAGACCGACAAGGATCTCGTGGAGCTCGCGCTCGAGCACGGGGTCGCCAAGGAGGTCATCTCGGCCTGGTCCAAGGAAGGCCAGTGGCTCGATCGCAAGAAGGAAGTTGACCGCGAGCTGATGCGGATCGCGGATGAGAAGTACAAGGTCTTCATCCTCGAGAACCGGCTCCCGGTCCTGCGCCGGCAGATCCGGATCAGCGGAAAACTGGAGAACGCCATCGAGCAGGTGATCGATGAGGAGCTTAAGACCCCCTCCGGCAAGGACGATAGTCTGAACGACATGAAGCTCAAGCGGATGGCGGAGGCGCTGGCGGCCGTGACGCAGGTCTCAACCAAGGCGATCGGACTGGCCGATACCATCGTGCAGAACAACGGTAATCCAGGCGGCCGGGTGCCCCTGGTCGCGATCGGCATAGGCCCCCAGGTGCCGGGCGAGCGGACAAACGAGGGGCCGAGCATCACAGTAAGGGAGATTGAACAATGAGCATGGTCGACAAGATCGATGAATTGCTGGGCGCCTGTGCGGCCCAGGCGACGTCGAAAGAGGAGCTGGAGCCCAATGTAATGCTCCTGAGCGAGGATGCTTACTACAGTCTTATCGGGGAGCTCCGCCGCTCACAGATGGTGGATATAGATTCCACGTCGCTGTTTATATTCAAGGGCATGTGCGTTTGTAGAGTGTTGGATACGGGGTTCAGTGTTGGTGTGTTTCATAAACGGCCAGACGGCCAAATGAGAGGAAATGTAGCATGACAAAGGTGATCGGGTATTCGAAGCGCAATGAGGGCAGTGGCAAGTGGGACTCGACCTTGATCTGGTCGACCGGGTGTCTGGAGAACTGGGGTCACCAGACCCGCCGGAACTCGCGCGTCGCGGCCATGGACAACGCTCGACGGTTAGGCATGACTGCGGTCAAGTGGAGGAAGATATGACCAGGAAGCAGGCCAAGCGGAACTGTATCACATTGCAGGAGTCAAACGCGCGCCTCGTGAAAGTTGCTGAGGGGTTGGACCGCGCGATCCAGAAGCGCCACGAGAGCAGCCCATTTAGTAAGTTAATAGAGAAGGATCCGCATGGCAAATCACCAAACGAGCGCGGCTCAAAGCTCGACGCGGGCAAGAACCGGCTCGGACTTGTGTTCAACGGGTTCGCCAGGGCGCTCACTGAAGTGGGGAAGGTTGGGACTTTTGGGGCGAACAAGTATACGGACGACGGGTGGGTTGATGTGCCTGATGGGATTCTCAGGTACACCGATGCGCTGTACCGGCACCAGCTCAAAGAAGCATGTGGTGAGGAACTAGCGCCAGATAGCGGGTTGCTTCACGCGGCCCACGCGGCCTGGAACAGTTTGGCTGTGTTGGAACTGAGGCTGCGTGAGCTTGAACGCGGGGAAGGAGAGGGAGCGTGACAGCCAGGGAACGACTGATGGAAGCATTCATGTCAGAGGAAGTGCAAGAGGCATTCTTCCACGGCGTGTGGGCAGACGACTATCAGCCAGACCGGGAGGCCGTTATGGGAAGATTGGTGGACACGCTGTTTCACGAACGCATATGGTCGCCTATGCAGTGTGAGTTGGCAGGAATGTATAGAAAGAGAAAGGGATTACCGATATGAGCACTATGAACGGGGTACTTGTGGGGCATGAACGTGTGGCGGAGGCGCTCCGGACGGGCGCTGACTACTTTGCCGCGGAGCTCGAAAAGGAGCTGGTCGAGAAATACACCGCCGAGTTCAAGGGCAGGATGGCGGCCAAGCTGGCCAGCGCCAAGATGTATGTTGAGGCGAAACAGATCAACCCGGTGATGCTTCGTGGCGAGATGACGATTGCGGTGGTCGTATGAACTGGGTCGGCGGTCCAACGCAGATCCACGACCTGCGGTTCGTGTGGTGGTACCGTCTGTGGCTCTGGATCAAGTTCCGGGTGTTCCGCAGGAAGACCGGCTTCTACTTTGCCAAGCCGCAGCTCATAGTCCCGAGAAAGGACCCGTGCGACTATACGGGCATGGTTTACGTCTATCACCAGAAAGGAATGAAGAAATCAAAACGCTCCAATGCAAGCACCTGAGTGATCAGAAGATCCTCCGGTTCATGGAGGACTGGCGCCTGGGTAAGATCGCGGGCATCGCAGCTCCCTGGGTGCGTCGCTGCGACGTCACGCAGATGCTGTTCCCTGACGTGCCTGTGAAGCTGGTCACGGCCAAGATGACCACCCTGATAGAGCGGAAGCTGGTGGATGGCTACCCCGGCAACTGCCGGGGCGACTATGAGATTACGGAGCTCGGCATCATGGAACTGGCGCGCCTGGAAGGGCGTGTGCTGGAGCATCGGCCGCACATCTCACACGGGACGAGTCCTGACCTCGGTACCTGGAAATAGAAAGGGCCGCCGCAGGGAAAACAACTAACCTGCGGCGGCCCGAGGGGCGGGGCGAGAACGAAAATTAGGGAGTAGTGGTAAGCGAGTGCAGGATTTTCTTAGTCCCGACGGTCGACCAGATAAACACATTGGTCACGCCATCACCGGTCAGGGTATTGGTAGTGAACGCAGTTCCGGCCAACGCATTGGTCATGACAGCCACAGGCAGATTGCCGGTCGTCACATTGCCGGCCGCAATCCCGGTTCCAACCTTCGACCCCGTCAGTGACCCGTCCGCGAGGTCCGTGAGATCGGCATCCAGCGTCTGGGCGGCTTCGATCGCAGTCTTGGCAGCCGTGAAGTTGGCGTCAAGTTTCTGGGCCATCAGCGCGATACTGCCAGGACTCGACAGGCCGCTGGAGTACAGGGGCTGGAAGTCGACGGCGGTTGCGAGGATCGGGGTTACCAACACGACTGCGAGAGCGAATAACTTTTTCATAACTATCTCCTATAGGGTTGTTAGAGAGTATGCATATTTTAAGAATTTGGTCAAGGGGTTTCAAACGCCGCCCGTAGCATGTCGCGTTGCTCCGGGGTAATCGCACTGCCTTTACCATACAGTTTGTTGCGGTTCTGCGCTGACCGGAGCGCCCCCTCCAGGGTGCCGTTGACTCGAGCGATCGAGCGGCCTACCTCCTCCACACGCTTTAGATCCTGGTTATCGATCGCTTTGTACATCGACGCGTAGAGGTCCTTCATGACGGCTGCGCGGGCACCCTTGATCACGGCCGCCGGGTCGTACCCATTCCGTTCAGCCGCGTCCAGTATCTCACTGCCCAAGGCTTCCAGGTTCGCCTTGAACTTGGGAGACTTGTAAATCTGGGAGTACCGGTCTTTTTGTGCCCACGTCCGCAGATAATCCAGGTACGCAGCGTTGGCCGTATTGAAGTTCATGCCCTTGCTGATAGGAAGAAACGCCTGTAGTGGGAGTACGTCTGGATTCTGAATAGCCGCCAGAACCGAGAATGGCGCAAACTTGCCAATGGTGTGACCCAGACGCGAGCCTTCGAAGTTGCCCTCCTTATCCGAGAGGATGCTTTCAATCAGGGGCACCCCCTTGAAACCCATATCCCAGCCCATGCCGACGGTCTCGCCGGTCGTCTGCTCCACACCCCATCGGGCCACCTGTGACAGCTTGCCAGTGAAGGTTCTCCAGGGGTCCTCCAACCATCCGGAAACGACCTCATATGCCTGCTTGCCACCATGGGTATAGAAACGCCGGGAGCCGGTGGGCGCACCCTTGTAGAGCGGATGTATACGGACGAGCGGGGTAATGTCCGCATACAGCTCCTTGCCGGCCTCGTTCTGCCACATCCAGGGAGTGTCCTTGGCTCTTTTTTTCTTGTCGTCATCGTCGCCCCCACCGCCGGCCGCTGCCATGGCATACGCCGCCATCTGCAAGGTAGCAGGCGCCAGCACCATTGCGTAGAAGAACATATTAGGCCAGTTGCGCAGGAAGATAAAGCGCTCCTCATGTGGAAGCAGGACGTTATTGAAGAACTGCCCTGTCAGGGATCCGCCGCCCGCGATACCCCAGGCTGCCTTGGTCCAGGGCGGGGAAAACATGCTTAGTCCGAGCATGCGGTTGACCGTCGGGGTCCACCACGAGGTTCGCCACTTGTTGGGGCCACCCATGGAATAGTCGATGATGCGCGCCCATTTTTTGAGTGCCGCGGCGTCGCCCATGTACTCGCCCTTGAGACCGGCTTTCTGCCTGTGACCGAACTCGGTCCGCTCGAACTGGATCCGGTTGAGCGCCATCCATACCTTCGAGGTATTGAAGATAACTTCGAAGATGAAATGCGTCTGCGCCCTGGGCACCGACGCGAAGGCCCTGACCGCCTGCGCAGCCGGTTCGCCGATAAGTGACCGGGCGCCCCGGACAAGTTTGGTAATGTCCTTCTCGATCATCCCCACGGGCAGGTTCAGCGGATTCTCCGTTGCCGACAGCGGGATGCCCGCCTCATCCATCAGGCGAACCAGGTTGGCGAAGTAAGGATGGCCGCCCCGGATCATGTTGTACATCTGGAAGATGCTGATGCCCTTCTTCAACCCGGCAAGCTCCAGGACAGAACCCATGCCGCCGGCAGCCACGATCGATTCTATCGCGGCAATCGGAAAGAACACCGACAGCTGCAGCGAGCCCATCTTCATGAGCGCGTTGGTATGCTCGAGGGTATCGAGGACCTTCCAGGGATCGTCGACGGGGATATCCAGCACCTGTTTGAGCATGTTGCTCGCGTGGCCGCCGCTGATACCGGCCACGAGCATGTCGGCGGGCGCCTCGGAAGCGGAGTCACCGACGCGGGCATAGAACTTCGCGACCGAGCTGTAAGGCGACTCGATTTCCTTGTATCCAGATCCCGGCTTGGCCACGTAGACCTCAACCATGCGCTTCACGCTTTCTCTGGCACTGACGCTGGGATCGAGGTGCGCGCCGGTTACTTTGGACAGGTTCCGGGCAAGCTGCACCCAGGTCTCATTCCGGATGATGCCCTCCTGCGAGTAAAGCATCACGGGATCGGGAACGTACAGCGGCATACCGAAGTTGTCGAGCGTCAGCAGCATCTGGTTCAGCATGGCCGCGCGCATCGTGAAGGAGGCCGTCTCCGTGACGTAGCGATGCAGCTTCTCGGCGGCGCCCATGTTGTTTGGCAGCAGACCCGCCTTCTGGTAGGCCTCGTCGTCGTTACTGTACGGGTTCTTACGGGCAGAGCGCGAGGTGGTCTCGCGGTGCTTATAGCTGTCACGGAGACTTCCCAGAGCCTTGAGCAGCCCAAGGGGATTGGTGATCGCATCTGCCGGAGCGTGACCGAGCACGACGGGTTCATTTAACCTGGCTGCATCGGCCGAGGTTCTGGAACGGAGCTTGTCCTCCAGCGTCTTGCGTATGACCTCGGCAGCGCCCGGGTAGTCCAGGTCGGAGGCCAGCCCCTGCTTCTCATACTCGCCGTTGCGGATGTTCTCTATCGCCAGCTCGCGGCCGGGAAAGGCGATGCCCCGCAACCGGAACATGAGCAGCATCATCTTGTCGCTGACCTTTTCCAGGGGCTTGGCCAGACCGTTGGCATCGAAGGCATGCGCCTTGGTGATCTCGTGTGACTGTGCGTTGGCGGCTTCCGCACGCCTGGCCGCTTTATTGAGTATGTCCTGCGCATCCTGTTCGCGCGAGCCCATGAATCCACCGCCCTTGAGCATATGACCATAGGGCGCCTCGCCCCGGAACAGGAAGGGCGAGTCGCCACCCTGCAGCGCGTAGGGGAGGTTTTTCGCGATGCCCTTGTGAACGCTGTCTGCCTGCGCCCGTACGTTCTCGACCAGCGAGCGCAACGTCAGCTTATCGGCGGATCGCCCGGCTGCCAGCAGTTGTTTTTTGAACTCCGAGCCATCGAAGTGGTCGGAAACGAGCTGTACCGGTATGGTCCATACAATGTCTGTGAGTTTTTCCACAGCCTTGCCCTCTACCTGTGTGGTGATCACGTGGTAGTTGGTCAGGCCGGCGTTGTACAGCTCGCGGTGGTACAGATCGTTGATCTCCTCCGGCGTGTATGGAGCGGGGTGTGCCACAACCGCCTGGGACAGCGCGCCGCGCCGCGTCTCCTGTTTCAACCTGTAGGTCTCCGGATCCGCCTCAACGCGTTTGCGTAACTCATCACGCATAGCGCGGACAGCATCGATCAGTTCCTGTGGAATCAACTTAAGCAGCTCGGAGTCCTTCGCGTCGAGCGGCAGGTCGATATAGACACGCGCTGACCGTATTGCCCGCAGGATATCGTCGTCGCGCTGCTTATCAGTTCCGTTCGGGCCGACGCGCAGGTGGGTAAGCACCCGCTCAGCCGCATCATGCAGCAGGAGACCAAGCTGTTGCCCTGCCTGGGTGGCACGGCTGTGCGCCCGATAGGTCGCGTACTTCTGCAGCTTTTCGGTCTTACCGGTGGGCCGGCCGGCATCGTCAACCGAGGGCGCTTCAAACTCCACCATCTTGAGAATCTTGAGGTTGTCGCCCCAGAGGCCCCAGTACCGCATGAGCCTGGAATACCACTCGCGGTCGGCTCCACGCACACCCTCTATCCATCCGGCTGTATCGACAAGCATGCGGGCCACCCCGGGCGCCCCCTGTACCGTCAGGGGGCTGATCATGTTGCCGAACAGGGTCTGCGCATCCACGAGACAGGCCGACGGGGATCCCCGGTCCGCGGCGGTAACGCCGTGGTTCAGCTGTCCGATAAGGGATTTGGGTACCTTGCTGGCAAAGAAATCCTCGGCGACTGCCGCCAGATCCTCATCACCGTATTCCCGTATTCCGGCCCGCACAATGGAAGCGGCGTCGGCGTGCTGGAAAGCGGTCTCCGCGGAGACGGAGCCCAGCCCGGCCTTCAATGCCCACTGGGCGGTATCCACGACATCGTCGAGTGACCGGGCTTGACGCAGGCGCGTTCCCAGCGGTGCCCACATGACACGTAGCCGTGCGGCCAGGGGCGCGTTGTCCGTTGCCCGATGCTGGATAACACCGTCCAGCGCTTCAACTGCGGTGGCGCCATAGCGTGAGGAATTGAAAGGAAGCGGATAGGGTCTCTGCGCCATGGCCGAGAGCAGCGCTCGCTTGTCCGGATCCCCGAAAGGCACCGAGGCTGCCAGGAAATAGGCGGCGCGGGCGGCCTCCAATTCGGTGTCGGTACCGAGCAGGGTGCTACGCAGGTTGTCCCGCTGATCCTGCGTGAACCGTGCGTTGGCCGGATGTGCCAACAGGGCATCAATGAGCGGGGCATTGTTGCCGGCCCACTCACTCAGGCGGGCGGTCTGGTCGAGATCGGCACGCTCGTACACCTCAGGCGGCGTGGGCATATCGACAATTTCCTCCGGCTGCTCAGCCATAGGCTCCTCAGCGACCACCTCGGCGGGCGCCGCTTCCGGTCCCCACAGGCGCTGGGCGGCTGCCTTGAATTCAGGGGAAGTATTGGCCAGACGGTTGATGAAATCCTGCCGGGCTTGTCCGGACAGTTTCAGGATCTTGTCGACCTGCTTCTGGTAAAGTCTGGCGAGCTGCTGTTGCTGGGCCAGGGCGCTGGCGCTTACCCGCGTCTCCTCGTCAGTGCGGCCATACAGTTTTCTGACGCGGCTGAAAGCCATGGTGTTGGCGATGTTCTCCGCTGACAGGGAGGCTGACACGTTGCCGGGTTCGAAGATTTCCGAATAGTACATCGCAGCAGTCTTGCTGCCACCAGGCTGCTCGGCCGGTTTCCCACTGGCGTCAAAGCGTATTCCTATTCCGCGGGAGCTTTTGCGCAGATAGGGAATCACTGCCGTGGAATTGACGACGATATTCTGCGATTCCAGCGCCCCGCGATAGGCCTGCAACTGCACATCGTGCCCCGTGAACCTGGACACATAGGTATGCGATCCGCTTCCCGGTCGCGCGCCCGTGTACCAGGTCGGGTCGGCAAAGATATCTTCGCCCAGCGTCTTAATGTCCTTGACATCGACGGAACCATCAGGACGTATAATAAGCAGATCGGCAGTACCGTGGTAGGTATCGGTGGAGACGGGCACCTCCGCACGCAGAAGCCCCTGTTTCCGGTACCAGTCATAGGTCTGCCAGATGGTGAGCTCGACTCCCTCGGGGCGTTCTGTAGCGTTGCTTTCCACAAGGGTCTGCAGCTCTGTATGCCGGGCAGTCCCGGATTCCGCAGACTCATCCCAGTCGGCGAGTACCAGCCGTGTCGCTTCCTGCAGGCCCTCCGCCTCGGAGACCGTGGTCAGATTGCCCTTGGCGAGCTCCTGTTTCAGGCGCTTGGGCGCCACGGCGCGTGCCGCTGCGAACTCATCAAACGCAAAGCGGGGATGCGCCTTTATCTTCGCCGTGACACGGGGGGTCGATGCCGGCGGGGCCGCACGGGTGGCCGCAACCATGGCATCAATCCGGGCGGCCGTTGCCTGTGCCTCCGGGGTATCGGTAGTCACCGGAACTGCAGGTTCGGCAACAACCCCGGTTGGGCCCGCAACACGCTTCTGCTCGACGCTGCCCGTCGTGACCGCACCGGGAAAAGTAATATCTTTAATGACGAACTGCGGCTGCCTGGGATCTACCTCAAGCTCAATCAACGGGAGCGCCTTGCTCCCCTGGTAGATGCTGACAGTGCCCTTTATCGGACCACGCGCACTGTAATCCACGCGACCAGTTTTGGGATCGGGCGGCCGCGGGGCGCCGTCTTCCACCAGCACATACTTGGGCACGCCGTTCCGGATCTTCGAAGCCATGTTATTAAACGCCGTGGCGCCGCCGGCAACCACAAGATGGTTGCTCTCATACACGTCCCGAAGTTTCTTTGCGCTGCTGGGAGGCTTACTGGTATTGTCTTTAGAAGCCTCGGTGATCATTACCGGCACAAGATATGCCGGCCGCCTGGGACGGTCGTCCGCCGCGTTCTTTCCAAATAGGTCCTCTATATAGGCGTACGGCAGTTCCACAAGACTGCGGCTCACCGCATCCCCCTTGCTGGCGTCGATCCGGTCGGCCAGATCCTCCATGCCCGTGGGCGGCTGCCCGAGCCGCTCAATACGCTGCTTCCCCTGTAATGACAGGTGCTGTGTCACAACGCGGCTGCGTGGATGCTGTGTGCGATAGTAGACGGGCACTCCCTTGTCCGCCTTGCCGGCGTCAAGCAGCAGCTCCTCGGGTTTCCAGGCGGGGTCTGCAGCCTGTTTCTCGGCCGCCGCCGCCAGCGCGACAACGACACCGGAAGGTAGGTACATCAGGGGATTGCTCCCGCTAAGATTACCGGTGATCCCGTACAGGATGGCGCCGTGTGCGGCCAGCATGGGCGCGATCTGGTCCTGTTCAAATGCCCCGCCCGTGTTATTGGACCTGACGAACTCCGCGAAGTTCAACCAGTCTCCCTTAAGCTGCTTCAGGGTAGCCAGGGTGACGGCCGACCCGCCAAAAGACATGTGCAGGGCGCCCTTGGTGACAGTCATGGAGTTAAGCCAGGCATTGCCACCGCCATATAGCGTTCGTTTATTTTGCAGATAGGCTGTCATGGCTTCCTCGAAAATCCGGCCGATGTTCCCAGCGATGACTTCGAGTTTGTAATGCCCCACTTCGGAGGCGTTCAGCGGCTCCTTGCGGCCAGCCATGGAAGGCGGGTTGTTCCGCGTCAGGGAATCCAGCAGGGACGCGGGCAACTTGCCCAGCGCCGCGTCGATGAGCGCCATCTTACGGAAATCCTTGGCCAGCGATTCGACCGGCTTGGCGGAGACCGGGCGTCTGCTATTCCCCTGTATCATGGACAGCAGCCTCGGCAGCGCGCTACTCTCGGCTGTCACAGGGTCGCCCTCGAGGTTAAGCAGATCGCGGGTCTTGCGAAGCAGCTTCGCAGCCGCCACCAGCCCGCGCTGATTGAACTTCCCAAGGATGCCCGGCACCGCGTCAGTCAGCTTGGCCTTGATACGGGCCTCAGCGGCCACCTGCTCGCCGTAGTTGGTGGGGATCTTACGTGGCGCCTTGGCGGCCGCCGACTGGCTGGTGATCTCCTTGGCGATATGCGCCAGGGCCAGCAGGGAGTCCACGTGCGCGGGGTTGTGCGTCGCACGCAGCTGGGTCGAAGGCTTGGAAAGAAATGCGCGTAGCTTGCCGTCGTTGAACGCGAGTTCGGGGGTGCCCATGGCATCCGCATAGTCCCGGGCCAGCGGGGTGTGTACCCAGTCGGCCCAGCTTTGTATGAACCGCCGGGTGTGCTCCTTGCTCTGGAGGTTCTGACCCGCCGCCGCCACGAAGAACAGGGGCAGCATGACACGGGAGAAACCCAGCGGGGAACAGCGCTGGTCGTTCAGATCGTCGATCAGGATATTGATGACGTTCTGGAACATGGTGCGGAGCGGGATTTCCCGTTTCGCGCCGGCCGCGGTGAACTTGCTCGGGTCGCGGCTGATGGTAATAGGGGCCGGTCCACCGACCAGCGCCGGCGCCACAGGGGAACTGAACAGCCCGGGAAGCATGAAGGCGTGCCCGTAGGTGACATTGCTGCCGACCAGCATGGACGCATAGGCCCCGAGCTGGCTGACGGCGATCTCACGGCCACGTGTGGAAGCGGTGATGGTATCACCCGCCTCCGCATAAACTTCGGGGTCCAGCAGCGCATCGGCCATGCGTGCGTCACCGGACCAGTCTTCGAGGGACTTGCGTTCCCCACGCTGGGTAATCATCGTGCGGTCGTAGGCGTCCTTCTCGATGGGCGACTCCAGGACGTCCAACGGCAGGCCTTCCATGGCCTGCAGCTGTTCACGGAGAACCGCATTGCCGGTGGCGATACGCCAGCGGTCGAGCCGGTCGTCGGCGGACTCATCGAGCGGGACGCCCCCGCGGGGATCCAGGTCGTAATCAATCAACCCGGTCCTGGGATTGACGTTGGCCGTATGCACCGTCGTCTCATCGCCATCGTAGTCAAGGCCGTAGGCCCAGGCAGTACGCGGGTGCAGCTTGACAAGGCCCATCTTACCGGGAACGGTATAAACACTTCCATCCTTGCTCTTCTGCGAGGTGTGCGTGACATAGGCGGCCAGGCGCTGGCGGGTATGCGACCCATACAGGGCGCCAGGCGTACGCGTTGCCAGGATGTAGGAACCAGGGAGCAGAACGGAGCCGTCACCGAGACGCGTGTACTCAAAGGTCTCCAGGTCGTAAGCGGAATCGATCGCCTCGCCGGCCGACACATCATCGGGGTCGAGGATGATGCTGGTGGCGGGGCTCAGCCGGTAGAACAGGTCCTCGAAGGACCACTCCATCGGGATTTTGTTCCCATACACGTCCGTGGCGATCTGGCGGAGCCCGACGAGTGCCTTCTTGGCCTTGTCCTTCCAGAGGTCCCGTGATTCGTCGGTTGTTGAGATCGCAGCGGCACGCAACGCGTTCATGCGGACCTTGATCAGATGCTCCGCACGGGCCAGGTCCTTCTCGGAAACGCGCGTCTCGATCCGGGATCCACGTGACCGGCGTGTGTTCGCCATGTTGGCGCGCATGCGGCCGGACTTGACGATCGCCTCTTCCTTGCCGGTGACCGGGTTGGTCCAGGTCACGTCCTCATACGAGGAAAGATGCTCGTCCGGAACCCCGAAGAGCCAGGACAATCCGTTCTCGGGTGAGTAGTCCCCACCGGATGGCACCATGGCTGCAAGGATACCGTGCGCCTTGGGTGAGACCATTTTCTTGAACATGCCGGCGAGCGCGAGGCGCATCCCGGTTCCCAGCGTGGCAAAACCGGGCGGAACATTCTCGCCCAGCAGATAGTTGGCCAGCTGGTCGCGGACCACCTCGGAAGGATCGCTCTGCGCATCAAGTGCCTTCTTGCGAAGCTGGCCGAACAGTACAGGGTCAGCCAGCACACGGTCAATGAAAGTGTAGTACTTGTCCAGCGCCCCATCGGCTTCCAGAATGTCGGAGAACACCTGCACCGGATTGGTGATCATGTGGGCGTCCGACTGGGTATCCAGATTGGAGACGCGGGCGAAACTGGTGGCCTTGACAGTGAACGCGGTGCCTTTGAGCTTAACTCCGTTGACCTCGATCTCCACCTCCTTGACGTTTTCCCTACCTGACGGGATCAGCTTGGCAGACCCGGTATCGGTAACGACCATGTACTTATCCTTCAGGGCATCCAACAGGATCTGCTCCCCTGAACCAGCCGACCATGAGTTTACCAGGTGATAAAAAGCCTTGACAATCGTGCTTTCATCCAGCACGTGGGCCTTAAGCCCGGTGGCGTTGCGATCGCCCATGGAGACGCGGAACCGGTCGGAGTGTTCCTGACTGGTGACATATCCCGCGCCGTTGAAGTACTCACGTCCCTTCTCATCCTGCAAAACCAGGAAGGGGACGTCGTCCGGAACGCCGTCCTTGAGGCCGGTAATCAGCCCGGCGCCGCCGGAGGTGGTAAGGCCTGTGCGCTTCAGGTACTTCGTCATGGCGATGTCTTTGAGCTGGACCCCCTCAATCAGGTTGTTCAGAACGGCGCCGGCCATGGCGGCAAACGCCTTCTTCCACGCGGTGTCCTTGTCCGCCTGGCTCAACGTCGCATAGTTGGCCGGTACCGCGACGCCCGGGTGGTCGCTCGGCACGCGCAGTTCCCAGATGGAGTCCTTGTCTCCGACGAACGTGAAAAATGAAGCTGTCGTGTCCGCCGCCTTGGCCTTGATCCTGTGCGGAACGTCCTCCCAGATCCGGCGCATGAGCTCCACGCGCTCCTTGTAGGGCAGTTCCACATCAGGGATGTCCACCTGCTCCTCGACCCCGAAGGCGTCAGTCAGGAGTTTGGTGATGCCGCTGACCCGCTGGGCGCGCCAGGCAGGCTGAAGCCCCTGGTCGACGCGTGCGGCATTCAGGCTGTCTACCAACGCGGTCACACGGTTGTGCTGGATGCTGGTGGGCATGGTGCCGCCACCGACCTTGGACCAGTTCGGCTTGTAGTAGTGTTCCAGAGCGGCATAGAGATAGCCCATACGCCCGAGCGGACCGCGAGAGGCGATCTGCGACTGCCGGTTCTTGAAGTTCATGGTCGTCAGGCGCGTGGCAATCGTCTCGGCGAGCTGGTTGCGCGTATCCTGCAGACGCGAGTCGCGCGCCAGGTTGGCATCCGTAAATATAGCCTGCACCCGCCTCCCCTCAGGATCGCCCGCTGCGTCGGCTTCCGGATTAAGGCTGAAATCCACAGCCCGTCTGAGCCAGCGCACGGTGTTGGCAACCTGCGTCTCCCAGGCGGCCTCGCTGATGGTCGGCTCCAGTTCGCCGAACTCGTCAGTGTAAGAGACATCTGCGGCCCTGGTGGGGCGACTCTCCTGCATCTGCTCCTGTTCATTCACATGACTGAGCGCCGCCTCGAACCAGCCCCAGTCGGCCTGCCCGAAGTGCGTGCGGAAAAAACTCAGCAGGTCGGCGCGTACAGCCTTCTGCTCAGCGTCCAGGGAGGCTTCATACTCCTCCTTCAACTGGGCATTGCCCGCAAGGGCGAGTTCGGCACGGCGGGCTTTAATCTTTTCGACATCCGTGATCTTGGTCAGCCTGCTGGCTGCATCGAACATAAGGAGTGCCGCATTCTGCGACTTGCCTTTGAGCGTATCCGCTATGGCCTTGCGCATGTGCTCGACAAGGCTGCGCGGATCCTGGAAGCCGGGGCGCTTAAGCATAGGAACTTCCCTGCCGCCAACCATGGTGATGGCATAGCTAACCGGAAGGGCCGCAAAAGTGGAGCCATGCAGTCCGGCGTATAACGAGCGCCCCGCGTTCATATCCAGGCCACCCATGAAAGCGACGGCCTCCCGGATGGTGCGCTGATGCGTGGTGAGTACCTCATCTGTGTTAGCCCACCAGGCTTCCAGCGCCTCCTCCGACGCGATATCCTTTGGTTCCATGTTCGCCATCTCACGCATGAGCGTGGTGCGGGCAAGCTGGGCATCCCCGATCTTCTCCTGGGTCATTGCAAGAACCACCGCCACCTGATCCGAGTTCAGGATCAGCTTCTGACGGGCGTCCCCGGACATGCCTGACTGCCTGGCGATACCGGAGTCGAGATCCCCGAATACCTCATTGAGCACGGCGGGAAGCTGATCGGTAGACTCGACCGCGGCCGCATCCTCCGACGCGTTTTCGTGAATTGCGCCGCTGGACGTGACATCGGAAGTGTCGACAGGTGCATCGGTCTGCATGACCCCGTCATCGTCCGGCCCGGTCGCGTGCAGATAATATCTCCGGCGCATCTCTGCGAGATGCTTCTCGTAGACTTCGCGGGTCATGCCTGGAAGACTCAATTCCATCAGTCCATCCAGCACCTGTTGGGCAATCGGTCCGCCGGTATTCTCCATGAGCTCACGATAATCTGCCCCGGTGAGGTGGTCGCCCGTCTTGCTTTTGTTCTTAAATGCCCAGGCGGTCAGCATCTTGGCCGCCTCGGTGTTGTTGGCAAGCGAAGGCGTGGGCGGGCTGGCGGGCTCCTCGGGTGCGGCACCCTGCCCGTCTGCCATAGCGCCCCGTTCTGCCCGCTTGGATGCCGCCAAAGCAGCCTTGAGTTCGGCATCCTCTCTGGCCTTGCGCTCAGCGTTCACCCGGGCCTGCTCCGTCTGCAATTTATCGACAGCCGCCTGTTCCTTCTTAGCGGTCTCTTCCACACTGGCGCTTGGCGCTTCCTTATTTGCGGGGGCCGTGGTCTCGACCACATCCGGCTCTGCCACAATATTCTTACCGGCCGTACGCTTGGCGCTGCCATCCGCGGGCTTGGCAGGGGCCGCGTCGGACACATTTGCACCCCATAAGGCTGCAATCGCGCCACGCCGGGCATGGATGGCATCGCTGCCATCGCCTATGTCGGAAGCCATATATGGAACCAGCCGCATCAGGTCAACAGCCTTGTTGGTGTGGTCGTAGATACCCATCTCCTGGGCGAACTCAGCCAGGTACTGCCGTAACTCCGGCAACGCCATAAGCGCCTTGCTGACTACATCGTTTGCGAACTGCGGACCCATGACAACCCGACCGTTCGAAGTGGAGAAAGCACCTCCGAGGCCGTACATCAGGACCATCTTGGAGAACAGTTCAGGGCTGTACGTCTTCGCCAGGTTCTGTATATCCCGAGCGTCCGGCAGCCCGAGCGCGCTGGCGTTGGCCAGGGCCTTGAGCACGGCTACCCGCAGCGCCTCTTCAGTCTGTGTCAACTGCTTCCCACTGGCATTCCCGGAACGCCGTTTCCGGACACGCTCCACCATGTCCTCGAGCATCGCCAGCTGGGAGGCGGCAGAGAAGGAGACCGACAACGACTGCGCATCGTTGAGCGCATTCGCATGGACGTACCAGCGCTTGCTGACGGGATCCTGCATACCTTTCGCCAGGTGCGTGATGAAGTGCTCCGCGACCTCTTTCTCCGTCTCGGCGTCACTGCCCTTGAACCCGTAGTCAAGCGACCTGGCAAGCACCACTGGATCTGTAGCGGAAAGCAGCATGGGTGTGGAGAAGTTGACCGCCTCGACCTTTTCAGGAGCGTGGTAGCCCGTGCCAAGCCCGAGCCCGAGGACTGCGGCTGAGAAAGGCACCCGTTCAGTGAGGCTTACTTCGCCGGTGCGCTGGTTGGTGACCCTCCGCTGAAGTAGACCGGTGCCCTCCAGCATTTTCCAAGAGGCTTCATTCAAAGGTTCGATAGTCACCAGCGCGTCGGCACCAGGATGCTGTATGAGCTTGAAGGAAGTCTTTCCATCAACGCTATTGTAGACGGTGGCATTGAGCTGGCGGGCGGTGTCCAGCGTCTCGCGAAGCCAGGCGGTAAGCCCCGCCCAGCCCTGGCGCGCTTGCCGGTCCTTGGACTTGACTCCGGAGGTATCCAGCGATATGCCGCCCAGCTTAGCCAGGCGCAGCCCGAGTGAAGTCTGCGGATTCTGGATGACGTCTTCGAGATCCGAGAAGGAAACACGCATGCTTCCGATGCGCGCGATCTGCGCCACAGTCTGGGGCGTGACCCTCTGGCCCTTGTCGTCGACATGTATGTCCTTGCCGGAGTCTACCGCCACCCCGAGACGCGCAAGCGCCGTGAGGACCATGGCCTGCGGACCGCTTTCCGGCTCGAACGAGATATCGGAAGGTACAGCATAGATAGTCGATCCCAGGACCGAGTACTTGCGCAACTTGCCTTTATCTGCCATCTCCTGCATGCCCTTGGCGAGCGTCGCGGGGGTTATGTTCTGCAGGTCGTCCGTAGAATAGATCCGGGTACCCGTGGCGTCTACCTGCCCGGCAAGATGGGCTTTCACAGCTTCGGCTACGGCGTTCCCGACCGCCAACGTACCGCGCCTCGCGGCAATCAGCTCCGCCACCGTCTCACGACCCAGCTTGTCCGCAAGCTCCTTAGCCTCGGGCGTGGCCTTCGTGGGATCCTCAAAGCCCGACCGCTGCAGGGAACCCCGGTACATGCCCCCATAGATTTTAGGATAAGCCTCGATCCCATGGTCCGCCAGCAAACGGGCGCTGGGCGAGGTGTTGGGATGCAGGCTGAACTGCCCCGTGACCACCGATTCCACGAGCGTAAGCGCTCGCGACATCACATTTCCCATGAGCCCCAGCGGCTTCGCTTCATCTTCGGAGTTGTAACGAGCCACCGCGGCATCCACAGTTTCCTTGATAGTGGGCTGCTCTCCCCGCTCAACCGATGGGGTAACGACGGGCTCGCCCTTCTCGCCAGTGGCTGCGTCATAGGTCTCAGCGACGCTCACGCTGTCTCCGGGAACGGAGCCCCGGATCATGGTGTCCACTTCCTGCGCCGACTTGGTATAACCGCCGCGCAACGCTACCTGCCCGCGCTTGGCCCAGGCCACAGTCACCAGCGGAATGGCAAAGGCGATCGCCTCGGCCTCGAGCTGCTTCATGCTGGGCACGAGCTGCTCAAAGGCATTGCGCACGCCCCATTCGGGATTACCCTCATCGTCGGTACCGGAAACCCCCATGAACCCTTTCATGAAGTCGCCGACACGTTCCTCACCGATTTCCTCGGCCCAGCCATGATAACCCAGTTTCTGCAGTCGGGCGTAGGCCTTGTCCAGCGAGATCAACTTCGTCTCTGCCAGCTTGGCCGCCATGCCCCCGAGGAAGCTGGCGTTCTGCATGCGCTTGGCCGAGGCGACGCGTGCCGCTTCCTTTGCCAGGTCGCCCTCGATCGGCTTTCCGTAAAGAATGCGGTTCATCCAGGCGGCCGTAGGCTCGCCCGGCGTGCGCCCAGCCATGGTGAGCAGCTTGCCGGTGACCGGCGCAAACGCCGCGTCGAGCATGGGCCCCGCCATTTCCGAGGCATTCTCCACAAAGTCGTTGCCCAGCCCCATCATGCGGGAGAGCGTCTCCTGCTCATCATTGCTGCCTGACATTACCCGCTCGAGCCGGCGCTGCGCACTGAAATTATTCTCCAACAGGTTCTCGCCCTGCAGGATATTGGCGGCGGCCTGGGTAGCAACCTTCTGCAAAGTGATGGTGGCTCCGGCGTCCAGCATGTACTTCGCGGAAGACCCGATCTTACCCATGTATGACTCCGCGAACGCTTTTCCTGCGATCGATGCCAGCACTTCAGAGCCGGCCTTCTCGGTCTCCTTCAATGCCAGCTTGGTGGCCATGCGCCGCACGGCCATGTTCACGATAGGCTTGGCGACGATGCCGCTGGCCCCTTTGAAAAACCCGAAGATACCGCCCGCGGCCGTACCGGGTCCGAGCGCCACGGAACCGAGCGCGGAGTAGATCCCGATCTCGGCGGCGAACCCCGGCATCTGCCGAAGCACATCGCCCACGATACCGGATACGCCCTCTGCAGATTTGCGCTGCATGTCCTGCCAGGTGGCAGCCGCCTGCACGCGCTCCTCGTCGGAAACATCCTCGCCGTCGTTCAGCTTGCGGAAGGTGTCCTTGACAGCCAGCGTCTGCTTGATGCCCAGCACACCGCCAACACCTGGAAGGTTGGTGCGGTCAAAATCGGTAACCGCCTCCCCGAATCCCCGAACCCCTTTTTTGTCGGCCTCTACCGAGGCGAGATACTGCTTGCCGGAATCATACTTCTCCAGATCCTGACGGGTCATGGCTTTCCCGAGAATATTGAAGGCGGGTTCTTGGGCGGGTGCTTCTGGAGCCGCTCCGCCGGAAGCAACACTGCCAAACGCGTTCGCCACGGGTACTGGGTCCGCAGGCGAGCTTGTAGTTTGTGATTGTGGGGTATCAGTTACTAAGTCACCAAATGCAGACATCGCGCGCCTCCTTAAAACAGTTGCCGCGATTATTATCTACCTAGTGCTTAACGTCAACCAAAATTAAGGAGCCGCTGGCGCCCCCGACTCCTGCTGGATCTTATAGGTCTCAGCAGCCGTCTTGGCATCCCGTTGCGCGTAATGATTTTTCAGGATCTCCGTCTTATAGGTCTCGGCATCCATACGACCCTGCTTGAACTCTTGATCTATCTTGAGAGCCTGTTGCTTGAGCGCAAGGGTCTGCTGGGCTAGGTTATCCTGCGCCACCAATGACTTTCCCCGCTGTACCAGAAGATCAGCCTGGGCATTCTGTACACGCTCCTTAGGCGTTCCACCTGTCCCCTTTAACAGGCCGTTGGCGCGTGAGCTCGCCTCGCTTACAGCCGCGCCGTCAGTACCCGTACGGCCAGTCAGTAACGTTTCGCGAGTGAAGCCCGGGAGCCCTAGCCCTTTTTCTATGTCATCAGCCTGGGTAGTGAGGTCGTCATTCGCAACGCGCCAAGTGGAATAATTCTTAAGCGTCTCCACTGCCCTCGGATCTCCTAGAAGTTTCGCGGCCAGCTCGGCGCCTCCTTTGGGGGTGGTCACGTCGAAGCCATCGACAGTATAGTCCTGCCCGTCGGTGCCGGTACCAGTCCGGAGAGCGCCCAGCTTCAATTCGCGAGTCTTAGCATCGAACGAGGGCGTCCCGGAGACGAGTAAAGCATCAGTCAGCTTTTTCGCAGCCCGCTTCGCGATATCGGACCCTTTCTCCCCGGCAGGCTCCATGCCTACGCCTATCCCATAGCGGGCGTGCCCGCTCTCATCGTTAAACGGCACTGCTTGAAGGTACGGCATGAGAGAACGGAGTGGTACATCCTCTCCGCCAATGCGGATCTTAGTCGTGTTTAGCGCTTCCTCGCGCAGCGCGTCAGCGCGCTGCTGGCTGTCCGGACCTATGGAGGTAACGAGTCCTTTCCACGAGGCGCTCGACTTGGTATACACCTCTTGCAACCCCGCCTCAATGGCTGTCTGTACACGGCCAACTGCACTCTGCAATTCACTGGAAGACAGCCCGCGCGTCCGTTTAAGCAGACGTCCTGTCGCTTCATCCACTGTCTTATACTTGGGGGTTTGGGCGTCTCCGAGCCGCGCGTCGATAGCGGCAGCATAATCATCCAGCAGCTGTTGCTTATCCGGATCAGTCTCACGGGTCCGTGCAGTTGCCAGCGTTATCTTCTGCGCGCGGAGCTGTTCGTCGGTATACCTCCCAGCGTTCTTACCGCTATCGGAGAAAGCGTCGAGGAAAGTGGGAGCCAACCCTGTAGCCTTAACCCGGCGGTCCAGTTGTGCCACCGTAATCGCCAGTTCGGTCGCCGTATTAATCTTAGCTATCACAGTAGCTGGGAGCTTATCGACCGATATGCCCTTGGCCTTCGCAACGTTCGCAATGAGCCCATTGGCGCCGAGCTGGTTGATCGCCCCGGACATACCATTGCGGGTATCCAGGTTAGGAAAGTTGGTATCGATGAGCGCGTTTGCCGCCGTGACGGCTGGCGAGTTGGGATCTGCCAACCCCGCCCTGCTAAGCGCAATGGTGGAGGTGGCCTTGGCCAGCTCATCCCGCTCAGGCCGTGACAGACGCCACTCCTGGGCAACACGGTTGGCAGTTTCTTCGGAGGTATCCGTTAACGCGAAGTTGGCCGCCTTATTGACAAGAACCTGCATCTGGGAAGCCCCGCCCTCTGGTACCGGGTTCGCCTCCAGTGCCATTTTGATCCCCTTGATAACGTAGGCGGCCTTGCCAATGCCGGCCACCTTAACAGCCTGAGCCAGTGCATCAGCTGCCATCTTATTCCCGGCCTCCGGATCCAATGTATCCCCCTTGCCAGTGAACGCCTGCTTCATGGGATCGAACACGGCGCGCAACTCAGGGATAGACATCCCGCCGCCGGCAGCCGCACGCGCCTCGAACAGCTTTGAGGCAGTGTAGTCGTTCAGGCCTCCGAGAGCTGTTGGGTTCTTCCGCAAGGCGTCGAACTCCTCCAGGTGCATCTTAACCTCCGCGTTGTTATTCGGAGAGGCCGCCTTGACTGTGTTGAACCGGTTCAAGAGACTGACATCCTCGGGAGTCGCGTTGGCCGGATCCATCAGCGCCGTCTGCAGAGACCTGGCCATGTCGTCGCGCAATCCGTACTGTGCCTGGAGCGTCGGGGCAGTACCTTCACGGGTATCGAAGTTGTAGCGGTCCCCGAGCTGCGCCTTGACGTTGTTGGGGAGTATGCTCAGCGCCTGTTCGTAGTAGGCAGGGTCCGTTTCTTTATACCGGGCAGCATCCTGGACAATGCCCTTGAGTGCCTGCTGGTTGCCGTTGACGTTCAGCTCGTAGAGCTTCTTGATCCGCGCCAACTCAATATAGTCTGGTTTCTCCACGGCGAGCCCAGTGACCAGCTGATCTTTGAGATCGATAAGCGTGTCTTGCAGATCCTGTACGGTACCTTGTTTCTGTGCAAAAGCCATAAAGTCTCCTGTTCTTATAGAACGATTCCACCAGACTCGGTCAGAGAACCCCGGCGCTTCCCTTGATAGTTGCGCGCCCAGTAATTCCCGCGCATGGTAGTAGCCATCGGGGTATCTATCCGAGTCACGCCGTACTTGGCATCCTCGGGAGCTATCAGACCCTGGTCTACACCCAGCTCACCGTAGATCTGTTCCATATCATCGGGCGTCGGACCCACGCTGCTGACGCTACTATCAATCCCAGCGCGCACACGTCCCCGGAGGCGCCGCTCAGTTACCGAGCTGACGCCCTTCGCAACTGTGTCAACGCCAACTCCTCCGCGTACCAGAAAGCCGCCCTCGTCAGTCTGGAAAACGCCCTTGGTAAGATCAGGCTTAGCTGGAGCCGTGACCAGCGGGGCCCGCCAGGAGGGACCTGCCACAGTGGACTTCTTCTCAGACGTAGTCCCGTCGGGCCCTACGATGATAGTGGCAGCGTCGGCACCTGGGGCGCCCTTACTGGACCCCGGTGAAGCAGCGCCTCCGTCGGTCGTAAGCGTGGCGGGCCGAGCCTTTCTCAGCATGCTCCGAGAAGAATCCATCTCGTCTAGAAGGGATGCCGGCACGGACTGCCCAGCTGATACATACTGCATCGCTCGAGCGCGCAGTACCTGGTGATTGGCTGCAAGTACGTCGCTGTCATGTTCCGGAAGCGCTCCTGTGAAATCCCCACGGGACACAAACCCGCCCCCGCTATTCCGAATCTGGGCTGCACGCTCGGTCACAATGTTCACACCGCGACTGTTCTCAGGCTCGTCGATCCTGCGAAACGCGACGGTGCTATTCGGGGTGCGTGCACGCACATCTGCCATCACGGCTACCCTGTCGCTGCCGCGTTGTCCGCCTGACTGTCTTTCCTTCAGGAAATCCAAGAACATCTCTTCAATAGTCTTCGCCATAAATCACCTCACATAATCATTCTACGGTTTACCCTGCGCCCCATGCTCATGCGATAGTTCATATCCATGATCACGGGAGTCCCCTTGGTCATCACGTTGGTTTCCTCGCGCTTGTCCATCAGGGTCAGCGCCTTGTCCATCAAGGTATCGGCGAGCGCGAAGTCCTTCTTATCGACCTCGGCGTCTATCGAGCGCACAGCAAACAGGAGCGCCTGCATGCTGTTCAGCGGGACAAGATCCCCCGGGTCCGAAAGGGGGACATGACGCAACCGAACGAGGGCGAGGACAACGGATCTTGAACCACTGGTAACGGCAGGGACGATGTCATTGTGGAATCCTGTGTTGGGGTTGCTTGACGCACTCTGCACGCCCGTATCAGCCACCGTGGAGTTGGTGACCCGGTACCGGCGAAATTGGGGGATCGTCTGGCTCGGGTGATAGCGGGCCAGCAGGAACATATTCTCGCTGGTGGGCTCGACCGCGTAGAGCGAGACGTAGCCGTCAGTTACCGGCTTGTTGACGCGCCCCACGACCGAGTAGGCCAGCGTCGTCTTCTCAAAGGAGTCGTCCCACGTGCCGGCCGCAACGGATCCACGCGACTGCAGGACCAGCGTCTCCCCGTTCAGGCGCTCCAGACCGTCCACGCCGGCCCCGAAGACGGAGATCGCTTTGCCCACGTCCCTCGCGCTCTCGGCAAACGCCAGGAGATTCATCTCACCAACCGACCAGGTCTCAGAGGACGACACGGAGAAGGCACGCGGGATATCGTATTCGGTTGCCCAGCTGTCACCGAGATCCACGAGGTCACGCAGCCCATTGTGGCGCTTGGTGATGTCGAGGTCACCCGGACCGCTGGAAAGATACTGGTAGCCCTGACCGAAGACGAGTGCCGGCGTGCCGTCCAGATCGCACCACAGGATCTTCTCGGCATTGTGGGGAAGCGCGAAGGTATTGCCGACAGCGATGATCCGGACGGGCCGGCGCAGGCACTCCCAGTCCTTGTTGTCCAGAAGCCGTTCGAGCGCGTCGTTGATACGCGCGTCCAGCAGCGTATTGTTGGTGGATCCGCCACCAACATACGGCTTAACCTTGTTCCGGGCATCGGTCAATGTGTATAACATAGTCGTACCTTACCTAGAGTTTACTTAGCTGTCAATTACGGTTGCTTGTAAATAACCCGCCACTGGTTCGTCTCAATCGCCCGCAATCCCAATACCCCTGAATTGGTTATCACCGAGCTGCCTGTCGCTATCCCGTTTGTCACGGTAATCGTGTTTGTTCCAAGGTTCCAAATCTCCCATAGATACGTCACGTTTGTAGCCGCTGCCGATAGCGACACGGACACGTCCTGCGTGGACGTGATCGACTGCGCAGACCGCGTGCGCGTCACCGTCTGCCCGTCTGTCACGAGGTCAGCCGCATTAAGCGACAGTGTAGTCAGTAATAATGCCGCCAGTAATTTCAAGCGTGTGAACTTGTCCATTTACGTCCTCCCATGAAACATTTTTGCTGATGCCGGGCGCAGCGCCTACCATGAAAATAGTTCCGGCCTGCACTTTTTTCGCCGCACGTATACCGCCGCCCGCCTCAATCGAAGGCGTGCCATCAGTCGCGTCGGCGGTTCCTGAACAATAGATTGCCGTACGTGCATCCAAAAAAACGGCTTTAATTGTTGACGCGGCTGTGATGCCGCCAGCGACCACTAACGCGCCCTTTGCCGCTCCCGTTCCAAAATTAACGTCTGCGGTTGAAGTCACCTTCCACCCGACATTACCCGCATCAGATTCCCCGTCCAACGTGCGCGCCGTGGGGGCAATGCTTTGCACGCTTGAACCATCACCTATCACGCCGCTCATGGCGTTGCGGGTAGCCAAGCCCGAGGCATGGAGATACACCATGCCCGTCCCGCCAGCACCTGCGGCTCTATCCCCGCAATGGTCATCAACTGCTGATGCGCTTGGAGCGATGTCGCCCAAACCGTGATGCGTGTGGTGACTAGAATAATCGCCATCGTGGGTATCCCACTGCCACCCACCGGGTGTGCCTTGTGGTCCTTGCGGGCCTGTCTCACCTTGCAGTCCGCGCAGTAACTCGTAATCGGCATAGTGTACCTCGCTCGAGTGCCGCACCAACACCTTGTCGCCTGTTCCGAAAGACGTCAGGGCTGGAGTGGCAGAACCAAAACCATGAATCTGCGCTGTTGCGTCGAATATCTCAAGGCTCTTTGCTGCGCCCGACTTATGTGTATCCAGGTTCGCCCATTTTAACTCAGCTCCAGAGGTTACATCGAGATACCCCATGTGTTTACCACCAGCAGAAACCAAGTCGGCGTTCTTTAAGCAGAGAATCTTAGTGCTTTTAGTGGCAACATCAATCGTTTTCAGTGCTGCGCCACCAGCGTAACTATCGACAGCAGGGTACTCCATTTCCATGACGGCTGGAGTTTCTTCTACATTCCTCACGCTCAACAGCGCTACGTTCTTCGGCATAACCGCCTCGTCCGCATTAAACAACTGCAACTCGCCCTCACGCGCTGTTGTTAGTGGATTGCGCTCTATGGTATGACGCTCGCCTGAAGGAATATGATTCACAGTATCGCTATCCGGAACTTCCAGATAGTCAGTGATGTCGCCACCCTTCCAGTACTGCTCCCAAACACCAGCCGTCAGCTTGCCGAGGACAACATGACCGCCGTAGTTATATGTCGCCAATTCTCCACCAGCAAATACTCCAAGAGCCAAAACGCTCGCCTTATCTGTTGCCGCTATGGATGTCACCCCGATATCCGTTGGGTACAAGCGTGCATCTTTGGTGAACGGATTTGTGGCCCTGTATATCAAAGCGATAAAGTAATGACCGTTGGTGATAGGGGCAACTGATGGGGAAGCAAGCGTAAGGCTCGTATTCCTTACATCCGTATTGCGCGTCCATCGGCCTTGCTGCGTGTTGGCACTGTAAGTGGTCGGGCCTGTTTGCGTCACAGTCACTTTCCATGGGTAGTTGTCGATCGGGCTATCAGCGCTTAAATACACCGCATCACGCGCCCCGCTCACTACGCGCTGCGCAAGGATCAAGTCGCCCGTCGCCCGTGTAGTTCCCGTCGCCGCCGCCCAGCCTTTGACCTGCAAGTCGCCGCTGGCAACCTCGATACTTTTTGACGTGGTGCTGACCTTGTGCGTGTCCAGCCGCGCCCATGTCAAATCACCGGAGCCCCCGCTATCCTTGGGTAAATACGGCACGTTGTAATTGTCAACCGTAGCCGCGTCCGCGTTCATGATCTGATTTTCGTACGCGTGAGCACCCGTAGGATAAGGGAAATCCTGGGGATGGCGTTCAAGCGTGCGCACACGCGGGCTTGTTGTGCTTGCGCTGTCTCCGTCGTTCACTTCGAGCGCGTCCGTTATGTCGCCGCCCTTCCAGTATTGCTCCCACCCGAACCCCTCGACTACGGTGCCGAGAACCACATGACCGCCATACTTCCAGCCGCCCGTTGTAAATAAGTCCGTAAAGCCTATAATGGTATCTTTTTCAGGAGAATTAACCGCCACTACGCTAATTGCATTTGGATACAGGCGCGGGTCTTTGGTTAGCGCGTCTGTGTGCCGACCAATGACAACACATAAGAAAAAATTACCATCCGTAATAGCCCGTACGCAGGGAACTTCAAGTGAAAGTGCGGAATTTCCCAATTCAGGATTCCGCGTCCACCTGCCTGTTTGTATGCTGGCGCTATAAGTAGACTCACCTGTCTGTGTTACGGTCACCTTAAATGGGTAGCTTTCCTCGACAACTTCATCCAAGGCGTCAACGTCCACATTGCCGCATTGAATGTTCTTGATGGCCGAGATGCTGTAGACAGGAGGCGTACCGCCATCGCTAACCAGCACGAGATGCACAAGCCTGCGCCGGACCGTATTGACCTTCTGCTCAGTAGTCAATGCGGCCGGCCAGGCGTCGCCATACGCGATCGTGGCCGTCCCGGCATCCACGTTGACATCGCACCACCCATACCAGACACGATTGACGCTGGGTGTCACAGTATTGATGATGCTCGCTCCGGCGATACTGGCCCACGGGATAACGGTATCCGGAGCAATCTCGATATCGCCCGGCTGCACAGTGAATTCCAGAGCGCCCGTCACGGCCGCCTTGAAAGAGAAGTTAATCGTTGGAGCGGTCGCCGCCTGACGGTCGCCCGCGTCATCCGGTATGTAAAGGGTGTCCACGCTCCCCAGGGCCCGTCGGATAAGATCTTCCCCATCCAGTGGGCCGCGCATGCCATACGTAGATCCGGGCAGCCCAACTGGAACTATGCGAGGAGCCGGCTCACCGAGCTGATCTTGGATTGTATCGGGGTCATTCATTAGAAAGTTGTGGAATACAGCAATGTGGTCTCCAGCTCACCAGTGACCCAGTCACCTATTGTGAGATCCTGGGTTTCGGTAACGTACAGCCCCTCAGCCAGTTCACGGACCTGAATGACCTGGCTTACGCCCCCTCCCTTGGTTTTCCCAGCTATGCTTGAGGTGGCCTCGGCCCCTTGGATATTCGGGTGGGACGCGGCATAAACGCGCGTGACACTCGCCTCGACGAGCCGATAGTAGTACTGTCTAAACGAGTACACGTTGTAACCGCTGACGCGCTGACCAACGCTGCTGTCTGTAGACGTTGTATAGATCGGCAGCTTAACTTCGCTCTTGTCGACATTCCATTCATAGACGGACGATGAGCCGACTATGAACCCGGCAAGCGCTCCGGCAGAGATAACCCGGTTCAGGATCTCCCCATCGAACTGGGCGAGGTCATTCGAGATCGCCTTGACCAGCTGGGCACCGTTTGTCGGGGCCTGCGCGATTGGGATAGTCGGCTTATTCTTGAATTGCTGGGTGCTCTCTTTGAAGATCCCACCGAAGTCCTTGACGATCACGAAGTCATTGGCCGGCGTGCCCGAGGCGGCCGGGTACTGCCAAGGCTCCTTGACGATGTATTTTGCCACCAGGTTGAGCGAGAAGTCGGCATTCTCGGAAGGCTGCCACGTCTTCTGGATCCCCACCTCGCTGGTGCCCCACTTATAATCAAACTCCGTTGCGTAGACACCCGTGTGATTCATGAAGGCGTCAAGGTCGGTCTGCGTGGTCTGCCACTTATAGACCTCGCGGGAACTGGTCGTCTTGTCTGTGCCCAGAATGACAGTCAGGTTGGCGTCCCCGGCCTTGATGAGCGTCTGGACGATCGTGCAGCCATCCTGCTCGGTGATCGGGCCCCTGGTGGACACCGCGAGCCACTCACCTTCATACAGTTTGCCATCGACCATTGGATCCGTGACCACGTTGGCCAGGACCTTCGGGTTGTCGTTGCTCGAAGACAGCAGCCGCTCCACCATGCGCGGGTTGATCCCCAGCCATTTACGGACCACGGTAAGCTGGCCCGACTGGTTGGCCCGGATCAGCTCGTGGTAGCGGGCCTCTGTCTCGGGGGTCGTGTCGGCCCAGCGGAAATGGAGGGTCTGCACATAGCGCTCGGAAGCCGCATCCCAGACAGTGCCCACGTGGTGCCAGCGGCCCGGATACTTGTTCTTGGGCGACCCGTCCGGATTGGTGCCGGATCCGTCAGCCATCGGATCATCGATCCAGTCCTGCGCCGTCTCGTTCTTGGCACTGACGTAGGTATTCAGGAAGGCAAGCGCGGTTGCCCGCATGTTATCCTGCGTGGGCGACTGCCAGGCCCGCTGGAGCTGCCTGTTATAAACGAGCGGCAGCTCGGTCTCCGTGGCACCTGTCGCCGGCGGAGGAGAAACAGCCTGGCTCTCGGTATACCCGACGCGAGTGGCGGTAGTTTCAAGGAAGAATAAGCGCTCTTTTTCGTAAGCCATCAGGCCCTGCCTTTCATGGCTCCAAGTGTGCGGTCATTGAACGCCGCCGGGCCGTGCTCGACCCAGTGGGCGCGCTTGAAGAATTCTTCCATATGCTTCGTCGAGCGTGCGGCGTGCAGCTGCGTCTCGCCTTCCTCCTGGAAAGCACGACCCAGCACGTAGTCAACAATCAGGGGAAGATACATGAGCCGACACGTGACAGTATCGGTCCCGGCGGTGAAAGCAGCGGGCCAGTCGGAAACTTCGCCCCCGGAGTCGTCCTTACGGGACTTCGGGGCTTGCGTGAAGAGCTCAAGAACAGCGTCGCGGACCCATAAGTAGACGTTGTCGGCGGAATAGCCGGCATCGCTCTTGATCTTCCGGACCCTGGTCAGAACGTCGTCCACTGTGAAAGTCGGTTCGGTCATTGCCGGGTCTCCTTATGGGTAGTCGGTATCCTTTTCATCAAAACAGAAAGGGCTCTCCGCAGGACCCGGACAGGGGAAATGGATAAAACCCTGTCGCAGGCCCCGCGGCGCCTGAGGGAACAGCTATTACTGGGCGGTGCCCATGACATACGGCAGGTAGATGGTGAACTCACCAGCCGTGGCCGCGGCTCCCGTGATCGTCAACGCCACCTTATCGGCCGACGTAGTGATCCCAGGGGTTGCGACTGCCTGCTTAATGCCGGTCGCATTCAGCGTAACTCCAGTGGCGAGCACTGTAATACCGCCGACGGCGATGCTATTGGTCGAGGTGGCCGGGGTAACCGCGGTCGTAACTTCGATCAGCGCGTCTTCCATCAGGATTGCTCCCTTGGGAAGGTCGGTGGTCGATATATCGATCGCGTTGGTGTCGCCCGAGGTCACCTTATAGTGCACCACGAGGGTATTCACCGGCTGCAACAGATCGCCCGCCAAGGTGCTGGCCGCCATGGCCTCGGACATCTTGGACACTGTCATTACCTGACCCAAACGGTTCGTCACCGTAGCGGCCTGCACGCTGTACGCGATCGCCGCCAAAACCAACACTGCTACTGCAATTTTCTTGATCATGAGAACTTTTCCTTATGCTATTAAAGAGCGCCCCGGCGCGCTAACGCCGGGGCTGACTACTGGGTTTACTTACTGCACATCCACCGTCGCGCCAGCGGCCGTGAAGTCGCCGAACGCTGTGGGCAGATTACTCGCATCGACCTTCCACGCGAGCGTGTACTTGGGAGCCAACGAATCGGCAACCACATACATGGCCGTCGCACCGGAATTGCTACCGACGTGAACCACCGACACCAGCGAGCCAGGACCCACGGGGATCTTGGACACCAGCGTGACGGTCACCTGACGGTTCGCCACGTCGATGTCGGCCGCAACGGCGTTCGCCTTGAGCGCGACTGCACCGGTGTTAGCCGCTGCATCCGTCTCGGAGACACAAACCGTATTGACCTGCTGCACGCACCGGCGATACAGGAAGACGGTGGTGTCCTGCGAGAACATCAACGGCTTCGGATAGATCTGGAACCGTCCGTAGAAGTTGCCGGTATCTCCGCGCAAGTTCGAGACGGGGTCCTGGATGTTGATCCACTTCCACTCACCGGTCAATCCCGGGGCGGGGCCGAACTGGGTGCCGGAACCAAGGCTGTCGATGCTGGGCACAAACAGGTTGGTGAACACTTCGTTCATGTAGATCACGCCGATACCCAGCTCACCGCGGTAGTACTGCGGGTTGGGCTCGGGAACCTGACCGATCGTGACCTCGCGGCCGAGACGGACAGGCTTGATCCGGGTATAGACCGCTTTGCCGTCGGCGGCATCAATGGTCTTGAAGCGGAACCGGGCCTGGCGCGCATCGTGGATGAGACCGAAACCGCGGTACACCTTGATACCGAAGTCGTAGCCGTCGATGAGCGAACGGGGCTGGGCGTAACGGAAGTCGTCGCGCAGCTTGTCGTCCGTCAGGATGAACCGCTCGAAGTCGAGCATGTCGAGCATCAGACCGAACACCGGCAAACCGCTGTCCTTGGCCAACGACGCTTCCCCGGCCTTGTCGGCGAGGGTTGTGCGCAGGTAGTCAAGCAGCGACCAGTTGAGGGTGCTGATCTTGAGGCTCGGGTCGACCTTGATGTAAGGCACCGTATCGCCGTCCGCATCGGTCGTGGAGAGGAAGGGGTCATACGAGAAGCGATAGACCTCATTGTCCTCGAACTCCAGGGAACCCGCCGTCATCACCACGCAACGTCCGGCGCGGTTGGCGTAGTACAGGTACATTTCCCGGTTCCAGTTCTCGAGGATGGAGACACCGTACTCAACACCGGAGCGGACCACGAGGGCCAGCTGGGCCGGAGCCTTGTCGATGTACTTCATGTCCTCAAGACAGATGGGCTCGGACTGCCATTCGTCCTGGAAGCCTTCGGTCTCGATGGTTTCCCACGCGTACCCGTAGGTATGCGGGGTGCCGGGCGCGCAGTTGTCGAACCCGGGATCACCATTGGTGGCCTTGCGGCTCGTCCCGATTTTCTTCCAGGTCGCGAGACCCGCTTGAACCGGCAATCCGCCGCGGTAGATGTTGCTCTTCTGGGTCTGGCCATTGAAGAGTTCGAACTTGCCGCGCGTGATCCGGTCGTGCCAGATGTTCGGATTTTTCAGGGTACGGTCCATGATGAACTCGTCCCAATGCTCCGCCATCGTGAGCATCTTGTCATTGTAAAATTGCAGACCTTGCATGAGTGCCATAAATAAAATCTCCCTTATTGGGTGGTTTGAGAAAAGGTTAGAAACACGTCGTCACTCTGACGAGGCAATCAGCGGGCGGGAGCCCTAGACCTCTTCTCCACCTTCAGGAGTATGGCTTGCGGAGCGCGCGCAAGTCCTAACTGGCGCTCAATGAGAATACATCTAACAGGTCTTTAGAAAGCATGCAACAACTATTTAACAAAAAAATAAGGGGCCTCCGTAGAGACCCCTTAAGCAATCGATCAGTGCAACCTGCTCAGCACTTCTTGGATTTCTTTTTCCTGGCCATTGCAATCACCTCCTTTAGTTAACGGCTAAACAGCGACTCCGCAAACTTCTCCGGATCCCGCGCCTTGGGCGCCTCCGGACCGGCCGGCGGGCGTCTCCCGTCACCGCCGCCAAGCGACGGGCGCATGCTCGAGCGCGCCTCGAGTTCTGCTGCGAGGTCGTTCGCACGCTTGTGCTCCTTGGCCAGCATGTCGCGCAGCTCGCGCGCCGTCTGGCCTTCGACGACCCACTTCACCAGCTCGGCCGGCTTGGCCGTCCGGATGATGCCCTTGACTGTCTCGATGCGCTGCACCACGCCCTCGTTCCACTCGGCCGGCATCTTGTCGTCCTGCCGGTACATGTAGTTCCCCTCGGCGAGCGCGAGCGCAACCGCCTCGGACGTGTCCTTCTCCAGATTCTTATTGAAGTCCACTTCCTCGGAGCGGGACTCATTCTCACGAAGCGCCAGGCTGGTCTGCTTCCAGTTCGCGATCGCGTCGGCCCGCTCTGCCTTCATTTGGGCCAGATCGGTCGTCAATGAAAAGAGCGCCGCCTGGACCGGGGTCGGCTGGTCCGACACCAGGTCACTCGCCGTACGGGCGTCCGCCTCGGCCATCTGCGCCATGAGCGCGGTGGCGTCGTTCGGCGGTACCCCGGCCCGGATCAGCATCGCCTCACCACGCTTGAACGTCTGCTCGATCGGGAGGTCGAAGCGGGTCTTGAACGACCGCGTCTGGGTCACGTCCAGCTTGCCGAGTCTTTCCTCGTAGGACTCGATCTGCTTCTGCGCTTCCACGAGCTTCTGCAGCTCGGGTGGCTGCTGCTGGCCTGCCGTCGCGACGCGCGCCTCGGCGTCCTTCAATTTCTGCGCCAGCTCAGCCTTCTCCTGCTTCAGTGCCTTGAGTTCGGCCTTGGTCTGCGTCCAGGCGTGGCGGGCCTTCCCGTCCGTCCGTGTCTCCGGCGGCTCATACTCCGCCTCGGGCTCCACTGCCGGCGCTGCGGACGCAGGGGCTTCGGTGCCCGGGATCAGGCCTGCTGGAATAGCCGATGCCGCCGCCTTGACAGGGGCCGCAGCCGGAGCGGGTGCTGCCGGGGCGGCTGGGGCTGCCGGGGCTGCCGGGGCGGCTGGGGCTGCCGGGGCTGCCGGGGCTGCCGGAGCTGCCGGAGCTGCCGGAGCTGCTGCGGGCGCCGGGGCAGGCGCGGGCTCCGCGGGGGCTTTCAACATATCGGCGATCTGGCTGGACGGATCCCAATTACCTGTCTTTCCTGGACTCATTGCTGGCTTCACTTATACTTTCTCCTTTTTATTTTCTACCGAGGGAACCCCGTACCGCGCCGGGGGAAGCGTGCCACGGATCCGGTCAGCGGCTTTGCTGTACGGATTCGTAACAAAATCGAGGATGTTGTTGGCGCCAAGGCATTCGCCGAGGCGGATGCCGCTCTCCTCCGGGGTGCGCGGCGCATGCGGCCTGCACAGTTCGCGCGCCGCGGGAAAAAGCATCTGCGATACGGGATGCCCCAGCCAGTCCATGAAATACTTCTGCCCCTCGTCCGTAGCCAGAAACTCGGTGAGTTTCTCCATTGCTGTAGTTGCCATTTGTCTCCTTTAGAAGCGGTAACCTATACCATTTTTATCTCTAACTCAAACACTTTTTTGGGCCGCCGCCTGTTGCTCAAGCGCGATCCTCGCCGTCAGCTCCTGCGCCTTCAACTGGATCCCGGCCGCCGCCTTCTCCTTGGCGATCTGGTTCTGCGTAATCGTCTTGTCAGCCCGCATGGCGTTGAGCGACTGCTGCTCCAAGGCCTTCAGCTCATACTTGCGCTGGATCTCATAAACCTGGGCCTCCATATCACGGCTGGCCTTGATCTGGTTCGCCTCATCGAGGGCGCCCTGCTGCTCCTGCGCCTGCCGCTGCTGCTGCATGGCCATCTTCTTGAGCTGCTGCTCGAGGAAAGTGATCGCCGCCTTGATCTCGACAAAGACGGGCTTGAGCTCCTCAAGCATCGGAGCTTGCCCGGGATCCTGCTCCATGAACTGTGCGTGCCCCAGCAAGTGCTGCTCAGCGACAACCAGTGTCTGGTAGGCCTTCTGTGGATCCTGGAACTGCTGTTGCTGGAACTCCTGCAGGATCGGCGCCACGATCTGCATGTGCCCGATGACGTGGATGCGGTGAATCTGATCCGAGCCAACGACCACGGCCTGCCCAACAAGCAAGTCGTTATTCTCGAGAGCGACGAATGAATGCTCTGCGGTCGGGTTCATGTCACGGTTGTACGGCTTGACATACCGGCCCACGTTGCGCTGGCCCACGCGGGCCGCGAACCAGTCGCGAAGCGCCATATTCTGACCCTCCGCATCCAGCATCCCGCGGGTGTTAAGGATCTGATTGGTGAGATCCATGCGCACGCCGAGGCTGCCCATCCCAATAGCGCGCGTCGCCATGATGCCGAGCCTCTCCTCGAACTTGGTAAACAGCTCCATGGGGACTTCCCGGTCGCGGCAGCGCTTGATAAACTGGCGGGCCTCTTTCTCGCCGGGCTTCATCACTTCCAGTTTCGGCCCCGTGCCGAGCTTGATGGTCCTGCGGAACATCTCGCGATAGAGGAACTCATAGTGGTTGTACCGGTGGGTGACGGCTGCCTTTTCCACACGCGCGTCGCGGGAGGACTCCTCGGCCACCTGGCGGGCGGTCTTCTGGATCCCGCCATCCCCGAAGGTCTCCGGGTTCTGCCTATAGATCCCCGTGTTGTTCTTCATGATGTCTTCGGAGACATTACGAAGCTGGATCGCCTGGTTGATCTGCGGCTGGAAGGAGCTCTGCTTGACTTCGAGCTCGGTGGGGATGATCGTGTAGGGGCCCTGCTGAATGAACTGCATCCGGCTCAGATCTGCAGCCGTCCGCGGTTGCAGAAGCAGGCTGGAGGTCATAAACCCGGAATCGAATGCCCGGGACAGGAACCGATTGGACAGATCGTCGTGCTGGGCCATCCACGAGGCCACGCCGCGCACGCTCCTGGCGTACCCGTCGCCGTAGTTGAACGGAAGCCACCACAGCGCGCGGTCCATAGACTCGAACCGGTTGGGCGCCTCATACAGGAACACCTGGTTCGAGGCGTCGTCCGGAATAATAAGATGCGTGACCTTACGCCCCTTCGACACCTCGCGACAGAGGATATGGACTATCTTGACATGCTGGAATTGCCTGGACTCGAACTGCGGATCGTTGTTCCGCTTCATCTGCTGCATGCTCTCGATGTTCGAGCGCTGATACTTGTCCGTGCCGTTGGTAGCCTTCTCCTCAAAGAAGATGCCCTTGAGCGTGGACTCGATGCCGGTAACGCTCCAGCCCTCGTCGCGCGCGATGTCAGGGCGCTCGGCAATCTCCAATAGCCGGCCGGCGGCGATCGTGTCACGGATCATGTAGATGTCGTTCTCGGCCAGCTCGACGCTCGCGGCCGGGTCAAAGAGCAGGGCACCCCGCTTGAACGCCTTGGGCTTCCAGGTGTGCTCGTCAGGCCACAGGCAGAAGCCGATACCAAAGGCATCGGCCTCCCGGAAAGACAGGTCAATCGCAACGAGGAACCCGGGCCACGCCATGACCATGTCGCTCCACTCCTGTGCGATGATCCGGCAGTAGTCATCCATGAATACGTCGTTCTTATCCGGCAGTAGCGGGTAGATGTCGATGAGGGTTGGCACCTCCATGATCAACTCGTGGGCCGCGCTCGCGCGGGCGTCGAGAATGGCCCGCATGGACATGAAGTTGACGTTGGTGATGCCCGCCAGCCCCTGCTCCTCAAGCTCGGCCGGATCGTAGGGTGGGTTGCCGTCGTTCATCCCCTGGATAGTGGCTCTCCGGACAGCCTCATCGGCGTCTGCGTCAAAGTAGCGCTTGTACAGGTCATAGGCCGCCTTGGGCGTGGCAATCCTACGGTCCACCGGTTTCCCGGTGCGCGTGACTGTGCGGACTTCCTGTCCTACTTCATCTTTCATAGTCTACCTCTCCAGCAATGGGCGGGTTCGCCCGGATTGGCGGAAACCGCCTTGGCAAAAATGCCAGCCGACATCAGACTACCGTCCAACTCACAGACCCCGAGCACGTCTGAATAGCCGGGAACCTCACGGTTTCCGATCTCTCTTGTGCCCCACGCTATCAAACCCGTGCAGGTTGGGCAAGCGGATCTATCATTTAATTTGCAACTAGCACAAATGACCGCCCGCTCGAGCGCCATACCCGGGTCGGCAAAGCCCTCCCCGCTCAGCAGCGCCCGCGTCGACGAGCGAATGGTGCTGAGCGTCACGACCTGCTTCCGCGGCTTGCCGTCGTCGTGCCCTATACAGAACTTAACTGGCTGGCGCCGGCAGGTGCAGTCCTCGATCAGCGCGTCCAGGCCGTCCGGGACCGGCAACTTGTTCTGCTCACAGTAGAGCTCAACCTGGCGCTTCAACTGGCCCTTCTCAGGGTGGTTGAACTCGCGCCCGTGCGCCTCCACCATGTACCGTCCGCCGCGGGGGACGATGCCCGGAAATTTAAACTTCAACATCAGCCTATCGCTCCCATGCTTTCCAGCCCCATACAAGAACCCATTTGTAGACTGCTTCTGCCTTGGCCGGATCCATACCATCTTCCAAGCAGGCTTTCCACAAAAGATAATCGGCAGTATCACGGTTATACTTCTTCGTCCGGTAAAGCCAATCATGGCAAAGTGCGCCCCTCCGGATGGATGGATGGTCACGACTGATGCCAAGTGCCGCCTGAGCGAAATCCGGTATACTGGCCAGATCATTCGTGAAGTTTGCCGGAATCTCAATGACTTCCCCCGCAATGACTGTCCGGTATGGTTGCGTCGTTACCCACTGGATCGCCCCGCAGGAGGCTAATGGTAGCGGGGGAGTGGTAACACTAGGCTGGACGGCTATGATGGCCGCTATGGACAGACCAAGCAGGGCAAATGAGCGAATGATAGCCTTGCGGTATTGACGCCAGTGGTTCATTTTCCCCTCCTGTGCCGATGATACCTCTCGCACCCGTTATGCTCCGGGCAATCCA
>SESG01005973.1_pt1 | contig 62365 bp, 45 predicted proteins | sample 3171421 | NCBI WGS metagenome assembly SESG01 (sample SAMN10866946, study PRJNA518727) | freshwater metagenome | biome: subpolar coniferous forest; feature: holomictic lake; material: water; isolation source: holomictic Lake 227, 6 m and 8 m depth | place: Canada: near Kenora, Ontario | collected...
TTTCTTAGGGGGTTAGACCATTCAGATTTCCAACCCTTCAACTTCCTGGTTTACTTCATCACAATAAACAATCTCCCCGGTTGCTCAACATCCCTATAGAGATCCATCGTTTTGGCAACATCAGGCAAGCAGACAAGAATTAAATAATCAAGCCAAAACAGGGTTTCGGTCACACTCCATGATCTGACTCACCCCACGGGGCGGATGATCCGGGAAACCTTTTAATCTTCCGGGAGCCAATAATGTGCCGCCGCCATATGAGTGGTGGGTCTTGCATGCAAATGTCAAATGTGAGATATCAAATGTGAGATGTCAAATGTGAAATGTGAAATCTGAATTGCGAAATGAAACTCCCTCTGGAAATTCTACTTTAAACCAAATGCCCCTACACCTATCCTATATCTTACGTGTATATTTTTTTTACGTCTTGAAAAATGATTAAAATTTGATTGTTTTTGCCATCTCCATTTCAGGATGGCTTATTCACAGGATGTTATAATATTATTTTTGTGCATTTTACAAAATCTTCCATTTGGCCGGCACATAAGGCCAATAATAATCAGTTTTCTTTTATGTTTATATTTATCTGTATCACTGTTATTTAACTTTTACGTAAATTTATTTTATACTTAGTGGATATTTTTGCACTTTATGCTGTATATTTGTATAATTATTTTATATCAAACTATACATGTATTCTTTTTTTACACCGGCACAATGTTAGAACCGTAAAAAAATGAAAAAGCGCATCAGTATCCTCGTTGTCCTCGTTATCCTGGCTGTAGCTTCAACCACGACATCCCTTGCTCAATCACACAACACCGCCAACAGCAGTGTTGGTGCGAATATTGTCAAAGCGCTTACCCTGACGCAAAATGCACCGCTCCATTTTGGCTCCATGTCGATTCCTACCGCTGCCGTCAGTGTGAGTTTGACCACTTCAAACGGACGCATATCCTCCTCCCCTTCCAATATCACCCTGCTCTCGCAGGCACCTGTTTCTGAAAATGCCACCTATACCGTCGCCGGGTCGAATGATGCCACCTATGTCATTACCCTACCGGCAAATGGTGCAGTCACCATCTCCAATGGCACAAAAAGCATGGATATTGTTGACTTTGTAGCGCACACGGCATCCGCCGGTGTTGACGGATCGTCCGGTCATCTGAATGGTGAAGGCAGCGACAGTTTTACGGTTGGTGCGACCCTGAAACTTGAAAATGACCAGCCTTTCGGAAATTATACCGGGACATTTGGTATAACAGTAAATTATAACTAATTTTGATCTTGTAAAATAATTAGGCCCGAAACCCGGGCCTGATTTATATTTTACTGAATACCAAGACAATTTTGGTTTAGTCAGAAATCTATTAAATCTTGTTTATGCGACTCAGATGGTTAATGGTACTGGTTCCCTTATTGGGATTTGCATTTCATTCGAATGGGCAGGGCGACCTGCTGATCACACCAACCCGGGTGGTGTTTGACGGCACCAAGCAAAAAGAGGAGTTGAACCTTGTCAACATCGGAAAAGACACCGCCGTCTACACGATTTCTTTCCTGCAATACGACATGAGGGAGGATGGAAGTTTTCGTACGGTTGAAAAGAGCGATTCAGGCAGGATGTTCGCCGATCCCTTCCTGCGTATTTTTCCCCGCAAGGTTACCCTGGCCCCCAGGGAACCCCAGGTGATCTCCTTACAATGCAGGCGACGCACGGATATGGCCCCGGGGGAATACCGGTCCCACCTCTACTTCCGGGCCGAGAAAAACGTCAGCCCGCTTGGACTCGACAGCCCAAAAACCGACTCCTCCCAGTTGAAAGTTCAATTAATCCCGGTTTATGGCATCAGTATTCCGATCATCATCCGTTCCGGACCCGTCGAGGTAAATGCAACCCTGACCGACTTAAAACTCGAAACCAAGCAAGATTCGCTTCAAACCTTAAAACTCTCCATTAACAGAACCGGTAATATCTCGGTCTATGGCGATTTTTCCATTGAATATATACCGGCGGCCGGCAAAGCCTACGAGGTAGGCAGCGTTAAAGGAGTCGGGGTATACACAAATATCCATAGAAGAACGGTTACCATTAAATTAGCAAAGGCTAACGGCACAATCCTGACAAATGGCAAGCTCAGGGTAAAATACTTCACCAACGATCCCAACAAGCCCCCTTTAACCATTGCATCAGCGGAACTGGAACTCTGATAGCAGGCAGCACGGTATAACGTTATTCTGGAACCTGCGTAAATAAGACTTATGTGGAAAATGATAAACATCCGGTTTTATATTATTAGGGGCTTCGTGGCAACCTCGTTATGCTTTCTTGTATCCATCGCTGAAGCGCAACCCGCACTTCCGCAGAGAACCCTTACCGTTACTGCAACCCAGGGGCTCAATTTTGGTATTTTCTGCCAGACCGGCAATGCCGGCGGCACCGTAACGGTGGGATACGACGGCATCAGGACATCCACCGGGGATATTGCGCTTCTTTCGATGACGCCGCTTGCCCAGCCTGCTATTTTTGAAGTGAAACTTTGCCAGGGCAGGAATGTGATCATCACCTTCTCCTCGAGCACTATCCTTACCAGCAGTAACGGAGGCTCCTTAATCCTCGATATCGGTCCCACGGAACAGGGAGGCAATAATGCCACCTTTTCCACAGGAAACGATTGTAATTTTATCACTCCCCTCCGGGTAGGCGGTACGCTTCATATTCCCGGGGTGGCCGTACCTGGTTACTATTCAGGCGGTTTTGAGATTACTTTTAACCAGGAATGAGAAACTTTCCTACTGACAAAAAAAGAGCACCCTTACCATTTCGTGCCGCCTCATACTTGTTTAATGAACAAACATGCCTGAACCAGCCGGAATGACCAATCTTATTTGCTGATTGTGCGGAAAAAACTCATTTTCATCCTTAGAATTTCATCACTGGCGTTGTTAATCAGCCTCGTGACCACAGGGAAGGCGGCTTCCCAGGTGCATGATACCATTGAACGGGCAGATACCTCTTTCCATTATGACCAGATTAATGTGACCATCCTGGTGGAAGGTTTGGGAGCTTATAACATTGATGTAATCTATACTGAAAATGCCTTGTTGTATGTGCATATGGAGGAACTATTCAAATTAATCGGCATCCCCTGTTTTGTCGGACAAAAAGGGGACAGTCTCGGAGGCCTTATTGCTCCTGAAAACAAACCCTACCTGCTGGATTACAAAAGAAAACTGCTTATTGCCGGTGGGAAAACGATTCCCTCCGGCGTGGGCCTGATCAAAGACATGGGTGCGCTTTTTATGGAATCTTCGTTGTTTGCTGAATATTTCGGGCTTACCCTCACCTTCAATTACAGGGCGCTGACCATTATTTTAAAATCCAGCTTCGAACTGCCCGTTTTGAAACAACAACGACTGGAAAAACTTCGATCGAGCATTTCAAAATACCAGGGTGAAGTCCAGGCCGATACCACCATCAAAAGGAGATATCACCTGTTTAAAGGGGGAATGGCCGACTGGCTTATTTCATCCAACCAAACATGGAATTCTTCGGTCACCAACCATTTTGAAGCCGGGCTCGGGGCGGAATTCCTCTTTGGAGAGGTGAATATCACGGCAAGTTATTATGATCGTCAGAAATTTGACAAACACCAGCTTCAGACAGTATGGCGATGGGTCGATAATGATAAAAAAATAATCAAACAGGCCCAGGTCGGAAATATCCCGCTCCAGTCAATTTCGTTCATAACCTCCCCCGTCATTGGCGCCGTGATCAGGAATGCCCCGACAACCGTCAGGAAAGCAACAGGATATTATACCATCCGTGAACATACCGAACCCAACTGGACGGTGGAACTCTACATCAACAACATCATGATGGATTATACCAAAGCGGATGCTTCGGGTTTATACATCTTCAAAGTCCCCATTGTTTATGGCTATACCACCCTGAAATTAAAATTTTACGGTCCGATGGGTGAAGAACGCACCGAAGAGCGGATTTTAAATGTACCCTATACCATCATGCCAGCCAGGGAGTTTGAATACAGCCTTACTGCCGGAATCCTGGAGGACGGCATGTCGAGCCGTTTTGGCAAGGCCGATTTCAATTACGGGTTGAACCGGTTTATAACCCTTGGCGGAGGCCTTGAATATTTATCCACCATCACGACCGGCCCCACCATCCCATCCGCAAGGCTTACCATACAGCCTTTCAGCAAATTACTGATAACCGCGGAGTATGACAAAAACGTCAAGACAGGCGGGATCCTGAATTATTCTTTTATCAAAAATGCCTACTTCGAGATCGATTATAACAAATATGTCGACGGTCAGCGCGCTATTCCGTTCAAACCACTGGAGGAACGCACCGGAAAAATCTCACTCCCCGTCAACCTGAAAAAGGTTAACGGGAACATCAATTTTGATTTCACCCAGTTCGTGTATAAAGGATTCAGGTTTAACCAGGGCAATGCCATCTTCTCCGTATATTACAAACTCTTCAGCATCAACACTTCAACACACATCAACTGGATTGATGCACAATTTCCCTATCTTTTTACCGATCTGGCATTATCCTACAGATTGCAGTCAGGATATAACCTCCGTCTTTCCTCACAATACAATATCCTGGAGGGGCGGCTGATCACCAGCAAAATTGAACTTGAGAAGCGGATTCAAAAAGGTTACCTGTCGGCAACCTATGAAAGAAATTTCTCTTTTCAAACCAACTCGGTTACCTTCAGCTTTAAGTATGACCTCGCCTTTGCCCGCACTAACCTTTCCTCTTCCTACAGCAACGGGAAATTCACCACCTCGCAGGTCGCGCAGGGCAGTCTTGCCTTTGCAGGCGGAGATAACTATATTCACACCAGCAATAACGTTTCGGTCGGCAAAGGAGGACTTTCCCTCTACCCATTCCTTGACCTGAACAACAATGGCATTTTCGACCCGGGAGAAAAAATGGTGAAGATCTCATCGGTAAAGATCATGGGGGGCAATGTGATTTTCCGAAAATCCGACTCCAGCCTGAGGATTCCCGACCTTATCCCTTTTACCAGCTATATCGTGGAGTTCAGCGACAATGACCTTGACAACATCGCCTGGCGCTTTTCAAAAAAACGGTATGCCGTATTAATCGACCCGAATCAATACAAAAGGATTGATATTCCGGTCATCTCCGTAGGGGAGGTGAGCGGGATGGTAAACCTCAGAAAGGAGAGCAAGGTGAATGGAATCGGGAGGGCCAGGGTCAGGTTCTACAAGAAAAACAGTATGGCTGTCATTGCCGAAACTTTCTCTGAATCTGACGGATATGTTTATTATATCGGCTTGCCCCCCGGAGAATATGTTGCACGGGTCGATGAAGACCAGCTGCGAAACCTTGGCTGGAAATCAGACCCTCCCATGCGGGAGTTCACCATCAAAGTATCGGTCGACGGGGATATCGTATCAGGGATTGATTTTACGCTGAGCGGCGAATAATGCATTCATACAAGGTGCCGCTCATTTACACTTTTTACAACCTTGACACCCTTTTACACTTTTTTCAAATTTGACCTACAGTTATCTTCCTGGTATTGTGCATGATAATAGTTTGGCACGTTTATTGATTAGATTAGTGTACTATCCCAAATCCAATCACCTAAAACTGAATCAGAAGCAATGAAAAAACTAAGTCTAATCAATCTGCATAAAGTCGAACTAAAGAAAAATATGCTCGCACAAATCAAAGGTGGTATTGATGTGAAATGTTTTTGCTCCCTTAGCAATCCATTATTGACGACCAAACAATCGGGTGGTCCGATCGGTGATTTGTGTGTTTGCAGTAATACTGAAGCAGCCAGTGCAGGTGTACAGACCAAGACATCCTTATAAGAGGTGATTGTGTAGCTGAAATTCATTAAATTTGCCCCCACCCATATGTGTTCTCACATGGTTCCGGCAAGTTATGAAAAAACCAGTCTTTTTCACCACCCACAATGGCAATTCCTATTGTTACAGTCCTTTCTGCAACCAATTAAGCCTGTGCCATCCCCTTCTGCGCTATTTTTTCGAGTTGGATTCTGCCGGTACCGATCTGAAAATCCATACCGGATCTTTCCGTAAAACCCAGCGTCCCCTGGTCCTGGATAAAATCAGCTACCCATCCCGGGAGGTTGATTATCAATTAAAAAAGTATCTGTTCCTCAAGCGCAACCGGCTCTTCAAAATTCCGAAGGAGATAAGCCTGAATGGAAAGCTTCTCCCGTCACGTGTAGCCGGGGACCTTTCCAGGATTCAACAGGTTATTTTTGAAACGACCGAAGAATGTAACCTCTCCTGCACCTATTGCACCTACAGCAAATTCTATGTAAACAAGGCACGGGGTAAGAAAAAATTCGATCCCGCCAACGCCAAAAAAGCGCTCGAATACCTTCTTTCCATCCGCGATGCAAGCTCCACCCACCTCATTATCAGCTTCTACGGGGGAGAACCCTTAAAAAACATCTCCTTCATCCGGGAAATCGTGTCCTTTGTTCAGGAAAATTTCAGCGAAACACAAACTTTCAAATTCAACCTAACAACCAACGGTCTGTTATTGTCAAAGCACGCAGACTTCCTGTCTGCCAACGATTTTGACGTATCCGTCAGTCTCGACGGCGATGAAAACAATAATGCCTTCAGGTTGCTTTCCGACACCCTCCCTTCGCATGCGATGGTTGTTAAAAATCTTGATTTCGTCAGGAGCCGTTACCCTGCATTTTTCGAACGGAACCTCTCTATCATGGCGGTTTTGCACAACAGGAACAGTTTTTCAGAGGTTCACGAATACTTCAGATCAAGGTTTGGAAAGGTGCCGTTAACCTCGGTCATCAGCACATCCAATATCACGGAGGAAAACCGGGTGGAATTTTCAAATACCTTTCTCGACGGCATGCAAAATGATTTCCAGGAGAGTGCGGCCATGTTGGAGCTTTTCCTGGCACATCCCACCGTGAAGGAGCTGGCCAATGCCATAGAAAAATATACAGGGATCGTATTTAAAAATCACCTGCAGATCATCTCGGCCGGCCACGCAAACGAAGGAACACGGGAATTTGTTCCCACCGCAACCTGCCTGCCGTTTTCCATGAGGGTGTTCCTGTCGGCCGACGGAGCCATCCTGCCCTGCGAGCATATTGGCAGGAATTTCGAAATCGGCAGGCTCGAAAATGGCCAGGTCCAGATCAACCCTGAAACAGTTTCAGCCATGTTCAACCGGAACTTTGCCAAAATAAGGTCTCTCTGCAACCAATGCTTTTTGGCCGACAATTGCAAAGAATGTGTCTTCAACACCGGCGTTGAAACCGATAACCCCAGGTGCGATTTTTTCCTGGATGAAGATAAATTCAAAAAAACCCTCTCCAATATCTTCAGTCTGATTGAAAAGAACATGCCCCTTTATCACAAATTACTTAAAGAAGGTTATCATGGATAAGAACGGATTCAGCTGGCTGGTGCTTGAACCATTCGTTCACGCGGTGGTCAGGGACAATAATGTACTGCTTTATAATACCCTGGGGAAAAACCATCTGCTTTACCGGCAGGAAGCCGAAATCACCCAAATTGTCCGGCAGCTCATCATTCCTGAAAACGGCTATGTGGCTAAATTAACCACCGTGGAACTGGAAAATCCCCGGGTTGTCCGTTTCATTGCCGACCTGCGAAAAAAATTCATGGGAGACCTGTTCGACCCGCAATGGTCAGATTCCCGGCCATTCAACATTGTTCCGCTGCCCATCCTCAAGGGAGGGATTTTGCCTGTGGAACAGCAGCTGGTCGAGGTGACTTTTCAAGTAAACACCAGCGATCTGCCTGATCTCAAAACCTACAAGGAGGCATCCCGGCAATTCACCTTCCCGGTTTTTGCAGATTCGCCCTGCCAGGAGATGCCCGTTGATATGATACGGTCGGTTGCTGCGCAGATGGAAACACTGCCTTTTGCCACTGTCAACTTTTGCGGCACCGGCATCCTGGACGACCCCCGGTTTGGCGGATATCGCCGCATCTTCGGGAAGACCTCCTTCCGAAGGAAATATCACGTAAACCTTCGTCATCTAATCATTCCGCTTACCTTTATCCCGGGAAAAAACGAACACCTGGCCCTCTATTTTACCTTTCCGCCAGATCAACAGCAGCTTGATTTGCTTCAACTGGCAGTGCAAAGCTACGCCAAACATCCCGGGGTGGAATTTAACTTTATCGTACAGGAGAGCCGGGAAGTGGATTATGCTTCGGAACTGATTTCAGGACTGGGAATCAAGCATGCAGGGTTCAAACCATACCTGAATGGTGAAAATATCCGGTTTTTCGAGGATCAGGTCTTCATGTCGGAGAGCGACATTTATGGCTCCAAACCGGGCCGAAACGAAGTTTTTTCAAGAATTTCTATGAACCAGAATGATTATGGCAAGCTGACGATCTTTCCCAACGGGGATGTTTATGCAAATGTGAACGATCCGCTGCTGGGCAATTTAGCCAGCCATACGGTTGCTGAACTGGCCGGCAGGGAGCATGAAACCGGTATAAGCTGGAAGAGAAGGCGTATGGATGTCGAACCCTGCAGCCATTGCCTCTACCAATTCCTGTGCCCGCCTGTAAGCAGCTATGAGATAATGACCCGGCGATTTAATTTTTGTCATATCCTTCGGTAATGTTCAGGGAATTTTCACACAATGTCACGATATCCCTGCGTTTACTGACCAGGAACAAGGTTTACACGACGATTAATCTTGCGGGTCTCGTATTGGGACTCACGGTTTCCTTCATCCTGCTTATTTTTGCCATCAACGAGGTCAGTTTTAACAAGTGCTATACCAATGCCGGCCGTATTTACCGCGTAATCAACAGGGATAATAGCGGGAACCAGCTTGCAATAGGACCCTACGTTTTGAAACCACTGTTATTGTCTTACTTCCCGGAGATAGAGAAATCGGCCCGGCTTGTCAACCTGAATTATTCGCTGGGAGAGGTTACCATCAACAGGTCGGGCGTTTACAGGAGCATCCAGGGGTTCTTTTGCGCCGACCAGGAGGTGACCGGGATTCTCGAAATGAAGATCATCCGTGGAAGTCAGCACCATTTCATGCGTCATCCGCATGATGTGATTATTTCCAACAACTCGGCGCATAAATATTTTCCTTCGGCCAGCCCGATCGGGAAATCCATTGAGGTTAAAATCAATAATCAGCTATATTCGTTAACCGTTTCGGGTGTTTTCCAGGATCTCCCCTGGAATTCGACCTTCCAGGCCGATATCATTGCCACCCCGGGTTTCTGCAAGGAGGTCATGCGCCAGATTTATCCTGACCCGGAAGCCGAATTGGCATCGATCAATGATTACAGCTTTGAAACGATGGTCCTGCTGCGTAAAAACGCGCATATCGGGGCACTTGAGTCCCGCCTGCCCGCATTCTGCAAGGCCATTAAATTCGACCAGGGCAGTTTCAGCTTTCAGAACTTCAGGGACACCTATCTCCATTCGGGAAACATTCAGAATGATTTTATTGCCAAAGGCAGTACGCAGAACCTTTTTGTTTACCTCTCCCTCTCGCTTTTTATATTAATCCTGGCTTCGGTAAACTATTCCATGCTGAGCGCAGCCCGTTCAACCTTACGGTTCAAGGAGATCGGCGTCAGGAAGGTGCTCGGTGCATCCGGCAGAAACCTGAGGAACCAGTTATTGACCGAATCGGTACTGCTGACCCTTGTCGCATTTCCCCTTTCGCTGCTGTTGCTTGGTCTTATCGATCCGGTTGTGGAACAATACTTCGGATACAGGATACACCTCGATTCAACGAGCCTGCTGCCCTACCTGTTCATTTCAGCGACCCTGTCGGTGCTGATCGGGCTCGTTTCGGGCCTCTACGTCGCCCTCTACCTCTCTTCCCTTGACCCGGTCATCGCGCTGAAATCAAATTACATCATCTATAAAAAGGTCAGTTTAAGCAAGATCTTCATTGTTTTCCAGATACTGATCACCCTGGTCCTGTTCATCGGGCTGGTCCATGTGTATTTGCAGATCCGCCTGTGTTTCACGAATGAACAGGGCATCAACCAGCAAAACCTGCTGATAGCATCCTTCAACCCCGACGAAAACCGCATCTACCGGCTCATAAAGCACGACGTGCAGCAAGGCAGGTTTGTTTCATCCGTGACGGGCGCCTCCATTCAGATCCCGGCGAACGACAGCAGGAAAGTAACCATCGCCATGCCAAACCGCAAAGAGGGTTATGAGTTCGAAGTATTGACGGTTGATTACAACTTTTTCGAAACGCTTGGCGCGAAATTTGTCTCAGGGGGGGATTTCCGGCCCGGCGATCCCGCCAATGCAAAATCGGCCGTGATCAATGAAGAGGGGGCCCGGCTGATCGGGTATCAGCCACTGACCAACAACCAGATCAGCAGATACAAGATAATCGGCGTGGTCAGGGATTTCAACATCCATTCCCTCTATAAAAAGATCGCCCCGACGCTGTTCAAACTCCAGCCAGAAGCGTGTAACAACATGATCATCAAATATAAATCAGGGAATGAATCAGAGCTCCTCGACATCATGAACAAACGGTGGAACAGTATTGTCCCGGATATCCCGCTGGAATATAAATTCTTTGATCAGCAGTTGAATGTGCTGTATATCAAGGAACAAAATTTTGGCCGGGTAGTCGGCATTTTCACCCTGCTGGCATTTATCATAACGGGCATGGGGTTGTTCGGGCTTGCCATGCTGATCGTCGAGCGCAGGATGAAGGAGATGTCGATCAGGAAGGTGTTTGGCGCCACTCCTGGCAGCATTGTTTACCTGATCCAGAAGGAGTTTATCGTCTACATTCTTATTGCAGCGCTGGTGGCCATTCCGCTTGCCTGGTATTTTTTATCCTTATGGCTCGGCCAGTTCTATTATAGGATCGGGTTGCACTGGTATATGTTCCTGTTTTCGGTTGTGGTAGTGGGGATTTTCGTGTCAGCGATCCTGTTTATAAAAACGCTCCGGATCCTGCGGGAAAATCCTGCAAATGCGCTTAAATACGAATAATGAAATTCACCTTTTATCACCAGCATGATGCGATGGATTGCGGGCCTGCCTGCCTGCAGATGGTTGCACGGCATTACGGGAAAAAATACCGGATTGTCACGCTGCGCGAAAAGTGTTTCATCACCCGCGATGGGGTTTCATTGCTCGGTATCAGCGACGCGGCAGAGGCCATCGGATTCGACACGCTCGGCGTGCAGCTTTCCTTCACGCAATTATCAACGGAAGCGCCCCTGCCCTGTATTGCCCACTGGAAACAAAGGCACTTTGTCGTGGTTTACCGGATCAGCCAGAAAAGAGGTCACCCGGTGGTTTATGTCGCCGACCCTGCCCATGGCAAAATGGTATTGTCAAAAGAGGAGTTCCTCGACGGGTGGCTCTCCGGGCATGAAGATGAAGGCGCCGGGATCTGCCTTGCCCTTGAACCGGGCGAGGCTTTTGACCAGCAGCCTGATGAAACGCCCCGCACCTCGAAGATCAGGTTCCTTATCCCCTATATCAAACCCCGCCAGCGGGCCATCTTATTCCTGCTCCTGGGCATGGTCGCAGGCAGCCTGATCCAGCTGGTTTTCCCGTTTTTAACACAATTTATTGTCGACAAGGGTATTAAAAACCGGGACCTGAGCTTTATCACACTGGTCCTGCTCGGCCAGCTGGCCCTGTTCATCGGCCTGACCGTCATTGAATATGTGAGGGGGTGGGTATTGCTTCACCTCAGCATCCATATCAACATTTCGCTGATCTCCGATTTCCTGGGTAAAATCATGAAACTGCCGATCGGGTTTTTCGATTCGAAAATGATCGGCGACCTGATGCAGCGGATCCAGGATCACCAGCGGATCCAGTCATTCCTGACCATGAGTTCGCTGAATGTGCTGTTTTCGACCATTACCTTTATCATCTTCGGGGCTGTATTGTTATATTACAATCTGCTGATTTTTGTCATTTTCCTCATTGGCAGCGTTCTTTATGCCCTCTGGGTCTACCTGTTCATGAAAAAACGAAGGGAGCTCGATTACCTGCGTTTTTCAAGGTTGTCGGAAAACCAGAACACCCTGATCCAGATGATCACGGGTATGCAGGAGATCAAACTGCAAAATTGCGAAGAGCAGAAACGCCAGGAGTGGGAAACCATCCAGAACAATCTCTACAAACTAAGTATCAGGAGTTTAAGTCTCAACCAGTACCAGAGTGCCGGCGCCCTGTTTTTCGTGAGGACCAAGGATATTTTCATCACCTTTCTAACTGCCAGCCTGGTCATCAAGGGGGAGCTCACCATCGGCATGATGTTGTCGATCCAGTATATCCTGGGCCAGTTGAACAATCCTGTGGAGCAGATGGTGAACTTTATCCGCGAGGCCCAGGATGCCAGTATCAGTATGGAGCGGCTGGAGGAGGTGAATACCCAGAAAGATGAGGAGGACCCGCTGGCCCCCGGGATTAATGCCCTTCCGGAGAACAGGAGTATTACCATCGAAGAGGTCTCCTTTCAGCGCGAAGGGCCGCATTCCCCTTATGTATTGCACAATCTCAGCCTGGTCATCCCTTCGAAAAAGGTTACGGCCATTGTCGGATCGAGCGGCAGCGGAAAAACCACCCTGGTAAAACTATTGCTGGGTTTCTATAAACCCGTCACGGGCAGGATCGTCGTCGGCAACACGCCCCTGGAGGATTTCTCAAGCAGCTACTGGCGCAGTCGCTGCGGATCGGTGATGCAGGACGGGTATATCTTCTCCGACACCATTGGCAGCAATATCGCCCTGAGTGACAAGACCATCGACCAGCAAAAACTTTCGAGGGCCATTACCGACGCCATTCTCGACGACTTCATCAACCTGCTGCCGATGGGAACGGGCACGCGCATCGGGCAGGATGGCGCCGGGATCAGCGAAGGCCAGAAACAGCGTATCCTGATTGCGCGGGCAATCTACCGTAACCCTGAATATCTCTTTTTTGACGAGGCGACCAATTCACTCGATGCGTTCAACGAAAGGAAGATTGTTGAAAATCTTACAGGCTTTTTCCAGGGCAAAACCGTCGTACTGGTCGCCCACCGGCTTAGTACGATCCGCCATGCGGACCAGATTGTGGTACTGGAAAAAGGCGAGGTGGTGGAGACAGGCACCCACGATGAGTTGCTGAAGCTGAAAGGATACTATTATAAACTGATCCGGAACCAGCTTGAGTTGGTTTAGGAGTTATCACGTGCAATATGCTTAGAACTGAATCACTGGTAAAGGTATTCCAGGCCGCCGACCTGCAGACGACGGCGCTGAACAACATCGACTTCAGGGTAAAAACGGGCGAATTTGTGGCCATCATGGGGCCGTCAGGTTGCGGGAAATCGACCCTGATGAATATCATGGGCCTGCTGGATACGCCAACTTCGGGCAATTATTATTTCATGGGAAAGAACGTTGCTTCCCTGCCTGAAAAAAAACGGGCGCAGATCCGGAAAGCCAATATTGGGTTTATTTTTCAGAATTTCAACCTGATCGACGAGCTCACCGTATATGAAAATGTCGAATTACCCTTGATCTACCTTGGCACGGGGCGGGACGAACGGAAAACCCGGGTTGCTGAAATGCTCGATAAACTTGAACTGGGGTACCGCAAAAACCACTTCCCTGTTCAGCTTTCAGGAGGTCAGCAGCAGCAGGTGGCCGTTGCACGCTCACTGATTGCAAATCCTTCATTAATACTGGCGGATGAACCAACCGGGAACCTCGATTCGGCCCGGGGGGAGGATATTATGAATTTCCTGACCACCCTGAATGAAGGCGGCACCACCATCGTGATGGTGACCCACTCACAACGTGATGCCGAGTTCAGCAGCAGGATCGTCAACCTGTTCGATGGCAGGATCGTAAGTGAACGGTATTAATGAGGGGCAACGGCCTGTTTTCACGCTGCCACCATCGCAACTGGCCGGTGCGTCAGAGTTTGATGGTGAACACTGTTTTTTCTCCCGGGACTGAATAATAATCAAGATTCCCGCCGTGAAGCCTGACAAACTGCCGAGAAAGGCTGAGCCCGATTCCCGAACCCTTTTCCTTCGTGGTGAAAAAAGGAACAAATATATTTTCGGCAACCACAGGGGGAATTCCCTTTCCGTTATCCTCCACCTCGATGAAGGTATGCTCATTGGCCGAATAGGCCGAAAGTTTAATGGTGCCCTGATGGTTTTCAGCGCAGGCCTCCATTGCGTTTTTAAACAGGTTGATCAGAACCTGTTCAAGCAGTTTCCGGTCCATCCTGATCTGCAAACCCGGGTGACAGGATATGACCACACTGATGTGCCGCTGCTCAATCTCTTCCTGGAAAAGCAACTGGATATCAAGGAACATGGGCTTGATTATGATATCCTGGAAATTTGGTTTGGGTAGGTTTGTCAGGTCGCGGTAATTGTTGACAAACTGGATCAAACCCTCCCCGCGTTTTTCAACCATTGCCAGTCCCTTCACCGTTCTTTCTATTGACTGATCCGTCACCTCTTCAGGTTTTATAATACGCCCTGAATCCTTCATGATGAACATCCGTGAAAGCGTATTGACGACAGAGGTGATCGGCGTGATGGAATTCATGATTTCATGCGTCAGCACCCTGATGAGTTTCTGCCACGATTCGACCTCTTTCTGGTCAAGTTCAGCCTTTATGTTCTGCAATGAAACCAGGTGAAGACTTTTTAAACCGGCTTTAAAATCAACCTTTTTAACGGAAAGCTGAACCATCTCATCGTCGATGGTAACCGAAACCAATTCTGTCTTTTCGGCTTCAATGTCCAGCAGGAACCTGCCAAATCCCTCCTTATAGGCGTCAAGCCTGGAAAGGTTTTTAACCACATGCACCTTAAACATGCGCTTGGTAGCATCATTCATGAATTCCACGCGGCCGTCGTCGGCAAAGGAGATCAGGCCGACGGAGGTTTGGTCAACGATGGTTTTAAAATAGTTATTCCTGATTTCACTGTCAAGGCGAAGCTTCTCCAGGTTCTGGTTCAGCTGGTTAAAATAGTGGTACATTCTCGCGAATTCATTGCGCTTCATGGAAGGAGAGAACGAAGTTGTGGCCTCCCCGCTCAGGTATGCCAGGAAAATGTCTTCAAGCTTTGTATTGATATTATTGATATACCGGATCATTTCCGCGGCCTGGATCACCAGGATACATGCGGTAATGATGATCAGCGACACGTTGGGCAGGCGGAAAACGATGAAAAAGAAGAGCAGCGAAGTAAACAAAAGCAGAATAACCCTGGCCAATACATTGACATAGAATCTTCTAGAGACCATACTGCTTTATCTTTTTATACAACGTAGGCCTTGAAATGCCAAGTTCCCGTGCAGCATTTGACAGATTCCCCATATTCCGCAGCAGGGTTTTACGGATAATTGTTTTTTCGTAATCATCGAACGAGGCCGGCACATTGGCAGGATTATTGCCGGTGAGGGGAACCTTTTTCAAAAACAGGTCGTCGGCCTGGATTACGCGCGAATCGGAAAGAATCACAGCCTTCTCAATGGAATGTTCCAGTTCCCTGATATTCCCGGGCCACGGATAATTTTTCAGCGCCTGCAGGGCCTCCTTATCGAAGCTCATCTCCCCCTTGCCATATTTCAGGGAAAATTTGTCAAGAAAGTAAACCGACATCAGGTCAATATCCTGGCCGCGGTCGCGTAATGGCGGCAGGTCGATTTGTATTGTATTGATCCTGAAAAGCAAATCCTGCCTAAACAGTCCTTCGACCACCATCTTTTCCAGGTTTTTGTTGGTAGCGCAAATTAACCGGATGTCGATCGGTACTACTTTATTGGAGCCAATGGGCACGATTTGCCGCTCCTGGAGCACATTGAGAATCTTCGTCTGCATGTTGAGCGAGAGATTCCCTATCTCATCCAGGAAAAGTGTACTCTGGTTCGCACTTTCGAACCGCCCGATCCTGTCGATCCTGGCATCCGTAAAAGCCCCCTTCTTATGCCCGAAAAGTTCACTCTCGAACAGGGAAACCGGGATGGAAGACATGTCGACCGTTACCATCAGTTTCTTCGACCGGTTCGACTTTCGATGTATTTCTTTGGCAATCAACCCCTTCCCTGTGCCATTTTCACCCGTAACCAGGATATTGGCGTCGGTTTGAGAAACCTTATCCAAAATATCCATCACTCTCCTGATTTCAGGGCACTCCCCGATAAAATCGGGAAACTGACGGTCCATATCAGGCTGGAGCAACTTGACATTTTGCGGCTTATCCTTAAGTTCCGACATCGATTTCCTGAGTTTCAACCCGGCCTTTAAAGTATCCAGTAATTTATCGTTATCCCAGGGTTTAAGAATAAAATCAGTTGCGCCTATTTTAATGGATCTTACCGCAAGATCGATATCACCATAAGCGGTCATCATAATCACACAAATCGACGGGTCCATTTTCAGGATCTCGGCAAGCCAGAAAAGCCCTTCATTCCCCGTATTGATCCCGGCCGTGAAGTTCATATCCAATAAAACAAGATCATATTGTCCCGTTCTGATGGTGGAGGGTATCAGATTCGGGTTCGTAAGAGAGGTAATTAGGTTAAACTCAAACTCTAAAAAAAACTGCAATGCCTGCAAAATCTCAGGATTGTCCTCTACAATGAGCAAATTCCCCTTTTTCTCCATAGTGAACGCGGTATAAAACTGTAAACAAAATTAAGCCTATTTTACAAACTATGTAAATTAAAATTGCCATTTTACAGCGAACTTTACAATAATAAATCAATAAATATTTGATAATACACTGTTTAACATTTTGGCACAATTATTGAATTGGTATCATTCACATTGTAAATCGAATGTCGGAGCAAACAGTTATCATACATATCAGCGGGTACTGGAGAGAAGAGAGTAAATCCGAGATCAAAAAGTCTCCGGGTCTCTTCTTTGTGTATGAAACTCATGGCAAGGAGGGCGATCAATCGCTCGACCTGTTAAGGTTGATTTATATTGGCGAGACAGACAACATCCGGGCGGCTATTGCTGATCATGACAGTCACAATGCCTGGCAGAAATCCATCAAACCCGGGAATGAATTATGTTATGCTGTTGCCCAGGTCGATTCATTCCTGCGGAAACGCGTGAAGGCTGCCTATGTATTAACCCACAAACCACCGGCTAATCCTGACACGCAGGCCCCCTTTCCATACGATAAAACCACGCTCCTTTCCACCGGAAGGACAGCCCTGATAAACCCGGTGATCACCCTGAAAAAAAACACACCGGCGTGCTCCGATACGGCCATGTACCGTCTCCGTAATGAGATGATCCCTGTAAGGACCACCCGTGTTTTCTCCTTTGCCTCGCCCGCAAGAAGATATGCCATCGGGGAATAAAGGCATTCTCTCCCTTGTTGGATTTTCAGCCTGAAAGGCATGAACGCGCTTACCTAAAACAGCCGGAACTCTCCATGCAGCCTATCTTGATGGCATCCCGCTTTGGAAACTACGCACATCCAGGCAGCAGGTCGCAGTACCAGAATCCATGGTCATACGGGCTTTCATCACGACGGTCGCCGGCAATGTCACCATCGTCACCCCGGTTTTCCTGCTTTCGGGCAGGCTGGTATTTCCTGTAGACAATCTCACCCTTTTCAAAAGGCACGGGACTCGAAAAAAACGGGGCATCATAAACAAAACTGTGGTACTCCCCGTTTTCGCCACAGGGATCGACATTCGCGGGCAGGTCCTTTATAAAATCATCATCGATGATCCGTCCTGCAAAACTTTTATCCAGGTATTGTTCATTTACGCAGGTTATGACAGCCTTGAAACCCGAACCGATGAACTCCCTGATCAGCTGGCGGGTCGGGATTCCCCACAGGGGAAAAAGCCCGCGCAGATTTACCTCCGCCAGTTTATCCTCCCTGTATTTCCGCAGATCCTCCAGGAAGATATCGCCGAAAACAGAGATGGTTACACCTTTATCCTGCAAACCTGCCAACGCTTCGGCCATGGTTTTGTCATAGGTCTCCATGGAAGGCATCTCCGGGATGGGGAGTTTCACCAGGGGCAGCCCGGTGCGTTCAGCCTGCATTTCAAGCAATGCCGATCTCACCCCGTGCATCGAAACCCGCTGGTAGGGCTCACTGATGGTGGTCAGCAAGCATACGATCTCGATTTTTTGTTCAAGCAGAACCTTGTGCAGGCAAAGTGCGGAGTCTTTTCCCCCGCTCCAGTTGAATATGGCTTTTTCTTTCTGAAGCATTGTGTGCGGTGGGTCTTCTCTGTTTCTTTACAGTTAATCTTTATCTTTTACCATCAGCCGCAGGGTCTTTCCATTGCCATCGGGGGTCTCAACCCTGAGCAGGTAGATTCCCGGGGCAAGCCCTGGAACCGGGAACAGGAACGACCCGCCTTTTTGGCAATGGTCCTCCAGCAACGACCTTCCGGTTATGTCGTACAACTTCAGCTCCTCTCCGCCTGAGAGTCCGGTAATCGTTACCGCATGCTGTGCCGGGTTCGGAAAGAGGCTGAGCGCACCGATCACAGTTTCACCGGTTCCTGTGTAATAGCCCCCCGTGCCATGCACGGGAACCGACTGGTTGCCGGCGTTTATACTGACATAAACATTGGCGCTCTTTGAACCGGGCGTTGCCGGTTTGAAGGCCACTCCCACCCGTGCAGTATCGCCCTGGGCCAGGGTAAGCGGGTAGGTATTGCCGTCATTGAGCAGGAACTGCGCCGGGTCAAGTCCGCTGAGTACCGCGCCGGTGAGGATCAGGTTCCCGGTTCCCGTGTTCGTAAAAGCAAGGCTTTGGTAGGCTGACTGGCTTCCGGCAGGGATATTGCCGAACTCCAGCGATGCGGGCACAGCGGTGAAGACAGGGTATTCGGGGTAGAACTCGATAAGGAAGGTGATCGCCTGTCCCTGGGGGTTGATCCCTGCCCCGATAAATTTGTTCCCATCCTCCGAGGCGTCGTTGATGCTGTAGAAGGTCCACTGCTGGGCATCGGTCATTCCGCGCGAAAAGGCATAATCGTTGAAGGTCATCAGGGTCCCTGTTGAGTCGCGCACAAAGGCGCGGCGTTTGGGTGGCGTTGGCGGCACGCCGTTGGTATATCCGAACACCGTGCCATTGTTCAGCACCGTGGTAGGTGTAATCCCGCCGGGGACAAGGGTATTACTGAACAAAACCGTATTGGCCAGCGACCACAAAAAACCCTGGTTGCCAAGCGTCCCTGTGACATAATTTCCGCCGGTGCTGGATCCGAAGCCTTCACCGTATTGGGAATTGTCGATATAATGAATCAACCCGTTATCCCAGATCACGGGGGTGCGGCTGGCAGCCGGGAATTCGGCCCATCCAAAAACAACCTGCCCGTTTCCGCTGATCCCGGAGGCATGGGAACCTTGTCCCACCCCTGCCCCGATATTCGTATATCCCCCGGTATCTGTCAATTTGAAGGCGCTGTATACATACCCGGGATAATACTGCATCCCTACAACCGCGGTTCCGTCGGCGGTGATATCGTATCCCACGTTGTAATCGGTGGCGAAAAGCGAGGGCGAGCCGGGGTTCATCCCCAGGAAGGTCCACTGGCCTGTGGCCGGCAGCCAGGTGCCTGCCGCCGTGACATTACTGCCATTGTACACGAGCGCCGGGTCGGACCAGGCACCGGCGCCCTTTCCGTTATCGGAAACACCGCCCATGTCGCCGGTCATATTGATGAGGCCTGTAGCGGCCGACCAGTAGTAACTGGCGCCCCCGCCGAACTGGGTCCCGGCAACATGCATCCCGTTGGCTGAAATGGCGGTGGGATAGGTGTATAGTGACACAAGGGTTGTAACGACAGCGCCCTGGGTGGAGCCAGGATTATTTGCAGCGCCTGGCTGTCCCTTCAACAGTGATGGCACACACATCAACATTATCAAGCCTGCAAGGCCACAGAATCTGACTTTCATGTTTCGAAATTTGTTCAAAGATAGGACAATCCGTATGTCCTGCAACTTACCCGGCAGGAAGTCCATTTTCGGTGTCTTATCGATCGGTTAACGGCCGGGAGTTTAGACGAGGCTTAGACAAGCCTGAGGGTAGGGTTAGCGGAGGTATCCATTTATTGTATTTGACTCTTAACGTTAAGGAGACTTATGCAGGACAAGGCATAGGGAGGTGATTTGGGACCAGGACGGCGTGTGTAATGGTGTATGAAAATAAAAAAAAGGCCTCCGGGAAAAATTCCGAAGGCCTTGATTTTGCTGGTCGGGGTAGCAAGATTCGAACTTGCGACCTCCTGCTCCCAAAGCAGGCGCGATAACCGTGCTACGCTATACCCCGAAAAAAAGTACGAATTAGGTCTGCAAAGGTAACATAATTTCAGTAGCGGCGAAGAAATATCTATTCTTATTTCAGTTTCCCGCAATGGCCCATATGCCAGGATGATATATTTCCAAAACGAAAATCCAACCGATAATATCAGGCAGCAGGAATCCTCTTTTTTTTTTAATTTTACATTCCTTCCCGCCTAACAGGCGGGAATTGTAACGATTTAACGGGAATCATTGCTCCGGCTATATGAATCAATGATAAAAAACCTCCTTAACCGGTCAACCACCATGTCAACATCTGGACGATTCCTGCTCTGCTGTCTCCTCCTCACGGCCTTGATTGGCTGCAAAAAAACGGAAAAGAAAACACCGCCTGCCGTCCAGGTTCAGCCCCGCGACACGCTTTACGTTACCATGACGGCGATCACGGATATCAATGCAGGGGGAGCCACCTTTCACGCCAGGATCACCAAATCGGGCAACGCGAATATCATTGAACATGGCTTTGCGTGGAGTGACAGTGTACTGTTACCAACCCTTGCCGATGCCAAGAGGTCGTTTACTGCAACACCTGATACCGCCTACAGTTTCAGGGTCACCTACGACCTGTATAAACAGCATCATTACCATGTCAGGGCCTACCTGAAGACCGATACTTCGCTTCTTTACAGCAACCTTCTCTCCTTTACCAGCCTTGGTTGTCTGCCACCAGCCATTACGGTCCTCCTTCCCGACTCTGCCTGCGGCGGCAGGACCATCCTGGTCACAGGAAGCAACTTCAGTCCCAAAGCCTCCCGCAACAAGGTCTTTGTCGGCTCAACACCGGCGTCGATCATCAAATCGGCCAACGATTCCCTTTGGATCCTGGTCCCCATGACGCCTGTAACCAGGCAGGTCAGTATTTCGGTCACCACCGCAGGCCAGCAGGGGACCAGTCCCGGCCCGTTCAAATGGATCAGCCCGTGGGACGACCTGCCGCTGTTCCCCGGGGAGGCGAGGTTCGGCAACGCCTCTTTTATGATTGGTTCAAAAGGATACCTGTGCCTGGGCATGACGGGTATGAACAGCTTTGCGTCGCCCCTGCTGTGGGAATACAACATGGTCACAAACAGCTGGCAGACAAAGCAGCAATTCCCCGCTCCATCAAGGAACAACGCCATCGGTTTTTCCATCAACGGGATGGGTTACATGGGGCTGGGCGAGGATGCCAGCTATTTACAGTTCAGGGATCTCTGGCAGTATGACCCGGCTGCCGATGCCTGGCTGCAGAAAAGCAGCTTTCCGGGCAACCTCACCTCCTACATTCCCGGGGTGGCATGGTTCGTACTGAACAACAAGCTTTATCTCTATTCTCCCTGTGATGTTAGCTTCTGGGAATATGACCCGGCTGCCGATCACTGGAGCGCCATGCCACTCAATAAAACCTTTACGGGTAAATGGATATCCGAGGGGTTCACATGGAACAACCGCGGGTTTTTCATCCAGCTGGCCACCTCAGGCAGCGGCAACGGCGCCGTGCTGTGGGAATATGACCCGGCAGCCAGCCTGGTTTCAAGGGCCGATTCCATTGGCACAGGGTACAGCTGGATCAACCACGGGAGCTTTATCCTGCAAAACAAGCTCCATCTCCCCTTAAGGGGAAACCAGCTGCTCGAATATGATCTCATTTCAAAAACAGGCTTTTACCATGATTCGCCTGTCGACCAGGAAGATTTTAATGCGGTTTTCCTCCTCCCCGGCAGGGCATTCCTGGGAAAATCGGAATCCAACAGCTTCTACCGCTTTTATCCCCGATAGAAGACAGGTAACGGGAACATTCCGGCAAATCCGGGGATGGTTATGGACCGGGGCAGGGAATCGCCGGTTCAATTGACAGATCAGGTTATGTTTGCTGCAATACGACCGTTCCTTCACGATTGATATCGTGATGATTGTCGGGATTGCACGGGATGGTGAAATAGAATGCGGAACCCAAACCCGGTTGGCTTTCAACCCTGATGGCGCCCCCCAGCATCTCAACATAGGCTTTGGATATGGCAAGTCCGAGTCCGGAGCCCTGCATGGCCCTGGAATCCTCGATGTCGGCCTGGATAAACCGCTCAAAAATGGCATCCTGCCGGTTTTCGGGAATTCCTATCCCTGTATCCTTCACGAAAAATTCCAATTCGGCAGGGACAACATTACCGGATACAGGAACCATGGCATTCACCCGGTATCCAAATTCAATATAACCCTGCTCGGTATATTTGATGGCGTTTTTCACCAGGTTTGTCAGGATGGCATAGATCTTTTCGCTGTCGGACCGGATAACGGCCCTGTCGTCGCCCAACCCGTTCCGGTAAGTAAAAATCACCCCCTTTTCCTTCACCTCGGGGCTGAAGAAGGAGTGTATAAAGGCCATCTGCATGTTGATATTGGTTTCAGCAAGCACCACCTCTGTCTGCCCCGCCTCGATCTTTGAAATATCGACAATATCGTTGATGGTGTTAAGCAGTCGTTGACCACTCTTTTCAATGATCCTTACATAATGCTGCTGCTCCTCCCCCGTAAGGTCCTGTTCTTTCAACAACCCGGCAAAACCCAGGATCCCGTTCATGGGAGTGCGGATCTCATGGCTCATATTGGCCAGGAACGCCGATTTGAGTCTGTCGCTTTCTTCGGCCCGGTCTTTGGCCAGTACCAACTCGGCAGTTCGTACCGCTACCTTTGATTCAAGGGTCTTATTTGCCTCTACAATTTCCGCGTTTCGGGCATCGAGCTGCCGGTTCAGGAAAAAATCCCTCCGTGTATAGTACTCAATGTTATAGGCGGCGAACATACCGATGAGGTTTGTGGCTATAAAAAAGAAATCGTTGATAAGCAGCATCTCCGATCCAACCGGGGCGAAGGTCAGTGCGCAGACATTAAAAAAGAGAAGAATGATCCAGCCGGCAAGTGATGCCAGGAAAAAACGAAGTTTGATAAAGAAGTAACCAGTCGAGAAGATGATCATCATGCCGGCATAATAGGCATAATTATCGGCTGCCTTCAGCGTCAGCACAGCGCCGGCGAACCCGCCAATCAGGAGACCTGCGAATATGGCTTCCTGCCATATTTTCCTGAAAAAACCAGTAAAGGAGAGCAGCAGCACGGCAGAAAGGCCGGGCAACACCACCCCGTAACGGATCAGGTGGAAAAGACCGACAAAATGCTGATCGATGCGGCTGTCAAGAAAACCGAAGGTTTCGTAGATCAGGGTAACCAGGAAAAAAGAGACCCTGAACTGGGTCAGGGAGTCCTGGAAATATTTTTCCATGTAAACCTCCTCCTGATCCCCCCGGAATGAAAGCGTTATCCTGTTTAAACCCATCCCCCGGGATTGTTCCCGGTCGGGATGTTCCTTGTAATACTGTTTTTTCATTGCAAAAATATACCACGCATAGCAGTTTTGCGCAAAAAAAAACCTTCGCGGATCCCTGGTTTGCCAGGGTTTGCGAAGGCTTCCGCGGAGAAGGGGGGATTCGAACCCCCGGTACAGTTTCCCGTACGACAGTTTAGCAAACTGTTGGTTTCAGCCACTCACCCACCTCTCCAATAGCTAATCAAGATTTTACGGCAGCCCCGCCATTTCGTCCTTCACCCGGGTCAATCCTTCAGGCAGTTGTACTTCAACCGCCTTAAACAACCAACCTCAATGCTGCCTCCCGGAATTATGATCGGGAGTGCAAAATTAGGAATTCCTGCGCGTTAAACAAATTTTTTTTCATATTGATGATTTTCCTTACGGGATGGGAGTTTTTCTTAATTTTGACAAGAGTAAAAAATTGGTAAATCAAACGTTAACTACACTGATTATGAGCGGTAAAACATTTGCAGAAAAGATCTTCGGAGCGCCAAAAGGCAGTATCGTATTTGCCACGCCCGACATCATTTTATCACACGACAACACCTCGAGCATCTACAGCACCTTTAAAAAAATGGGGGGAACCGTATTGGCCAACCCCGATGCGCTGCTGATCATCCTCGACCACAATGCTCCCCCGACGAATTCAAAACTTGCAAACGATTACCAGGTAATCCGTGAATTTGTCGAGAAATTCGGGATCAAAAAGTTTCACGACGTAGGCGACGGGATCTGCCACCAGTTGATGGCCCGGTATGCAAAGCCTAAAATGATCATCGTCGGCAGCGACAGTCACACCAGCACCGCCGGGGCCTACAACGCGTTTGCAGCGGGCATCGACCGCACCGAAACGGCAGGGTTGTGGAAACAGGGCGAGACCTGGTTCCGCGTTCCCGAATCGGTGAAGATCACCCTGACGGGCCACCTTCAACAGGGGGTATATGCCAAGGACCTAGCCCTCTGGATCATCGGGATGATCGGCTCAAGCGGCGCCGACTACATGTCGATCGAATATCATGGCGAGGGGGTGAAGAGCCTGACCATCTCCGACCGGATGGTGCTGTCGAACCTGGCCTCGGAAATGGGAGCCAAAAACGCCGTATTCCCGGCCGACGAGGTGCTGGAACAACATTTCGGAACAAAACTGGAGGGGCTCTGGGCCGATGCGGATGCATCCTACCTGCAGGAGATCGTGATCAGCCTCGGCGACATCTTCCCGGTGGTGGCCGCGCCGCATCATGTCGACAATGTCAAGGCGGTGTCGGAGGTACAGGGTACCAAAATCCAGCAGGCGCTGATCGGCACCTGCACCAACGGCCGCCTGCAGGACCTGCGCGAAGCCGCCGCGGTGCTGAGGGGCCAGACCATCCCGAAATATATGCAGCTGCAGATCATCCCCGCCTCCAAAGAGATATTCATGGAGGCGATGAAAGAGGGGCTCATCGAGACCTTTATGGAGGCCGGCGCCAATGTGCTCTCCTCCTCCTGCGGCCCCTGCCTGGGCACCGGCCAGGGTATTCCCGCCGATGGCTACTCGGTCATCTCCACCGCCAACCGCAACTTCAAAGGCAGGATGGGCAACAACGCCTCCAGCGTTTATCTTGGCTCCCCTGCGACCGTAGCAATTTCAGCATTGCATGGTGAAATCACCGACCCCAGGGGCATCGTCGCCAACGACAAATTCCCCTACCATGCCCCCCAGAGCGCAACCGTCGACATCGCCGAAGGCGACGACCGTTACAGCGGCGGCACCTGGAACTATGCCGATGTCGACAACCTCAACACCGACCAGATGTTTGCCGGCAACCTCACCTACAACGTGCAGAGTTCGGAGCCTGAGAAGATCATGCCTTACCTTTTCAAGGGATTTGACAACAGCTTTTCCGACAGGGTAAAGGCGGGCGATGTGATCATGGCCGGGGCAAACTTCGGCTGCGGCAGCTCGCGCGAACATCCTTCCGTTGGGCTGGCCTTTGCCGGCATCAAGGCGGTGGTGTGCAAATCGGTGAACCGCATCTTTTACCGCTCGGCCGTGAACCAGGGGCTCCCCATCATCCTGGTCCCCGAAGCTGTCGATGCCTTTGTCCAGGGCGAACCTGTGGATATCGACTTTGAAAAGGGGCTGGTCCTGATTGGGACAAAACAGTATGCCTTTGCTCCCCTGCCGACGAAGCTCATGGAAATTTTTTCCGCCAAGGGACTGGTGAACTATGTAAAGAATAAATGAAAAAATTCCTGGCTCCCCTGCTTTTCATCGCAGTGGCAATTGCACTCGTCATGATATTGGGGGCCTTCTTCCCCAAGTATGCGGGAATGCTCGCAACCCTCTTCATCTTCCTGGTTGCCGACGGTTACCTTTGGTATTCGGTTCGCGGTCATATCCGCAAGTCGGGCCGGGCAGCCCGTATCGCCGCAACGGCGCTTTACTGGCTGCCGGTGGCACTGCTGATCAGTATCATGGTGTATGGCTCGTTTGTCGCCTTCCTCGACTGGAACCTGCCGCTGCGTACCTATATACTAAGCCTGGTCCTGGTTCTTTTCCTGGCAAAGGTCTTCCCCGTGGTGGCGCTGCTTATTGCCGATATTACCAGGGGAATCATAGTCCTGCAGAATCTTGTTTCAGGAAAGCAGCCCGGGCCCGGTACTCAGATCAGGCGGAACCATGCCGTGCTGGTCACGGGATGGATCCTGGGATTTCTCCTGCTTATACTGCTGGTATCGGGAACCCTCTTCTGGCAATTTGATTTCAGGGTAAACCGCCAGGAGATCCGCCTAAACGATCTGCCGCCGTCGTTCGACGGACTGAAGATTGTGCAGATTTCGGATATTCACCTGGGAAGCTGGGCATCAAAAGAAAAGCTGCTGGAGGCCATGAATACCATCAACGGGCTTAAACCCGACGTGATCTTTTTCACCGGCGACATGTTCAATTACTGTACGGCCGACGGCGAGGGGTTCCAGGATATCCTGCGGGTGCTGCACGCCCCCTTCGGGATCTATGCCATCATGGGAAACCATGATTACGGCGACTATATCAAATGGCCTTCGGATGCCGCCAAACTGAAAAACCTCGGGGATCTTCATCTTTTCTACCATTCCCTGGGATGGAAGCTCCTTTTAAACGCACACGATATCCTGAAGCGGGGGAGCGACAGCATTGCGGTCATCGGGGTTGAGAACTGGGGATCATCCCATCGTTTCCAGCGGTTCGGCGATGTGGCCAAAGCCATCCGCGGCACCGAAACGATGGCCATCCAGCTGCTGCTTTCGCACGATCCGTCGCACTGGGACAGCATTGTCAGCAAAAATTACCGGAATATCGACGTGACCTTCTCGGGTCACACCCATGGCGGCCAGGTCGGCATCAACTGCTTTGGCATTCACTGGAGCCCGATCTCCTGGGCCTACCGGGAGTGGTGCGGCCTGTATGCCAACCCGAAATCCTCCCCTCCCCAGTATTTATATGTCAACCAGGGATTGGGAAACATCGGATACTCAGGCAGAATCGGGATTCTTCCTGAAATAACCCTGATCACGCTGAAAAGAGCAATACAAAAATAGCCCTACAACGAAAATTATACCTAACTTCCCAACCGTAATTAAAGTAAAGATAGCTATTTAAAAATCGCAAATGCTATGGCATTGAACGATCGGGGTTTTTCTGACAACCATCCATCGAGGGAGCAGCTGGTATTGGACACCATTATCAGCAATATCCCTGCCATGGTTTTTTACAAGAACCTCGACGGCATCTATATTGCTGCCAATGAGATGTTTTGCCATCAGTTGAAGACCACTCCGGCCGAAATAATCGGGAAATCGGATTTCGATTTTTATGATGCCTCCTCAGCCATGCGATTCCGTGACTCCGACCTGGAGGTGATTCAAACCGGCAAGTCGGCCGACCTTCTTGAAGACGAGATAGAGGTTGACGGGGAGCCGAGGGTATTTACCACCCGTAAAGTGCTGCTGAAGGACCACGACGGGGTGCCTTACGGGATCATAGGGTTATCCTATGATGTGACCGACACGTACCGTGCCGAGCAGGAACAGATCGAGAGCCGGACCCGTTATAAATACATGTATAACGTTTTCAGGCTGATGGCCGACAACATCCCTGATCTTTTGTGGGCCAAGGACCTGAGGAAACATTACCTTTTTGCCAATAAAGCCGTTTGTGAAACGATCCTGGGAACAACCGACCCGGAGGAACCCATCGGCAGGACCGATCAGTACTTCGCCCAACGTGAGCATCAGGCCCATCCGGAAGACCCCGATTGGCATACCTTTGGTGAAATCTCCGGTGAAACCGACGACCTGATCATGCGGCAGAAGGCTGCCGGGCGCTTTGACATGGAAGGTAATATACGAGGAGAGTATATCTTCCTGGATGTCCAGAAAGCCCCGATCATGGACGATGACGGGAATATGATCGGGACGGTCGGAAGCGGCCGCGACATCACCAAACAAAAGTTGATGGAGCATGAGTTTCATTCCCTCTACCAGAGAAACCAGGCCATCATCAAGGCATTACCCGACCTGATGTTCCTGTTCGACGACCGGGCCACCTACCTTGAAATTTACGCTTCCAGCTCCGGAGAGCTGCTGGAAGACCCTGAAAATATCATCGGGAAAACCGTGGAGGATTTTTTCGATCACGAAATTTCAGGGAAAACACGAGAAGCCATCGCGCAGTGCCTTCTTACCGACACCGTCCAGTCGTTCGAATACAAGATCCTTGTGGATTCACAAACCTGCTATTATGAAGCCCGGCTCATCAAGGTGGATGACAAAAAGGTACTGTGCATCTCCCGGAACATCACGGTACAGAACACCCTGCAGCAGGAGCTGATGGAGGCAAAGGAGAAGGCGGAGGAATCATCACGGCTGAAAACCACCCTGCTCCACAATATGAGTCACGAAATCCGCACGCCGCTCAACGGCATTCTTGGATTCTCGGATATCATGATCAAGGAGCTCAGGGATCCCGACTACCTTGAAATGGCCACCTATATCAACAAATCCGGAAGGCGGCTGATGAAGACGCTTGATTCGATCATGCAGCTGTCGCAGCTCGAATCAGGCATTAAGATGTTACAGGCCGACAATGTCGACCTTGAAATTGAGTTCCGGAAGATTCTTGAGAGTTTTACCGAAATCGCTACGGAAAAAGGGTTGTTTCTTGAGATCCGGGAAATCCCCTCCTGCCAGGGTTATCTCGATGCCTTTTTCTTCAACCAGGCCATTTCCAACATACTGGAAAATGCCATCAAGTTTACCAACGAGGGTGGAGTATATATCGAAGTACAGGAGACCATCCGCGAAGAACACCGCTTTCTGCTGATCCGCATCGTGGATACCGGCATCGGTATTTCAGAGACCCACAGGAAGATCATATTCGACGAATTCCGCCAGGTAAGCGAAGGACGCAACCGGAATTTTGAAGGTACCGGGCTCGGGCTTACCATTGCGATCAAAATGATCCAGCTGCTTTCGGGCGACATCCAGGTTGAAAGTGAAATGGGCAAAGGTTCTGTATTTAACATCACCCTGCCCTTTCCTGAGACGGTGGAGCTGTTCCAGGAGCCGGACTCAACCGCCGGATTGCCTGATCAGAAAAAGCCGGCAGCGAAAAAAAAGGAATCCGTAAAGGTCATTCTTGTTGTGGATGAGGAAGAGGTGAATGCACAGCGGATCCAGGTGTACCTTAAAGGGCAATACAGGGTGGAATGGGCCTCCGACGGAAAGTCGGCCATCGAAATGGTCAAACATCATCCTTATGCCGCCGTACTGGTTGATGTCAACCCGGGGCTCAGCCGGGCAGGCATTCAGGACAACCAGTTGATCAGGACCCTTCGTGCCTGCAAGGAGATCCCCATTATCGCACTGACAGGTTTTTCCAAAGCCGGGGACAGGGATATTATGATGAAGGCAGGATACACCTCCTACCTTACCAAGCCGGTCACCAAACCCGACCTGCTGCAGTTGCTGGGCAGGGTGAACCAGGGGAGGTGAGAAAACCTATTTCGCCCTTGAAACCTGGATAAAGGAGACCTCCACATCGCCTCCCTGCGGGTAGAGGGAGATCCAGTTGTTATCTTCGCGGTACCAGAGATCCTGGTCCTTCACACTGACCAGGCGCTCATTCACTTTCCCTTCAAGATTCAGGTTCTTCATCACGACACCCCCGTTGGCCTGTTTGTCCTTGCCATAACGCATCAGCACGTTGAAGGGTTTGCCCGAGAGATTTTTTATCTTGATATAGATGAAGTTGTTTTTGCGGGAGGCAATGTTTACCGACGCAAATGGAAATTGTTTTTCGGTGCCGGCTGCAATGGTCACGGTTGATTTCAGCACGTCGGCGATGGCGTTCTCGGCGATGGTCCTGCGGATCTTGGCAATCATCTCCCGCGGGTAATTCTCCATCGGCAACAGGTTGGCGGCATCGTTGTAGGAATCAACCGCCTTGTCGAATTCGAAGGTGTTGAAAAACCGGTCGCCATCCGATATGGCCTTGTCATACTGTGATTTGTTGGCGCGGTAGATACTGTCGACCCTGTTGGTGATCAGGGTAATGCGCTCCCTGGGATATTTCTGGTCAGGAAAAATCCCCAGTGCCTGCTGGAAGGCATCCTTTGCCTTGCCATAATCCTTGTCCTTAAAGGAATTATCCCCATTGGCTACCAGGTTTTCATAAAACTTCTGTTTTCCCATCAAATCCTCAAGGGTCTTGTTGATCTCGGCGATCTTCTCTTTCGGATAGGTTGATGATGGCTTTATCTCCTGCGCATTCCGGTATTCGTTGCGGGCATCCTCGTATTTTTTCTCCGCCAGCAACTGATCGGCCTTTGCCGTACTTGCCTTAAAGGCATCCTCTTTGGCCCTGATCTCGGCAAGGATGTCGTCAATTGCAGTAATTTTCTCCTTCGGATAGGTTTCTTCAGGTTTCAGCTGTCCGGCCCCCTGGTATTCGGTCTTCGCAAGGTCGTACGATTTCGCCGCAAGCAGCTGGTCAGCCTTGACGATGGAGGCATGGTACTGGTCATCCAGGTTTTTCTGCTTTAACAGGGCAGCCTGGATCGTTCCGATCTCGGCAAGCTTGTCCCTGGGCAACTGTTCGTTCGGCTTGATCTTCTGCGCATCCAGGTAGGCCGCCTTCGCCTTCTCGTAATCCTTGGCGTCAAGCAGTTTGCCGGCGCCCTCCATGGCAGCGGCATACTGGTCATCGATGGCCTTGAGCCTGGCCACATCGGCAAGCGCCTTGTCGATCTCGGCAAGCTTCGTTTTTGTGTATTGATCCGCAGGTTTTAACCCGGCAGCCTTCTGGTAGGCGGTTTTGGCATCGGCGTAGGACTTGTCGAGGAGGAGTTTGTCGGCGCCGGCAAGCGTGGCGGCATATTCCTCGTCAAGGGCCTTTTGCTTGGCAATGCCGGCCAGGATCGCATCAATTTCAGCGATCTTGGTTTTGGGGTAGGCCTCCTCCGGTTTCAGCGCTGAAGCGCCGGTGTACTCCTCTTTCGCCGGCTCATAGGATTTTGCAAGCAGCTGTTTGTCGGCCCTGGCAATGGCAGCCCGGTAATTTTCCTCCAGGCTCTTTTTGGCGGCCAGGTCGGCAAGGATTTTGTCGATTTCGGCAACTTTTTCCCCGGGATAGCTCTCCGCCGGTTTAACCTTTCCTGCATTGAGATATTCCGTTCGCGCCTGGTCATAGGTTTTCGCGGCCAGCAGTTTGTCGGCGCCTGCAATGATCCCCGCATATTTGTCATCCAGGGCTTTGGCAGCGGCAATTGCAGCCAGGATCCCGTCGATTTCGGCGATCTTTTCTTTGGGATAGGTTTCCTGCGGTTTGATCCCCGAAGCATTGACAAATTCAGTCCGGGCCGGGGCATAGGACTTCTGGACAAGCAGTTTGTCGCCATTGGCGATGGTTGCAGCATAGCGGTCGTCGATATCCTTGAGCCGCGCCAGTTCGGCAAGGGCTTTGTCGATTTCGCCGATCTTGTCTTTTGGGTACTGTTCGGCAGGCTTTAACCCCAGTGCGGCCTGGTATTGCACTTTCGACGGCTCATACGTTTTGTCGGCCAAAAGCTTGTCGGCCTTGACGATCATCACTGCGTACTCCTCATCGAGGGCCTTTTGTTTGGCAATGCCGGCCAGGATCAGGTCGATCTCGGCGGTTTTGGCAACCGGGTATTTCTCGCCGGGTTTCAACCCTGTGGCCTTTACATATTCACCACGGGCCACATCATAATTCTTCTCAACCAGGAACTTGTCTCCACTGGCAATGGCGGTCTTGTAGTTTTCATCCAGCGATTTTGCCGCGGCAATATCGGCCAGGATTTTGTCGATCTCGGCAACTTTCCCTACAGGATAGCTCTCTGCAGGCTTTATCTTTTCGGCATCAAGATACCCGGCACGCGACTGGTCATAGATCTTCGCGGCAAGCAGCTTGTCGGCGCCTGCAATGATCGCGGTGTATTTGTCATCCAGGGCTTTGGCAGCGGCAATCCCGGCGAGGATTGCATCGATTTCGGCTATCTTGTCTTTGGGATAGGCCTCCTGCGGCTTTATCCCGGAGGCATTGACAAATTCAGCCCGGGCCGGGTCGTAAGACTTCTGAAGCAGCAGTTTGTCACCATTGGCGACAGATGCCGAATAGCGGTCGTCGAGACCTTTCAGCCGGGCAAGCTCGGCAAGGGTCTTGTCGATTTCGCCAATCTTGTCTTTGGGATATTGTTCCGCCGGCTTTAACCCCAGGGCTGACTGGTACTGCACTTTCGACGGTTCATACGATTTGTCGGCAAGCAGCTTGTCGGCCTTGACGATCATGCCGGCATACTCTTCATCGAGGGCCTTCTGCTTTGCAATCCCTGCAAGGATCACGTCAATCTCGGCGGTTTTCGCCTGCGGGTATTTTTCGCCGGGTTTCAACCCCGTGGCCTTTACATATTCAACACGGGCAACATCATAATTCTTTTCGCCAAGGAATTTGTCGCCATTGGCAATGGCGGTCTTGTAGTTTTCATCGAGCGACTTCGCAGCGGCAAGGTCGGCAAGTATCCTGTCGATCTCTGCAACTTTTCCAACTGGGTAGCTCTCTGCAGGTTTCACCGTCAGCGCCTCCTGGTAGGCTCCCCGTGACTGCTCGTAGCTTTTGGCGGCCAGCAGCTTGTCGGCATTGGCAATGATGCCGGCATACTTGTCATCAAGCGCCTTTGCGGCAGCCAGCTCTTCCAGGATCTTATCGATGGCCCCGATCTTCTCTTTCGGGTACGACTCCTGCGGCTTCAGCACAGATGCGCTGAGATAATCAGCCCTGGCCGAACCATATGATTTTTCGGAAAGTTGTTTGTCAGCCTTTGTAATCAGGCCGCTATACCGGGCCTCAAGCGATTTCTGCTTTTCAAGCCCGGCCAGGATGGTGGTGATCTCGCCGATTTTCCCCTTCGGGTAATCCTCGGCTGGTTTAAGTTTCTGTGCCGACTGGTATTCGGCCAGCGCCGGTTCGTAACTCTTGTCCGCCAACAACTGGTCGGCCCTGGCTACCGCGGCGGCATACTGTTCCCCGAGGGCCTTATCCTTCGCGGCTGTGGCCAGTACCGCCTCAATCTCCGCAATTTTCGTCCTCGGGTACTGTTCCGAAGGTTTGATGGCCGAAGCATTCGCATATTCCGTCTTCGCCGGATCCCAGTTTTTAGCGGTAAAATCCTGGTCGGCTTTTGCAATGGCAGCCTTATAGTTTTCCTCTACTGTTTTACTGGCAGCCAGGTCGGCAAGGGCCTTTTCTATTTCTGCCATTTTATCCTTCGGGTATTGCTCGGCCGGCTTGATGCCGAGGGCATTCTGGTAGCCTGTTTTGGCCTCGTCGTAATTTTTCGCTGCCAGCAGTTTATCTGCCCCGGCAAGAATTTCGCGGTAATGATCCTCCACGGCTTTGGCGGCAGCCAGGTCGGCCAGGATCTTTTCGATTTCGGAAAGCTTATCTTTCGGATAGGTTTCCAGCGGTTTCAGGTTTTTGGCGTGGATATATTCATTCCTGGCGGGCAGGTACGATTTTTCGGTCAGCAGTTTGTCGGCAGCCGCTATGGATGCGCCATACTGGCTGTCAAGCGCCTTCTGCTTGTCGAGGTCGGCCAGGGCCAGGTCGATCTCGGCAATCCTGCTTTTCGGATAGACCTCGGTCGGCTTCATCTTCAGGGCATTCTGAAATTCTGCTTTGGCCGGCAGGTAGATCCGGAGCATCAGCAAACTGTCGCCGTTGCCAATGGTGTTGGCATACTTCGCGTCGAAGGCCTTTTGTTTGGATTCGGCGGCGATCAGTTTGTCAAGTTCGCCGATTTTGGTTTTCGGATAGATCTCATTTGGCTTTACCGCCAATGCCTTCTGGAACTCCATCCTGGCGGTTTCATAAACCTTGTTGGCATAGGCCTTGTCGCCGGTAGCAATCGCCAGCTTATACTGCTCTTCCTTGTTCTTCAGCGCACTGGCCAGCACAAGGTCGATCTCCGCGATCTTGTCTTTTGGATATTTCTCACCGGGTTTCAGATTCGAAGCCTTTGAATAGGCAGCCCGGGCAGGTTCGTAGGAGAGATCGCCCAGCAGTTTGTCGGCTTCGGCGATGGTTTTGACATATTGTTCTTCGGCCGCCCTGGCCATGGCATCCTCTTGCCCGGTCAGCTTCTGTCCGGCCTTGGAGATCATCTCCTTCGGGTAACTTTCCGTGGGTTTCGCCGAGGTGGCCATCAGGTAATTCTCGCGGGCTTTCAGGTATTTTTTATCGATATAGAAACTGTCGGCCAGCGCAACGTACTTGTCATAATCGGCCTGAGCAGCCTGCATGCGGGCCATGATCCCCTCGATTTCCTTGATCTTCACCCTGGGATAGGTCTGGTCGGGCTTGATGGCCAGCGCATCGTTGTAACTCTTGATGGCGTCGGCATATTTAACATCTGTGAAGTTCTGGTCGGCCAGGACAATCGCCTTCTGGTAGGCCTCATCAACGGCTTTTTTGGCGGCAATCAGGTCGGTCAGCTCTTTGATTTTATCCTGCGGGTATTTTTCATCGGGTTTGATGCCGCTGGCCTTTTTATAGTCAAGCAGGGCCGACTGGTAATTTTTTATCAGGTTGAATTTATCGGCCGAGGCAATGGCTTTGGCATATTCCTCCTCCTTAACTTGTTTATCCACCTGGATCTTGATGATCTCGTTGATCCTGTTTTTCGGATAGGGATCGCCGGGCAGCAGTTTGCTTGCATTTTCATACTCCTGCTGGGCCCTGGCATAATCGCCGGCCTGGAACAGTTTGTCGGCGCTGGCAACAGCCACGTCAAAGAGGGTATTCTGCGCTTTCTGGGAACGCAGCAGTTCCAGCGCTTTCTGCAGTTTTTCCTTCGCGGCTGCATCGCCCGGGTTCAGGCTTACCGCCTGCTGGTAGGCCGATTTTGCATTCAGGTAATCCTTTGCCTTGAAATAGGCGTCGCCGGAGGCTAGCGCCTTCTGCACCGACTCATCCTGAAGCCTCTTGTCGGTCTGCAATCCCTTGACCCTGGCAAGTTTTTCTTTTGCCGTTTGAACACCCGGCTTGATCAGCAGGGCCTTTTCGAGATCCGACTGGCTTTTCGCATAGTTCTTCTCCAACATGGCCTTGTCGGCCGAAATGATCAGGGCATTGTACAACGAATCCTGCGATCCTTTTGATTTACCGGGTATCGAATCATAGCTCCCGACAGCCGCATTTTCGGCAGGTAAATCAGGATGGCCGACCATTCCGGTGTAGGAATAATACAGTCCGAATGCGACAGTGGATACGAGGAAAGCAGATAATATGGGGAAGGATTTAATAAAACCGGATATTTTCATAGGATGCTTGTACGTTCTGATTATAATAAGGTCAACATAATATAACGGGAATTCAGGAAATTAATTTTACCGGGTGATTAATGTTCGATCAAACCGTCTTTGATGGTCAGTTTACGATCGGCCATATCGGCCAGGTCGAGGTTGTGGGTGACGATCACATAGGTCTGTCGAAAAGTATCCCTCAGGCTGAAGAACAACTTGTGAAGCTCAATGGCGGAGGTTGAATCGAGGTTCCCGGAGGGTTCATCGGCCAGCACGACCGAAGGATTGTTTACCAGGGCCCTGGCAACGGCGATCCGCTGCTGTTCCCCTCCGGAGAGTTCCGAGGGTTTATGACCGGCTCGGCTTCTGAGGTTCATAAAATCAAGCAGTTCCATCGCTCTCTTCTCCGCCTCTTTCCTTCCCTGCCCGGCAATGAAGGCAGGGATGCAAATATTTTCCATGGCGGTAAATTCGGGCAACAGGTGGTGAAACTGGAAAACAAAGCCGATGTGCCTGTTCCTGAAATCAGACAATTTCCGCTCCGACAGCTCCCTGATCCTGATCCCGTTCAATTCGACAGAGCCGGTATCGGCTTTGTCGAGCGTCCCGATGATATGCAGCAGCGTTGATTTCCCGGCGCCCGACGCGCCAACGATGGAGATGATTTCACCCTTGGCGATTTCGAGACTGATGCCTTTGAGAACTTTCAGCGGTCCAAACGATTTTTGAATGTTTTCTGCGATGATCATACCGTTGCCTTAAACGGCAAAGTTAAGAAAATTGAAATCTTTGCACGCTCTTTTTTGTAAATCCGATTCAAACTGTTAATTTTGAAAACCAATCAGCGCGGGCATTACCTCCCGGGTATCCGGTAAGTTGCATGCTGTTCACTGAGTATTTCAAAAAACAACCTTCGCCACATGAATCTACACGAATATCAGAGCAAAACAATACTAAAACAATACGGAGTAGCCGTTCCCGAGGGGGCGCTGGCCTTTACCGAGGATGAGGCTGTCAAAGCCGCTGAATACCTGCAGGGAGCAACCGGTACCGACAAATTTGTGATCAAGGCGCAGGTTCATGCCGGCGGAAGAGGCAAAGGCGGCGGGGTGAAAATCGCCAAATCGACCGAGGAGGTTGGCCATTATGCCGAGCAGATCCTCGGGATGCACCTGGTAACGCCCCAGACAAGCAAAGAGGGCAAACTGGTCCGTAAGGTTTATGTTGAGCAGAACATCTATTATCCCGGCCCAACAGAGCCCTCCGAAATCTACATGAGCATCCTGCTCAACCGTCAGAAGGGACACACCATCCTGATGTATTCGCCCCGGGGCGGGATGGACATTGAAGCCGTCGCCGCAGAGACACCCGAACTGATCTTCACCGAGGAGGTCGATCCCAAAATCGGCCTCCAGGCGTTCCAGGCGCGGAAGGTTGCCTTTAACCTCGGGCTGAAGGACGATGCCTATAAAAACATGGTAAAGTTCGTGTTTGCCATCTACAGGGCCTATGAAGGCAGCGATGCCTCCCTGATCGAGATCAACCCGGTATTCAAGACCTCCGACAACAAGATCCTGGCTGCCGATGCCAAGATGGTGATCGACAACAACGCCCTGTTCCGTCACCCCGACATCGCCACCATGCGCGACCTCGACGAAGAGGATCCCATCGAGGTCGAAGCGACCCGCCACGACCTGAACTATGTGAAGCTGAACGGCAATGTGGGCTGCATGGTGAATGGCGCAGGACTGGCCATGGCCACGATGGACATCATCAAACTCTCCGGTGGCGACCCCGCCAACTTCCTGGATGTCGGCGGCTCGGCCAATGCCAAACGGGTGGAGGAGGGATTCAGGATCATCCTGAAAGATCCCGCCGTCAAGGCCATCCTGGTGAATATCTTTGGCGGCATCGTGCGCTGCGACCGGGTTGCCCAAGGTGTCGTCGATGCCTACAAGAATATCGGGGAGATCCATATCCCCATCATCGTCAGGCTGCAGGGCACCAACGCCATCGAGGGCAAGAAACTGATCGACGAGTCGGGACTGAAGGTCCATTCGGCCATTACCCTGAAAGAGGCCGCCGACCTGGTTACGGAAGTGCTGCGGTAACCCGCGCCTCCATCTCCTTCTTAAACAGGAATTCCCTGATCCTTTCAAGCTCCTCCAGAGGGGAGGTTGAAAATGAGAAAGTCTTCCAAGTCACATTCAACATTTTTAATTCTTCTGCAGGATATTCCCTTCCCAGGAAATCGTAAAGATTTCCTTCATCGGAGGTTCCATGGCCGTCATGCGCGGTTTTCAGGTATTGCAGGATCCTCAGCCCGTCGAACTTTTCGTGAAATGCCCTGGTAAAATGATCCAGGTCGCGGTGGTTGACCCGTAATGGCTGAAAGGGATCGCTTTCATTGAAAATCTGCGATAAGAAAGCGGAGACCTTCGTCCCCAGCGGCCCGATATAAAACAGGGGCATCAGCAGGTAGCTTTCCAGGATATCGTCGAACAACGCAGCAGGATAAATGGGATAACTGCTCCAGTCGCCGGCAGCCCCCCTGATCATGGCCGGGCCGGTACCGAAGAAAACCCGGTCGGAGAACCGCGCCTCGGGATAGACCACCTCGTCGTTCCATGCCATCACAAGCCCGAACTTCCTGAGCTTTTGCAGGAAATAGAAATCCTCGCCACTCAGCTTTGGGGTCATCCCCCCGATCGCCCGGTAAGCCCGCACGGGCAGGGCCATGGCCGAGCCCAGCGCGGTAAAGGCATAGGGCGACCCGATACGGTGAAGGTTGAGAAAATAATGTCGCATGTAAATCTCGTACCGCAGCATCGCCCTGTTGGCGGCGGGGTCGCTGCCGGTGCGGTGATAATAGGGTAGCGCCAGCGCCACGGCACCCCGGTTTGTACTGAAATTCAGGGCAATCGAGCCCAGGTATTCGGGCGAAAACACCGAATCGGCATCGAGGCTCACCATAAGCTCATCCGGTCCGGCCATTTTGTCGGCCAGGTCCATCACGGCCTTGCGCGCAAAGCCCACGCCATGCCGTTTCCCGGTCCAGCCATGCCCCTGCGACGAACGGTCGATGATATGGGTTTCACAACCATCCCACCTGCTTAAAAGGGCAATTGAGGCCTGGTTGTTCAAACAACTGCTCCTCTTCACCGGATCACTCCACCACGAATCGGGCTGGTTTACACAAACAAATAGTCGGAAATTCCGGTAGGTCTGGGCCGACAGGCAATCAAGCAGGCGTGGCAACAGTTCTGGCTCATCCATCACCGGTAGCGCCAGGTTAATGAAGGGTAACGTCGAATTCTTCTCCTGACTACCTGTCAATATTGAGTTTTTGGAACAATGCGTCATCCTGCACTACTTCTATGGCTTTCAACACCTCCTCATCATACTGGTTGATCACGGCATACAGTTCATTCAGGTCCCAGAGTTTCTGCGCCACAATGCCTTTGATCTGCGACTTGATGAGTTTCTCCGAAAGTCCGTAACCCTTGTCATCCTTCTTTACCCCCTCCTTGACAGCGTAGGCGAAAAAGTTTTCCATAAAGGGATCATCCACCACGAAACCCTTGTCAAAGGCGGCAAAATCGGGATAGGCTGCCTGCAGGCTTTTCCTGTTTTTATCCATATAATCGCCCACAAAGGAGTTGATGACATTTTTCCTGCGCAGATCGAGGTAATAGTCGGAAATAGGCACCGAATCCCAGGGGATGAACACTTCGGGCATGATGCCTCCGCCGCCGTAAACGACGCGCTTTTTCGAGGTATAAAACTTAAGCGAATCGGGAAATTTGATGCTGTCGGGATGCACCAGCTCGCCATGCTTGTAGCGGTTGCTGAAATCCTGGTAGTACTTGTCAACTCCCTCCGCATACGACTTCTGGATACATTTTCCCGAAGGATTGTAATACCGGGCCGTGGTCAGGCGGATGAGCGAACTGTCGGGCAGCAGGAAAGGCCTTTGTACCAGTCCCTTCCCGAACGACCTGCGACCCACGATGATCCCGCGGTCCCAGTCCTGGATGGCCCCCGATACGATCTCGCTGGCCGAGGCTGAATTCTCGTTGATCATCACCACCAGCTTGCCTGATTCAAAAAGTCCCCTGGCGGATGAATAATAATCCTCGCGCGGACTGTGCACACCCTTGGTATAGACGATGATCTTGTTGGCCGAGAGGAACTCGTCGGAAAGATCGATTGCCGTTCCCATATATCCTCCCGAATTGTTGCGCAGGTCGAGGATCATGCTGGTCATCCCCTGCGACTTCAGCTTGATGGTGGCGTCGGTAAACTCCTGCAGCGAGGTCTGGGCGAATTTGTTCAGGTTGATGTAACCTATCCCTGGCCTGATCATGTAAGCCGCATCAATGCTGTTGATGGGGATCTTGTCGCGGGTGATGGTAAAGTCCATCAGCTCCTTTTTGCCGCTCCTCAAAATGGATACCATGACCTTGGTGCCCCGCTTGCCGCGAAGATGATCGAGTACAAACTGGTTGGTGATCTTTTTACCTACCACCAGTTCATGTTCGATTTTGATGATTTTGTCGCCCGACATGATCCCCAGCCGCTCCGAAGGCCCGCCCGGGATGGAATGAACCACCGCAATGGTATCCTTCAGGATCTCGAACTGAACGCCGATACCGTCGAAGTTGCCCTCCAGCGGCTCATTGGCCTTCTGGACATCCTTCTTTGAAATATACATACTATGCGGATCCAGTTCCTTGAGGGTCTCGACGATCGCCTTCTCCACCAGCCTGGCCTCGTTGGTGGTGTCAACATAGGCCATGCGGATCATCTGCATGGCGGCATTGTACTTTTGAACCCCCGCTTTCGGATCCTGGCTCTGCGACCTGGAGATGACAGGTATCGAAAATAAAAGGGCCGCGACAAGGGCCCATCCATACCTGTTCAAAAATGAAAAATATCTTTTATTCATCGTGAATAGCTTATTAAACAATGGTTTTGAGCGATCAAAGGTACTTTTATTTTGGGTTCGGATTGCTGGATATTCCATTTTTAACTAATTTTAACGAGAATTTAACACCTTGGCCGACGAAGAAAAAATAAGATTTTACCGAAGCCTGTTCTATCCCACCCTCTTCGTGGTGATATTATGGATTATCAGGGGTGTGGATATGATTTTCGACCTCGGACTGAACAACTATGGCCTTTACCCGCTTGAGAAAAAGGGGCTGATCGGCATTCTCACCTGCCCTTTCCTCCATGCCAACCTGGCCCACCTCTTCGCCAACTCCCTGCCCCTGATGATTCTGGGCTCCTTCCTTTTTTACTTCTATAAAGAGATCGCCTGGATGATCCTTTGCCTGATCTACCTGACCACCGGCATCTGGGTATGGGCCTTTGCCCGCGGCGGCGCAGCACATATCGGCGCCAGCGGGATCATCTACGGGCTCGCCGCTTTCCTCTTCTTCAGCGGCATCCTCCGCAAGGAAAAGGCGCTGATGGTCATTACCCTGCTGGTGGCCTTTCTCTACGGAGGGCTTATCTGGGGCGTATTCCCGCAGCTTTTCCCAAACCAGCCCATCTCCTGGGAATCGCACCTGATGGGCTTTATCTCCGGGCTGGTGCTTGCGGTCTATTACAGGAACCAAGGCCCCCAGCGCACCTCCTGGGACTGGGGCGACGAAGACGACGACGACGGCCTATGGGCCGAGCCGCAGGTAGATGACCATCCTGCGGAAGATTGAGTCATTCACCCCCTCCACCCTTCGCAACTCCTCCAGGCTTCTGAACAGCTTGTTTTTCTGACGGTAGATCATGATATTTTTCGTGATGGCAAAGGGGAAATAGGGGTGCCGCAACAACTCTTTAAAGGTCACGGCATTCAGGTCAATTGGGTGCACCGAATCCTTAGTGACCTGCAGGTTCTCCTCTATGGAGAGATAGCGCGCGGAGTCCATTCCGAAAACCTCCATCAGCTGCCGCCTGTCATAAAACCCGCGAAGCCTGCCCCTGTAGGCGACAATCCTCCGCGCAAAGGCCGGCCCGATACCCCTGAGCTGCTGCAAGGCAAAGGTGTCGGCAACATTCAGGTCGACCAGCAGGAGGGGCTTCTGGTATTTTGCCGGCTGCGTCGCCGAATCATGATGAAAACCGACGAAACTTTTCCGGTAATTCCGGTAGCGGTTTACCCGGGCCAGGCTGTCGGAATCGGCTGCCCGCTTCCATTCCTTTTCAAAAGCTGCTACGTCTGCTTCAAATATCCTGAAATCGGGAGCCGGCTGCAGGGTTTCAGCGGGTATCAGCGCCAGGAAGAGGATCAGGCCCAGCAGGAGGAGGCTTAACACCAGGATGCCGCGCTGCTCGGCCCTGTTGTAGGTCAGGTAGTTGGCGAGCCATTGGTTTATCCTGGATAATGGGTTCATGGGGGTGATGTGCTGATGTGCTGATGTGCTGATGTGCTGATGTGCTGATGTGCTAATGTGCTGATGGGCTGATGTGATGATGTGCTGATGTGATGATGTGCTGATGTGCTGATGTGCTGATGGTGTTTTGGCAGGGGGAGGAGGCTAGTGCGGGGGACCAGAGAGCAGGGCGGCACCGATGCGGCAGTCGAGACATCGCCGGCGGTCGCAGTAGAAGCGCTTGAGGTGCAGCAGGGCCTGGGTCTGCATGGCATGATGGGTTGGAAGGCCAAGGCCCCTCCACCGGCCGATATCGGCATTGTATTCGCCATCGGTCTGTTCCAGGAAATTCACCGCCCGCTCCCGTATCAGGGGCTCCTCCTTTTCCATGCCATAGAAAAAAAGGAATGGCACAATCCCATTGATCACCAGGAGATTGACACTGTCGCGGCCGATGTTTTTCTTCCGGCCGACCGCTGTTTTTCCGAACAGGTAATGGGTGTCCCAGTAGGGCGAGGCACATGTACTCAGCGATTGAATGATATCGGCATAGGATCCATTTTCCAGCAGGTTGAAAAAACCGGCATGACTCGCGGCAATGAAATTGGCCCACTGGCTGATCCTCAGGGTCGGGAAGTTGACAGGGCGCAACCGGAGAAATTTCCAGGTCGCTGCCGGAACTGGCCGTAAACGGTACTTTTCTTTCAAAAAACGGTATTCCCGCAGCATCGACCTGGGGTAGTCGTCGGCCAGGTCGCGGTTCAACAGGCCCGACTGCCCGAAAAAAAGAGCCTCCATCTGAAAGGGCTGATCCAGGTGCCTCCGGATGATCTTCAGGGGCAACGACTTGGCCAGCAATTCAAAGGGCAGGCTGTTGATCTTAAACCCAAAGGAGGAGGCCATGTGCTGGTAAAAAGCCTCCTCCCAGTCATTCCTGCAAATCTCCCATAGCTGCCTGATATTAAATGCCTTGTACACGAGTCGCTCCACCGCAAGCGCCGGGGCCCACAGGTTGAAACCGTGATCACCGATCGTAAGGAGCTGGTTGTAACAGGGAATCCACTGATGGTTGGCCATCATTCCCTCATAACGCTCGTAAACCGATCCCGGAAACCTGTCGCGCATCACCAGGGTCTGAAAAGGCACGCCGTTACTGTCACAGACAGGCACATCGGCCTCGTATACCGCGTGAAGAATAGGATAGTCGTACGCATGGTCATGCTGGTGACCGTGCCTGAACCAGTCGGAAGAACGCAGGTGGATCTCAACATTGCCGGCCCAGGTGGTATCGCCAATACGCAACCTGGCATTGAAAAAATCGGGACCGCCATCACTGTTCTGCTCGCCCGGATGCAGAACGGTCAAGGGTTCACCCGACTCGGTAAACAGCTCCCGGTGAAGCAGCCTGTACTTCCACAGGTAAGACAAAAAGGCTTCATTCATGACGTTAGGTTTTTAACAGAGTTGTTTTTTCCTGTTAATCGCCTAAAAGGGAAAAGGTAATGACCATTGTTGAAAAAAAGTAAAATAAATATTTATCTTTGCATGAATTAAAACAGGAGTCAGCGCAATGAAAGATGTCGCCACACTGGTTTCCGGGATTGATTATAAAATAAGGAAACTGATTGAGCATCACGACTTGCTTCGTTCTGAAAACAGGCGTTTCATCAACGAAATCAGTGAGCTTAAACAGGAAACCAATGACCAGAAAAGAAAGATCAAACTACTGGAAGAAAACATAAAAATACTTAAACTAGCTAAAACACTGGAAAACAAAGAAGGAAACGTAGAAGCAAAATTGAAAATCAATGAACTTGTACGGGAAATCGATAAATGTATCGGGCTTTTAAATTCTTAGGAAAAGATTCAGAAACAGGCCAATGGACGAACTTTCCATATCGTTACCCATCGCCGAGCGTTCATACCGCCTGGCGATTGACAAAGAACACGAGGAACTCTTTCGCAAAGCTGCCAAACTGATCGATAAAAGGATCAGGGACTATTCGACCAGCTATGCCTATAAAGATAAACAGGACCTCCTGGCCATGGTAGCGCTTGAATATGCAACAGGTTATCTGAAAAATGACCGCCTGCTGTCGGAAAATGAAAAACAATGGCAAACCAAGCTTGTGTCGATTGACCAGGCGCTTGATGAACAGCTTACCGCGATAAAGCCTTAAATGTTCTTTGAAAATATCTGAAAATACACCCGCGCCTCTTCAGACAGTTTGTAAACCTAACATTACAAATATCAGGTTATGACTCAGAAGTTCGTAGGACAGGCCTCACTCCTGCTTCGGCAGGAGAACCGGATTCAACCCCGGACAGTGGACGTTCGAAAGACATGGCATGCCTATTCGTGTCGTATGAGGTTTATCAATACCCTACTGGATTGGCGTGGGTTTTTTCTTTTTTTTCTGACGTTCCTTCACTATTAATAACCATCTGCACGTTCACAGCCCGCTGTGAGCCTGCCTAAAACAATTACCCAATGGGAGGAATACTGCTATATATCATCATCGGGGTGACCGGAGTCATCCTCGGCGGTGTCATCACCGGAACAATACTGAACCGGGCGCTGGAACGCAAACGCGACGTACTGCTCAAAGAGGCCATGGACAAAGCCGAAGTGGTCAAGAAGGAAAAGATCCTTCAGGCCAAGGAAAAGTTCCTGCAGCTCAAAGGAGAACATGAAAAGTTCATCCACGAAAAGAATGAAGAGGTTGCCCGCAACGAAAACAGGCTGAAACAAAAAGAGGGAACGCTCAACCTTAAAGTCGACGAATTTGCCAAGAAACAAAAGGAGATTGCGACCATCAAACAGACCTTGTCACAACAGATGGACATCATCACCAAAAAGCAGACAGATCTCGACAAGGCCATGAAGATCCAGGTAGAAAAGCTGGAAGCCATTTCCAACCTTTCGGCCGTGGAAGCCAAGTCGCAGCTCATTGAAACCCTCAAGGAAGAGGCTAAAAGCGAGGCCATCGTCCATATGAAGGATATCATCGACGAGGCAAAGCTGACGGCCAACACCGAAGCCAAGAAGATCATCATTGAAACCATCCAGCGTACCGCCTCGGAACATGCCATTGAAAACACCGTTTCGGTATTCAACATCGAAAGCGAAGAGATAAAGGGCCGGATCATCGGCCGCGAAGGAAGAAACATCCGTACCCTTGAATCGCTTACAGGCGTTGAGATCATCATCGACGACTCTCCCGATGCCATCATCCTCTCGGGATTTGACCCGGTACGCCGCGAAATCGCACGCCTGTCGCTCCATAAACTGGTCACCGACGGCAGGATCCACCCCGCCCGCATCGAAGAGGTGGTTGCCAAAACAAAAAAACAGATAGAACAGGAGATCATCGAAACAGGAAAGCGCATCAGCATCGACCTGGGTATCCACAATATGCACCACGAACTGGTGCGCATGATCGGGAAGATGAAATACCGCTCTTCGTACGGGCAAAACCTGCTGCAACACAGTATTGAAGTTTCCAAACTGTGCGCCACCATGGCCGCCGAACTGGGCCTGAACCCCAAAATGGCCAAACGCGCCGGGCTTCTCCACGACATCGGCAAGGTGCCCGATACGGAACCCGAATTACCACACGCAGTGCTGGGGATGAAGATGGCCGAAAAATTCAAGGAAAAACCGGAGATCATCAACGCCATTGGCGCTCACCACGACGAAATCGAGATGAACAACCTCATTTCTCCCATCGTACAGGTTTGCGACGCAATCTCAGGTGCACGCCCGGGCGCCCGCCGCGAAGTGGTCGAAGCCTATATCGAACGTCTGAAACACCTCGAAGAACTGGCCCTCAGCTACCCCGGCGTTGTGAAAACCTATGCCATCCAGGCCGGCCGCGAACTGCGCGTGATCGTGGGCGCCGACAAGGTCACCGACGTTGAGGCCAACCAGATCTCCTTCGACCTGTCAAAAAAGATCCAGAGCGAGATGACCTATCCTGGCCAGATCAAGATCACCGTCATCAGGGAAACCAGGGCCGTTAGCTACGCCAAGTAACCCTGCCTTGTAATTGCTTTTCTGATACCCCCGGGCCGCCAAACGACCCGGGGGTATTCTTTTCCGGCAACTCCTGCCTGAATTTCCATCCGGTCGCCTATTTCCAGCACCCATATTTGCAAAAACATCTTTTGCAGCTTATATTTGTATACCAATACCGGCATGGGTTAACGTCAGCCCGGCATCCGGCATGACCGGAACAGGTACCTGATCCGGAAAAAGTTTTGATAAATCCGTCATGATATGTTTTCTTCAAAAACAGCAACGATGAAAAAGATGTATCTGTATATTTTGTTTGTCCTGGTCTCCCCTTACACTTTCTCACAATGGAGCTGGCAAAACCCCATACCACAGGGAAACACGCTGAACTGCATTAAGGTTTTGGATGCAAACACAACGTTTGCAGCCGGCGATTGCGGCACCATCATGAAAACCACCGACGGGGGAGCCAATTGGGAAATCCAGCGATCCGGAACCACGGCCGACCTGTATTCTCTCTTTTTTACCGACATCAAAACCGGCTTCGCCACAGGGTCGGCCGGGGTGGTGCTGAAGACCGTCGACGGGGGGATCGGCTGGACCCTGCTGCATACAGGGAGCCAGCGAAACCTCTATTCCGTTTTTTTCACCGACTCACTCACGGGTTATGCAACAGGTGAATACGGCGAAATTTTAAAGACCACCAATGGCGGAACAAGCTGGACGCATCAATATTATGCGGGGGTTCCTTTCAACCTGAAATCGGTATGGTTTACCAATAAACTTACAGGATACATTGCCTGTTGGGATGGTACGGTTTTAAAAACCACGACAGCGGGCACTTCCGGCTGGAACACCCTGACAACAGGGAACACGGATCCCTTGTTATCCCTCTGTTTCTGCAACCCCGATACCGGTTTTGCAGTAGGCTATGCCGGTACCATTCTGAAAACGACCAACAAGGGCGGTACCTGGAAGAATTTATCAGGCGCCACCACGCAGCACTTGTATTCAGTAAGTTTTGCCAATGCCGATACAGGATTTGCTGTTGGCGGCGATTCGTTTAACTGTGTCATCCTGAAAACCACCGACGGGGGCGCAAACTGGTTAGCCGGGATATCCGACACCATTGAATATCTTAACTCCGTGTCATGCAAAGGTTCCGGCACTGTATTTGCAGCTGGCATAAACGGCACGCTCATCAAAACCATCAACGGAGGATCCGGTTGGAAAAGCCAATCCTCCAGGGTAATCTCTTCCTGGATCAAGGGCCTCTGCTTTCCGGATGCGAACACGGGATATGCCGTCGGGGATGATGGTAGCGTATTGAAAACGAACAACGGCGGGCTAACCTGGAATGTGGTCCGTCCAGGAACTTATCCCACCTCTTCGACCATTTGTTTCACTGATCCGAATACCGGCTATACCGCCGGCGCCTGGGGCAGGATAGACAAGACTATCAATGGCGGGATTGATTGGACTGCGCTGAATTCGGGAACCTCGGCCTGGCTGAATTCAGTTTGTTTCCCGAATGCGCTTACCGGCTATGCTGTAGGGAGCAAGGGCATTATCCTGAAAACGACCGATGGCGGCGCCAGCTGGATACGGCAATATACCGACACCCTTTTCACTTACACTTCGGTCAGTTTTTCTGATGACAAAACGGGCTATGCCGTTGGCTTATACAACATCGTCATGAAAACCACCGACGGTGGACTGCACTGGGTCACAAAATCCTTTCCCGGGGGTGTCGTCGACCTATGTACCGTATTTGCCATCAGCGCCGACACCTGCTGGATTGCAGGCGACAACAGGACACTTAAGAAAACCACCGACGGCGGAACCACCTGGATATCGCAAAGCACAGGAAACCTGGACTCTTACCTGTCGCTCTTTTTCATTAACGGCACCACCGGTTTTGCAACCGGCAAAAACGGCCTTATCAGGAGGACCACCAACGGCGGGGCCCAGTGGACTACTGAGGATCCGCCAACATGCAATGACCTTTATGCAGTTACCTTTACCTCCGGAACCAAAGGCTATGTTGCAGGAAGCTATGGCACCATCCTCAGCACAACCACAGGGGGAATGCCCCCCGCCACCCTGGCGGTAACGCCTCCCGACCGCACTGTTCCTGCAGCTGCAGGCTCCGCTGAGTTCTACGTAACCTCCAATACATTGTGGACAGTCTCCACCAATGCATCCTGGTGCAGTGTCACCCAGGGAGGTTCGCTAAGCGATACCATCGTGGCCTCCTGCTCCGAAAACCTGACCTCCTCCGCAAGGGTCGCAAGGATCACCGTTCGCGCGGAGGGAACAGATTCGGTAACGGTCACCATAACCCAGGCAAAGTCAAACCTGGGAACCGGGACCCACGGCAGCGACGACCTCCGGATATGGCCCAACCCAGGCAGGGGGATCTTCACCATCCGTATCCCTGAAAGTTACCGTGGAACAACGGAGCTGGCCGTCGGCGACCTGAACGGGAACTGCCTGCTCAGGAGGAGTTTCGGCGCGGAGAAACAGTTCACCCTTGATCTTTCCACTGCCGCGCCGGGAGTCTATTCCCTTATACTGAAATGCAAAGACCTGACTGTGGCCAGGAAGTTGGTCATTATCCGGTAATTTCCCTGTATCTTCAGATCAGCCCAGGCAGCAGGGCAGGATAATCCATGCTAAACCAATGTGATACAGGATCTGCAAGTGCCTCCTGAGGAAAGATTTCAGGGAGGCCGTGCTTTGGGAATGTTTTACCCGTAATTTTGCTTCCCGGTATTTTCCGTGGCGGGCGAACCAGTATTCCGGCGATGCCTCTATTTCCCGGTAAATCCCTCCTGAATCAAGTCATTATAAAAATATGGAACCAGCGCCAAAAATAATATTCAGTTCTGTCGATGAATATATTGCCTCCTTTCCTGAACCTACGGCAACCCTGCTGCAGGAATTACGAATGCTGATCCGGGCTGCCGCTCCGGAGGCGCAGGAGGCGATCAGCTACAACATGCCGGCCTTCAGGTTCCACGGGATCCTGCTCTATTTCGCCGGTCATAAGGGGCATATCGGTTTTTACCCGGGGAATGCAACGCTGATCGAACGGTTTGGCAGGGAACTGGCCGGTTATGCAACATCAAAGGGTACCATACAGTTCCGGCTTGACAAACCGCTGCCCCATGACCTTATCAGGGAGATGGTAACCATCAGGGTGAACGACAACCTCGCGAAGGCAACGGCAAAGGCATCGAAAAAAAAATCTGTGACGAACCCGGCCAGGAATGAAAATTGATGTAAAAAAATTCCTTTGGCCGGCGGCAGGTGTCATCATGGTGTTTTGCCTCGTGCTGATTTTCCGTCTGAATGATAAAGTCAGCGATAATACCAGGATCTACCTTTACCAGGATGCCTCCCTGATTCCCTGTAACAAGGCAGGCGTATTGCTGGGAACGTCAAAATACATCCGGCATGGCGTGATCAACGAATTCTGGCAAAACAGGATCGATGCCGCGGTAATCCTCTACCATTCGGGGAAGATCCGTTACCTGATTATCAGCGGGGATAACAGCACGGCCTACTATAACGAACCCTTTGCCATGAAAAAGGAGCTGGTCAGGTGCGGTGTGCCCGATTCTGTCATCTTCCTCGATTATGCAGGTTTTTGCACCTTTGATTCCATGATCAGGGCTTATAAGGTATTCGGCCAAAGCAGCTTTACCGTTATTTCCCAAGGGTTTCACAACGAGCGGGCCATTTTCATCGCCCGCCATTACGGCATCGGGGCCATTGGATTTAATGCAAAAGGAGTCCCGGCCTGGTATGGGTTGAAGACGAACCTGCGCGAAAAATTTGCCAGGGTAAAGATGTTTATCGATCTCTGGATGGAGAAACAACCCAAATTTTTGGGAGAAAGGGTCAGGATAGGTTAACGGTCAACGGCTCCTTACCTCCACAAACTCGCTTGCCAGCACCTCCTCCCCTGCCGGACCCAGGTTGCGCAGCAGTACCAAATAGCGGCCGGGCGTATCGGGTGCGGTAAAGGAAACATCTGAAACACCCTCGCCGTTCACCTGCAAATCGGGGTTCCAGTAAACGGTATTGCGCGAATCGGGAATGTTCGGAACTCCGGGATCCTGCGGCATTCCCGGGTGAGAAGGCTCGGTAAAACTGTAATTGACAAAGGTCCCCGAGGATGGCAGGTTGATCCCCGCGAAGTCGTTCTTTTTCGAAACAAATGTGACGATCCCCCCGTAGGTTACATTCCCCTTGATATAGACTGAATTCACGAATTCAATCCGCCCGATCTCGCGGGGCGACATCGCAAGTACCTTATCCACATCATTCACCGCGACCCAGTCGACCAGTACCAGGGGTTCGTAGATCGACATCTCACCCTGGCTGAGGTAAAACCTGAATTGCTTTCTCCCATCTATTTTTCTCACCTTCAGCATCAGTTGCAGCTCTGAAAAGTACTCCTCGAGCGTAGGCAGTTCAATGTATTTATCCATGACCAGCACCTCCGATGGCTCGCCATAAAACGAGACACCCGGGTCTTCGGCTACCATCCTGCCTGCCATGGTATCCTTGCTGAAAACAGTGGTAATCCCGGCGTTAACCGACAAGCTGAATGCAGTCTGCAGCTCCTGCCTGCTCAGGCTGAAAACCGGGGAGAGAAGACTGACAGGCCTGGTGCAAAAATCGTTATCGATCAATATCTCCGGTTTGATCCCCGGCATATCGTCGGCACAAAGGAAGATATCCCTGTTCCCGGAATGATCCGGCAGTGCGAAAAAGAACCTGCCTGTCGAATCGGTATGGACTACCATGATATCCTTATCACCGATAATGGAGAGGTTTACCTTTGCACGGGCTACCGGCTGGCCTGTTTCTCTTCCGGTCAGGTGCCCGGAGATGGAAACACCGCGGGTTTCGGGATAGAACAGGACGCTTTTTGCAGGCCCTGCCTCCTTCCTGGCGGGTAAGGATACCTTTCCGCAGGTAAATTCAGGGATTACCGACAGGCATAACTTTGCCGGCCGCGCCGGATCTGCCTTGCGCTGAACCTCCAGGTGAAACTCCTGCCTCGCTGAAACGACCCGCTGACCAACGATCTTGAGTGCCGGCGATGTTGCAGGAACCACCTGCTCCCTCCCGGCGAAATTGATGGTATCATCAATATCGGCACCAGGCAACACCTCTGTTTTAACGGGGTTGACAATCTTCAGCAGGATATATTTATAGTTGCCGGTGGTGCTGTTCCGCATGATCCGGGTATAAAACCTGAGGTAATAGATGCCGGAGGCAGCCTCTTCCGGGACAGGAAATGCTCCGCAGGCAGAAAAATGGAGCAGCCCGTATTTCCGCGAAGCGATCTTTTTCCCGTCGGGGGCGATCAGCTCGCAGTACAAAGTCCGGCTTATCTCATCAGCAGACGGGTTCTTAACATTAAATACCAGGGCCGAGAACAGGATGTTTTCACCCGCAACATACATGTTCCGGTCGATACATGCCTCCACCCGCTCCCCGGATCCGATAGCCGCGAGCTGCTGCGACATCAGTCCCTGGCAGACCGAAGCCAGCATCATCAGCAGGATAAAATATCGTCCGGTCGTCCTTAACATATCAATATGGCCAGAAATCAGGTTTATGGGTCACACCTCCCGCCTTGCGGCAGTCGACACAGTTAACATCCAGTATTCTCAACCCAACGGGAGGGAAATAATAATAGATTGGATATTCGTATTTGAAAAATTCCTTCCATCCGAACCTTCCCAGTTCCGATTCACCGCAACCATCCGGGAAGTCCAGGGGAAGTCCCGGGATGTTTTTGTAAAAATATCTTCGCGTGGTTTCCGATACGGCATAGAAATAGCCAAGCACCTCCTTCTCCGGATGGGTTACATTGATTATATTCCCTTTTATGGCCAGCGGTTGCTGCTCATATAGCCCCCCCTGGTCGTTGCTGTTGATGCGCATCTGTTCCCAGTAATTGTAAGCCTTTTCGCTCAGGGCCAGTTGCCTTACCAGGATACTGTAACCGATCCCCATGCGCGAAGTGTGCCCGTCGACGGTATGCAACGGGAATTGCTTATAGATGTTTTGCGAGAGGCTCTTTGTAGAAACTGTGAAAATATTCTTGACCGGCCCGGTAAACCAGCAGATTTTATTGGTAGAATCGGGGGGCTTGACCTGGTGAAAGGTACCGTCATAATAGTATTCTACGGAGTGGGCGGCATGGTACTCCCAGGTTTCGGTAACCTCCCACTTGTAATACTGGCTGTAGTCTCCGACAGCCACAAGATCGACATAAAACTGCATGCCAACCGAGGTCACTCCCGGGATCGAAGTGGGCACCTCCTTGATATGATAATAGACCGAATCCAGTGCGGGACCTTTCGGCATCATTTCGAACCCCGACTGCAGCAGATCCCCCTCCGGCGTGATCACCTTCACCTGGTAGGAGGTCCCGGGAACAAGGATGTTCTGGGACATCCATGCCCAGTACTCCCCGTTGCTATAGGCAAGGGTCGGGAATACATAACCCTCTCCGCTTACAATGGTAACCTGGCAGCCCTTAACGGGAACAGAATCAGGGGCGCCCACCGGCGACGAAAGCGTAACTTTAATGATCTGCCACCCCTGCGTATTGGTGATCCTCCCCGAAACCACATATTTTTTCTGCGCATTGCTGTTGATGACCGGATCGTAGGACTTGATACAGGCAAACAGCAGCAAGATGCTGAAGATAAATATACTATTTTTAATCCGCCGCATAATTCCCGAGTTTGAACAACCAGGTGATGGTAAACACAGGTACGCCGATAACGGAATACTGGTAACTTTTAATCTTCCCATCCACCAGTTTGAAATAGACCGAGTAGGGATTTTCTCTGCCGGTTGCATTGTAGAGATTGAATATTAATGAATTATGAATAAATTTCTTCTTTTTAAGATTTCCCTCAAGGGTCAGCGAAAGGTCGAGCCTGAAATAATCGGGAATGCGGTATTCGTTGCGGTTTGAATAATCGACATAGGGGATGGTGTTGATATAATAGACCGATACCGGGTAGGTCACCGGCCGGCCCTTCTGGTAGGTAAGCACCCCTGAGGCAGTGAACCTGCGGGTGAAATGATACATAACCACCGTGTTCAGCACATGCGGGATATCGTAGTTGGCCGGGTAGGCCAGCCCGTTGTTGATCCGTTCCCACGGCTGGCTTCCCTCCACCCTGACGATGGAGCGGGAGAAGGTGTACGACAGCCATCCCTCCAACCGGCGGCCGCTCCGGCGCAACAGGAACTCCAGTCCGTAGGCATCCTGCTTGCCGGGAAGCAGGGTGGTCTCTACCAACGGGTTGGCCAGGAAGTTGGCGCCATCGACAAATTCAGGGTATTTGACCGTTCGCTTGTAATAGACTTCCAATGAAGTTTCCCAGCCCTGCTTCGCGAAGGAACGGAAGACCCCGGCTGAAAACTGGTCGCTGCGGGCCGGCTTGATATAATAATCGGCCAGTTTCCACTGCGTGTTGGGCGACAGGGCGATGGTGTTGTTGAGCACGAAGAGGTTCTGGTGCATCCGCGCATAGGCGATCTTTACCGTCCCGGCAGGATCGGTGCGCATGATCACCGCGCTCCTCAGGTCAGGTTCGAAATACCAGCGGATTGCCTGGCCGCTGCCATAATGAAGCGTATCGCTGATATAGCGCGGGTCTTTGGGACCTCCTGCATTATAGGTATAGACCGTTCGGGCGCCCAGCGGGTTGAAGAGGGTGAACCTCAATCCTGCCGAAATGTTAAGCCAGGGAAGCAGATCATGCGAGTCGCTCACGAAAAGCGCGCTTTCCACCCCCTGTTCCGTGCCCAATGCCACCGGCACCCTCACCGACTTGGGACCATAGGGCGACACTGTTCCCCTGTCAATCCTGTAAAGGGTGATCCCTGTACCATATTGCAGGGTGTTCTTTTGGGACAGTTCTTTGGTGAAGTCGGCATTTAACCTGTAATCGCCGATCTGGTAGGAATGTTTATAGGCGGTAGCAGGCTCCTGCTGGTCCATGGTACTGAAAGCGTAAATGGAGCCTGTGGCTGAAAAATCGCCGCTCAGCGAGGTGCTGAAATGATGACTTACGTTAACCGACGCGCCGTTGTTGGCATAATAATAGGAACTCAGGTCGGAGAGTTTGAAATCATCCTGGCTATGGTAGACGAACAAAGATATCTGGCTTTTGTGGAAATCGTAGTTCCAGGAGGTGGTAAGGTCGTTGAATCCTGCCTTGCTGTTATGGATCACCTTGTCGTCGATCTGGCGCAGGATCCAGTCGGAATAGAGGTAACGGCCGCTGACCAGGAAGGAGCTGGTATCTTTTTTCAGCGGGCCTTCGAACGAGAAATTGGCCGCCACCGGGCTGATGCCGCCGTGGGCGGTGAAGTGTTTGCGGTTACCCTGGCGGCCGATGATGTTGAATACCGAGCTCAGCTGGCCACCGTACTGCGCAGGGATATAACCTTTGTAGATCGAGAAATCCTTCACGATATCCGCGTTGAAGGCAGGGAAAAAGCCAAAAAGATGGGAGGTGTTGTAAATGGGGATCCTGTTGATATAAAAGGCATTCTGGTCATAATTGCCGCCCCTGACATTCAGTCCGGCGGAGCCTTCGCCCACGGTGACAATGCCCGGCATCATCTCCGACACCTTCAGGATGTCGCGTTCGCCCATCATCACAGGAATCTCCTTGATGGCCTTGGCGGAGATCTTCTCCAGCCCCGGGGCCTTGAAACGGAAATTCATCTGCTGGTCGCCCATCACCACCACCTCCTTCATCTGGATGGCCAGCTTCTTCAGCTCCACCTTGAATTCGCCGTCGGAATAGACCTCCAGGAAAAATTTCTTCGTTTCCATCCCCATAAAGGCAAATACGGCTGTATAGCTTCCCGGTTTCAGCACCAGGCTTAAAAAACCGTTCTGGTCGGTGGCGGCGCCGGCATGGTTCTCCTTCACATACATCGTCGCACCGATCAGCGCCTCGCCCGACTCCTGCTCGGTGATCCGCCCGCGGATGGTGACCCTGGCATCGCCGCCGGCAAGTCCCTTCTTCCCCACCCTGAGGGTCTTCATCACATCGGCTTTCCGGCCCGTAAGATAGCGTTCTGCACTGCGGGTCAGTGCCGCCGACGCCATCCCTGTGCTGTCGGGCTGCGGCAGTTGTGTCTCGTATTCGGGCAACCCGGGTGGAAGGATCACCCCCGGCATCACCAAAAGGTTGCTGTTCCATACCGATACCCTCAGGGAGGTGCCTTTCAGGGCTTTTTCAACAGCCGACATTACGGTGATGTTTTCCGTATCCAGGGTTACCCTTACCTGCCGGACCCAGCCCTCCTGGTAATAAACCGTCACCCCCGACTTCCTGTAAACCGAATCACAGAATGCCTGGAAGGATATGTCTCTGATATGAAAAGAAACCAGCGTGCCTGGCCCCTGGTCAGGAGCGGGATGACCCAGGAGGAACAGGTGTATGAGCACCAGCAGTTTCATCAGCTATTTGAGATTTCCGATAAAGCTGATCATATCCCCCAGTACCGCGTCGCTGGCCTTATGTACCTTGATTTTATTCCGGTTGAGGTAACTCTTGATCTCCTGCCGGTGGCTGCGGTCGAAGATCCTTACAAGCCCGTGCCGGTTCCTGAAGGGCCTGAGCTGGCCGTTCATCAGCACGTACGAATCCCTCACCGCCGCGCTGAATGTAAAATCGGAGGAGCCCACGGCGGCAACCATGTCCAGGCTTTTCCTCCAATAATAAAGGATATGGTATGAACCACTGCCCAGCACCTGGAAAAAGCGGGGGTTCTGCTCCGGGCTGAGATATTCAAAGTTCATCGTCCCCAGGCTGAAACCCTCCAGCCATGCTTTCGAAACCTCCAGAATGTTTACGGCACCCGCGTCATCCTTATACTTCAGCAACAGCTGCTGGTTTAGGATGTCGAAATTAAGACGGAGGTTTTGATAACAGGTTCCCCTGATGGTGACACTTCCTTCCATAAATTCCTCCGTCAGGAGGTATTGGTGCCCGTGGGTACCGGGAGGGAGGAAGTAGTTGTATTTTTTCCCGTTATAGAGCACCTGATCCAGTCCATACACCTGGTCAGCCAACTTTGCAGCATCCTGAGGGAAGAGGTTGCCCGGGAACAGAAAAAGAATAGCGGTTAAAATTGAAAAGATTAAAACTTTCATCCATAGATTGTCAGATGCCCGAAATTTCAGCACATAAAGGTAGTGATTTAAGGTACAGGTTTCAATTTTTGTTTTGTTTTTGCCATTTCCAGTGAGTCGAATTGGTCTTATGCAACTCCGACGCAACCCTGACGCAACCCCGACGCAACCCCGACGCAACCGCAATGCAACCGCAATGCAACAACGATGGGAGGACATTGCATGTGTGCAGCCATCGCCATGGGAGACTGACGGAGCGCTGACGGTAAGCTGACGGAGCACTGACGGTAAGTTAACAGAGCGTCCATGGTAAAACATTGGGGATAAGGATGGATTTAACGGGAAATCGACGGAAGCCTGAAGCCAATACAATGGGAAAAATGATCGGTTTAACGGGGAATCGACGGAAGCCCGAAGCCAAAACTATGGGAAAAAAGATGGATTTAACGGGTAATCGACGGAAGTCCGAAGCCAAAACAATGGGAAAATGATCGATTTAACGGGGAATTTACGGAAGGAGGATGGGAAAATACCGGGGAAAACAACCATTTTACTGACAAATTACGGGAGCATGATATGATATAATTCTGGTTATCTGAATTATACAGCAAAAATGCTATGGCCGTTACCTGCTTCGTGTTAATCCAGCGGAATTGGCATAAAATGCAAGAGGATATTGTGTCGATTTGCGTGGCTGAGAGAAGGGATAAAATGACTAATTTGCACCTCTGATCCGCAACCTTCCGGTTCGTCCATCACCTATTCGCAAACGCACTACTGTTAAAGAAACTAAAAAACGAAAACATGAAAAAAATCTCTCTGTTGCTGCTTTCCCTGGGCTTTATCCTTTCCGGATGGGCGCAAACCTTAAATGAAAGTTTTGACGGCACAACTTTTCCACCCACGGGTTGGCAGAACATCCAGGTTGGCGGCACCGGCCTCTGGAAGCGGGTAACCGCCGGCGTGGAACCTACCTGCCCCCCCCACAGCGGAGCTGGCATGGCACAGTACAACAGTTACGACTACCTGGGTGGGGCAAATGCACTGCTGGTCTCTCCTGCCCTTACCTTTACAGGTTCATCGGTACACGTTTTCAGTTTCTGGCAATATGGCGATTCGGGCTGGCCAATCTATAATGACAGCATCGGCGTTTATTATAACTCTGCAGCCAGCCTGACCGGGGCAACCTGGCTGGCCACGATTCCCAGGTACAACCCTGTGGATGGCTGGTATAAACACAGTTACCTTCTTCCGGCCAGCCTTTCCGGAACCAGGTACTTTATCTTCAGAGGATACAGCCAGTATGGCAACAACATGTTCGTGGATGATGTAAACCTGGTTGTTCCCCCGGCCGATGACCTGGCAACCATGTCGATCAACAACGACATGTATTTAACCGACACGGTGCCGGTAATTCCCTCGGCCACCATTAAAAATACCGGGATCAACACCGAAACGGCGTTCCATGTCATCTGCAAAATTTATAATTATGCGAACGCCGAAATCTATAACAACAGCCAGACTGTGCCGTCGCTGGCTTCGTGGGATACCGCCGTTGTGAACTTTCCCTCCTTCTCACTCCCTGCGGCACAGGCAATCTATAAAATGCAGATCTATACCTCGCTGGCCTCCGACATGGACCATTCCAACGACACCCTGGTGAAAACGGTCTATACCTATACCCATAATAAACAAACTGTTTTACTGGAGATCGGCACCGGCACCTGGTGCCAGTATTGTCCCGGAGCTGCCATGGGGGCCGACGACCTGGTTACCAACGGCCAGCAGGTGGCAGTTGTTGAGAATCACTATAACGACGTATATGCTTATACCGCGTCAAATGCCCGGAACACCTATTATTTAACCACCGGTTACCCGACGGCAACTTTCGACGGGATAAAACAGCTTGTGGGAGGAGACCATTCGGTCAGCCTCTATCCGTCCTATTTACCGATTTATGAATCGGAATATGCCGTCAAAACCGCCTTTGGGGTCACCATCGGCAACGGGGCCAGGGTTGGCAACGTCTATAACGTATCGGTCATAGTCGACAGGTTTGGCGAAACGCCCTTTTCAACCAGCAACCTGGTGGTACAATTGGCGCTGACCCAGTCGCACATCATGGTCAACTGGCAGGGTCAAACCCACCTGGAATATGTAAGCCGCGCCATGGCTCCCGATGCCAACGGGACACCTGTCAATTTGCAAACTGCGGCCCAGGTAACGGTTCCCTTAACCTTCACACTCGATCCCGCCTGGGGTGGCAACCTGACAACCGATTACGAGGTGGTTGCCTGGGTTCAGGATTTAACGACCAAACAGGTTGTCGATGCGCAGAAGGTCAACCTGGCATCCATTATGGTTGGGATGAATGAACAGCATCATGACCAGGGAGCGATGAAAATCTACCCCAACCCGGTAAAAAACACCCTCACTGTTGAAACATCGAAAACTTCGGGCAGCAGCACCTTGTCGGTATTTAACATCAACGGCCAGGAGGTGTTAACCCAGCCGGTGCTTTCCACCAAAACACAACTCGACATGTCGGGTTATGCAAAGGGGGTTTATACCATCAGGCTGTTGAATAATGACAAAGTTGAGGTAAGGAAGATTGTAAAGGAATAAGCCGGTATTGGCAACATTTCTTTATCAGCAATGTTGAAGGGAAACCTCACCGCATTCAGCTGAGACCACTGCTGAAGGTGGTCATACCCAATGATTTTTCAGGACTGGAAAACGCCCGGGTAACTTCCGGGCGTTTTTATCAACCGCATAAAGCTTTCATGATCACCATGAAACATTCCTGGCAAGTTCATCAAATCATCAACTTCTTCTATATTTCAACTGTTGGAAATTCCGCTTTGCACCTTTTCCAAAACTCATTCCCATCAATTTCAACCAGGTACTTCTCAAAAAAATCAACGATTTCTCCCTCCATCGTCGGTGTTGCTTCCTTAAACTTCTCACGAAAATCAAGCCATTTCGACGATCGAGGAGAAATTGCCCTGTTTGCCGAGAAATTCATTGCCTTCAATATTTCCCTGGGATTAAAGTGATAGCTGCACGCATGCATACAATTCCCGATGAACTTTGGATAAAGTGTCAACCCCCTGAATTTTTCATAATATTCCCTGAATTGTGAATAGCACACCATATCAGCAAGCACTGTAAAAAACAGCGCTATGCCAAAATTCACCCGGTTATCCTGTGTTAAAAAATCCAGATGGTCGCAATCTCTTGTCAGCCGGTTAAATTGAATCGTCAATGTTGCCGGTTTGTAACCATGGTGAAACCTGCTTTCATCGGGGATGGTTGAGAAAAACCTGTTAAGATCTTCACTGAATCCCGTCTTGTAATAGATTTCAAAGCTGCTCACTATCATATCATTTTCCATGTTGCACAAATTTTGAGTTAGCTGAACGGGCTGATTTATTAGGCCAATGGATTTACTTGATCGGCTTGGGCTTCGCTCTCGCCTGTCCCGCTTGTCCCTCAGCTTTCTTTGAGTACACCTGAGTAGATATCACGGGTTCGCTGCCCAAGTTCTGTACGTGTTTCCTGCGAGCCGGGGTCACTCCGAACCGTTTGTCCCACTTCGCCATTATCGCCTGTTCTCTCGCTATGTCTCTCATAAGTTTTTTTATGGTCAGAAATATTCATTCATAGGCAATTGGTTCTATGAAGGCATTTTGGTAACATGCCATAAACTGCCTTATTTACAATAACATATTGTTCATGAACTTCTTAAATTATCATTTCCATGTGGAATAACCTTGAAAATCATCCATTATTCATGTTTTGCAATTTTAATATTTCCCGACCTTCCATGTTGTGGCTTACAGGATCGGCTTGGGCTTCGTTCCCGCTTGCGCCGCCTGACCCTGAGATTTCTTTGAGTACACCTGAGTAGAGATCACGGGTTCGCTGCCCAAGTTCTGAATTTGTTTCCTGCGAGCTGGGGTGACTCCCAAGTCCTTGTCCCACTCCGCTATTATCGCCTGTTCTCTCGCTATGTCTCTCATTGCATTTCCCCTTCTTTTATAATTTTTTCTAACGGTTGATTTGTATTGTTTTGATTTTTCGTGTCATTCGCCTTGCCGGTATCCGGTGAGTTATTAATTAATACTGGAGTAGCTATCAAGGGTGTTCTGAATCGGTCATTCACCTTTTTAAGGTACTCCGGTGAGACTCCCTGCTCCTTGTTCCACTTTTCTGCCAATGCTATTTGCCTTTGTGTTCTGTTCATATATTGTCCCTTTATTATGGTTAACCCTGAAATCTTTTGCCTTATCTGTCACCAAGGTCATTTTTCCTCTGTATTAACACCAGTTTTTTCTCCAGATTTTGACAACCTTGCGGTCATCTGAATGCAGATCACGGGCGTACCCCCTAAGTTTTTGACGTGCTTTATCCGCTCCGGTGAGACGTTGTGCCTTTTGTCCCAGCCGGCTATCATTTTCTGTCCCTTTTGTAGCTGATTTATAAGATTTATTGTTTAGTAATGAATTACAACATGCTCAAGGGTCCATGGCTGGATTTACCTGGCCGTATTGTTTTTTGATTCCCCCTGACCCTGCGGTGCCTTAAGGGACAATTTCGTAACTATCACGGGTTCGCTGCCCAAATTCCGCACATACCTGATCCGTGCTTTGGATACCTTGTTGCGTTTATTCAGTCTGTCGATTATCGCCAGTTCCATTGCTATGTCTCTCATTGCTTTTCCCCTTCTTTTATAATTTTTTCTACCAGTTTATTGGTATTGTTTTGATTTTTCGTGTCATTCGCCTTGCCGGTATCCGGTGAGTTATTAATTAATACTGGAACTGCTATCACGGGTGTTCTGAATAGGTCATTCACCTTTTTAAGGTACTCCGGTGAGACTCCCTGCACCTTGTTCCACTTTTCTGCCGATGCTATTTGCCTTTGTGTTCTGTTCATTTTTCATGCATTAGTAACCTGTTCTGAATTTCTATAACTGCACGTTGTTTTTTTACGGGAAAAAGCTGATCAAATTCTGACATCGCTTACAGGGTTCCTCCTGCTACCAGTACTTATACACAAACATGATTCCCGCTTTGAACAGAATGCAATGAGGGTTTCAAGGTCTTGACCATGACCAATAAAAGAAGCTGAACTTTTTGTTTCCATACGATAAAAGTTTAAAGGGTTAAACATTATCGCATCAGGGAAACGGGCGGAAATGGAAGGGAGGAATGTTGCAGAACATTTTTGACCTTGCGATCCGCATCGTTTTACCACCGTGGTGTTCAACTCGGTTGGTACCCATAAAGGGTTCTTGATGCTGTAACAAAGGTAAGCCATAAAATCGAAAAGTCAAGAACTATTTCAGTTCATTTTTGAATTGGCTGATTTTCCGGTTCAATCGGTAAATGCGGTAAGTTGGTTGAATGTGAGATGTGAAATCTGATACTGATACCGGGATCCGGAATTCCGTTTCTCCCGGATTTTGCGCACAGGACAGTAACCCCAGGGCATAAAAAAAGCCCCTGAAACTGGGGCTTTTTGCGGACCGGACGGGGCTTCGACGATTTTCTGCTTCGCCTATCTATGTAGGATTTCCCAGAGTATTATTCTTCATGGTATTAAATATGTGTTATTTTGAGTGTTTGCAAACACTTGGGGTTAATTATTTATGGTATCAGATTTTCATTATTTTGATTGTTCGCATCACAATGGGAAATGATTTTTTCCTGCAATTCAATTATCTTTTTTAAATCCTTCACCTTATCCATCAATTCAATTATCTGCTTTTCACATTCCGGATCCTTAACGTAAACCACGTTTTCTGAAGGAACGGGGATCGGATCGCCATTTTCAAAGGTTGCTATCTCATTCAAATTTACTTTTAGGAAATTTGCGATTAAGCGCGCATTGATTTCACTGGTGTGCCCTGACTTAATCAGCTTGCTAACGGTCGCAGTGTTAATCTTACAAAATTTAGAAAGTTCTTTTTGACTGGACCCGATTTGTGTTAGCAGGGTCTTGATCTTGCTCCCATCGACTTTCATTTTGCTTAATAGTATTAATCAGATGTTAATTTGTTTCGCAAATGTAAACTATTTGATGTGATAAGTCAAGTAATTTCTGCTATTTAATAGAGTAATAATATTTATGAATCATATAATTAGTCTAATATAACTATTATTTAAATAATTTAATAATTTACAATATGATTTATATA
>SESG01035821.1_pt1 | contig 61717 bp, 68 predicted proteins | sample 3171421 | NCBI WGS metagenome assembly SESG01 (sample SAMN10866946, study PRJNA518727) | freshwater metagenome | biome: subpolar coniferous forest; feature: holomictic lake; material: water; isolation source: holomictic Lake 227, 6 m and 8 m depth | place: Canada: near Kenora, Ontario | collected...
ACCTGAATCCCTGGGAGCCTTCGACACTAGCCTGGTCGAACACGTTCCTTACATAGATCGGGTCCGGGGTCTTGATCGCGGCGAACCCGACGAGCTCGTCGACCATCCAGCACTCGCACGCGAGCGCGCAACGCATGATGGATGATTCGGACACGGTCGTCTGGTTCCCGGATTTTATCAGGTCGAGAACCTCCCGGACCGTCTCCCCGTGCGGGGCGTCAACCTCGAACCTGAAGTCGGCGGAGGATGTCGCCGGGCGCTTGGCCTCAAGCAAGAGGCCAAGGATCTCTGTACAGTCTGCCTCCCGTATGATCCTGCCAGTGATCCTCTCCATCGCGAGTCGCTCCTTCTCGTTGAGCTTCTCGCCTGCGAGGTACCTGCCGAACGCATCGGCCAAGTTCTCTACAGTATTCTTGTACTTCCAGCTCCCGACGTTCTGCCACATTGACTTGTTGTGGCTGATCTCCCTATCGCCGACCTTCTCGACGTACGAGAAGTTCTTCGGCAGCTCGCCGTTCTCCTGGTAGTAGTCGTGGATCCAATGGCCTATCTCGTGGGCTATGGCGAACTTCATGAATCCGATGTTGTTCCTGTACCCGCCGTACTCAGAGTTGATGAACACGGTATGCGGCGTGTTGGTGAGACAGAACGCTGGGAACACTGGCTCGTTAGGAAAGTTTGGAGGATGCGCGACGCCGCGCTTGTTCTGGGACTTGATGAAGTCGAGGAACCTCTGGCCTGTCATGCCTGGCACTCCCGGAGTCTCCTTCATACTCGGGAGGTCAGCCACGTCCACGAACTTCGTGCCCTTCATGCTTATGCCGAACCTATCCTCGACGCGGCGCTCGAGCCACCTCCCGAGGACGCGTATGGCGTCGGCCGTTGGCTCGAATCCCTCGCTGACGAACGAAGAAAAGTCTCGCATCTGAACACTCCCAATAATATTGCTATTTATCTCACAGATGACTTTACTTTTATCCACGAGGACGTATAGTATGTTACGGGAGGATACCATGAAGATCAAGATATCGGATAATGCAGTAGCACTTTATAGGGCCAACGAGCCCGAGGATGTGTTCCACTCCGTCGTCGTCACGGGTGCCCTCCGGAGACTCCAGGGCAGGACTGTTGAAGTCGACACGTCAATGCTCCGCAAGACAAGCTTCGTAATACTACCTATATCAGGCATATGCAACCGCGAGACCATCAAGGACTACGCGGTGGCCGAGGTCATCGACGACATCAGGTTCCAGGTCGACGTCCTCAAGAGCCTCTGACCATTACTTCTTCTTGGAGATTATAGTGGCATTGCATAATCCAGCGGATACTGCCATCAGCGGGTCCTTGGCGTGCACGACCTTCGAGATCTTCACCGGGAACTTAGGGTCCATGACCATGGGTGTGAACTTCTCGATGAACCCGCCGACCAGCGATGTTCCTCCGGCCACGTACATCGGGAGCGGTATTGTGACGTTCGGCAGGTCCTTCTTTGGCGTCTTCGCGTACAGGTCGTTGAACGACTTGACTATGAGCTCCATGAGCGCGTTGTAGTATATCGCCATGGCATTCTCCGCGTTCGTCGTTGGCTTGAATATGTTCACCCCGGACTCTTTGAGGTACTGGACAGCGGTCTTCGTGTCATTAGTCGCATTCGCCACGTTCTCGTCTATCCAGTCACCCGACTTCGACATGCTGAACGAGAACACAGGAATGCCCATGAACGCGTAGCACACGTTGCACATCCCAGCTCCAAAACTCAGGGATATCGCACTGAGTCCATCCTCTTGAGCCTCAGAGTATACTACAGCGAGAGCTTCATTCATAGCGTTGACATTCTTGTACCCGAGCGATCCGAAGATGCTCTTGAGCACGTCGGTATGATAGATGATGTTGAATTCGCCGTCTACGGGATTTGCTGGCACGCAGAAGTACAGCACGTCATCCTCGTGCGTCGACTCGCCTATGACGCCACGGATGAGCTCCTTCAGCATGACGGCAGAGATCGGCTGTGCTGGATTCAGCACCCCCTTCGCCATCGGTCTGAGACACTCCGAATGGAAGAGGTTCGCGAACTTGAACGCATCGTCTCCGAGCACGTATAGCGCGCCGTCGACCTTGATGTAATTCGCTCCGGCCTGCTTCAGCACGTTCTCCCCGAAGTTTGAGTCCATGCCGCCGACGACATTGGAAATGTCGAGCTTGAAGAACGCATCCTTGACCCTGTTGCACTCCTTGCTCTTGTCCTTGCTGGACACGACCACGGACTTCACGTTTCCAGTTCCTAAGTCTATGCCAATGAACCGCATACAACTACCTCCAGTATTTTTATTGTTATTACTATTGTTACTATCATTCAGCCATCCGACGGGTCTGGACCTTGGACTTGACTGGTCGACGTAGTAGACCTCGTCGAAGTTTAAGAACTTGCTCACTTTATTGCTTTCCCAGTTTTCCAGAGCCGAACGACGACTCCACCTTCATATCAGGCATCCTGAAGCTCGTCTTGTGCTCGATCTTCGGCATGCTTGACATCGCCGTCTCAAGCTCCGCCTCGTTGACGTATGATTCAGCCTGCCTGCGAAGCGCCGCCTCATCAACGAACGGTCCAGTCTGGCCAATCCTGCAGTGCGGTTCGTCCTCGCGACTCGCCCCCTCATCGTGTCTGTCCCGCATTATGTGGTACACACCCATCAGAAGCGCGATGTTGAGTGCGAATGCCAAACAGATGACGAACCAGTACAGGAACGTGTGAATGATATCCATCCCCTTATTTATCCCCCTGGGCGCCGCATCTCCATGAGCGCCCTGAGACCACTGAAAACCCTCGACCGCAGGAAGTCCATGTCCTCGAACCTGCGATCCCCCGTTTCACACCAGAATTCATTCACATCTTTGTATGCCTCGAGACCCCTAGGCCATACGAAAAGTTTCTGATCTGGATATTCCCTCGCAACCTTCTCGAGCTTTGTCCTTGCGGCTTCGTCGACATTTTGGTTGTCCAAGAACAACACGCGAGCGGAGAAATAATTCTCAAGAAGGCTGTTCTGGTGCTCGGTCAGGCTAGTCCCTCCTATCGCTATGCTGTTCACCACAAATGCAGAATCGATCGCGCCCTCGAGCATGAATATCATGCCAAGACCATCGTCCACAGAATCTAAATTAAAAACCGATTTTTCAGTATTTTTTGGGAACAGATACTTCGGCACCTGATCCGCGAGTATGGCCCGGAGCTGGAAGTACTTCAGCTCGCCGTCCCTGACCCACGGGAGCACGATGCGGTGCTTCTTCCTGTCGAGGTACAGCTCCCAGTTGGCCGGCTTGAACGGGGCCTCGTCGAGCTTCCGTGACCTGATGAATTCGTCAACGAGTGGTGAGGGAGTCCAGTCCGCGTTGTGGCTCAGGACGTCCACCTCCTGCTTCTTCTCCGTGACCTGGGGTATCGGCCTGCGCTTGCTCGTATCTATCTTTCTGGCCTCCGCGACGAAGTCCTTCTTGACCGCCTCCTCCGGGACGCCCTGGAGGGCTGCGAGGAGCTTGTACGGACCGCACGACACGCCGCAGTTGAAGCAGTGGTACGAGTTGGTCTTCGTGTAGTACACGCCCCTCGACTTCCGCTTGTTCTTCTGCGAATCGCCGCATATCGGACACCGGAACATCCACTGGCCCTGGGACTTCGACGTGAACTTCACGAGGGTCACGAGCCTGTCCTGGACGTAGTACGGGAACTGGTCTGCGAAGAACTGCATGAAAATAACTCCCTTTATGCTAAATAATATGGGATTTTGGCTTTACTTTTATGATTCTCGGCGTATAGTATATTACAGCAACGAGAACAAGGAGAGAAAATGAACGGTTACAAGACCCAAGAGGCTGCGAAGTACGTGCTATTCATGGCGGTGCTGATAGGCCTCGCCTTCGCCGCGGTGATCTACCTCACCAACCCCGAGAACATCAACGCCGTCATGTACCTCCCGCGGTGACGCGGAAACTGTAAATACGTGAAACAACCGACTACGGAGGCCAACATGGCGAGAAGGTTCGAAAGGATGTGCGAGGCCGTCACCGGCTCGCGGGAGTACAAGAGCGAATTCGGCAGCCACGGGTACACGGTGCCCGCGTGGGTGCAGGAACTCGTCAGGCTCAGGGTCCTGAAGGACACGTCGTGGCACAACGACGTGTCGCCGTCGTTCGAGACGGCCGACGGGGACATCCGTCTGTGGGTCGACCACAGGGACCCCGCGGAGCGCGAGACCGGCGAGGAGACGCCGCGCTTCCGCGTCGACCTCAAGTCCGAGGACGAGACCGTCTTCGAGGGCGACGACGCCGAGGGCGCCGTGGAGAGCATACTCCAGTCCGACTACGACGAGGCGGACGGGACGTACTACGCGCGCGAGCTCGGCGGCGGCGAGCCCATCAAGAAGTTCAAGACCGAGGGCGAGGCCATCCGCTGGATAGCCGAGCTGCCTCGCAGGATGAGCAGGGAAGTCTAACACTCAAAATACAGGAGAAGACAATGGGCAAGCTATTCGAGTCGAAGTGCGAGAGCATCCTCTCGGAGGACATCGACAGGTCAGAGATCCAGGAGTACCTCAAGGCGATGAACGAGGCGCACTCGCTCATCGAGGAGGCCTACACCAGCTTCGGTCACGGTCACAACCCGGAGTGGATCAAGGAAGCCATCGAAGACATGGACCCTGACAACGACCCCTACCGCGAGACATTCCAGAGCGACTTCGAGAACGCGAAGAAGGACTGGGCAAAGGTGAAGCCGGTCTTCTTCAAGATGCTCAAGGCGCAGGACGCGGTGTGGGAGGCGTACGAGGCGCTCAAGACGCTCGAGAGCCTCTCGAGCATGCAGGTCGCGCAGAACAAGAAGTCAGCATATCTCGGCGTTGGCCGATAATAAAGGAGACACGATGACACCACAATTCCAGAGGATCTACGAGGGCGTGCTGAAGACCATCAGCGAGTCGCGCACCAAGGGCTCGAAGACGAGCGGCAAGACGCTGCTCGTTATGTTCGATCCGAAGAGCAGGGTCAAGTCCGCGGCGGACATGAAGCCGATGCTCGAGGAGATGCGCAAGGCGTACTTCGACTACCTGAAGGCCAACTTCAAGGAGGAGCACGGCGAAGACTTCAAGAAGTTCGAGCCGATGTTCAAGGCCGAGGCGCAGAAGGCCGCGTGGGCCGAGATGGTCCAGATCGGCAGGGAGTACAAAGACAAGGACGAGGAGCTCGGCGAGGTCCTCGTGGTCGAGGTCAAACTCAACGCCGGAGCAGTGAACAAAGTTATGAACACACTCATCAAAGACCGCTACTTCACTTACCACTGGTCGACGGCCGCAGTATATGATTTATTCGTCGGCTCGACCTACCAGGGCGTGCTGGACCCGAGGGACAACCCGCTCGTCCAGAAGAACGAGGAGCTCAAGGCCAAGTACAAGTTCACCGCCGACGAGCTCAGCAAGGACGACGTGTACACCGGACAGCAGGCCCGCAAGCAGAGCAAGCAGAAGTTCCTGAGACAGTAAGGACCACAACGGGCGCGCGACCTGCCGGAAATGCCAGCCGGAGGGACCGCGCCCGAATTCTACATGGACATCGAAGAGAAGATAGCCGCGGAATTCCTCACCGAGGAACACGCGAAGGAATCGCTGCACAAAGTCCTCGAGTCGATCGAGGGCAGCTTCGCCACCAAAGACGTCGTCATACCGAGGCTCCTGTCGACGGCATGGCACGACTTCGTCAACGACCGCATGTGGGACGTCGTCAAGGAGCACGACGACGCCACGATCAGCGTGAAGAGGCTCCGCGACGCGGTCCAGGACCGTCTCAAGGAGATCCTACCGGACGTCTTTGACTGACCTTACCCACCAGTCGCATGTCCCGAAAGCCTCGACCTCGCGACCCTCGCTCCACTCGTGCCAGGCCCTGTACGCGCTCGAGAAGTCCTTGTCCTTAGGAGTCTCCTGCATGTACACGCTGAGACACGGCGGGCGCTCGGGAGCTCCGTGCGCGCAGAAGTACCTCGGGGCCTCGTCGTAGTCGTGCATCGCGAACGCGTGTCCGCAGTTGTGACAGCCGGCCATCAGCCTGTAGTTCTTCAGCCTCTTCTCGTCTATCATATATGTCCACTTTCTCCACAAGGATAAAATTTAGTGTCGAAGACGAACGACATCCCGTCCTCGCTAAGATTCTTGCTGACACTGAAAATGTACCTTACCGAGAACATCTCGGCCGTCTCCTCGAACTGGGGAGAGCAACAGTAGAATGTGGTCGTATCCTCGTCGTCGTTCCCCTCGACGATGTTTATAATCTTAAGCTTCTCGAAGACGGACCTCATCTGGTCAGGCATGCAACCCAGGTCCGCGAGAGTCTGGTTCGATACCACCACGTGTCCGGTCCGGAATTCGTCCATCAGAGGTCCTCCACGTTATCATACTCAATCCTACCTGACATGCCACCACACGAAAAGCTAGCCGTTGCTGGAATCTCGTCTGCTGAATCATTAGTAAACACCTTAGGCCAGAATCCAGCGCGACGCTCAGCCACGCAGTACTCACGCAGTGTTACTTCGTGTTCTACCACTTTGTCACCTATCTCTGCACTCAAAAAGTATCTATTCATGTCTTTTCCCATACCTAAAGATCTTCCACGTTAACTAGGGCCTCGTTGGAGTAGTCCACGCCGGACCACCCGTTCACGTCCACGAACCTCGCGAGGGGCTTCATCACGGTCTTGTCGAACATGGTCTTCATGTCAACCGCGAAGAACTCGTCGAACTCCTCTGGCCACTGATCCTTGTACCCGACGACCTTCAGCCCGTACGCGTTCGGCTTCACGTACACGTACCTGATCTTGTCCCCGAGCATCGCCTCCTCGTACCGGTGCTTGATGTTCAGGTTCTCCAGGAGCTGGTTGTAGAACAGCGCCGCCTTCGCGTTCGCGTTCGTCCCCTTCTCGGCCTGCAGGAACCCGACCAGCGTCTTCTCCTTGCCGTAGCCCTTCTGGTACGCTATCTCGTCGATCTTCCTGGTCCTGAACTCGTCCCAGGCGCTGCGGACCTCGTCGTCGAACTTCCTCGCAGTCCACCGCTCCTTCATGGAGCCCTCTATGATGTGCTTGAGGAACCTCTTGGTCGACGCTGGGAGCTCGTTCTTCTTCACGTCGACGCCGACGTACTTGAACTTGTCCTGGATGATGCCGCCTTTCTCGAGGATGTGCAGCACGTAGCGCTTCTTCGCGAGGAACACGCCCTCGCTGCAGAACGTCTCGCGCTTGAACTCGATCCTGCGGAGGGGCGAGCCGAAGTCCCTGCTCGTCACCTCGAACAGGTGGTCGTTCAGCTTCTCGAGGAACACGTCCAGCTCGTCGGCAATCTGCTTGATGACCTTCTTGGTCCACTTCGGCGTCTCGGTGCTGCCGGTGACCTGGTGCACGAGCGATGCTACATTTACGTAACAACTGTCCGTATCTCCGGCAAGCGTAACTTGTTGTATATCAGCACCATATACATCTGCAAAATGTTTATCGATGAATGCAGCGGCATTCTTGATGACGTGCTGGCCCGAGAGCGTGATGCCCTCGGCCACGTCGACGTCGGCCATCGCAAAAAACTTATTGGCAAACTGACCATATAAGCTGTTCAGGAAAAGTTTATAAGTTGTTTGCTTACAATTACTTACAACAAACTCCCGATCGAGCTCAGCGTTCTTCGCCGCCAGCGCCCTGAACCTGTCGCGCGACGACTGGTCGGTGTCGACGAGCGGCGCGAGCTCCTTCATGGTGTCCTTGTTCGCGGCCATCTCCTTCTCGAGCTTGTCGCAGTGCCGCTGGAACTTCTTGCGGTCGTCGTACATCCTCGCCTGGAGCGCCGGGACGAACCCGACCTTCCTCGACGGGTTGACGAACAGCACGTCGTTGGACGCCCTCACGCACTGGGAGAGGATCTTAGCCATCTTGTCCTTTGGCACGTTGACCTTGGAGCCGTCCGGCTTCCTGAGCACCGTGTACTCTACCGGGGTCTCGTCGAGTATCCTGCCGACCTTGGTCTCCGGCGACATGTTGAGGCATATCATCGTGTTCGGGTACAGCGAGTTCAGGTCGAACGAGGACACGCCGCAGCGGAACACCCCGGACTTCGGCGGGAACACGACGGCACCCTCGTAGTCCTGGTCGTCCTCCTCCTTCGACACCGTGGGGATCTCGAAGCCCTGCGACTTGCCCTCGAGCACGAGCGCCCCGAGGATCACCGGCGCGGACTTGTAGATCGCCTCGAGCTCGCAGAGCCCGATCGTGCACATGATGCGCGCGAGCTCTATGAACTTCAGCTTCTTCTCGAGCTCGTAGACTAGCCTTACGTCCTGAATGTTGTACTCGACGAACTTGGCAAAGTCCCTGCGCGCGAAGTCCTTGATGGAGCCCTCGTAGTCAACCTTCTTCTGCCCGAGCTCGGCCTCGGCTATCGTGTTGAGCTTGTGGTCCGGCATGGACGACTGGCCGAACTTGTACTTGTACAGCACGTAGTAGTCCAGCACGCTCACGCCGTCGATGTGGAACGACTCGGTCGGCTTGTTGGCGCCGCGGTGCGTCGTCACGTACGGTCTGACGCTCCTCGTCGGGTCCCTGGTGAGGCACGCGACTGGGGAGAGTATCTTGGCGACGTCCTCCTCGTCGAAGAACTTCTTCATCCTGTTGACGATGTAGGGCACGTCGAAGCCCTCGACGTTCCACCCCGTGATGACGTCCGGCCTGTTCCACACGAACCACCTGACGAAGTCCTTGAACATCGCCTTCTCGGTGTTGAAGCAGTGGTACTTCACGTTGTCGTGGTCGGCCTTCGTGAACTTCGACTCGTAGGTCCAGACGTTGTACACGTCGAGGAAGTTGTCGTAGATGGTCATGACGTTGACCGGGTACTTCGCGGCGCGGGGGTGCGGGAACTCGTCCTCCACCGCGATCTCTATGTCAAGGTAATGGATCTTGAGGGGGTGCTTGGTGAACTCGCCGACGTTGGTCTGTTTCCCGGCGAACTCCTGCACCAGGAACTCGCGGGATGGAGAGAGGCAACCGAAGACCTTCGCGGCGGGATTCTTCTCGATCCACTTCTTGCGCTCAGTTATGGACTTGAACTCCTTGTGAAGGAGCGGCGAGCCGAACAGGCTCTTGTACGAGCCCTTCGGGTCCTCGTAGTATAGGTGGGAGTTGTGCGGCATGACCTTGGTCACGCGCTTGCCGTTCTCGTCCCACGTGTCGAGGGCTATGTTGCCCTGCCAGTCCTTGTCGAAGAAGTAACTAACGTTCCTGTACATCCTGCCTCCAATTGATTCTTTTTTAATATGAGGGCGAGGGCGGGAAACTTAGGCGAGCTGGTCGACTTTCATGCCGGACTTCCGGAGGAAGTCGAGCATCGGGCGGCCGTTCCTGCACTCCTCGACGTAGACCAGCCTGACTACGCCGGATTGGATCATGAGCTTGGAGCAGTCGTAGCACGGGCTGAGCGTGCAGTAGAGGGTCGAGCCGAAGCATCCGGACGTGCCGTTCCTCGCGAGCTTCGCGAAGGCGTTCATCTCGGCGTGCGTGACTATAGGCAGCGTGTGCCCGTCGGGACCCTTGCACTCGTTGTCGAATCCCCTCGGAGTCCCGTTCCAGCCGAAGGCGATTATGTTGTTGTCCTTGACCAGCACGCACCCGACCTGCATGTCCCTGTCGTGGGACATGAGGGCGATGCGACAGGCTATGTCCATATAGAGCCCGTCGTACTTGGCCTGCTTGAACCTCTCGGAATCGTCCGCGGGTCTCGGGCATATAGCGTGGTGCAGTGTCTGGTGCGGCATCATGTTCCGGTGGACCCGAATCCGTTTGCGCCGCGCTTTGTCTCTTCTGGGTACAACTCGGCAAGCGAGCTCACGTACTCCGGCTCCTCACAGTCGATGTGGAACATCACGAACTGGATGATCTTCTCGCCGTACTTGATCGATGCCTCGACATTCGATGTGTTGACCAGATTGATGTGCACCTCGCCAGAATACCCAAAATCCACGGTTGAAGCCAAGAACAATATCCCACGCTTGGATGCGATTCCACTTTTCGAGGTCGCTATCAGAGCCCTTCCCTTTGGGACCTTCACGATGACACCAGACGGGATGTTGACCCTCTGACCAGGCCCAAGAATTATGCCATCCGGTCTAAAATTTGCTTCATTTAGAGTCGGATTCTTCTCCAGCATCTCTGATAATGGTAACGCCCCCACTTTGGGTACATGGAGATCTAGGCCCGCATCCCACTCATGAGCCCTCTTCGGGGGCTCGACGTCTCTCGTAAGCGTGAATTTCATCCTGACCTCAGAGCTTGATCGTTGGTTCGTCATTAACTGCGTCCGTTGCAGCGACGGTGGCGTTATTCATGGCCGACTCAGCCATGTTGCCTATCGGGGTCGGGCGCGCGAAGAACTGCTGCCTTTCGCTCTCAGTCATCCTCGCGAGCAGGTGCATGAGCTTCTTCTTGCCGAGCGTGTGCTTCTTCCTCGCGCACTCCTGCCTGTAGTACTCGCACGCGTTCGCGTGCCGTTCCCTCTTCGATCTCTTCATGCTCACTCCTCGTATACTGCTATTAGAGCCTTGCGCTCGATTATGATGTAGATCCTGTTGTGCGGCGAGTACGTGAACCTCGTGGACGCGAAAGCTTTCGGGTCGGTGTCGAACGAGACGACCGCTCCGACAGGGACGTCCGACTTGTACGTGAACGCGAGGCCGTGGCTCAGCACGTGGTACCTCTCCTCCTTGACGTACTTGTCGGGGATCACGATGTCGCCGCTCTTCGCCGGGGTTATGATCTGACACGTGAGCACGGTGTCCCCGATCGAGTCGATCGTCCCGTCGTCGTTCACCCTCGCTATGACGTTCTCCCAGTTGGTGACCGCCTCCTCCTGCGTGTCGTCGAACACGGACAGCGCGTCGTAGATGACCCTGTCCCCAACCTTCAGCCCGGAAGCCTCCGCTGTCTCATCAGTTAGGCTCAGGACCTCGGCAGAGTTGCTGCTGACCATCGCCTCGACGCGCTCCGGGATGATGATCGGACCCATCATGCGCTCGTGCTTGCGCTCGAGCTTCCGGATCACGACCTTGGTTCCTACCGCTCTCTTCGTCATTTCGCCCCCGTCTCAGCCAGCTTCGCCTGCACGTACTGGATGAACATGTTCACGTTGTTGTCTGTGTTGATGCTGATCTTCCTCTTGGACAGGCTGTCCCTTTCTAATCTGGTCTCATCCAGCTCCTGCTTAAGCTGTTCTGTCGTCCTATTCACGAGCTTCTCCTCGAACATCGTCCAGCTCGCCGAGGCATCTAGGTAGAAACCGTTGAACGGTATCAGCTTCTGGGCCGCCGACCTGTGCAGGAACTCGTCGAGGTACAGCCTCTTCAGGGTCTCGTCGAACGCCAGCTTGTTCCGGCGCCTGTCGATGAATATGAAGCTATTCGCCGGGAACTGTGCCACGTGCAGCACCTCGGACGCGCTCGCCCTGAGCAGGATGCCGGGGTTGGGCTTGATGCCCAGCACGCAGTTGGTCGACCTCGAGTAGCCGTAGAACATCACCGAGTAGCCGTACCTCTCTGACAGGTCCTCGTACGCGAGGGCGAACAGCGCGTCCCTCGGGGTCAGCGTGTCGTCGATCAGGAGCACGGAATCGTGGCTCCCAGCCTGCGAGAGTATCGCGTTCCTGTCGGAGGCTCCGTTGCCGCTCGCCTTGACGATCTCGACGTCGCCCTCGCCGAACATGCCGGTCCTGAGCTTCGCCGCGAGCTCGCCGTCCCCGATGGTCTCTATCACTCCGAACAATCTTCCAGACATGTTCTCATCCCCTGTTCATGCTAAGGTTTGCGTAGTCTACGTTCATCACCATGTTCACCCACCGCTTGTCCTTCATCAGCGTGTTGAGGGCGACGATGAACAGCTCCCCCGACTCGAGGTCTATCTTGTCCCCCATCTTCCTCATCTTGATGTTGACCTCCACGAGTCCACCCTCGCGTATCACGAGGGCGCAGTCCTTGCCCGTCAGCGTGATGTTCCTGTTCTCCGGTAGCTTCTCCCGCTTGCTCATAGACGTATCACCACCCCTTCGTCTGGCTTAGTCATAGCCGGGATCGAATGGTATTCGCCCGTGGGGGCGGGGGTCAGCTGTTCTTGCGTCATCGGAGCCGGCAGAGCAGCCTTCGCTGTCAGGTCGTAGGCGAGCGTGCGCTGCGGCATGGTGTACAGGTCGTACCACATCTGGAGGTTCTTCTCGAGCCACCAGCCTCTGGGGGCCATCTTATCGCCGTAGTCCACCACATTCCGGTTGTGCTTGACCTCGTTCATGAAACGCTTCCTGTTCTTGAACAGGCCGTCGAGCTGGTTCTGCAGGCTGTTGTTGTCCCTGAACAGCGTGCTCGTGTACGGGCTGTAGCATGGCAGGTCCTGCGCGATCACCGGGATTCCTAACGACCATCCCTCTAACAATTTAATATTACTTTTTGCGTTATTAAACGCGTTATCAACAAGCGGGGCAACGATGCACTGGATATCCCTCTCAGCAAGCTCACGCGGGTAATTCAGCAGATCACTACCTGGGAGTACCTCGATTTTCTGATCGCGAGCCAAATCCTCGAGAGCTTTTGGACAGTGCCCAATCAGCACATACTGGTAATCTTTGTGCGTGGCCCTGATGAAGGGACACATCTCGGTGAAATCGTCCTTGTGATCGTTCTTACTAGAGATGTCGAAGTGCGACGAGCTCATGGGGAACGCGACTCGCGGCCTCTTCTCGTTCTTGCGGAAGCGCTCCTCGCACCTGTCAGCGTCGTACGCCTGGCCTATCCACCACCTCGGGAGGTAGTTCGGGTACACGAGGACCTTGCTCGCGTCGATCCCGTAGTTCTTGACGTAGTAGTCCTTGAGGTTCTGGCACGTCACGGTGAGGAAGTCGCACGCCTCGAGCATGGCCTTCACGTTGTGGAAGAAGCCCTGGTTCTCGTACGCGGTCCTGCCGTGGTTGTACGGCGGGATGTCCTCGTACTTGATGACGTCGTCCACCTCGTACACGAGCCAGAAGCCGAGCTTCTGTGAGAGCGGCTTCAAGAACTCGAGGAAGTACTTGCACTGGACGTCGTTGACCTGGCGCTGGAGCCGGACCATCCTGATGTCCTGGAAGAAGTACGGGTCACCGATGAGCTTCATCGAGTCGATGACCAGCACGTTGCGCGCGATGGTCTGCATGGCCATGCGCGGGAAGAACATCCGATAGAACAGTATGTTACCGTCCAGGCTTTTTATCCCAGACTTCTTGCAGTTCATTGTTCCTGCAAGCTCAGCATATCTTTTCACGGATTGCTCCGTGTCCCGGCCTCTTGGGGAGGTTATATTCCCTCTCAGGTTTCACTCCCTATGCGTTGCCCCTGTTCGAGATGTTACTCCCGCACTTCGGTTCTGATTGGCCTCTCAGCTTTCCAGCTTCATTCCGGGATTTTGTTCAGACTGAGGTTTAGATGAAAATCAAGCCACAGCCCCCGGTATCTGCCGGGAACATCACAATGTTGAACGATCCATTGCTCATCTGTTTTCCTTTCTGTTAGACTAACTTCACTTACTTAAGATGACTATAAAACCATGAACTCAAAATTGATTCCAGACATAATACAGCATTTTCTCTTCAGCACATTCATTATAAGATCAGCCTTGAACGTGTACGATGATTTCACCTCAATTATTGTGTTTATAGACTTGATATAAATGTCTGGGAAATACCTATGCATTTTACCACCCATCTTATACCAAAATTCTCCAACTGCTGTGGTTATTTCCGTCGAGAACAGAATGTCTGTTTCCGAATACTCCTTGTATAGTATATCGAGTGCTCTTCCTCCATATCCTTGCACCATGATGACTCTGCCGGATGGACACACATATCTTTTCTTCTTATACTTTGATTCCATGCACTTGTCAGTCTGCAGGAAGAGTTTGCCTCCGTACTTCTTGCGCTGAGTGTCCTGTATCTTGTCGATGACGTCCCTTGACTTCCAAGGATTATCGACGCCGTAGTTCTTCATGCAGGTCTCTGCAGACTTCTGCTTGAACTCATCGGTCTGGACCCAGTGCTCCTGTCCGTATTTTTCTATAGTGTTCTGTTTTATCTTTGCTTTTATCGACTCAGCCTGAAATGGATTTTCGACACCATATTTGTCAAGCATGTGCTGTTTGATCTTTTCAACGTTGCAGAAATTTTCGTCCCCATAAAGTTCTCTCTTCGTGTCCTTGATCTTCTTAATCAGAGCTTTCTTCTGCTTCGGAGTCTTCTGCCTGTGCGTCAGCCTCGTCCTCGCGTAGAATTCCTGTTCTGTCATCGTGGTGATGTTCTTGTTCTTCTCGTTGAATCCCGAGAGCATGGTCCTATCGTACGAGTGCTTCGTGAGGAGATGCCGAGAAAGATTGTGCTTGAGGAAATAATTAACACTGCACTCAGGACAGCTCACATGTTCGACGACATTCTTGGAAATGATAGTCTCATCACTGAGACAATTTCCTGCAGACGTGGTCACACACAAGCTGAACGCATTCCCGCTGAGCAGTACGCCGCTCAGCGCCACATAACCATCGATTGTCAAACCAGATATAAACATGATGTCCTCTGACTCTTATTTATAGAATCAGAGGACATCCATACCCACCACTATCGGCAGTTCTACTGTTTATTTTACCGGACTATTTCGCCGTGATGACGTCTCCATCCGTGCCGATCGTTATCGACACGGCCATGGGCTTCTTCGCTGCGCGCTCGGCGTCGCGCTTCGCGCGCCAGTCGTCCTTGTGGCCTCCGTCGCGTCCGCCGCGCTTGTCCTGCTTCTTCGCGCGCGGGAAGATGGGCTTGCTCGGGTCGAGGGCGATGTGCATCGTCTTCCCGCCGATCACGACCATCTGCATGTTGCGCTTCTCGCACACGGAGATCACCTTCATGTTCTCCATGTCTTCCTTCTTGATCGCCGTCGTCGCCGCCTTGCCTGAGTTCCTCACTTCGCACCCCTCTTCTCGTATTTTTCCAAGAATCTGTCCCTGTTCCTCGTCCATCCCTCGTTGCGGTAGTCGCCGTGGCTCATGTGCGTCATGTGCACATTCGCCGTGCCGACCCTCAGCCCTGCCGCGTTAGCGTCCAGGCTGAACGACATGTCGTAGAAGTGGAAGTCGAACCTCTCGTCGAACCTCAGCTTCCCGAGCCTGTTGGCGTCCACCGCCATGAACAGCCCGTCAAGCACCGCGCACCGCTTGGGTGTCGTCCCGAAATAAACATAGTTGTATTCGCCGTTTCCTAAAGCTCCCTTCGAGTCCGCGGTCGGGTGCTCCACAGCCCCGGACCACTTCTCCCTCGGCGAGTTGTGCCACACCTCCGGCTTCCGGTGGATGTCGAAGTCCGCGCTCCCTGCGGCGCCCACCACGTCGAAGATCCTGAAGGCTGCGGCGAGCTTCTCGTCGAGGAACGCGTCCGTGAGCTGCAGGTCGTCGTGCGCGAAGACCAGCCAGTTCTCGCCGTACACCTTGTTGTCCAGCGACCGGTCGAGGATCTCAGCCTCTATCGCCCTGTTGTAGACCTTCGGCAGTCCGTCGGCGTTCTCGAACGCGATGTCCATCCGGAACCTGTCGACCTCCATGCACCCGTGGAGCCTCTCGATGCTCCTGCCGAGCTGGGTCTTGTAGTGGAAGTCTCCTTCCGTCCTCTTGGTAGCCGATACGAATGTCATGCTCCTCATGAACCGCTCTCCTGTAGGAAGTCAGACAGCATGTTCGCGAACTCCACCTTGCGATTCTCCGCGCGCCTGCGTATCTCTGGTATCAGGCTCGGATCGTCGAAGCTCCAGTCCCTGTCGAGGGGTACGTCGTTGTACCTCGCGTATGTCTTGAACGGCATCTGCTGCGCGATGTAGTGCCAGCCCTCCTCGCACGATCCCGCGAGCATCACCGATATGATCTTCGGCGCCCACTGCAGCACCGTCCAGCTGTTCGCGCTCGACATGTCGATCGGGTCCCTCACGTACCTGCCGGTGCCCACGCTGAACACGCTGAGCTCGTCGAGCTTCCTGCAGTGCTGCTTCGCGTAGCCGCACGCCGTGCACACGGAAGGATTGTTCGCGAAGAGCCCGCCGTCGACGAGTCCGCCCCTCGGCTTGAAGTACGTCGGTCCGGCCACGCTGGCCAGTATCGCCTCGCACACCGGGACGTCTGGGTCGTGAGTGTTGCTGAAGACCCTCGGCATCCTGTTGGCGAAGTCGAGCGACACGATGTAGAGCGGCTTCGGGACGTCTCCCATCCTCATCGGAAACTGCTCTCGCGTGAACCTCTCGAGCTCGTCCGAGGGCCACGTCGGGCCGATCGGGTTGAACTTGCTGTACCACTTCCTGACGAAGATCTTCGCCAGAGCGTCAGACATCAGGTTGGGCAGGTCGCGCTCCGACCTGCCGAGCGCGTACCACGACGCGATCACCGACCCTATCGAGGTCCCGCCGAACACGTCGAACAGCCTGTTGGCGTCGGTGTTCTTCATCAGCTCGGCGGTGCCCGTGCCGAACACTCCGCCGCCGTCGAAACTCGCGACCCTCATTGAGCTATCTCCCTGTGGTTGTTCCTGTCCCCGCCCTTCCAGCCGTCGTACAGTCCCTCGTAGTCGGCGTGGTAGATTATCTCGTCGTCGGGCACTATCCTGACGTCGAACCCGTTGTCGTTGCATATCTTCTTGAACTCGGTCGTGTCGAGCTTGCCCCTCTCGACGAGTGCGTCGACGATCTCCTTGAAGAACCCGGAGTGAGTCCTGAGGACCTCCCTCGTCACGTTGAGCTGCTCCTTGATGATGCTCTCGAGCAGCGTGTCGGTGTCCGCGAGCCTGCCGTTCACCTCGTTGGGCTGGAACGGGTCGCACTCGTCGCCGCACTGGGAGTACGGCGAGCTGACCACGGAGATCGTCGGTCCCATCGCGAACTGGCGCAGCATCTCGGCTGCGGACTTGGTGGACTCCTTGAGGTCGGCGCTGGACCCAGCGGTCCTCTCCACGGTGCCGAACACGTTCTCCTCGGCCGCGAGGCCGGCGAGCAGCACGGATATGCGCTTCCTGATGACTCCCTCGGACATGGCCATGTCGTGCAGCCTGACGAACCCCGGCGTGTCGTTGTCGACCGAGTCGGAGACGATCTGCTTCGGCACGAGGCCGAAGAGCACCGCATACAGGAGCGCGTGCGCGCCCTCGTGCACCGAGGTGACCAGGCGGGCGCGGAGGTTCTTGTTGACGGTGCTCCTGATGACGTCGATGGCCCCGGCCATGTCGGCGTCGTACACGATCTTCCCGTCGGCCTCGACCACGAGCTTCTTGCGGGCGTCGTCGTAGGACGCCACGCCGGACGAGAGCGACCTCTCGGCGAGCGCGAGCGCCATGTTCGGGATGTTGGACTCGATCACCGTGGAGATGGTCGAGAAGAGCGGCCTGGTCCCCTGTGTCGGGAAGACGCCGTTCCTGTAGATGAAGTCCTTGAGCTCCTTGGACACGCCGAGCTCGAGGCCGAGCTTCGCGTTGATGTCGTCGGAGAGCTCCGCGACCTTCCTCGAAAGGATGCCCTCGTAAGATGCCTTGCTGAGGGAGGGGTAGATCACGTGGTTGTTGCCGAGCCTCGAGATCTGCTCCGGACGGAACCGGCGGCGCAGGGCCTTCTTGATCGTCAGGATGTCGATGAGCTTGGAGTAGTGGTAGAAGATGTCCGCGTCCACGTCGACGTCGGCGATGTTGTTGGCCATCTTGAAGGCCTCGTCGAGGTTGCCGGACACGAACACGAGGAGCTTGGAGTAGTCCTCGCCCTCGAACACGGACTGGTCCTGGATCTTCGCGAGGATCTCCTTCTTGAGGCGCGGGAGGTCCCACTTCATGATCTGCTCGATCTTGTAGGTGAACTTCAGGATGCGCTTGAGGAACTTGGCGTGGGAGTAAGAGCAGAAGAACGGGTTGTTCTCGTCCGGCCCGCCGCGGAAGTACGCGAACTCGCTGTTGTTGCCCTCGAGCAGCATGGACACGAGGCGGTCCTTGAGGTTGTTCTCAGTGCGGGGGAACTTGCCGTCCCCGAGCAGCACCCAGATGTCCTGCATGTTCTTGGAGGCGATCTCGTCGCCCTCGCGGTCGATGGACCTGAGGCGCTGTATCTCGTCGAGCAGTATCACTCCGGGCTCTCCGGGCGCGAGATCGGACGAGGTCATCATCTCCTGCAGCGACTCCTGCTTGCTGGGGCCGTACTCGTCGTCGCTCGCCATGGCGAACGAGGCGAGCTGGACCTCGACGTACTTGTCGCAGAAGCCGATCTCCTTGACGAGGCGGCGCACGAGGTCGGTCTTCCCGACTCCGGTGAGGCCCCACAGGTTGATGACGACCGGGCGGCGTATGACGTCGGGCATGACGTACCAGCCCTCGATCATCCTGAGGATGCTGTCGATGATCTCGTCGATGCCGAAGAAGTGCGCCTTGAGGTTCTTCCGCGCCTCCTCGAGCTTCTGCTTGCGCTTGGTGATGTGCTCGATGAGCCTGGCGTTCTTCTCTGCCTTGTCCATCTGGTTTCCCCGCTTTCCTTTACTTGTTTGCTGACAGCGCCTGCACGCGCTTCGCGACCCTCTTGAGCACGAGGTACCCCATGACGTCCTTCTCGACGTCCTCGTCCTCGAAGTTGACGTCGCCCTTTGCGATCCTCGACAGCTTGTCGTCGATCCTGACGTTGATCTGCTCTATCGCGCTGGCCTTGGAGAACACTCGCATCGGCTCGATCGCCGAGTTACCGTACGCCCTGTTCTTCCGGATCAGCAGCTCCTTGACCTCGTCGCACACCTCGACGATCATCCTCTGCACTTCGCTCAGTTCCTGTCGCTCTTCCATACGCTCCCCCGACGTTTTTACTTACACGCTCTCACATACATAATGTGGTCGCGGATGGGGAAAACTGAGCCTCTGTCGGGGATTTTTTGCGAGAAACGGCTCAGACCTGCTTGTTGAGCACGGAGAGCAGGTCCTTCGGGGACACGTTCTTCGATATCACGGGGGCGAACGTCTTGATCTTCTCTGTCGAGAAGGTGTAGTACGCGAACGGGATGCCCTTCCTGACGAGCAGGGGCTCGAGGGCGTCGCCGTTCCCGTCCTTCATGAAGTAGTCTATCAGCACGAAGTCCAGGTTGTCCATCGAGTCGATGATGCCCTCCGCGGCGCCGATGCTCTTCGCGACGAACACATTTATGCCGTTGTTCTTGTACATCAGCCTGAGGGAGAGCGCCTGGACGGCGTCGTCCTCGACGTACAGCATCGTGTGGATCCTGTTCGCCGCGACCGACGCGGCGTCCATGCCCTGGTACTCGCACTTAACGTTCTGGCACCCCTCGCCCTTCTGGCACCTGGCGCCCTCGAAGGTGAGCGCGCTTATCTCCCCGTTCATCGTGTCCACGACCTTCTCGATCTGTAGTATGATGCAGGACTCGAGGGCGGAGAGGATCTCCAGTATCGAGTTGAGCTTGTCCTGGTTGTTGTCGTACAGCCTGACGGAGTCGCACACGTCCATGACGAGCTTGTGACAGAACACCTTCATGTCGGCGGTGCGCTCGTTGAACCTCTCGAGTATCACGTCCGGCATCTTCGCGAGCTCCATCTCCCTCTTGAGGGCGACGTGGTTGTCGGCGAGGTAGCCGGCTATCGCGACCTTGAACGCGTCGTGGTCCATGCCGACGAGGTCCGTGCGCGTCACGAGGGCGACGAGCTGCTCGTGGTGCGTGTTGACCCTGACCTCGAGCATCCTTATGAAGATCTTCCGGCGCAGCGGGCACTTGATGCTCTCGAGCGTCTGCAGGCTCTTCTTGAGGTTGTCGTACTTCCGGAAGATGGTGTGGTCCTTCGGGAGGACCTTCTTCCTGCCGAGGATCCTGTCGAGGACGAGGTTCATCCTGTCGCTCTCCCACAGCTTCTTGGCGAGCGCCTCAGCGAGCTTCATGCACACGTAGAGGGCGGCGAGGGCCAGGACGATCAGCACGGTGCCCGACAGGCCGAAGTGTGCGTACGCGTATTCGAGAGCCTTCTGGAACCATTCCGGCGTCATAGTATGTCCCTCGCGAACATCGTCGCGGCCAGCGTCACGCAGCACGCGAAGTTTATCGCGAGACCGACGAGCATCTGCCTCATGACGTTCATCTCGCTCCCCTGGGGCATGTGGTCGGCGACGCCGAACAGCTCCGTTATCTGGTGGGTCGTGTCCACCCTCCTGAGCAGCTCCTTGGACTTCCTCCTCGCGTCGGACAGGCACTGGCTGCACACCATTATCGATATCAGCGCGAAGTACGACGCCTCGAGGAACGACCACCCGGTGTTCTTCAGGAACGACACGACCACCACGCCGGATGCCACCGATGCCTCCCAGTACGAGTGCATCGCCCCGTACAGGACGCACTGGACCATGACGAGCGCGAGGACGTGGGTCTGCGGCCCAGACGCGCGGAACCTCCTGAAGAGCAGGGCCGCGGCGCACGTCACCAGGCAGAGCGCGCAGTTGACTTCTGTGATGCCGACGGCCATCCCGTTGAAGTTTGCGAGCTGCCTGAATATCTCGTCGAAAGCGCCCAAGACTGACCCCCGGATACGTTGTGCGATCGCGAATACAGTCCTATTTATGGAAATCGAGGCGCTAAGAAGTTTTACCTATACGGGCCAGGACACGTAGATCTCACCAGTGTCCTTGTTGACCATGAGCGTGCCGTTGCCGGACGAGGTCGGCTGCGGCGACGGGAAGTACGCGGTGCCGCCGTACCTGAAGTCGCCGCTCACCGTCACGGCGCCGGATGTCGTGCCGCCGCTGAGCGGCAGGTAGGCGCCAGATGCCCCGGTGAGCGCCCACTGCGCGCTGTTGGAAGCGACGGTCGAGTACGCCGAGTTCCAGAGGGCACCGGACGTCACCGTGCCGGACACGTTGGCTGACAGGGCGTACGCGCTGAGGGCGCCGGATGTGACCCACGAAGCGGAGTTGGACGCGACGGTCGTCTGCGTTGAGTAGAAGCCGCCGGACGTGCCTGAATACACCGAGGCGGCGAGCTTGCCTGACACCTGTCCCGACACGTAGAGCAGGTCGGCGTACGATGCGGCGCCGGACGTGCCACTGACCGCCCACTGACCGCTGTTGGCGGCGACGGTGGAGTACGCTGAGTTCCAGAGCGAGCCAGACGTGACGGTTCCCGACACGCTGGCAGAGAGCGCGAGGTCGGTCAGCTTCGTGGTGGAAGGCCACAGGTAACTCGTCGATGCGGTGGCGACTATCTGTGTGACGCAGTACAGCGTCGACGCTATCGTTCCCGCTGGGCCGGCGATGGAATCGTAGTACGATCCTGCGCCGTAGTAGGAATAGTACGACGCGTCGGATGTTCGCCTGCCGAGATTGCCGTTGCTCGAGGCGTCTATCGTGACCAGGCAGTCGCCGCCCGTCACCTGGAATACAAGGCTGTCGCTCTTGATGGACTGGCCTGCAGTTATAGAGAATCCCGACGATCCTCCGAATTTAAGCTCCACCGGCGTCGTCGTCGCCGATCCCGTCGATCCACTCCTGTTCGCTATCGACGCGTGCGTGACTGTGAGGGGACTGTCCGAGGACGATCTGAAGGTGACCTTGACCACCATCCCCCTCCCTGTGATCTTCGTCGACGGGATCACCGTCCTGAACGACATGTTGGTGTTGCCGTTATCGTTGGCATTCATCGTCTCCTGGAACACGGGAGAGTCGTACTGGCCAGCGAATACGGACGCGATCCTGCCGTTGTCGGCCGAGAGCATGCTGCTCATCGGGTACGCTGAGTTTATAGCGAAGTTGCTAAATGCGCCCGACACGTCTGCAGACAGGGCGTACGCGCTGAGCTGTCCGGAGGAGACCCCGCCGCCGGCACCCCACGCTCCAGAGTTGGCCGAGACCGTCGAGTACGTCGACTGCCACGAGCCGGACGCCGCGGAGTACACGCTGGCGTTCAGCTTGCCGCTTACCTGTCCAGACACGTAGAGCAGGTCCGACTGCGCCGCCCCGCCGGACGTGCCAGCAGCCCACTGCGCGCTGTTGGCGTTCACCGTCGAGACCGTTCCCTGCCACGCGCCGCTGCTCGACGCGACCGTGCTCTGCGCGGAGCTGAAGCCGCCGGAGGTCCCGGCGTAGACGCTCGAGTCCAGCTTGGACGCGAGGTCCCCGGTGAGCGAGGCTCCGCCAGGAAGCATGACCTCGCCCTCGAACGATACGTTGCCGAATTTCATCCCTCGCGCTCCGGTGCTATCGCGTTACAGTCGGTATTTATGCCTTCGGGGGAGGCTCGGATTTGTCGGCCGGCTCCTCGTCCACCCTCACGCTCTCCAGTATCCTCGTCACGTCCTTGAGCCCCTGTATCCCGAGGCTCTTGAGAGCGATGTCGCACAGCCCCTGGATCACCTGGGCGCCTTCCTTGTCCACGCTGATCTTCATTCTACCCCTCCGCTCGTTGATGCTGTCGTAGTCGTCCCGCTTATTGGCGTCCCGCCGCTCGTCGATCCCGTGGCGGTCGTGCCGCTCGTCGCCGTGTCTTCCGGCGTGTCCGCGATCACGCCGCCCTCAAACTTACCCTCTGATATCAGCCTCATCGCCAATTCCCCCCAAACCGTCTCGAAAGACTGCAGGGACGTCAGCTCGAGCTCCACCCATATGTGACCAGCGGAGGGTCTTTTGTCGACGAACGCTTGAGCGTCCTTCCATCCTGCCATCTTCAGCCTCGCCTTGCCGGTGAGTATGTCGAAGCTCCCCTCGGTCGCTACCCAGCAGGGTACGTCGAAGCCCTGCTCGTTCTGTACGATCTTTTCTATGTACTTCATACGGCGATCCTCTCCTGTTCTATTTTGACGATCCTGCGTGCCAACTCTTTTATGGCTTCGATTATCAGTGCCGTGTCACCGCTCGTGAGCAGTCCTTTGAATCCCCTTCCGTCAGTCGTGACCCACTGCGGAAAGACCTCCTCAACCTCTTGGGCGACCATTCCCATGTGGCTCTTCGCGTCGTCAGCGATCCACTGATAGGTGACGCCGCGCAAGGAGGTGAGTTTATCGAGGGCGTTCTCGATTGTCGCTATGTTCTTCTTCAGCCGTCTATCAGACAAAATGTCCCAATTAGCAGAATTGGCCGCATTATACCGTGCCGAGCCGTCTATCTTAATGGGGAGTGAATTTCCATTCGTATCGATGTGAATTGCATAGGTGTCGTCGTGGTAGATGTTCCCAACGGATATTGTCGGCCCACCGAAACGGATGTAACCATGTATAGAATCCCCAAGGGTCAACAACGAACTGGGGCTGGTGTTGCCGATGCCGACGTAGCCGTTATTCTTGACAATAAGGTTTGTCCCCCATGTGATTCCTGCTCCAGCAGTGCCTGCGGAAGCGTTCTGCAGACGCATGTCTCCAGTGGCTGAATCAAGCCATAATCTGACACCATACTGCGACTTGATGTATGTGGAGTTAGAAGATGCGTTCACGCCAATGTATGCGCTGTTGATGTCTTGGTTGATGCCGAAAACTTCACCCATCTGTAGATGACATGCTGGCGACCCCGTGCCGATGCCGACGTTGCCGCCGTTCGTCTGCATAACAATACTACCGCCGTTTACCGAGTTGTCGCCAGTCTGAAACTGAACGTATCGACTACCAGCCGTGGAATTTCCAACAACGCCGACTTTCAATCCCCAGCTTGTAGACCCCTCATTAGAGCCTATCATCATCGGTTCTGAATATGTCGTGTCTGTTTTAGCATAAGACGAGGCTATCTGCATTTTATATGACGGCGTGCAACCAATACCGACGTTGCCGCCAGTCTTAATCGTCATAGCGTCAGTCCAAGAGATTGCCGAATCAGCGTTGCCTGTCGCCGCATTCTGGAACGTCACATCGCCACCAGTAGGGCCGTTGGTGATGTTGAATAATATCTGGCTCGCTCCGCCAGCCCTCGACCTGACGGTTGACGATCCGTTGTAGTAGGAGTTGGTGGCGAAGTATGCGGCGTTGGCGTTTGACGCTAAACGGATAGCTCCACCTCCTGTTGATCCACCAGTGGAATAATCGCTAAACAAATCTCCGTCGCCAATGAGTAGCTTCCCGCCATTCGCCCACGTCCCGCCGCCGGTGGGGAGCTTGCTATATGCTAAATTAGTGAAGGCGGGCTCCGATGGATTCGCCACGCTGGTCCATAGCGTCCCGTTGGAAGTCATGACGTTGCCCGACGCTCCGGGGGCGACGTCGCTCGACACTGTCACGCTCGCCGATCCGTCGAAGGGCGCGCCGTTTATCAGGACCGGCGAGAGGAACCTCGAGGCGGTCGACGAGTTGCCGGCGAGCGATCCCGAGACGCTGCCGGAGAGGCTGCCGAGAATCGCGCTCGAGAACGTCTTCGTCCCGCCGATCGTCTGGTCGCCGGTGAGCGACGCGAAGCCGGCCGATGCGGAGGAGAACGCCGAGAGGTCGAGCTTCCCTGTCACTGACGACCACGAGGCGCTGTTCGAGTTCACGGTGCTGTAGACGGAGGAGTTCGCCCCTGAGGTGTTAGCGTACACGCTGGCGTCGAGTTTCTGCGCCACGGTGCCCCACGTCGCAGAATTCGATGCGACGGTGCTCCTGGCAGAGTCGAACCCACCAGAGGTCCCTGCGTATATGCTCGAGTCGAGCTTGGCCGTGAGCGCGGCCTCGATTCCGCCGCTGTACGACTGGAACTCACTCGAGTCGAGCTTGGAAGTCACAGTCTCCCAGGTCGCGCTGCTCGAGGAGACCGTCGAGTACACGCTAGCGGCGACCGCGGCATCGCCCACCTCGAACAGCGAGCCGGACACTCCCGCGCGCCAGACCTGTGCAGGACCGTCCCACAGCAGAGTTGCGGCTGGAGCGTCGCCGCGGTTCACAATGATACCGGCGTCCTCTCCAGAGAGAGATCCGGTGACGTTGCTGTTGAGAGTGAGGAAGTTGCTGCTGAGGGCTATCTGCTCCGACGCGATCACGACGGCCGAGGTAGCGTAGAAGGTGCCGTTCACGCGTACGTCGCCCTCGAAGGACTTCGTGCCGGAGATGGACTGGTCGCCGGAGAGCGCGACGAACCCACCGCTGCTGCCAGACCAGCCCGCGCTATTCTCCGCGACGGTCGTGGTGGTCGCATCCCACACAGCGACCTGGTTTGGAGTGGCGTCCTCCGTCCTCAGCTTGTCGAGAATCGGGTCGTACTGTACCTGCATGCGCTATCCCCCTGCGTTATTTTTGTGCGTCAGAGCGGATCACTGCAGCTCGTACAGCTTGCCCATCGAGTCTGCCCTCACGCTGACCGTCGTTCCGTTTCTCGAGCTCCTGAACCTGACTATCAGCGTCCCGGCATTCGCGCCGTTCGACAGGTACCCTGTGATCTTTCCGAGCGTGTCGGTGTTGGCGCTGTCGGTGTTCGACGCGGTGCCTGCGACGGCGTCGTTCGCCCGGCCCATGCCGAAGGCCGACGTCGTGACGGACGACCACACCTGACCGTAGAACACGAGGGAGGTCGGCGAGGACGGAGCGGACATCGACAGCGCGATGCCCGTGTTGATGTTCGTCGACTGGTAGACAACGTCGAACTCGAAGTAGTACTTCTTGTTCGCCTCGACGCTGAACGAGAGCCCCGTCGCGTCCGCCATGTTCGCGTTGCTGTTGTTGGTCGAGTTTGACGCCGTCACCACGGACGTGTAGTTCGCGTAGTTCGGCATCGAGAACTTCTTGCCGGCGCTGTTAGTCGCGTGCGGCCTGTCGGACTCGGAGTACAGGAGCATTCCTGACGTGGAGCCGGACAGTGGCGCGACAGAGGGAGGCGTCGTGTTCGGGAGCTCTATGTAGCCGTCTCGGTGCAGCACGCCCTCGACTGTGACGCCGCTCGCAGCCGTCACCCTCACTATCGAGTCGGCGGCGATCTGTGCCGCGGCGGGCCTGCTCACGAGGTTGCTGATGGCCGTGCCGACCTGCAAAGACGCGTACGTGCCGTTGCCCTTGCCCGATAGGACGCCAGTCAGCGAGTCGAGCGTGGTCTTGAGACTGTACGCCGAATTCCAGTTCGCGCTGCCAGCCGATGCCGTGCTGTACGCGTTGTTCCAGCTCCCCGACGAGGCCAGGGCGAGCGAGTGCGCGCCGCCCGTCGCGCTGAGCGATGAGTCGGTGGCCTGCATGCCGGTGAGCGTCGAGTTGACGCTGCCGCTGTAGGACTGGAAGGCGCTCTGACCGAGCATGCTCGTGACGGTCTGCCACGTCGCGCTGTTGCTGCCGACCGAGGAGTATGCCGCCGACCATGAGGCGCTGCCTGCGGCGACCGTCGAACTGGCGCTGTTCCACGAGCCCGACGCCGATGCGAGGGCCGATACGCCGGCCGCGACGCCGGTGATGGCCGCGCTGAGCGACGAGTCGGTAGCCTGCATTGCCGTGAGCGTGGAGTTCACGCTGCCGGAGTAGGATTGGAACGCGCTCTGGTCGAGCTTCGACGTCACCGTGCCCCACGTGGCGCTGTTGGACGCGACGGTCGAGCGCGCGGAGTTCCACGAGCCGGATGCCGCCGCGAGTGTGGACACGCTCGCCGCGACGCCGGTGATGGCTGCGTTGAGAGACGAGTCGGTGGCCTGCATGCCGGTGAGCGTCGAGTTGACGCTGCCGCTGTAGGACTGGAAGGCGCTCTGACCGAGCATGCTCGTGACGGTCTGCCACGTCGCGCTTGTCGACGACACGGTCGACTCGCTCGACTCCCAGCCGGCGCTGTTGGACGCGACCGTCGAAACGACGGAGTTCCACGATCCGCTCGTGGCGAGTGCGGCGCTGAGCGACGAGTCCGTCACCTGCATGGCGGTCAGCGTCGAGTTCACGCTGCCGGAGTAGGACTGGAACGCGCTCATGTCGAGCTTGTTGGATACCGTCTGCCACGCAGCGCTGTTCGCGCCGACGGTCGAGTACACCGACTGCCACGCCCCGCTGGTGGATGACACGGTCGAGAGCATCTGCATGCCCGGCCCGCTGGTCATCCCGACTGTCGAGTACACCGACTCCCAATCACCGCTGCTCGACCCGAGGGTGGACCTCGCGTCCGACCAGGATGCGGAGGTCGTCCCGACCGTCGAGAACGTCGACTGCCACGCGCCGGACGCGCTCGCGTACGTGCTCGCGGCGAGCTTGCTGGTGACGGTGTTCCACGTCGCGCTGTTCGACGCGACGGTGGAGGTCGCCGAGTCCCACGCAGGTATCCCGGCGGCGACGGACGCGTACTCGGCGCTCGTCAGGTGGTAGAAGTCCGCGCCGCCGCCCTGCAGTCCTCCGAGGTTGTTGTGGTCCTGCACGGGGGTCGTCTCGTACGAGGTCACGAATGCGCTGTCGATCTGTGTCGCGACCGCGTCGCCCGCCTTCACGATCACCCTGCCGACGAGGATCGCCTGCCTCTGGAGTATCAGGGGCGCCGCCGGGGGCTGGCTATTCTTGGCTTCGGTTATGGTGTGGCTCACCGTGCCGAGCGTTATCGCGACGTGCTTGTCGGCCTTGACGAACCTGTACACCCAGTTGACGGTGTAGTCGCCTGCCGCGAGGTCGGTGAGGCCGGTGAGGCTGTCGTACTGCGAGTTGTCGTACTGCGAGACGTTGGACTGCGTCCACGCGCCGAGGGCGGTGTGGTAGTACATCATGCACGTGTCGGACGAGCTGTTGACCGCCGGCATCACGTTCGACCTGATGCCGTAGTACACGTTGCCGCCGGCGACCGTTAGCACCCTTCCGGAGAGCTCGGCGAGCGCGAGTCCGGACGTCCTCACGAACCTCTGCTGGTTTATGAGCCTGTCGTTCAGCCTCGTCGCGGTCGCCCTCGAGAAGTCGGTGTCGATGAAGTGCAGGTCATCGATGGCGCTCTCGTAGAACATGCTGGCGACGATGACGACCGAGCTGCCGTTTATCGAAGACGTGCTCGTGACCACCTTGAACACCGGCGATCCGCCGTTGTAGTCGGCTACAAGATAACTCACGACATCCGGAGTGACGGCGACGCTCGACCTGGCCGGCACGACGTTCCTGGAGATGTGCCCGGCGAAGGCCGGCGAGTCGTACAGGTACACGATGCCGCTGGTCACGTCGATCATGCCGCCACCAACGTACGCGACGAGGCCCGTGTCGTAAGCCCCTACCGTGTGCTGGTGCTGGTCCAGCGTGTCCAGTGCCGACTGCACGTCCGTGTCGTCGGCGTGGAGCGTCTTGGAGAATCCTGACGCGTCGGCCGTCACGATGGTCGCGCTGAGGCCCGTTACGAGGGACGCGTCGAGCGCTGGGATCTTTCCCGCCGCCGTCGTCTGCATGAGCTGGGACGGCCCGTTGAACGTGCTGCCCATCGACGTGACGGTCGCGTCGAGGTAGTTCTTGTCTATCCTCGACCCGTACCACGCGCCAGTGCTGACAGTCCCCAGGGTGCTCACGCTCGTCGAGCCGTTCCACGCCGCGAGCCCAGCGGTCGAGACCTTCTGGTTGAGCGCGTTCTGGAGGTCTCCCTGCGCGCTGAGCGTGCCGAGCACGCTGCCCCAGACGGCTGGGGTCGCGCTGCTCTTCGCCCACGCCGCCGCCGTCTTGATCGCCATGTCGCCGACGTACCACGTGCTTATCCCGCCCAGGTTCGTCGTGCCCGAGACGGAGACGACCCACGACTGTCCGACGGTCGCTGTAGCGCCGATGTCAGGCGTGTTGGACGCGGCGTTCCAGTTGCCCTGCGGGACGTTGCCGCCGAGGAGCTGGTCGACGTACTTCTTGTTCGGGATGTCGTTGTCGGCGGCGACGAGGGCCTCGTAGCCGACCGTGCCCGCCCTGATCGTCCCAGACGGGGCGATCGTCATCAGGCTGTCGGTCATGTTGTTGAGGAACTCGAAGCCCTCCTCGAACTTGTGGCGCATCACCGCCGGGACGCCGGACGTCCAGAAGTCGAGGTGGCCGTAACCGAAGAACATCCTGTGGTCGTCGTCCGCCGCGTACTTGTACACGTTGTACGAGGTGTCGGACTGCTCGACCTTGACTGTGGCCCTGAAGCTCTCGTCCGTCTGGTTGAGCACGGAGAACGCGCTGCCTGATCCGGGACGCTTCGACAGGACTATCGCCCCGAGACCGTCCACCTTGAAGGCGGGGGTATCGTCGAGGGCGGCGGCGAAGACCGAGAACCTCGTGTTGCCCTGGGGCGTCAGCACGCGCACTGTCGGGGGCACGCTCATCACCGACGAGCTCCTGATCCTGACCCAGTACAGGTTGTACGACGCGTCCTCGACCGGATCCTTGCCTGGGAGCATGCTCTTCACCCAGTCGGTCATCAGCGACCTGTCCCACCTGATCGAGTTGGACTGCGTCAGCCCGTTCGTGTGGTCGAGCAGGCCCTGCGCGCCGGTGATCTGCGTCCATGCGCCGTTCCAGTACTCCAGTACCACGGTAGCGCTGACCGCGGCGGTCTGCATGTTGACGAAGAGCGAGTTCAGCTGGCGCTCGGCCCCGATGTACACGGCGCCCTTGGCCGTTCCGCCGTCGCCCAGCGGGATGAGCGTGTTCTCGTTGCCGCCGACGGAAGCGCAGTCGTGCGTTATGTCGTACCACGCCGGGGATGGGACGGTGTAGTCGGAGGTCGTGTTGACCTCGGCGAGCATCGTCGGGTGCACCGACAGCGCCGCGTCGGGGAGCTGAGAGAACGCGGTGAACGACCACGCGTCGCTCGTGTTGTGTCCGGTGACGCTCTCGAACCAGCACGTGTTGCCGCCGAGGCCGATGGGTACGGGGGTCGACGAGCACTCGGCCGTCACCACGGCGCTCCACGTCGCGCCGGCGTCGTCGGACTCGGAGTGCCCGAACACGTCTGGCGTGCCGGTCGCAACGATCGACACGGAGTACATCGTGTTGTAGTTCTTGTTGTACACGCCGTCGACCTCGAAGTCGTTCAGCGCGCCGCAGACCGGGTCGACCCACGTGGTGTGGTAGTTCGTGGCGTTAGCCTGCTGGTTGATGCCGACCCTGCCTCCGTCGGACACCGTTATCGGGTTGGCCTTCGCGGAGACGTTGTACAGGTACCAGAACTCGCCGCCCTCGCCCCTGAACGTCTGCTCGGCCCACGTCGGGGTGCCGTTTGTGGCGTGGACGAAGCCGGTGTCGCCGGCGGCGGAGCAGTCGGACAGGAACCCGTTGTTCTGTATGTTCCAGTCGTCGCCTGGGGTCGCGTCGGTGCCGACCTGGACGACCTGGTCGTAGAAGGTCTTCTCGCCGGAGAACGCCTGGGAGCCTGAGTCGGTCATGCCTGTCTCGAGGCGCGTCATCTCGAGGATCGGGTCGTATATTACCATCGCCATTTTCTTGATCTCCTCGAGTTCTTGTTAGAGACTGTAGTCGTACGTGCCGGACGCCGTCGCCTGCTTCGTGAACGCTGCCTCGCCGTCGGCCCACGTGACCCTCGTGAAGCTGCCGCTCGTGAACACCTGCTGTATCTGCCAGACGGGCGCCGCCGGCTCGGTGCCCGGAGCAGCCTTCATGATGAGCGTGGCGTTCGGGCTGAGGGGCTCGATGATGGTGGAGTACGGCTCCTGCGCCGTCGTGATGACCGCGCCGGTCAGCGAGATGGTCGTCGGGTTGACGGCGTAGACGAGCTGGGCGAACCTCTGCTCCTGCAGCGGTAATGAACCATCGCCTTCTTGACCAGTAATGGCCTGTACCTGAGAGGCGTTTAATTCTGCCCAAGAACCGTAATCCGCGCGTCCATGTTTGTCGCTCGAGTACATGCTACAGATCTCCCCTTTAGTTTTTAACTCAGCTTGCGCTTAGCCTTGGCGGCTTAGAATATTCTCTCGGAACACTCTTGAAAGCTATTTATGCTTGAATAGATTCACGGACGATCTATTTTATGCCGTACCAAACCTCGCCTCCACCCAAGTTTCGTATAGTAATCAATATCAGCTGGATCTATTATTTTATTTGTAATTCCGTCCGTAACTTGTGAGCGCCACGATACAGCTTTCCATTGACAAGATTGGTAGTCTCATAATTGAAGAATATCATTCCAGGCATGGAAAAGAAGCGGGATTCTACAGGGAGTGTTGACATTGACGTAATCCTTCTGTAAATAATTTTGAGAGGGACAGCCAATGAGTAATCCCATTGGTTGATTGAATACTGCAAATATTCAATCTCACCTCGCTTCTGTCATCACGAAGTCCTCTGTTAATATTTATGTGGGTAAATAGCATCGACTGCCAACCCAAGCGGAGGATCGGACATGAAGAAGATTCGCACGCAGGAGAAGATGGAGAGGGCGCTGGAGAACATGCTGAGCGAGCACCTTAGGTGTGCGCTGCTGGTGGGGTACGACGTCGACGGGAACGAGGTGGTCTGCAGGCTGATGGACTGCGACCAGGACAGGGACTCGCTGCTGCTCGCGGTCAGCACCCTGGCCGAGAAGCTGAACGACGCGTACTATGGCGAGGAGGTCAGGAGTCAGGTCGAGGACGACGACTGAGCTGTCACTCCACCCTGTTCATCGCGCACGATCGTCGAGTGTGAACCACGTTTTTCGATCTCTATCACGTTGTCGAACTCCTCGTCGGCCGTGGCCTCTCTGTGTGATATCAGGTATGCAGTCTGCTGCCGCTCCTTGCACTGGCGGCGGATAATGTCGATGAATGCCCTAAAGCCGAGCGTGTCGAGCCCGTCGTCCAGGACCTCGTCAAACACCGCAAGATTGGTCTTGAGGCTCACGCACTGCATGTCCTTGAAGGCCAGCATGACCGCCAAATTGATTCTCTGACGCTCGCCCTTGCTGAAGTTCTCGTACGAACACGGTCCAGTCGTCGTCAGGAACGTCTCGCCGAAGTTATCGTCAAACACGCACGCGTACTCGCTCCCGAGCTCCTCCAGGTAGCGCTTGATGAGGCCGTTCAGGACCTCGATGATGTCCCTGATGATGAACCGCTTCGCGCCGTCCTCGCTCGTCACCAGCTCGAGAATGTCCAGGAGCTTCTTCTTCTTAGCGAACTCCGCTATGCGCGCAGACTTGTCGTCGAGCTGCGAAACGCTCTTCTGTATCAGGTCGGCGAACGGCGACTCCTTCGCCCTCTCGGACGCGACCTGGACCTCGAGGTCCTGCACGTCCTTCTCGAGGTGCGCGATGGCGCCGCGAGCGTGCTCGGTCGCGCGCAGGCGGGAGTTTATGTCGGTCTCCGCCTCCGTCAGCTCGTCGAGCTCTGCCTTCACGGTCGCGTGCCTTGCCTTGAACTTCGTCAGGATCGACGCGTTCTCGTCCCTGCTCTTCTCGGCTGCACGCTTCTTCTCTTGCGCCTCGTTGATGCACAGCACGTCCTCGAGCTTGTCCTTGCAGTCACCGCACACGGACTCGAGCACGTTCGAGTGCTTCGAGACCAGCGACTCGGCGTACCGTATCGCGTTCTCCGACTCCTTGAGTATGCTCGTCACCTTGAGGGTGCCCTCATGCAGCTTCCGCTCCTGCTCCCTCACGTCCGGGAGCCTGGCGAGTTTGGCCCTGTCGTCCTCGTCGCCGGCCTCGGCTATCGACATCCTGAAGCCCTTGATCTGTGTCTTTTTGCGTGTAATCTTCTCCTCGGTAGCACGCACCAGACTAGCTTTCGACTCACCGAACGTCGACTCCTTAACCCTGTAGTCTTCTAGGTTCTCCCTGACTGATTTGACCTCACGTTGAAGCGACGTGGCCTCCTTAGCGGTGTTGTTCGCATCGTCCCTGATGAGCCTCGTCATGGTGCTGAAGACTGTGAGCTTGAATATGCCCTCGATGAACTCCAGCTTCTTAGCCTTGGGCATCGAGAAGAAGTTCATAGTCTCGTTGGTGCTGATGACGATACTGCTCTTGAAGAGCTGGTATGAGCACTTGAGGACCTCGTTCTCGATGTAGGCCCTCGTCTTTGGCGCGGTACCCTTGGTCTCGTCCACACCGTTCTTCGAGATCCTGCAGGACACGTGCGTGTTGAGCTTGTGGTTCATGTACGACTCGACCTCGTACTCGTCCTCGTTGACGCTGAACCAGAGCCTGACTGACGTGTTCACGCCCTTGTTGTGCATGAGGCGGTTGGGGATGTGCTTGTTTGATGTGTTCTTGTAGGTCTTCCCAAAGAGGGCGAATGTGATAGCATCAGTGAACAAAACTGATTTGCCCGCACCGTTCGAGTTGTCACTGACATCCTTGTTGACGCCGAATACATAGTTAAGGCCGAGGTGCCGCTGGAAGTCGAAATGCGTCGTGGGACCGACCGACTTGAAGTTCTCGATCTCCATGCGCTTGAACGTTATCCTGTTCTCACTCACTGCTCCACCTCTGCTTGTCCAGACTCCGCCTGCGCGTAGTACAACCCTATCAGTCTCTTCAACTCTACCTTGTCTATCGTCTGTCCGTCCGCAGGCTCTATCCCGTCGATGAAGTTCATCACGTAGTCCAGCTTCGATATGTTTATCTCCTTGCGATCAGTCACATTCACGCCGTCGAGCAAGCTCTTGGAGAATGAGAACACGAAGTCAGGTGGGTCGATCTGCAACGGGCTCGCCTTCTGGAAAGCCGCCATCAGACGCGTGATCTCCTCGTACGAGTAGTCCTGGTCGACCACGATCTTCACATAGTTGCCTTCGAGCATGCTCCTTGACACCTTCTGCGTGCCGTTCTTCAACCTGCTAAGGTGTAACTTGACGTGCTTCGGCGAGGCATCGTTCTCGTGGAACTCAACCCTGTCGGTCCTTGTGTCCAGAACGTAGAACCCCTTTGGATTGCCGACATCACCCCAATCGAGCTCGTATGGGCATCCGAGCGTCCACACAGTCCCGTTGTCGAAGGGATACTCCTTGTTGATGTGGTAGTGTCCCGCGAGTACCCTTGGCGCGAGTTTCAACAGGTCCCTGAGGCCATACGCCGAGCCAGTCGACACCATGCCATTGAGGGCGGCGCCGTTCAACTCCCAGTGACCGAACAGGTAGTCGTAGTACTCGCCGGACAAGAGGGCCGACTCGACATCCCACTGCCAAGGACACATGAGGGCTCGCTTGCCATTCGCCATCCTGATGTCCGCCGCCTGCTCCACGAGGGTCAGGTTCGGTATGTCGCGGAACTGCGTCAGGGAGTGGACCCTGTTCGTGTTCTTGAAGTGACAGTCGTGGTTCCCGACGATCGCATAGACCTCCGCGACGGAGCACAGCATCCTCAGGGACTCGTACGCCTTGTTGATGGTGTTCACGTTGAGCGAGTGCCGGTTGTCGAACCAGTCCCCACAGAACACCGCCGCTTTGATCCCGTGCACACTCAGCTCCTCGGCGAGCCAGTGCACGAACCGCTCTGATATCTCGAGTTTAGTCGAGCTGTCGCGCCCCTTGCCCCAATGTACATCCGAGAATACCGCGACCCTGTCGTGCTGCTGTAACAATCTATGCCTCCTGTGTGCCGTGCATCTCCTCCGGCAGCGGGCTACTGTCGCCGCTGTCCGTATGCTTCTTAACATAGATATTTTCGCTCGATTCTAAGACGCTTATGCTCTCCCTCGCCAGCCCCTCCTTGACCTCCGAGAACTTCTTCTCCTTGTTGATCTTTGACACGAAACAGTTGTAGCATATCTGTGTCAGATAACTGAACGGGTTTGGCGTCACGAAGCCGTGGACCCTTAGACCGTGGATCTGCGCCGCCTTCTCTCCGTCATTCGAGACCTTCACGAACTTCACCATTGTCAACTCAGTCTTGAGCACGAGCACGCTCTTTCCCGTCACCTTACCGACGAGCTCCCATGCCTTCCCGTCGGCACTCGCGTGCACCAGGAGTGTCGCATGCCCAGATGGGTACACCTCGATCCTCGACAGCATCTTGATGCTCCTGCCGAGCTCTGCTGTCAAGTGCCTGCCACTCCTCGCGCCATGGGGCTTCAGCTCTAATGTGGGTTCGCGCTTGCTCGGATCGTCGGGGAAGTTGAAGAAGGCGCTTGTGTGGGACCGGACGTCGGTGATGAGTTTCGCGTTCTTGCTGACGAGTTTCTCGATGGGGTGACCGAGCTTGATCTTGCCAACCTGCTCTAGCATGCGCACGATCGCGTCGCCTATGAAGTCGTCCTTGTATGAGTAGCCGGAGAAGCAGGGCTTGGTCGCGTATTTCATCGCTATCCTGAGGAACATCGACCCAAGCGCGTCTGAGACGATCTTGGTCCTCTTGTACTTGGTGATCTCGTCGGCGAGCTCCTTCGGATTGACGTAGAAGTTATCCCTGCTCGGGCGCGGCTTCGACTCCGCAGCTATGTGCGCGGCCGCGTCGTCCCCGTGAAGCCCGTGCAGCTTTGCGATCCGTTTGGCCTTTGCCTTGATCCTGCCCTCTAGAAACCTGTTCTTCGCCTCCGCCATCCCAGCACCCTCCCTCGCGTCACCTATTGTTGAGTGAAATAACGAGCGCCATCGAGGACGATCGTCCTGGTGTTATCATAGGCACTTTCGGCGGTTCTTACACCGAGTCTGTCGCTAAAGCATCCTGAGCATCCTCAGGTTCTCCTTGTTCGTCTCGTACTTTGTCAGTATCTCCCTCTCGGTGTCTGCAGGCGTCGGGTTCCCAAGCGTCAGCCAGGACCTCTCGAGCCACCGCATGTCGTGCTCGACGACAAGGTACTGCCCCTTCACCATGGAGCCGTCCTCCGGCTTTGGCTTCGGGTGCGAGACCGACACGTTCGAGCTGCCGTACATGTGGTGGTTGAACTCGTACACCTCGAGCCTCAACCGGTCGATGTCGAACACAAAGACATTGTTGCAGTAGGGGAGCATGGCGTACCTCGTCTCCTTGGCGACGCAGAACGACGCGCCCCGCTCGAAGCACGAGCGGAACTCGGAGAACATTGTCTTCCTCTCCTCCTGTGCGTGGTACCCATACATCCAGAACGTCGAGGCCTTCCTGGTCTGACCGACGCCCTTCGGCGTTATGCTGTGCACGAAGTAGTGCCTGAGCCTCTCTGCGTTGCCACCATGGAAGTGCAGGAAGCTGACGAACTCGCGGAGGAGCCTGCCGTCCCGCACGCGCGAGTTGGCGCTCTCCACGACGAGCTTCTGCCTGCCCCTGGTCCTGAAGCCGAACATCCCTCCGTACGACATGCCTCACTCCTCACAGGTCGCGAACCCTCTTCAGCAGCGCCTGCTTTGCGTTGAACTTCCTCGTCATGGCCCTGAGCGTCTGCACCGGAGTCCTCTTGCCCTTAATCAGCGGCTTGAGGTCCTGCTCCGTCATCAGTAGCTGTCCCACGACCCTCGAGGGGTCGTCCTTCCTCGGTCGCCCGTCACGGTCGCCGTACAGGCTCCCGTTCCACACGTACACCTCCATCCGGAGGGTGTCGAAGTCGACCACGTACGCGTACTCGCAAAAGCACGACGTTGAGAACTTGTCAATCTCTCCGCCGTTCCTGAAGTCCCTCCCCTCGTCGATGCGCGTCTGCAGCGTCGAGAGCGGCTGCTCCCAGGAGTCGTCCTCGCCAGCATCCTCGGCGCTGACGATCCTCTCCGAGAGGTACTCCTCGAGCGCGGGCAGTTCGTCCCTGTGCCTCTCGAGGAACTGCAGTATCCCGAGGCCGAGGCCGTCGAGGTACGAATCCCAGTGGTTGGCGATCAGCGTCTGCTTCCCGGCTATCCTGAAGCCGAGTATCCCCCTCGTAGACATTAGTTGTACCTCATCTTTTCTCCTCCGGCTTCACCCATATCACTCTCGACCCGTCAACTTTCTGGACCAGTCCTGCCGGAGCGCACACTGAAGCAATGGCTAACTCATTCCTGCTCTCGTTGACGTTGTACTAGGCGATCGACAGCACCGTCACCGCGACCGCCAGCCAGAACCACTTGCACGTTACCATGTCCTCCATTGTCCAATCCTCCATTAGCTATTGTAGTTACGCATTTTTCTCCGCAGAATACGACGGTTGCGATTGGCGACGATCCTTCTGAGAGACTTTCCACTTGAGAGACCCCTCTCGACCTCGCAGGCTATGCACTCCCTGAGTTCGTACGTGCGGCCTGGCGCATCTGGGGATCTTATTTCCTCCTTTCCGGTGTGTCCGCATCGCTTGCACACCAGTGTCCTGTAACAGACGTTCGGAAGCATCAGTCAGTCCTCCCGCTTGCCATTGTACACGTGCTTCACAGTCGGGAACCTGAGGGAGGGCTTGCCAGTCTTGCTGTCCTTGCACTCCTCGAAGTACTGCACCGTGATGGTCTTCCCGACGATCAGCTTCGGGTCCTTGTGAAAGGCGATGCGCTGCTCCATGCTCCAGCCAGAGCCGACGCCGACCTGCGTGCCCTTGTGCACGATCACGGCCTTCGACATCATGACCTCGGAGGTGTCCTTCCCGTTGACGATGCGGCGGATGGTGTCGCTCTCGGTCCCGACGACCTCGTACTCGGCGTCGTGGAACTTCTTGAACTTCAGCATGTCGTTGGAGCGCTTGCCTTGGTACGGTCCATTTTTGCGGAAAATTAGACCTTCCCATTTGTTCTTCTCAGCCTCGTCTTTGAGGCGTGTGAAAGATTCCTGTGTAAGGATTGTCTGTTCGAGCACTCGCATGAACTCGTTCCCAACCGGGATGAATTGTTTCGCTGTCGCCAGCCTATCTGACAGTTTGATTTCCGATCGTTTGTCAAGGAAATCCTGGAGTGGAAGGCAGTCAAAGATCAAGTATCGAGGACTCTCGACTTGACGATCCTTCTTCTTGATCTCCGATTGCGCACGAGAGAAATTCTCTCGACCGTCCGGCTCAATGATGCAGATCTCACCATCAAAGACCACATTTCTCAGATTTAATTTCTCTAACTCAACCTTGACCTTGGACAGTGATGTGAACTCGTTCCCAGCACGGGAATAAAACTTACACTCTCCGGCCGCATCCACCATAGCTATACAGCGTAAGCCATCAATTTTAGTGGAGACATAAAACGTGCCGTCGAAGACGTCGAGCTTGTCAGGGTTGATGTCGGAGTACTTGTTGGCGAGCGCGACGTCGAACGTGGGCACGCACCCCGGGAAGACCTTGTTGATCGTCTTCTCGTCGATGCGGAGCTTGAGGTTGCGGTCGAGCACGCACAGCACCATGTCCCTCTCTGAGGGGTGCGTTGCGATGTAGCCGTTGACGCGCGCGATCGCGTCGTGTCCCGTCGTCCTGCGGGCCGCGAGGGCGTCGAGGAGGTCGGTGAACGATTCGGCGCCGGGATCCTTGACGAGGCCCGCGTTCTTCGCGAGCATGTCGGGCGTGACGCCGTACGTGCGGAACGAGTCGTAGGTGTAGCGCAGCAGGTCCCTGCACTCGGGGTAGTTGGCGAGTTTCTTCGCCTTGTCAGTCTTCGAGTTGGTCGCGTTAAGGTCGGCGACCATCTCCGCGAGCCGCTCGAGCGTGCCGTAATTCTTTGCCATTCTGTTTTTCTCCTTGTTTTCCGTCAATATCTTACTATACGTCGTCTGCGATAAAAGTAAAGCCCCCGAGGGAACTTTTTCACAAAGATTTCAGCGCCTCTGCCGCGAAGACGTGGGCCACGGACTTGACCATCTTCGCGTCCTCCTCGCCCGACATGAGCTCGAAGGTGCGGTCGTAGTCCTCGAGTACGAACCTCCGCGTCTCGTCCGGCATGCCATTCCACTCGTGGAAGAAGGTGTCCCTCCTGTCACCGAGCCCGTGGAACCGGAGCATCATCTGGTAGTACTGCTTAGCGAACCTCGTCACGAGGCTCGTGACGTACGACCGCTGCTTGTCCGACAGCCTGCAGTCCCCGCGCTTGTATCGCACGTAACGGGACGAGAAGTCCTGCATCGCCTGGAAGTTGTCGTACTTGCCGAGCGCGAAATGACAGTGCATCTCGTAGAGCACCCGGTAGGCGTAGTCGAAGTCCGAGGCCATCCGGGCCTTCATGAAGTTGACGATCCTCGTGTCGTCCGCCGTCATCTTCAGCACCCCGTTCGTGTCGGTCCTCATGGTCGTCTCCGTCGTTATTTCCCTCTTACATCATTACATTACACCGCGCTGGATAAAAGTAAAGCCCGATGGAAGAAAAAATCGGATTATTTTCGGACCTCGCGCGTGCGTCGCATATTGTATGATCGCGCACGCGCGCGAGTCTCGGGCCAAAATTCCCGGTAGTTCTGCGGCCCCCAAACTGCCGGGGAGGCTTTACATCCATAGATAGACGGCGTAATGTAATAACATGAAGAGAAAGAAAGACAGGTACAGCAGGTACTCGTGGACGAGGACCAAGGAGGTGTGCGTCGGATGCGACCACCTCGGGCTGATGTCCAGCGGCGAGTACGTCTGCGTGAAGTGCTGCCACGGGCAGTTCGTCAGCTGCAGGCCCGAGGAGTTCGAGGGCATGAGCGAGGACGACGGGGGCGCGCGGTTCCCGGCGACGTTCGAGGGCAACGGCGTCCCGCCGGACTGCCCCCGCTTCGACAGGCACACCACCGTGCAGAGGCTGAAGGAGCTTTGAATGTCAGGACAAAGACCCATGATAGATTGGAATCTCAAATACACGGAGGATCGATGAAGGAGAACAACATAAAGATACTCTCGCAGGTCGAGCACGTACTGCAGAGGACCGGAATGTACGTGGGCTCGACCAAGCCGATAGACCAGAGCATGTTCGTGCTCGACGGCGAGTCGATGGTCTATCGGAAGGTGAACTACGTTCCAGCGCTGCTCAAGATAGTGCGCGAGGTCATCGACAACGCGATAGACGAGCACGTGAGGACGAGCGGCAGGCACGCCGACGCCATCCGCATCGAGGTCGACCCGAAGGGCTGGATCTCGGTGCAGGACAACGGGCGCGGCATCCCGGTCAAGAAGGTCAAGAAGGGCGACCACGAGATGTGGGGTCCAGAAGCCGCGTGGACAGAGCTTCGGGCCGGAGCCAACTTCGACGACGAGAAGGACAACATCACACTGGGACAGAATGGGGTCGGGGCCAGCCTTACCTGCATCCTCTCGAAGATGTTCATCGGAGAGACGTGCGACGGGACCAGCAAGTTCCGGATCGTCTGCAAGGACAACCTCTCCGACAAGAAGGTCTCCGTGACGCCGGACACGGCCCACAGGACCGTGGTGACGTTCATGCCCGACTACGCCAGGTTCGGCCTGACAGGCCTCGACGAGACGCACATGTCCGTCCTCAGGACCGACGTGGCAAACCTCGCCATGGCATACCCCTCGATCGCGTTCTACTTCAACAAGAAGCGCGTCAACGGCAAGTCGTTCGACGCCTACGCCAAGCAGTTCGGCAAGGAGTACGAGATATACGACACGGGCGACCTGCTCGTGGCGCTCGTCTCGAACGACGAGACGGACGACTTCAATTTCGTCCACTACGTCAACGGCATCAACGCGTACGAGGGCGGGAATCCCTTCAACTTCGTCGCCGACACGGTGCTCAACGGGATGCTCGACAGGCTCTCGAAGAAGTTCAAGACCATGAAGAAGGGCGACATCAAGAACAAGGTCACCATCGTGGCCTTCATCCGTAACCTGCCCAACCCGAGGTTCGACAGCCAGGCGAAGTCCAAGTGCATCAACCCGCCGTCAGAGGTCAAGGACCTCGTGAAGGAGTCCATCATGGACGCCTTCCTCAGGCGCATAGCGAAGAACGACAAGATCGTCCTGCCCATCATCGAGATCTTCCAGGCAAAAGAAGAGTTGCGCGGGATGAAAGATTTGGCAGGGATGGCCAAAGGTAAGAAAGTTAGGTGCGATAAATATCTGGCACCAATCGGACCTCGCAAGTATCTTGCGCTGTGCGAGGGAGCTTCGGCCAAGGGCGGTCTATCAGCAGTCCTCGGAAGAACCAACCTTGGGTATTACGAGCTCAAGGGCGTGCCGTTAAACACGTACGAGGTCACAGCAAAACGCATGTCCGAGAACGAAGAGTTCTCCAACATCGTGAACATCCTTGGTCTCAGGCTTCACGACGAAAAGGCCAGGGAGTGTTCGTTCCAGAACATACTCTTTGCCACGGATGCCGATCTCGACGGCGGAAAAATTTCCTCACTTTTGTGCGGCTTCTTTGCGAAATACGCCAAGTGGATGTTCACTGATGGTCGGATCAAGAGACTCAAGACACCAGTGATTATCCTAAAGAATGGAGAGAAGATCGTGAAATTCTTCTTCACATTCGATGAGTACAACGAGTACATCAAGAATCACGATGTAACAAAATTTCGGTTAAAGTATCTTAAGGGACTTGGTAGTTTTAAGTCGGATGAACTATCTCAATTAGTTAGTATACACGGGTTAGAATACTTCATTGAGACATTCGTATTAGATGAAGGTTCAGAGAAAGCAATAGACGATTGGCTCGGCAAGGATAATGTCGAAGTTAGAAAAGAAATGTTGAGGAAGAATAAATTTAATATTTTTATGATTTAAGAAAATCTATACATTTCTGTACGATCTCTTCAGATTTATTCTTGTGATTGAAGTCTTTTTCTTCAATCACAAGAATTTGAAAATTATTTCTTTTTAAGATTTCGTATCTTACAATATCTTCTTTCTGAGTTATAGCATGCCAATATGTTCCATTAAACTCAATTATTTTATTTTTAAACTTAAAATCTAACATAAAAATTTCGTGCATCTTATTTTCTATCAAATTCTTGTCATCCTCTGTCAGGTGATAAATGAATTCTCCATTGTGCTCTGAAAAATTCACTTCATTCATTTCTTCTTCGGATAAGCTTTTACAGATCAACCAAAATAAGTCTTGAGAAATTTTTGAAAATGTATTTTTATTTGCTATAGCGCGTTTTTTCCACATTTTTTGAAAATGTCTAGGACCTTCATCATCACCATACAGTCTAATAAAATTAGATAATGTATTACAACATTTACCCTTACGTTTCTGACCCGATATCTTAGAACATTTCTTAAATTCTATTATTCCTTTCTTTTTGCCATACTTCTTAATAAGATGATTTTTTGGAAAATAATTATGTTCTTTCATTGTATCAGATATTTTACTCTTGTATGCTTCATATTTTTTATTTCCTTCTTCCTCACCGAATTTAGATTTATATCCTTCTAATGAGTTTGACCATCTTATTTTTTCACAACGAGCATTATATCTTTGAATACCTTCTTTAGATCCAAATTTTTGTATATATGCTTCTATTGTAGAATAACTTTTTCCTTTATTAGCGTTAGAACGACGTTTAACGCTTTTTTGATATTTGATCAAACCTTCCTCTTCACCATGCCGAAGAATAAATCCTTCCTTTGATGCACTGGACTTTTTACTATAACGTTCATTTTTCCAAATTGAATAGATTTCCAAAGCCTTCTCTGGACCGTATTCTTTTACCAGATTTCTGGCATGTGGATTATTCGGAAGTTTTTTGACGAGTTTTAGTGTAGCTTCATCTGGCATGATCGTATTCCTTTTGTAAGTAGTCACGTGCGGGACACAAACTGGTTAATTCCTCCAGTTCTGATTTGATACCGGAAATATCAAATCTAACCGCACATTTTTATTTATAACTTACCGAACTCAATTTACATTATCTAATGTAGTGATATATTATATTAAAGAGAATGAAATTAGGAGATTACATGAAAATCATCATGGCAGAGAAAAGCGGGGATCTAAAATCTCGAACGACGGACTATGGGGATATCGTGCCCTACACAGTCTCGCCACAGGCTGGAGGCGACGTAGCGTGTATGTATTGCCTTGACAATGGCAGGACTGACAGGATGGAGTTGAACAAAGGCTTGAGGGAGTTCGCGGATGACTATGCTTCATTCATGGCCATCACGACAGAGCCGATGCAAATCGAGGTCGAGTGTGCGGATGAGGATGCTGAGTCCGTTACCGCGATGGTGTTCGAGAATGACAAGAGATTCACGGTACTCATAGGGAGTGTTTAGCATGTCTGAGATCAAAGAGAACAAATTATCCGTAAAACAATTCTTCGACTCTGACGTGAGCAACTTCTCATCGTACGATAACTATCGGAAGATTGCATCGTACATCGATGGTCTTAAACCATCAGCTCGAAAGATAATGCACACGATAATTTCTAACAACATCAAGAATCCAATCAAAATTTCTCAATTAGTTGCAAAGTGCTCAGAACAAACAAGTTACATTCATGGAGAGGTATCTTTACAAGGTGTCGCAGTTGGGTTAGCACAGGACTTTCCTGGCACGAACAATCTTCCACTACTGAAACGGGATGGTAACTTCGGTACGAGAATGGTACCAGAGGCGGCCGCTTCACGGTACATCTACACAGCAAAAGAATCGTACCTGGATCAGATCATAGATCCTGTAGACTATCCAATTCTGATAGAACAGATCTTTGAGGGTTCAGTGATCGAGCCGAGGTTCTTCGTGCCGACGCTTCCCCTGCTCCTGGTCAACGGGAGCGAGGGCATCTCGCCGGGGTTCGCGCAGAAGGTGCTCCCCAGGTCCGTCAAGGACGTCAAGAAGTACCTGACTGAGTACCTCGCCGGGAAGAAGCCGACGACCAAGCTCGTGCCCCACTTCGAGGGTTTCAACGGGACCGTCAGGAGGGGGGAGAACGGGTGGGAGATCCTCGGCAGGATCGAGGTCGTCAACCCGTGCCTCGTGAAGGTCACCGAGGTCCCTGTCAACTACTCGCTCGAGCAGTACCAGAACGTGCTCGACGCTCTCCAGGAGAAGGGGACGATCCAGTCCTACCGAGACCTGGCGTCCAGCGACTTCACGTTCGAGGTCAGGGTCCCGAGGTCGTTCACGACGGGCCGCAAGGAGATCGAGATGATGGAGGACCTGAAGCTCGTCAAGAAGGTGACGGAGAACTTCACCTGCTGCAACGAGAGCCTGTCCATCACGGAGTTCAAGGACCAGTTCGAGGTCATCGAGGCGTACGCGAAGGTCAAGCTCGAGTTCCTCGAGAAGCGCCGCGTGCACCAGGTCTCCGAACTCAGGCGCCACCTGATGGTCAACGTGTCGAGGTACGCGTTCGTCAAGGGCGTCGTCGAGGGCACGATCGTGCTGTCGAAGAAGACGGCCGAGCAGGTCGACGCGCAGCTCAAGAGGGTCAAGGAGATCAGCGTCGGCGAGGACGGGACCTACGGGTACCTGCTGAACATGCCGATGTCGTCCGTCACCAAGGAGCGGCTCCAGAAGCTGCAGGACGCGATCCGCGAGCTGAAGGCCAGGTACGACGCGATGAAGTCCACCACGGCTAAGGACATCTGGCTGTGCGAGCTCGAGAGGATCTAACAGTCGACGAACGGAAGCTTCTTGAGTCCCATGTGTGGTGACAGCGGGATGAATCCCTCGAATCGTGCACTGTCCACCACAAGACCATCGAGGAACATCTCGTTGAGCTGCTCCGGCGACACGCTCAAGCCTATCCTGTTCTTGCACTCGCCCTGCACCATGTTCATCGGGAAGTTGACTATCCTTGACGTCTCGCAGCAGTGCATGAACGGCATGGGCCTGAACGCTCGGCGCCTCTCCATCAGTCCACCCTCGAGGCTGTTCGGATTCTTGAACGGCATCAGCTCGAGCAGCTTGCGTATGAGGCCAGTCCTGAACACGTGGCCGGCCATGCTCATCGGATAGCCCCAGTCCCCAGCGAGCCTCCACCAGCAGAACTTCCCGAACTCGTCCATCTTTGGGGGCGGCGTGCGCATCGAGTTGTATGCGAAGCACCGCTGTATGTTCTGCCCGAGGCGTAGCGAGAACGCTATGGAGTTCTCCGACTTCGCGAAGTCGACGAACTGTTTGCACCCCGAGTCGAACGGAGCTATGAACACGTTGTCGTCCACGAAGAACACGGTGTGATCGTTGTCAAGACTGATGCACGAGAGGACCACGTCCTTGAAGGGGGCGGATATCCTGTTCTCGTTGATCCACCCGACTGTTGGGTTGCGATTCTCGAGTATGTCGTAGCCCCGCTGGAAATCCCTCGTGTCTGCCCTGTGCACGACCATGATCCTGGTCCCGACCTCCGGCCATTTAAGCTGGAGCGTGCGCAAGAACCAGTCGAGCTGGCACGCCCTGTTCTTGCTAAACACTATGACGTTAAACAATGCTCTGCCTCCGTCCCGCAGCCCAGCCATCAGCGTGCAGCCTGCCATGGAATGTCCCCTCACAGTTGCACTCGCTGCAGGGGAGAGATGACCTGTCTCCAGCAGAGAGGCGGGCGCGCAGGGAGCACGAGTACTCCGACATCCACACGTCGTGGACTGACGACACCGCGACGTTTCCGCACTTCGCGCGCCTGTTCCAGTCCTGGGGACACAAGAGGGCATCGCCGTTCCAGTCTATCATCATAGAGTAGTGCACGTAAAAGCATCTCCCATCCTTCGGGACGGGACGCTGGTTCCCGACATCCACCGTGCCAGCCCTGTTGGTCAATTTCACCCCAAAATCGTCCAGCGCTCCGTGCCACCTGTCGCGGAGCACGTACGACTCGCTCGGGACGCCTGCTTCCGTGAACGCGCGCATGAGTCTCCCCATGAGGCGCTTGTCGTACACGCTGACCGATACGTACGACACTCCGGCGTCAAAGAGCTTTCCGAGAAGGACGGCAGTCAGGAGATCGCCATTCGTGACTATCTCGACGCGGGCCGACCTCGACAGGATCGAAACTGATTCGACTATGTAGGGCGAGGCCAGCGGCTCGCCGTACCCAGCCAATACAACAGCTCCGGCAAATTTCATCGCCGACAGGTCTGAAGATATCTTCTCTACGAGGCCCGGTGGCATGCGAAGGTGCTTTTGGTCTGGTGCGATGGCAGCGTTCGACTTCGGGCAAAACTTGCATTTGCGGGTGCAGTAGTCTATCAGGCTCACCTCGACCCACGAGGGTAGCGGCCTATTGCAGCACGCGCACAGGCCGAAGGATCCGTCGACGATTGCTCCCACCCTGTCGATGTTCTTTAATGTTGAATCGTTCACTCGTTCACCCCGTGTTTCCTGGCCACGAACACGCAAAATCCAGTGCGCTCATTCCCGAGCGGCGGAAACGACCACACGTCCTGGTAGAAAAAATTCACGGAGAAACCCTTGAGACAGCCGAGCACCGTGCTGACAAGCTCGGACCGCTCAAGCTCGTTCACGTGGTACGGATTCGTGACGTAAGGCTTTCCATCCCTGAACCTGAGCATCGGCGACGACCCAACGAAGCACCCACCCTGCTCTATCCATCCGGCCGCGGCCCGGAGGTACGCGACCATGTCAGCCTTGCTGACGTGCTCCAGTGTCTCGAGCGACACCACCGTCCGCAGGCTTCGCGGCTCGAAATCGAGGTGCTGTAGGGGCTTGCACGAGTATTCTATCTTTGGCGACGCGTTATTTTTCACGGCGAAATCGATGCTCTCACTGGACACGTCCACGGATATCACCCTGTCTGCCTTCGTTGCGAGGATCGTCGAACCATACCCTGAGCCACACGCGCAGTCGAGCACAGTGCCTCCCCCGACAAACATGGACGCGAACCTGTAGCGCGAGAGATGCTTGAGGTGATTCTGGTCGCCGTCGTCGCCATCGCCGACGAGATACACGCGCTCGGGAGAGAATAGCGATGCGATGTCGGATAGCGTGATGTATCCCACGAGGCCGGCCGCGACGACTGGCAGAACACTGATGCCTCCGTCGAGCATCGTCCGCAGGGCGACAGAAACATCATCCGACGGATCGACGACGGTCGGCGACCTGTTCACTATAGTTCGTGCGTCGCACTGTCCATCTCCGGTCAGGATCCTGCGGATGTCGCCAGATGTCACTATGCCGACAAGTGCGGGGCCGGAGACGACGAACACAATGCCAGTGCCGGACTCCTCGAGTCTCTCCGCGACCGTCGCGACCGAGAGACCCGACTCTTCGATGGTGCACGCTGCGGGGCACCTCATGTACCTTCCGACTGTCCTCTGCTCATCCACGCTCCACCTCCCCAACGGCAACGCAAAACGAATCCAAAAATTTCCTCACGGTGTCGGATGTCCCGACCGTGACCGATATCCAACTCTCGGCGACGCCGACCCCAACGAGGGACCTCGTCCATATTCCCATATCCATCAACAGGCTGTGCACCTTCAGGGCTGACTTAGGCGAGCCGATGTCGATGAGCACCGTGTTCGACACGGAACCGTGCGTGCGGAATCCGAGCGGCGCCAGTTCCGACTTGAGGAGCGCGCGGGATGCCACCACGCTATCTATGTATCTCTCGAACAATCCAAAATTGTCCATGGCCCACGTCGCCGCGCCTATCGACAGACTGTTCGTCTCGTACGCCTGTCTCCTGCTGTTGATGAGACGCATCGTGTCTCCATGCCCCACCATGTACCCGATCCTTATTCCTGGCAGGCCGATAGCCTTGGAGAAATTCCTCATGACGATGAGGTTTCTCGACAGCGGTGCAGAATCGATCACTGTGGGAGCACCGAACATGAAGTATGCCTCGTCTACTACGAGCAGGGTTCCGGCGTCTGCCGCGACGCCCGCGAACTCTATCATCTGACTCCCAGAGAATACGTTCTCGATCGGCTCGTGCGGGTTGGGCACGAACACGACATCGCACCCGGCTATCGCGTCGAATACCTCGGCAGGATCTATTGACAGATCCGGGCCCGTCTGCACCCGTCTCGTCCGCACCCCGTAAGCCGAAGTGTACACGTCGTACATCTTGTACGTCGGGGTGAGTATCGCAACCTTCGTCATGTCTCCTGAGGTGAAAGTTTCCATGACCTCCCTGATGGCCCCGTCTATTCCGGAGGTGACGGCGATGGAATCCTCTGGCGCGCCGACAAAGTCAGAGAGCCTCCGCACGAACGAACCGACGTCTGGGTACCTCGCGAGGCCATCGATGTCGAGCGAGGCCCGCATCCCGTCGAGCACGCCAGGGGCGTACGTCTCTGGACGTGCTGCGCGATGCAGCTCGAGCACTGGAAAATCTGGAAGTGGGACCCTGTGTCTCTCTATCGGACAGTAACCCCTCGGGTTCGACGGGAGCATGTCACACCCCCATCTCGTAGAGGCCCTCGTACTTCTTGAAGTACTCCCTCAGGAATGTCATTGCCTCCTGTGCCTGCATGCCGAGAACGCACTCCATGTTCGAGTTCCAGGGGAACTTCGCCTTCCTGTCGGGTCTCATGAGGTACCCAGTCGAGTACGCCTCCTCAGGAGTCAGTTGTGGCTCGGACGACGTCTCCAGCGGCATGAGGAACGCGTTGTTGTAGTGGAGATTCACTATCGAGTATCCGAAGCTGCAGCACAGCTCGTGCAGTTTCGAGATGCTCAGCCCGAAGAAGTGATCTCCCGCCCACGAGTACGAGGGACTCCACTTCACCGTGAATTTTATCGGCGGCGGGATCTTCTCGTTTATCTCGACGCACACGAGTCTTGGCCTGAAGCGCTCGAGCATGCTCGACAGCACGAAGAACTCGTACCCGTCTATGTCGAGGTTGAGGAACTCGAAGTCTTTCTTGATGCCGGCGGTCTCGAGCAGATGTACGACGCTGTCCGGCGTGACGATGGTCTTCTCGAGCTTGACGTTTTTGAATTTCGAATAGTTGGAGGTAAGCCTGGCAAACTTCCATGAATCACATTCGACAGCCAAACCGTCCCATCCACGTAAAAATAAGGAGTAAGTATTTGACATAGAAATTCCATCGCTCGCCGCTATATCAACGCATGTCCCGTTGTCATACTTGATTTTTTTGAGATACTCATCTATCACCGATTGCTCGTCTAAATTTGAAAATCTGTCACCCATCTTTCAACACTCCGGTTATTGTATTTTTCCAAAATGAAAGCGACTCTATATTCCTTGTTAGATTCTCCGATTCTATCCTTACGCGCTCGGATTCCAAGAATTCTGGAGTGATAGAATTCCAATCTTGAATGATTATCATTGGTGAGTACTTAGAAAAATATCGCGATATCAACGTATCATCAACCAGAGGAATACATCCACAGAATAAAGCCTCCCACGTCCTGTGACAGTCCATGCCATTACCCCTTGGTGATGCAACGTACGCATATTGAGCCATATCATACATGTACTCGCTGAAAGGAATTTTTGAGTCTTTTATGGAACAAAGAGGATTTGATCTCAGCTTTTGTTTAACATCCCTTCTGTTTGGGTGAGTTGTCTCTGAGAAATTTACATAAATGCCGTTCTTCTTCTTCTTGATTGACACGAGCGATTGATTTGTCTCTATCCTCTCGAGGAATGCAAAATCCGTGAATGCCCCTCTCGAAGGTCCACTTTCATTCTCGAAACCTATTGGTACTGGCACCAAATCATCAGAGTTATACGCGGCATTTTCTGCAAACCATTTCTTGACCTGCTGTGGTTTCTGTGAGAACAATGATTCGTCTATCTGATTGTCGCTGAAGTGTGTGACTAGTACATGTGATGACTTGGATTTGCCAAGTGATGCAAGAGCATTTCTTATAACGTCAGGATTACCGTGTACGCACACAATCCCAAGATCTAACCCCAGAGATAAAATATTATTGGCACGGTCCGCTTCACGTCCGCCTATCTGTATATTAGCTATTCCTGCGAGTCTGACGCCCGTTATTATATCGGTAACACTCTGTATTCTCGGCAGTGAATTCGCGATGCGCTCAAAAATACACCACCCGTATCTATCTCCCTGTTCGTCAAATACAGTTAAAAATTCGGGATTAGATAGCAATGATTCCCTAACTCTCCGATTCTTTCTCGTCTTCGTGTCATCAATCACTATATACTTGGCAGAATCTTTGATCGCGCAATAATCAGCCCATCCAGAGAATTCACCGCCATCAAGTATTGCCACATCGATTCCTGCCGGCATTACACCTCTAACATCGGGAGCAGTTCCTATATTTCTCTTGTCATCCGCTAACCATTGCGCTTCTTGATTGATCAAATTATCAGTATCGAGCGAATCAATCGGAGAGAGTGTACCGTGGACTAATCTAAGCCGATTGCCAAAAACATCCGACGCGTCCCGCAGATTACTGATCGCTTTCGAATGCCATGCCGTATTCGATTCAATGGACGTGAAACATAAATTACTGTTAATGGACATCGCGTCAATCACGCATTTTGTTGAACCCATCCCATTCCATGTGCCAACTTCTATTACATTCTGCACAGTCGGTCTGCAGCACAGCTCGAATATGGCTTCGCCGCACCTCGAACCGCGATTTATCTGTCCAATTTCCATGACACCACGCTCTGAATTATTTTTTCTCGTACGCCTCGAACAAGCTCGACAGCTTCCCAGCAGGGTTCGCGTTCATGAACTTCACGCCAGGGTTAGCGCTCTTGATGTTGCCCCAGGTCGCCAGCGACACATTGAGGTTGTGATCGTCACAGCCATCCGGCATTGTCGTCTCCGGAAATTTCTGTTCCGACCCGTTAAGGCTGAACCATTTCACGCCATCCGTGAATGACGTGCCGGCACAGTACTTCCTCCCGCTGCGATAGTTGAGGTCGACACCTACGAGAACTATCGGAGAGCACCCTGTGACGTGGGCGAGGTGCGACGCGACGTGCACTACGTCTGTCCCGTCTATGAGCAGTCCGTCGTCCCTGTCGAAGCTGAGGTCGCTGGAGTTCTTGTATCTCCGGTCGAAGAAGAGCGATTTGGGCGCTATCTCGTCGTACATCGCGATCACCGGAGGAAACACGATAAAGTTCCGCCCTCCTGCAAAGACAACGCGATCGGTGATGGCGAGGCCGTGACGAAAAAAGTTTGACGACGGGACAGCGCCGTCGGTCATGCAGAAGTAATCGCACCTGTCGAGTATCGTCACGGCCGCGTTGCACGCAAAGACCACTCCGTCGCCAATGCTGCCGAAATCAAAGTCGTTTGCCGAGTACCCCGCCCCGACCACGAACGCTGTCCTGCCAGCGTGAATGTTCCTCACCGTGGACAAACCGTCGCACTGAATGTCGCTCGACCAAGGCATCCTTGTATTCCTCCGCTCGTATTTATCTGTCGGTTCACGGCACGAAATACATGCTGAGCTTGTTGTTGATTAACGAGATTTTTTGTCCGGCTGACACCAGGGCTCTCGTGAATATCGAGTCCTCTATCCTGTTGTACCTCTGGTCCTCGTCGTAGTGAAACTCCGACAGAAGACTCTTCCTGACCGTGATGTGCGCGTTGTGGTAGGAGATGTGTCGCTCGCGATTCTTCGGGTACAGACAGTCGGGAAATACCGTGTCCACGTACCCGACAAGCAGGTCCATTCTGTCGTAGACCGTTCCGAAGAATTCCCTGTCAATCTCGTGCCTCCTCGTCTGCTGGTAATCGTGCACGAGAGCGTGAATGTCAGGATTCTCGAATGCGGCTGTCACGAAACCAAGTCTCTGTGGATGGGGCAGGTCATCGACGTCGATGAACGACACGAGGTCCGTGCTGAGCTTCGATGCGGCGATGTTCCTGTTCCTGCTCGCGTTCTGTCTCTCCGTGGTGCAAGTGACCAGCACGTCGAACGTGTGTCCCTTCGGCACGCAGTACGACTGCATTCCTGAACAGCTTATGGACACCATGGACGGCTTCACCTTCGACAACTCGATGCAGTCGAGCAGCATCGGTATGTGACAAGTGTGGGCGGCGTGCGCCGGCACCGCTATTCCTATCGAATGCGTCATCCGTCTTCCCTCCCAAATATATTTTCGATCAGTTTTCTCCACTTGTCCAGCACGCGACGCTTCCTTTCAGCACTGCCGTCCGACATCTCGGCAGACCATGAAGCGTAATCAGAAGTCGTCATCTTCGATCCAAGTTCGGCGAACGAGTCGAAATACCTTACCGATGAGCCCATCTCGCCAGCGTAGAACTCGGCATCGCCAACCCAATTTTCGATGACATCGTGATCCGAATAATTGTTGGGGTCGTCTCCTGACGCTGGGGGGAGTCTCAGGTACTGGTTCCACGACATCTCGCCGAGCACGTTGTGTCCCGAGCGGCGCAGCTCCATCAAGAATCTCAGCGTCGGAAAAAACATAGGAATATTCGCGGTGTGCTGCTCGTACATCGACATGGTCGATATGTTGTACGGAATGTGCACTACCGCAGAGAACGAGCCTACGGCATCCCATCCGTGCCTTGGCGGGAGCGCGCGCTTGTCGACAATGAGGGGGTGCTGCAGCTGAATGCTCGAGTTGTTGTACAGCAGGAACTTTCCAGAGCTGCCGGTCCACTTCGGGTACGTTCCTCCGTAGTCGCACACATCCGTGATGTACTCGCAGTGCCTGCCGACGAAGTGCTCGACATAGCGCTTTTCGTAAGGGCTATTCGCCACCAGCGACACCTGACCGCTGTCGGCTCCGGCCCTCAAAAAATCGTTGAACCATCTGAGCTTTGTGTCATTTCCACAGAATGGCATCTCGTATCTTATGGGAACGTACACGATTATGGGCTTATTGAACCTCTCGAACAGCAGGCTGAATGCTGGGGGATACGTTACGATAAACCCGTCGTACGATGACAGCTCATCCTTGTATCTGTCGTAGAACGCGGAGCACATCCCCCTGTCGAGGTTCCTCCAGTTTGACTGGCCAACGTGAGCCATCGGCGCGGACGGGTTTCTCCCAAACACGAATGCGTGATTGGATATGCAGCGGCTATCGACCGTGTGCCCGAGCTCAGAGAACAGACACTTGACGTCCTCTATCACAGACACGTGCAGGTCGTAGTTGAAGAATCTCATCTTATGGTTTCCAATCTGCCGAACTGACCGTTGTAGCTCTTGATGATCCAGTACTCGTTCCCTCTGCGATCCAGCTCGTCGAACACTTCGCCGACGAATCCCCAATCCTCGCGGTCCGACGGGAAGGGGCGCTGCGCATTCCCGAACGAGGTCCTGGCGAGGGGGAATCCGTTGTGCTCGAGCGTGACGTGTCTGACAGCAGGGTACACGTGCCTCGAGAGGAACTCCTGATCGCAGCCCCACCGCGAGAAGTCGGTCCACGCGGAGAATGCGGGTTCGAGGCCCAGCCTCCTCAGCAGTCCGCTCCTGCAACCCCACATCCCACCCTGAATCGGCATGTTGTGGAACGGGTGGTCGCGCATTGCGTGGAACTCCATGCCCGAGCCCAGCCACTCAGCGACAGCTGAGGCCTCCCTCGTCGAGATCCTCGAGTCGCAGTCCCTCGACACGAACGCGTCCACGGACTCGTCGAATGCCGGAGTGAACCTCCAGAACATCCCGTGGTACGGCCCCCTCGACGGCACGACCTCTATCCCGTCCATCTGAGGATCCAGCGCGGCAGAGAGTCCGCTCGCGAGCACTGGATCGCACGAGGAGTCGACGTAGAACCTGCACCCCCACCCGGGATAGTGCTGCCTCACGAGAGCGACGTTGCGGGACGCTCCGACCCAGTACTTGGCGCCTGTGCCCCAGAGCGAGAATGACACGATCCTCTTCATACGTACTTGATCCTCTCCTCCACTGGCATCGCCATCCTGCGACGGTATACTCCGCCGTCTATCGGCGACTGTGGGGTTATCGTCCCGTCGACGTGGTCGAACGATCGCCTGCTCACGGTCCAGTGCTGGTGCTGGAACGTCGTCATGTCCGTCTTCCTGTCGTCCACGAGGATCCCGAGGTCCCTCGCGTTCGCGAAGAGCTCGTTGTCGGAGTAGAAGTGGTGGTACGCCGGGTGGTACACGATGTTGTTCATCCTCCTCAGCGCGCACCCGCTCATTATCGGAATCGAGACTATGATGTTGGAACCCGGACCAGTACGCTCAGGATCGTGCACGCCGTCCCTCGCGAAGAGCACGCCAGGCTTCTCTGAGAGCTTCCTGACCACGTACTCGTCCCACGACGGGGGACACAGGAAGTCGTCCGACGCGACCACTATCACGTCCGAATCGGAGTACTCGAGCGTGCTGGTCAAGGCGTACAGCGGCAGGCATATGCCAGCGTACGGCGGCTTGAACAGGGCGACGCGCCACTTGTCCGTGACAGACCTCAAGTGCGCGATCACCGCAGCACGAGCCGGATCATCGTCGACACACACGTGGGTCGTGATCCTGTTCTTGTCCGCGGCATTCAGCATCCATTTGCCGTGTGCCGAAGCGAACAATGGTGGCCTCAGCGTGCACCACAGAAGGTGTACCATCTCAGCATCTCCGTCTACAGTTCTAGTTCGCGCTTCCACACTGCGAGTATCTCATCCCTCGACAGCATCGGAGTCGTAAAGTTCCGCTCTATCTGAGCCGTCCCGTGATAGTTCGTCCCTGTCACTATACACTCCGGTCTAACGTAGCTCCACGGCTCGTTGACCGTGGATATGTACACGTCCGTGAGCGAGTCGTACATCGACTGACGGTCTTTCGCCAGCTCGGGCGCATCGATGATGCCAGGATGCTTCCTGATGAGGGGCTCGATGACGTTCTCGAGGTACCCGTCCTTCAGGACGTACTTCCCGTAAAGCTTGATTCGCTTGTGGCCATCGTCGAGTGCCCTCTGGATGGACACGTGCGGCTGCTTGTTGACGTCGATGGATCCAATAACTCCAGCCACTGGGCTGGATGGCTTTTTCTCGGAGCGGCGGAGCGTCGGATCCATCACCGGGTGACACACGAAACCCCTGCACGGAAAGTTGTGCCAGCGACGCTGCGCCTCGCACACGAAGTGCACCTTGTCGTACACCGACGAGTCGTGGTGTATGCTGAGGGGGAATATCAGGGTCTCGTGAAGGCTGAGCACGTGCATCCTGAATTTCATGCTCGAGAAGTTCTTCGCCGGAATGAAGTGCGACAGCACCCTGTCATCATTCCGGAGACGGAGATCCTTGAACAATCCGCCCCTGCACTTACCGACGTGATTCTCGTGCGGACCCCACAGGGAACAGTCGTAACCCGCCTCGCACAGGAGGTTGGAGAGATAGATGTGAGCCCACGTGCTGCCGCCGTAATCCGTGGTGCCGCTCAGTATCACTATCCTGGACATCAGACTACCCCCCTGTCCTTGAGCATCCCTAGATTCCTGTCCTGCATCTCCTTAATCTGCGCTTCGGAGTACAGTTTCTTAAACGTTGTTCTGTGGTTGTGCACCACGTATGCTCCTGGGACGAACAGTATCCTGCCGATACCCGATCTCAACACCCTTGAACAGAACTCGTCGTCGTCGCCGAGACCCACGCCCATCGACTCGTCGAGCAGGCCTAGTTCGTCGAACGCGCGACGCCTGAACAGCGTCGAGAAGAACGCCACCATCCTCACGTCCCTCGTCAGGTTGCCGAAGTGTTTCGCCAGCACTGCCGCTGCATCGTCCTGCTGCATGCGTGATATGTCCGGCATGCTCCCGTACAGTTTCGCGCGCACGTTCGGCCACGCCTGCCAGCTCCCGCACGCGCTGGCCATGGGACCAGCAAGAGACACGCTCGGATCGGAGAACGGCTCCGATAGCCTGTCGAGCCACCCAGGCGTGACCTCGGTGTCGTTGTTCTGCAGCACGACAAACTCCGACCTCCCTGCCGATATCCCAGCGTTCACCGCCTTCACGAAGCCGAGGTTCTCTCCGAACCACACCGTCAGTCTCTCCCTGTGGTTCTGCAGCTCGCTCATGACCGCTTCCCTTGCGGCCGCGGCCGAACCATTGTCAACCCACACGATCCTGTAGTCGACGGTGCACCTGCGGATGCTCTCCAGGCACCTCACCGTGAACTCTTCGGCACCGTACGTCGGTATCACTATGTCGTATTTCGCCATCGTCCCCTCCTATGTCACTGGTATCCGTGGTATCGTGAACCTGTCGCCGTCCGTCTCGGTCGTCGTGAATGCGGCGGCGTATCCGGTGTCCGACACGACACCCTTGAGCGTCCTGTTGTACTGTCCCCACGGGTACGCGAAGAACCTGCACTCCCTGCCGAGGCGGCGCTCGACGATGTTCTTCGACATCCACAGGTCTGACCTCAGCCGCAGGACATACTCCTCGAAGGACTCTTCGCGACTCCTGAGGGGGAGCCACTCCCTGGTGACGAGGGCGTAGTCGACAGCGCTGTAGGTCATGCTCCCGTATCCAGCGATCGACTCGTCTTCCTTGGCAGCTTGCATGCTGCCGTTCATGGCGTACAGCTTCGAGTGCGACATCGAGTGCGAACCGACCTCAAACACGTCGGAGTTGTCAGCGTAATACTTCCAGTCGAACCTCAGTCTGTCCATGCCGCCGGTCATCGGTATCACAAATGCGAGGGCGCGGAGCGACCTGCTTCTGAGGAGCTCGCATATCCGATGGTCCGAGCGCTCGTACCCATCGTCGAATGTCAGCAGGACCTTGCGACGACGCGACCCGTCGAAAAACTCATCCGGCGAGACCACGTTCCCAGCTTCAGCGTCGCACGCCGCGGCAAGCCTGCAGAATGTGTCCCTGCTGAGACTGTGAAAGAGCAGGACCACTCTCTCGTCCATCACTTCTTGCATACGAACACCTGCCCGTGCCACCCACACTCCACATACTCCATCGGCTCAACAGAGCTGAACGAGAGTCTCAGCACCGACGCGAGGTGATCCCTTCCGAACTTCCAGTGATTGCCGAACTTCCGGTTCCCGTCAGGCTCGGCACCGTCTATGTCGGTATAGGCCTTCACCTCCACGTACGCGACACCCCCCTCCTTCAGTACTCGAGCGACCGAAGCGATGGCCGCACGATAGTCAAGCACCTCGTCGAGGACCTGCTGCATCACCACCACGTCGAAAGATGAGGGGTCGAACTCTGTTGCCAGGTCTGTCACGTCGCAGAATACGTCAGCGAACGACACATCGCGAGGGTCGAGCGGGTTTCCCCCGCGCCATCTGTCTACGCTGACGCACAACGAGGCTCCGACAGACAGCAAGCATTCCTTCCAGATCAATGGGGACAGGGGTGCGACGTCGAGCACCCTCTTTCCTGGGACGATCCTGCTCAGGATGCCGAACATGTAACGGTGCCTCTCCATTGCGTCGCACGAGATGCAGCTCCTCCTCTCCCTGCCAGGTGCCGACCGAAACGAGCTTCCTCCGCATATGCTGCACTTGTACATGACGTCAGACTCCCACTCTTCCAATTCCGTGTTTCCTGCACAGGACGTCGAGGGCGGCATCGTACAAGATCGACCCGTTGGTTATGCCGTCTGACCTGTCCACCGCTCGGAACAGCGGCCGGGGCACGTATGTCCCGCGACCTCCAGCTTTGTCCATGGTGAGGTAGAGGTCCCAGTCCTGCAGCCTCTTCAGGGACTCGTCGAAACCCAGGAAGCGCTCCCTCCGGATTAACGACATCGTGCTGCACAAGTTCCGCCTCCTCATGACCCTCGAATCGTACGGCGCCATGCGCTTCATGCTGTCGCCGAGCAAGTAGTCGGAGTAGCACCACCACGCGGACCTGTCGTCGTGCAGCGCCTGCACCATCGTCGCGAGCGCGAAGGGGGCGAGCTCCACGTCAGCGTCGCAGAAGAACAGGAACTCTCCTGCGGCCTTCTTGGCGCCCGCGTTGCGCGCGCGAGGGGCTCCGGAGTGCTTCCTCAGCCTCCTCAGCGAGCACTCGAACCCGCACGAATTGACGATGGACTTTATGCTCCTGGACTGTGCCGGGCTCGACGCGTCATCGACCACGGCGACGGAAAAAAAATTGTACGTTTGCCTCCCTATCGACGACAGCGTCGCCGCGAGGTGACCAGATATGTTCCTGACCGGCACGATCACGTCAACGAGTCCTCTGACGCACTTGAACTCGTCAAGGGCGCCAGGGACGGAGTACTCGAAGTCGCACGTCAGCTCGCACCCGTTCATCGGGTCGCCGCCTGGCGCGAACGTCTCTCCCGGCTTCGTCTTGCCGTAGCTGTAGTGGCACGTGACCGAGCTCTCGTGCGTGCTGCCGACGAACTTCAACCTGAACAGGTATCGCTTTCCTGTCACGATCGGGAGGTCGAACCTGAACGCGTGCTTCCTGCCGTCTTCGATGGCCGACGCCTCGACGCGCACCTCCCTCAGGATCGTACGGGCCTCGTCCGCGACCGACGCCTCCACGAATCCGGCGTTCCTCCTGCCGTACGTCACGAACGAGGCAGTCACGGAAGAGAGACGGTCGCCCTCCGCCGTGAAGGTCTGGACCACGAACGAGCCGTGCGTCTGCGGTCCGAGTATGTCGTCCGTCCTGGGGCCGAAGCTCACGGTGGGCATGTAATCTCCTTTGTCGATGGCTGTTGCATAAATAGAATATGATGCGATCGTGGATATATTTAAGCGGCGCACGGCGAATGTCGGGCGCAATTCCATAAATAATCCCGAGGTCAAACCATCCAAACACAACGGAGGAAGAAGAGATGACCGAGAAATTTGACAAGCTGTACGAAAACCTGGCCGCGAAGCTCGGCGGCGGACTCGAGAAGGTCGACCAGATGAAGTACGCTGGCAGCGACGCGAAGGCGATGGCTGGCAAGGGCGGCAAGGGCGGCATCGAAGCCAAGCCCGGCAAAGAGGGCGTCGACCAGCAGAAGTACTCGAAAGCCGCGAAGCCTGCCAACGCCACCGGCAAGACCGACGGCAAGGGCGGCAAGGGCATCGAGATGAAGCCCGGCGCCGAGAAGGTCGACCAGCTCAAGTACGTCGACACGAAGAACGCGGACAAGAACGCCACCTTCGAGAAGTTCAAGGCCGAGATGAACAAGCTCATCAAGAAGTAATTCCTGATGACGCCAAGGTTCCAGAAGCTGTTCGAGAGCATCCTGTCCGAGGCTCCTCCCGGCATGGGTCCACCGACCGTGCCAGGCGAGGGCCCCGACATGGAGCGCCTCGACAAGCTCGCCTCCGGCAGGGTGGACGAGCCGGACGAGGGTGACGAGGAAAAAGTCGACCCAAGCAAGCCCGAGTACCAGCCAAAGAACCTCACCGGACAACAGATAATCGCTGGCTACAAGAAGTGGTGCTCCGACAAGCTCGAGCTCGAGCCGCACAACGCGGTCAAGGGCAACGAGGAGCTCGGCATCGACATCGAAGGTCCCCTGCGCCTCAAGCAGGTCGCGAAGGATTCGGCCACCGAACTCGGCGCGACGTTCGGCACGGTCACGGGCAACGTGGACCTGCGCGACGCAAAGAAGCTGCAGCACCTCGAGGGATTCCCGAAGCACGTCAACGGGGAGTGGATAGACCTGCGAGGCACGCCCATCAGCGCCGAGGAGATCCTCGCCGCGATCCCGAAGGACTTCACAGGGAAGGTCATCGTGGATCCAAGGCTCGAGGGAATGATCCCAAGCAAGAACAGATAAAACCAAGGAGACACCACGATGAGCAAGTTCCAGGAAGTGTACGAGAGCGTGATCGCTGAAGCGAAGGGCGAAACATTCACGAAAAAAGAAGTAGACCAAGCTTCCAATTGGTCATCAAACAGCGTCAACGACTGCAACGGCATGGGGACCAACAAAAACGAAGACGACTCAACTGTCATTGACTTTGAGATGGACAAAGGGAAGACTTTCATCAAGAAGAAAAATGGCAAATTCGTCGTTAGCGGCAGAGCAACATCCTATGCTGGAACATACGATACACTCAAACAGGCTGTCAATGCTGCATGCAGCATGAATATGTCAAAAAAAGCAATCGATGATGGTGTCGATCACGAATGGATGAAAAGACACAAAAAATAATAAAATTTGTTCAACAAAAAAGCTCCATCCTCTCGGGTGGAGCTTTTGTCTTTCGCGCAGCCGACGGTGGGACGCCCGCGGGTTCCTGACTCTAACCTATCGCTATCTCCTTGGTCTCGTCAGCCTTGGCCGGGATCTCGATCACGAGCAGCCCATCCTTGAAGGTCGACTTAATCCCCGACCGGTCCATCTTGGACCCCAGCTTGAACGACACCCTCAGGTGCCTCTTGGAGATGCCGTGGTGGAGGTACACGACCTCGGGATCGTCCTCGATCTCGTCGTCGGGAGCGATGATGCTCTCGGGGTCGATCTCGACTCCCTGCTCCTTGGCGATGTCGGTGAGACCCTTGGCGTACTCGCGGCTCTCCTCCGCCTGCCTGCCGCCGGTGACGATGAAGAGCTCGTCGTCGACGACCTTGACGGAGATCTCCTTCCTGTCGAAGCCCGCCATCGCGAACTCGAGGAGGATCTTCCTCAGCGCTCCGGAGTCCCTGTCCTGGACGCGCTTGATGTTGTACGGGTAGTTCGCCTGGACCGTGAACGCCTTCTCGAGGTCGTCTGTGAGGTGCCTGGCGTAGTTCGGGTTGAAGAGCGTCTCGAAGAAGCTCTCGATCGGACTGGCAACGAGTGCGTTGCGTGTTGCAGCAGATAAGGTCATGATAATGCCCCCTTCTTGTTTGAAGCATCCCGTTCGGGACTGCCCCTGCTGGTTTCTTGTTTTCGCTTCCCGCGACCACCGTCCCACCGGCTGGCCACGCTATTATTTATGGTCAAATTCGGTCCGTTCTTAAGCCGATCTCGAACTTTCCCTTTCGATAAATACGCGCACGTTAAGAATGAGAAACCCAAAATCACGAAAGGAGTTTGATTGACATGCCCGACGCGAATGCGCCGCTGTCCGTCGTCCCCCAAGACGACAAACCGCCCAGTACGAAACTCACCTCCATAACGCGACGGTTCGGCCTCGACGAGGCCACGCTCGCGAGGCTCGACGACAGATTCCCTGTCAAGGCCAACGACTACTACCTCTCGCTCATACAGGAGAAGGACGACCCGATCTACAAGCAGGTCGTGCCCGACGAGCGCGAGCTCGCCGACGACCCGAGGCTCGCCGACGACCCACTCTCAGAGGACCGCGACTCGCCTGCCGAGGGCGTGGTGCACAGGTACCCGGACAGGTGCCTCCTGCTCGCGTCCAACGCGTGCGCGGGGCACTGCAGGTTCTGCACGAGGACCAGGAAGATGAGGGACCCGGACTCCATCAGGACCGACCAGTACGACGCCGCCGTGGACTACATAAGGGAGCACCGGGAGATCAGGGACGTCATCGTGTCCGGCGGCGACCCGCTCATGCTCACCAACGAGAAGCTCGACGACCTGCTCGGACGGCTGAGGTCGATAGACCACGTCGAGATAATCAGGATCGGCACGAGGATGCCCTGCTTCTTCCCGTTCAGGGTTACAGACGCGCTCTGCAGGATGCTGCGCAAGCACCACCCCCTGTTCGTGAACGTCCACTTCGAGCACCCGCGCGAGCTCACGCGCGACGCGTGCGAGGCGCTGCGCAGGCTCGCGGACTCCGGCATCCCGCTCGGCAACCAGTCCGTCCTGCTGAGGGGCGTCAACGACTCGGTCGAGACCATGCTCGAGCTGAACAGGAAGCTCGTCAGGAACAGGGTGAGGCCGTACTACATGTACGCCGCCGACAACCTCTCGCACACGAGGCACCTCGCGTGCACCGTCGAGAAGGGCCTCGAGATCATCCAGGGGCTGCGCGGGTGGACCTCGGGACTCGCCGTGCCGCAGTACGTGATCGACGCGCCGGACGGCGGAGGCAAGATCCCGCTGCTCCCGGAGTACGTGGAGTCCATAAATACCGACAGAGTGGTGCTCCACAACTACAAAGGCTGCAGACACGAATACATCCAACCATAGGAGAACTGACATGGGAATGACACTGCTGACAGAGAACCGGAAGCTCCGCGAGCTCTCGAGCGCCTACACCAGGATGCTGACCGAGGAGAAGGAGAAGAAGGACA
>SESG01018085.1_pt1 | contig 61695 bp, 59 predicted proteins | sample 3171421 | NCBI WGS metagenome assembly SESG01 (sample SAMN10866946, study PRJNA518727) | freshwater metagenome | biome: subpolar coniferous forest; feature: holomictic lake; material: water; isolation source: holomictic Lake 227, 6 m and 8 m depth | place: Canada: near Kenora, Ontario | collected...
ACTAAATTGAAAGAAGAATGAAAACAAAAACATTAGGCTTACGGATCGCCGGATTGATGAAGAAAGTAGCCACCTTAAGTAGCCTGTTTATTGTCCTTATTGTCATTTGTCTTTTTGCTTCATGCCAGCCGAAAAGAAATAGTATAGTGATTGGTTATATTCAGATTAGCCCTGATCCTGTTTTAGACACTGCAAAAGCATCCTTGTTCAGGGTACTCCGGGACTCTGGCTTTGTTGACGGAAAGAACATCACCATTCTCGATCGCAATGCCCAGGGCGACTTGTCCATGATTCCAACGATTCTGCAGTCATTTATTAGTCAGCAGGTTGATTTAATCGTGACCAACAGCACACCATGCATGGTGTCTGCGGCTCAGATGGTAAAAAACATTCCTGTAGTGTTTACCGTGGCTACTGGCCCTGAACAACTTGAGTTTAAGAGAATCCCTTTAAACCTTTATGGCGTTTATGACCCCTACAAAACGAAAGAAATCGCCGACATTTTTCAGTTGGCTTTACCGGGCTTAAAGAAAATGGGGCTTCCTTTCAATAATTCTGAACCCAATGCTGTCTATTCTGCCCGAGTGCTTACAGAAGAGCTGACATCCAGGGGAATTGAGGTCATCAGAACAACAGTAAACACATCCAACGACATTATTATGGCTGGGGAGTATCTTAACACCAGGAATGTCGATGCTTTTGTTGTTACTGCCGATAACACTGTTTACCTCGGATTGAATGCCCTGGCCAGGATTGCAGAAAAAGCGCAAAAACCGCTTTTTGTTACGGATCCTATGCAAACAAGTAAAGGTGCGGCGATGGGGTTTGGCGTTGATTATAGGAAATGGGGTGAAATGAGCGGTCTTCTCGTTGTGGAGATCCTGAAAAAGCGCCCACCAGAGAAAAACAAGATCATCCCGATTGAAGCATATAATTTGATTGTCAATAAAAAAGCCTCTGAAGCACAGCATTGGCTAATTCCGCAGGAATTACTGGATCGTGCGGATCATGTGATTGAATAACTGAACTTAAGAAAGTTTGTGCCTGTTATAAGAGGTTGATCAGGTAAAAAATTCCGGCACCGATGATTGCAGAAACCGGAATCGTGAACACCCAGGCCACGACCATATTGGCTGCGACATCCCATTTTACAGCGGAGAATCTTTTCGAAGCCCCAACGCCAAGGATTGAAGTGGAAATCACCTGGGTAGTGCTGATTGGTGCTCCAAACATGGAAGCCGTCGAGATCACAAAAGTGGCCGAAGTTTGAGCAGAGAACCCATGAACCGGTTCCATTTTGAATATTTTATTGCCCATCGTTTTAATGATCTTCCATCCCCCGCTCATGGTGCCTACCATCATGGCCAGGGCACAGCAAAGCTTTACCCATATTGGCACATCTACAGTGGGTATCTGATGAAAGATAAACAAGGCCAATGTGATAATACCCATGGTTTTCTGGGCATCATTACTCCCATGGCTCAGGGCCATAAATCCGCCTGAAATAATGGTAAGCTTTTTAAAAGCTTTATTGGTACGGGCGGGCTTGTGCTTGTATGTCAGCCAGGCCACACAAAGCATCAGTATATATCCGCCAATGAAGCCTGCCACCGGCGAAAGAAACAAAGGCATGATTACTTTCCACAAGATAGATGTGTAATTCAAGGTGTCCCATCCCTTATACATGATAGCAGCACCCATAAGGCCGCCGATCAGGGCATGGGAGGAGGAAGAGGGTAAGCCCCAGTACCAGGTGAGGAGGTTCCAGCTAATAGCGGCTAACAGGGCTGCTAATATCAGGGTTTGGCAACCGGAAATCATCTCTGTATTAACGATCCCCTTGCCAACGGTAGCAGCGACATGGGTGCCGATAAAAGCGCCTGCCAGGTTTAAGGCAGCGGCCATTAATACAGCCTGTTTCGGAGATAATACCTTGGTAGAGACTACAGTAGCAATAGCATTAGCACTGTCATGCACCCCATTGGTATAATCGAATACCAGCGCGATAATAAGGATCGCAATGAGTAAAAGCGGGATCTCAAGCATTTTTCAGGGATATTCCTTCAATCAGGTTCGCCAAAAATTCAGTATTGGAAACAGCCACATCTATTTTGTCATAAAGGTGTGACCATTTTAAGGTATCCATCATGCTGAAGCCAGGTTCATTCTCTCCTTCGAAAATCTCACCCAGGGAAACCAGGAAAAAGACATCAGATTCCTTTTTTATATCCTGGATGATACGGGCATGCTCCTTTACCTCCTTCCGATTGCTTAGGAGTTCCATCATGATGGCGGTTTGCTCGATCATCGATTTAAGTTTTAATATCAGCTCTTTAGCCCCGGGCTTGATGCAACCCAGATTATATAAGCCAATGCGACTGGAGATCTCTTTAATGGCATTCAGAACGTTTTCCTGGGCAATATTGATCCCATAAATGTCTTCACGGTCAAGTGGCGTAATGAAAGTGAGGGCTAACTCCCGTGAGATCTCCCTGGAAATCTCATTCCCTGTTATTTCGGTGAGGATGATTTTTCTGCCTTTTTCCCCCGCATCCGAGTAATCCTGAATAATCTCATTCAATAGGGTGATACTGCTGACCAGCATCTCGTTTTGCCGTTTAAACAGGTCAAAGAATTTGATGGCTCTGGGGAAGAAACTTAATGACATATCAGTTCAGATTAAAAGAAGTGAGCTCAGTAACGGTTTGTAAAAAAGAACGGGTTGATAGGTGCCACCAGAATCCAGGGAGGCAATCCAAAATCCCTATAGGGCTTGACCTGACAAACATATTGCTTATTCCGTCATAAGTCATCACCGACCAGGTTTGATTCCACATAGTGGTGTCCTTCAGAATTTTATTGTAATGGGTGCCCTGCAGGGTGTCATTATGAGTCTCTTAATAATTCCTTTGATTGCCTGTTTTCAATGGAAAAAGATCCGTACTGGGATCAGTTTTGTCTTTTTTGCAGGAGAAAAGGCTAAGAACCATTAACGCACAAAATAACATACTTAGATTTCTCATAATGAACTCCTTATTTAAATAATTACATACAAATCTATGAAAAATTGGCTTTGTTCAGACCCTGATATAAAATAAATAATGTTTTAAATGATTATAAATAAAAGTTGCAATCTTTGTTGAGTCGCCTATCATTGTTTGTGTTCATAAGAAGATGAAATTTGTTTTCCACAATATGATCCTCACTCAAGCCAGCTTCCTTTTTAATTTAATTGCTGACTCAGACATAACTGCTATATAATTATACAATTAAGAACATTCTGTTGTATATTTGTAGCCCAATATTATAATTATGAAAACAAAACCATCAACCTCAGGTATCGATATTGAACTACTGGAGCAGGTTACAGACCGCCTGGTTTCTATGACGCATCCCATGCGTATTGCCATTCTTGATCTTCTTCAGGAAGGAACTTTTAATGTTACAGAGATTTACAAACACCTCAAGATTGAGCAGGCTGTTTGTTCGCAACACCTTAGAATTCTTAAGAAACATGGATTATTGACTTCAAAAAGAGAAGGCAAGAAAATCTTTTATACCACAAATTCCAAGTTTCTGAAAAAGGTAGTTGACAACGTAGGTCGCTGTAATGGATAATTAATCCTTGAAGAGGTAGTTTCTGATCATCTTCAATTGTGGAAGGAAGATCATGAGCATGGCTGCCAAAATGCCAATCCCGCTAAAGCCGATAATACCTATGTATGGCTTGACGTGTAACATGATATCCTGAAAGCTGAGCTGATCCTCAAGGGTCAGCTTGCTTTTTGTTATACCGGCCACGATGAGTGCCAACCAGAAAAACAGCAAGAGGATATTCATGGTCCAAAAACCCACTGACACAAAGAGTCCCTGGATCCGGTTAAACTGAACTCTGGCGATATCAGGAATCAAAAACAAACAGGAAGCAATTAAGATCATCGTATTGATGCCGATCGTGCTACCCATGGCATGCGCTACGGTAAGGTGGGTTCCATGCGTGTAGATGTTAATTGCCGGAATCGACAAAGCAATTGCCAGGATGAGGTTAAGCAGGATCCAGATGTCGGACGCCACAATGAATCGCACTGCCAGGATATGAAAGTCCTGCATGGCTTTTGAAAGTGTCCTTTTCCAGGTCCAGATTATCTTTCCCAGTATAATGAGCTCAGTCATGCTGATGGCATAACCGATATGCCTGACCCACATCGCATTGGGTACAATATATATATGGTGTGCCCAGTTAAAGATGAGGTTCGTGAGGCCCAGGAAATACATAACAAAAGCCAGTCGTGAGCGGGAGATGTTGTCGTCGTTTTTGATACGATCCATCAGGAAGAGCGCGGTGCCATAGATCAGCATATTCCAGGAGCCGACCAGGGAGCCATTAGACTTCCATTGTACAGTGATGTCGCGAATGAGATGATCCCTGAAATAGGGGAAAACCCAGAGCAGGGATTCCATATAGGTAAACAGGAAAAAGAAGATGCCGGTACCCCACATCCAGATATAGACAGGCCAGGCTTCTGTTTTTTTGAAAACGGTTTTGAAATAGTTAAAGCCAAACAGCAGCCAGGAGATAATGATCGGGATCGCCAGTGCGGGCGGAAACTCCCAATATTCTCTGCCACCGAAGATCCCGAGCATATAACAGCTTATTACCACCAGTCCGGTTAGCACAAAGATCCATAGGTGGACCACCGGAAGTTTATTGGAAAATAAAGGCGTTTTGCAGTATTTTGGAACATAATAATAGATCCCGCCAATAGCACACAGAAAGATCCAGGCGATGGCCAGTGAGACATGCAGGGGGCGGCTTTTAATGAAAGGGATGCTGTCGAAAAACCCGGGTATGATAAATTGGAAAGATGCGACAATCCCTAAAAGCACGCCACCGAACAAAGAAAGAATGGCAAATAAGACAAAATAGATACTAATTTCCTTTTTCATCGTCGTGTTTCCAGTTTACCGTGCCATTGTAATTAATTTTAAAGTCTTTCACCGGGGAGATCCCTGTTTTGTCAGTATAGGTGAGGTATGCGACGAGATCATTAACTTCCTCTTCCGACAAATGATAGTTGGGCATGCGCGTGGTGCCATTTTGAAGGAATTGCCTGACATAAACAGGCCCTTTCCCATTGGCCGAAATTACATTGGTAAGGTCGGGACCCATATAGCCACCAAGTCCAAAGAGCTGGTGGCAGGCGATACAGTTTCGTTTTTGGAAGACGAGTTTGCCTTGGCCCGACTGCTGGGTGATCCATTTTTCACCTTTATCAACACGGGTGCCGACGGTATAAATTACCAGCGAGTAGATGAAGAAGAAGGCAATTAAAATCCCTGAAATGAATCGTTTGGTATTCAGCCTCATTTTATGGTTTGCTTCTGTTAGTAAATCAGGCTCAAATATAGTGGTTTCCTATACATAAGCAGACCGGAAAGTATTAAAAATTTAATAATCAGGACTTAATTTTTACATACATGTGGTTTGATTACTGCTCATTGCTGAATCCGGATTTATCAGGGTTTTGTATCGTTATTGATTTTGTTTCTGGCAGAAATACTCGCCCGCTTGAAATCCTTAGAACGAAGTGAATAAAAATTTGTTCGTCGAACAGTCCCGTCAAAGGAGGAAGGTTAATACCTGTGATTTGAACATGCCGACTCCGATTTTTCGCGATGCTGTTTAGTGTCGGGATCTTCAAATCCCGTCTGTGAAGTATATTATATTGTTATTATTGTTTTTTGAAAGGAAATATTCATAATCTTTGAACTTATTAAAGGTCATATGTTTCTGTTTAAATTTTATGCCTGAGAATAACGTATCATTTCTCATCAGGAAAGGCTTGAATAACGGCCTGGCTTATCTTTCATTCACTTTTGTGTCCGGGCGCTGGAATGTGAAAATAATTGTGTTAAGCCTGTTTGTTCTGTTATTGGAAACGATGAGTCTACATGGCCAAATCAATAGCATCGGCATTCCATTTATTAGAAATATTGAGCGGTTTCAGTACCAGGCCGGTTTACAATCCTGGATGATCAGCCAGTCACCCAATGGCTTGTTGTATTTTGCCAATAATGACGGACTTTTAGAATTTGACGGAATGAACTGGCAGACCTATCCGGTTCCGAACCATACCATCGTTCACAGTGTTATGGCTGCGCATGACGGGAAAGTATTTGCAGGATGCTATAATGACTTTGGCTATTTTGAAGCGAGCGCTTCAGGGAAATTGCAATTTCATTCAATGACGTATTTATTGCCAGCGAATTGTCGGAACTTCGAGGATATCTGGCGGATCTATCAAACAACTGAAGGAGTTGTTTTTCAGTCATATAAGCAGCTATTTATTTTTAAAGACAATATAATAAAGGTGGTGGCTGCCCCTACTTCATTTCATTTCTCTTATTATGTCAACGAACGGCTTTTGGTCGACGACAAGAAAATGGGATTGATGCAATATGCCAATGGGAATCTCATTCCTTTAAGGGGTCTGGAACCCCTTGCGGGCAAAGAAATCTGGTCAGTGCTTTCGCATGGGAAAGACCTCTTGCTTGGGACTTCAGATGAAGGATTATTTACCTACAACGGGACGAGCCTCACGGCCTGGGTAAATCTGACTTCAGAATTCATTAAAAAGAAACAGGAGTATTGTGCCTTGAGAATCGATCAGAACCATATCGCCTTTGGGAGTATACAGGACGGCCTTCTGATTTGCGACAATAATGGACTTCCGCTTCAGCATATCAACAGGGATAATGGACTCCAAAACAATACGATCCTTTGTATGACCCTGGATAATTTCGGGAATCTTTGGCTCGGAACCGATAATGGGATCGATTACATTGAGATAAACTCCCCGCTGAGCAAGTTGTCCTATGAATATGACTTAAGCGCTGGTTATGCCGCTGCTTATCACGACGGAATCCTTTACCTTGGAACGAATCAAGGTGTATTTTATAAGAACTGGGGTAAGCTTAACGCCAGTGGCATGGAGAAAGAGAAGTTCAGCCTGATAGAATCAACACGTGGGCAAGTGTGGAAATTACAAGTGATTGATGACCAGCTGTTCTGTGGTCATAACAATGGGACTTTCATCATTAAGGGCGACAAAGCTGAAAAAATTTGTGATGTCCCCGGCTGCTGGACCTATGTTAACTTTAAAGACACACCCGATAAAATCATAGGTGGTACCTATGCAGGTTTGATTCTTTTTCAGAAGAAGGGGGGCAAGTGGTCGTATTCAGGTAAAATAAGTGGGTTTGATGAATCCTCAAGGATCATGGAAGATGCAGGCGATCACCGGATATGGATGAGTCATGGGTTTAAAGGAGTGTTTAACATTCAACTTAACAATAGCCTCGATAGCATTACTCATGTTAGTTTTTTCAATTCCAGAAAAGGATTTAAAACAGATTATGGCATCAATGTCACCCGATTGAAAGGGAAAATTGTTTTTGCAAGTCCGTATGGAGTGTATCAATATGATGACAATCAGGACAGTATGGTTTCCTCAAAATACTTCAATGAGCTGTTCTCGAATCAGGGGATCAGTTACGCAAAAGAAGACACTAAGGGGAATATCTGGTATTTTCCAGGCAATAAAGTCGCTGTTAAAAAGAAACAGGAGGATGGGAGCTACCGGGATTTCAATTTTGTGTGTAAAAAATTAGATGGTATCCTCATCGGCGGATTTCAATATTTCTTCCCTGTGAATGATGATCATGTGCTTTTAGGTTATGAAAAGGGTTTTATCCAATATGATCAGAAATTTACGAAAAATTACAAAACCCCTTTTCATGCTTATATCCGGAAAGCAAGTATTTCTCCCAATGATTCAACGCTGATTCTGGGGCCTTCATCTCACGATTCCATTGAGAAGCCTGTCCTTTCATTTATCAATAACAGTTTGCATTTTTACTTTTCAGCAAGCGACTTTGAAAATCCCGCGAAAGTTGAGTTTTCTTCCTTCCTGGAAGGATTTGAGAAAAAATGGACGGTTTGGAATGTGGTGTATGATCGCGAGTTTACAAACCTTAGTGAAGGAGACTATACTTTTTATGTAAAAGCCAGGAATATCTACGGGTTTGAGTCTGAATCAGCGGCCTTTCATTTTACTATAAAGCCACATTGGTCCAGGACGATTACTGCCTATGTTCTGTATACAATATTTTCACTATGCCTGTTAGGAGTCTTTGTTTTTTGGATGCTCAGAAGGATAAATTATATTAAAAAGCGCGAACAGGAAAGAGAAAAGAAAAAATTTATTGAACTTGAACGAGAACTGCATCAGGAAGCACTTGAATCGGAAAGGGAGATTATCCGCCTCAGAAATGAGAAACTACTTGAGGAAATGGTAATGAAAGATAAGGAACTGGCAAACTCAACCATGCATATCATTCAGATTAACAAACTCTTTTTAAGTCTTAAAAAGGAATTGTTAAGAATTTCTTCAGAAAGCAAGGCGCTTATCCAGGACAATCTCATCAGGCAGTTGATCCGGAAAATCGACAAAGACATGAATAATGAGAAAAACTGGGAGGTCTTTGAGATTCATTTTGAAAGCGTTCATGAAGCGTTTCTGAAAAGGTTGAAACTTCAATTTCCGAACCTGACTCCCAGGGAGATGAAACTATGTGCTTACTTACGGATGAATATTTCCAACAAAGAAATCGCCACTTTGATGCACATCTCGACGCGGGGTGTAGAGATTAGCCGATACAGGTTAAGGAAGTCTCTGCAATTACCTCATGAGCAAAACCTCACTGACTTTATCCTGTCTTTCTAAGAAGAAATGAAGGTTTACGAAAACGGTGGCTTAACAAATTTTAAGCAGCTATGCTTTCGCATAACTGCTTAAAAAGTGTATGTCTTTATCTCGCGATGACGAGCTTTTGGAAATAATCGCTGTTGCCGTTTTGAATCCGTATCACATACAATCCTTCTTTAAAGTCACTGGTATTTACGGTTGAAACATTCTTCTGAATGCGTTCCTGACGAAGCATTTTTCCTGTGATGTCAGAAATGTTGATTTGTGCATTATTACAAATGGGCTCAGAAATATTGATTGTAAAGTCAACTGAAGCTGGATTCGGATATAGAAGCCATTTGGCACTTGTTTCAATGGTTCCTATTCCAACAGTTCCGCCGAACTTAACGTCATCCCAATAATAAGTCTGTGCACCGGCACTGGCACCAGTCGTTCCGAAGTTAAAGAAGATAGATGCCTTATTATAAGCGTTTGCGAAATTAATGGCAGCCGTGCCTGATGCCTGGTTGCTGAAGTCAAAGATAAGAGTCTCCCAGGTCGAAGCTACGGTAGTGAGGGCTTCAGTTTCAACGCTGATGGTTGGGTTGTTAGCGGCTTCTACCTTCAGGCGGATCGGAGTTCCTGCGGCGGGTGAATATACCCTGACATTCATCTTTGTCGCTCCCGGAGCAAAAGGAACTGCAGTAGCAAACCCGTTGGTACCACCAATGGTTGTACCTGCCCAGCTTACTGCAGTGGCCGTCTTAATGGTCTTTGCCACCATATTACTGGCGTTGGTTGGGTCAGGTTCGATTACTGAATTGTTGCCGCCAAAATCGGTCAGGCCGTAGTTGAGCAGGCTGTTGTCGAAAGTAACCGGTAAATTGAGGGCCGGAGGAGGGATAGAACCGCCAAATTGCATGTCATCCCAATAATAAGTCTGTGCACCGGCACTGGCACCAGTCGTTCCGAAGTTAAAGAAGATAGAAGCCTTATTATATGTGTTTGCGAAGTTAATGGCAGCCGTGCCAGAGGCCTGGTTGCTGAAATTAAAGATCAGGGTTTCCCATGTGGAAGCCACGGTAGTGAGGGCTTCAGTTTCCACGCTGATGGTTGGGTTGCTGGAATCTTCCACCTTTAAACGGATCGGAGTTCCTACGGCAGGGGAATATACCCTGACGCTCATCGTTGTAGATCCTGCGGCAAAAGGAATCGCTGTAGCAAAGCCCGTAGTTCCACCAACGGTAGTTCCAGCCCAGGTTTCTGCTGTGGCAGTTTTGATAGTCATTGCCACCGTATTACTGGCATTTGTCGGATCCGCCACGATCACGGAACTGTTGCCTCCGAAGTCGGTGAGACTGTAAGTGACCGGAGTCAATTCGAAATTAACGGGAAGATTCAATTGAGCATATCCACTTAAAGTGAATAGCAGGCAAAATAGAAAAGTAAATGATCTCATGTTTGATTATTTATGATTATTAAGTACTCAAATTAGTTCCTTCACTTCAAGGTAATTGCGAATTCTAAAATTGAAGCTTGAAAGCCACAATCGATTGCATTTACGCATTTACGAAGGCAAATATAGGGTGGCATGAGGCCTTATGTTTTTGCAAAGTCACAACAAAAACACATCATTTTGCAGATTTGCTTACATCAAAAATACATCAACAGAAGATTAAAAGTCTGAAAATCAACTTAATATGCTTATCGATATATTAAAATATCATACATCAATTGATCCCAGGGAGAGCCGGAGGTGCGGAGGGAAAAAACAGCCAGAACTTTAATTTACCAGGTATTCATTGAGGACATCGCTTACATGGCAGGCATGTGATATTTTTTGGCTGAAGGTTTTTTTGAACAGGACCGTGAGGTAAGGCTTTGAATAGAGGACGCTCTGGTCCCGCAGCATTTACAAAAGACAGTAGCCATGGTATTTTATTTTTTATTTTTGAGAATTGCCAAAATTAAAAATTCATTTCAAAAGTAACATGAGATTAGATCTGCTTATTTAAAGCATCTAATAAAACGCCATAATCGTATTGAAGATCTTCGTGTAAGCTTGTTAATTTCTTGCGGATTAAGTCAATTTGTCCTTCATATAGATTGACAAGTCGTGTATTTTTATGGATAGAAGGTTTAAAATGCTTCAGTTTGTCGCAAAAATAGAGCAGCAGCTCAACTTCAGTTTCTTTGTTTTTCGAAAACCGGATGTACTTTTTAATGTTGAGTAAGATCTTCCGGGTGCTTTTCTTGATGAGATAATAACTTGATTTATTGATCAGGGAAAATTGTTCATCGATCTCGGTTTTGATGTTTTTGATATAGGACAATTCATCTGATGATTCAAACAGGAGATAGGTTAAAAGTTCTTTATTCTCTTTTTTTGATTTAGCCAGCCGCAAACAGATCTCAAGCATTTCTGCGGGAGAGCAGTTGATGAGTTCTTCTTTGAGTTCTTTTGTAGTGAAAGTCTTCATCGATCGGCCTTCCTTACGATCTTTCTTGCCATGTGGAAAATGATTTTTCCAGTGTTTGTGTAAATAGGTCGATGGGTTGAGCGCCCGATACTGCGTATTTCCCATTGAAAAGGAAGAAGGGAACCCCTTGAACCCCAACCTGGTGCGCTTCATAAATGTCACTGCGAACATCATCGGCATAAATTTCGTCATTGAGCGCAGCTTTCAATAATCCTTTGTCTAAGCCAATTTCGGTGCCCAATTGAACCAGGGTATCCGTATCGTCGATATTTTTCCCATCACAGAAGTAAGCCTGGAACAACTTCTCCTCAGCTTCACCTTGTTTGCCATGATGTTTTGCAAAATGAGTCATGCGATGCGCTTTGAAAGAATTGGCTACAACTGCCTTATCCAAATGATAGACCAGGTCCGACTTTGCAGCCATATCTGAAACATAATCATTCATCCTTTTGGCTTCTTCAGGGCTTATTCCTTTGTGTGCAGCCAGGTAGTCATGGATACTGATCGTAGGGTCCGTTTTCATATCGGGTGAAAGCTGAAAGCTTTTCCATACCACCTCAATCTTGTCTTTCTCCGCAAACTGATCCAATGCCGATTCAAACCTTCTTTTCCCTATATAGCAAAAGGGGCACATCACATCACTCCATATCTCGATCGTCATTTTCATTTGAATAAATTTGTGAATCTGTCTAGTTTCAGTATTAAAATAATGGCTTTAAAAGTATAGAATATTTTATTAAACATCTTATACGAAGCTAAATCAGGATTGCTGAATCTCGTAATCCTGCAAAGCCTGGGGTAAAAAGGAAGCTGGATTTTACATTTTAATCATCCTTTTCGCAAATAACCGCTTCCCGTCATTCATTCTGAGGATATAGGCTCCTGCTGGTAAAATGCGGGTGTCAATAGTACTGTGGTTGTTTCCTTTCCGGGCCTGGAAGATCAAGTCTTTGATGGGATGGCCTGAAATGTCAAATAATGATATGACTACAGGACCGGATTCTTCGCTTTCGAATTCGATCGAGGTTTCTGTTGAGCATGGATTTGGATTAATAGAAAACGTAGGATTGATATTGTTTGTTACGGCCAATCCTGTTGTATTGGCCTTTCCGGTTCTGAAGATTTGAAATTGTATCATCCCGCCATTGCTGCCTATTGGAAAATTTAAGGTATCACTTAGGGTGTCAGTGGGGGTATAGAATATTCTGAATTTATAGTCGAAGGGGCCTGTCAGCACGACATTGGTATCGAAGTCACAGCTGAATTCGCTTCCTGCCAGCGATGGGATTTGACTGAATTTAAGCGTGTCGTTTGCGCGGTTCGTGACACTAAGTTCGAGGGTGTCAGTGTTGCCAATAAATACCATTTTGTTTATTGCGACCGTATCCGATACCGCCATCAGCAAAGGGGCATAGGTTGAGGTTATCGGAAGTCCTGAGCTTATCCAGTTACCGAGGCCACCGATCATGTTAACGGTAGCCGGAAAGCCGAGGCTGTACATCAGGTTGTATGTCTGGTAACTGCGGCTTCCTCCTGAACAGTGAATGAGGTATATTTTGTTTTTGGGAAGCTGGTTGATCAGCACGCTAAAGTTTGGGTCACTATAGTCGCGGTTGATGGCCCCCAGGATGTGTGAAGGATCGTATTCTGCTGGAGTTCGTACGTCAAGGATGACAAAATCCGGGTTTTGTGCGTTGGCCTGGACCAGGCTGTCGCATTGTGTAACACTGAATTGAGCATGGATGGAATCCAGGCTCCAGCTGCTAGCCAGCGTGATGCCATAAAAGCAGCACATCAGGCTGCACAGGCAGCATGTCAGGATCGTTGATTTGGCAGGATTCATAGCGGTGTCTTAAGATGGGGTCTCACATCCAAAGATAAGAATTTTATTAAAGCTTTGTTAACAATATGCTCCTTAAATCAGAACTATCTTTGTTGCGAATATTAGAAATAAAATAATGAAATCAACAATTATAATCGCATTGTTCTTTCTTTCTGTATTTTCAGGCTTTTCACAAAATACCAGGTTTACATATAACGGAAGAACCAGTCCTGCTCTTAGTAAATCAGGGCTCAATGAAGCCAGGTTTCTGGGTGAAGTTACGCCTGATTTAATCCATAAAATCGAAATGCCGAGTGAAGATTTTCTCTTGTTTAAAAAATTTCTGGAGCTGCAGCACGAAATCTCTCCTTTTCCCCCCGGAAACTATAGTAACCTTATTGATTTTATTTCTGTTGAAATCACCGCAACCTGCGAGGCTAAAGTCCGGAATGCCAAAAGCCCTGGAGATCAGTTTAATAAGAACCAAATAAGCATTTTAAAAGCGGTCGATTTGGGTACTGAAATCCGCATTAATATTAAATTCAAATGTAAAAACCAGGATCTCGGACGCCCTGAATATGAGCATAAAGTTTTCGAAGGGGGATTCGGAGTAGAAGTTATTCCTGATGTAGAAGCTAAATACCCGGGCGGAAACAAACAACTGTCAGAATATTTTCAGACGAAGCTGTTCGATAAAGCCATAGATCCAAAATCCTATGCGAAAATTCAAAATGGCGGTGTGAAATTCACGGTTGACGAGAAAGGCCAGGTAGTGAATGCTAAAATGGCATGGTCAACATCGGATCCGAAGATTGACAAATTAATCATTGAGGTAGCGAAAAAAATGCCAGGATGGAAGCCCGCTGAAAGTCCGAAAGGCGTGAAGGTCAAACAAGAATTTGAGATTCCCTTATCGTTTGGCGGTGGGTGTTAAGGTTGTTGGCTGATGTCTTTTGTAAACTTGATTTTACCTCATTAATGAAAATACGGTCTTGTTATTGACGATCTCAGACATAATTACCAGAATGGCTATTCCTCTGGCAAGTCAGCGGTTTTGTCTCTTTTATAGGTAGTCTTGTCAGTATGTTTTTAATTGGGTGGCAGCACATTGAACCGCCTGTAGGCAGAATTAACCAGTTTTTATCTGATCATTGTTAAGAACATAGCAATAAAATGTAATTTAGTTGGATGATTGCCATGTATTTTTTTAATTGAAAATTCAGAAATTTGCAATAACAGATCACATCAGTATAAATATAACAGTAGCCGATACCACGAAGATCAGGTTTGTGACATTTCACAAACCGATCCCGCTCAGTACTAACCAAAGGAGGTTCACCATGAAAAACAAAGCCGGAATTGCATTTATAGTCACATTAATTTGTTTGACGGGATTCTTTTTTCAAAAAGTTCATGCCCAGGAAAAATGGAACCCGGCACAAACTGAAATCCTGAAAATTGTCAATGATTATTATGCCGCTTTTGCAAAGGGCGACATTAAGGCTTATCTGGCTTATATCCATCCCGATTTTGAGGGCTGGAACAACAAAGCTCCCTTGCCACGTAAAAAGGAACAAATAGAAAAGATGGCCAATGCTTTTTTCCAGGGAAATAAAGTGATCTCATTCAGTTTGACACCGCTTTCAATAAAGACCTATGGAACCATGGCCTTTATGCATTATACCTTCAGCATCGACATCGAAGGAAAAGATGGAAAAAGGAGCATAATGGCGGGTCGTTCCACTGACATCCTGGTTAAACAAGATTCGCACTGGCTGATTGTTGGTGACCATAACGAAGAAAAATAATGCGGTTTCCATAGTGATTTCCAGTGCCCTGGTTAAGGAGGAAAAAATAAGAGCGAATATGTTCGTGGTCACTTTCGCCCCCACACTCACACTCGCTCTGATTTTTGTACCCGGAGCCGGAATCGAACCGGCACGAGATTACTCTCATTGGTTTTTGAGACCAACGCGTCTACCAATTCCGCCATCCGGGCGTGGTGACCGCAGCAAAGGTAGTAATATTTTTTTGGTAATTAAACCTTAAAGGGATTTTTGATAAACTGGAGCCCTTTGCGAATTAGCGACCGATGTATTTGTCGATAAGCTCAAATAAATCCTGCTTTCTAACGGGTTTTGAGATCAGATCGGTAAAGCCGCTTTCAAACATAAAGGTCTTCTCCTCGGGATTTACATAGGCGGTCTGAGCAATGATGATAAGTTCTGATTGTTCTTGCCTCAGTTGTTTTGTTGCCTTTATTCCATCAAGCTTTGGCATCTTGATGTCCATCAAAACCATATCATAATGATTGGCTGAGGCAAGGTCGATTGCTTCTTGCCCATTCCAGGCATGATCGAGGCGTTTTACCTTATTTTTTAAAATGATCTCGAGATACAGGTAGTTGTTAGGCTCGTCTTCTGCAATCAAAATCATAGCGTCCTTCCAAAACATCTCATCTACTGGCTCATGGTGATGATCCGCTTCAATACGTGGGGGCTTTTCCTGAGGAAAGGAGAAATGAAAAGCTGAGCCTTCGCCTGGTGTAGAAACGAGACGGATGTTTCCTCCCATCAGATCAATCATGGCCTTGGCAATATTAAGCCCCAGGCCGGTACCCCCGATGGCATTGTGGATGGCAAGTTCACCGCGATAAAAGGTGTCGAAGATTTTCTCCTGTTCATGCTCTGGGATTCCAATGCCGGTATCTTTTACGAAAAATTCAATGTCATGGTCGACGAGGCTAAATCCAAGTGTTATTGATCCTTGTAAAGTATATTTAGCAGCATTCGACATCAGGATGGTCATGATCTGTTTGACTTTCTCCAAATCCGAATAAATGCTCAACTCCTTATATTTCTCAGGGATGTCTAAATAGATCTCAAGGTTCTTTTTTAATTTGGGTAAGTCGAAAATATGATAGACATCCGTTAATATAGCTGAAGGCTTGAACCAGGAATTTAGTAAAGGCAACTGCTCATTTTGAACCCGTGAAACAAACATGACATCATCGAGTAGTGTCAGTAACTGATTTGCACTTTTTTGAATGATCCCGGCAAATTTGTATTTTGTCTCTCCTTCTGCTTCCCGCATCAGGTCGGTGAAACCCATAATGGCATTCATCGGGGTCCTGATCTCATGGCTCATATTCTGAAGGAATGAAGACTTGAGGAGGTTGCTTTCTATTGCAATTTCCTTGGCAGCCACAAGCTCTGCTTCAGCTTGTTTCTGACGGGTAATATTTCTGTCAGCACCCCGATACCCTAACAATTTGCCTTCGCTGTCCAAAATTGGAACGCCACTGGTTTCTAAAATGATAATTCTTCCATCCTTATGGATATTAGAATTCTCAAATTCGAAGAAGGATTCTTTTCTGCTAAAAACTTCAAAAGCGGCCGTTTTTAACGTCTCTTTTTGATGGGATTCGAAAAAATCATAGAAATACTTTTTCCCGACCAATTCCTCAGGGGAATATCCCAGAACTGATTCCTCGGAAGGACTGACAAAAGTGTATTGTCCTTCAGTATTCACCTCCCAAATCCATACACCCGAGCATTCTGCAACCTGCATGAACCGGATCTCGCTGTTTTTTAGCTCAACTTCAATTCGCTTCCTTTCTGTAATTTCACTATAATATATGGCGATGCCTTCCTCCGTCGGATAAATACGGTTTTCAAACCAACGATCCCAGGGTTCATAATAATCCTCAAATATCACCGGTGCCCTGGTCTCCAGTGTTTTAACGTAAGCATTTGCAAATGGTGTCCCTTTGGATTCCGGGAATTCTTTCCAGTAGTTTTTTCCAATCAGGTCAGATGGCTGCAAGCCAAATAGTTCTGCCCCCCTTTTGTTGATATACGTATAGTTGAGTTCAGCATCAAAAGCCACAAATCCATCGGTGATGCTCTCCAAAATAGCTCCGAGTCGTTTTTGAGAATCAATAAGGATATTTTCTGCCTTTCTCCGTTCAGTGATATCACGTGCTGATCCAAGTAAATGGGTACATATCCCGGCATCATTAAATACCGGAGTCATCGTCGTTTCTACAACAAGATGCCCGATGGTCAGGTCTACAGATTCCTCATATTGGATGGGATGTCCTTGTTTTATTGCATCGTCATGACCTTTTAAAGCGACACAAAGCGCTTCTCCTGATAATATCTCATCGATAGGTTTTCCGATCAGTTGTTCCCTGCTTTGTCCTGTTTTGTTCAGGTAACTTTGGTTCACTGACAAACAGCGGAAAACCTTGTTTGGCTCCACTGACATAAGAAACATGAGATCTGAAGAACTGTTGTAAATCAAATCAGCATAAGCTTCGCTTTCTTTTAAATCCCGGGCAATCTTTTTCTGACTTGTCAGGTTACGGGTAAAACAAAAATTTCTGCCCCCGTCAACAGGCAAATACTGTAAGCTGACCTCAACATCAAGGATATCCCCGTTTTTGCAGCGGTGATGCGAGTGAAAACGATCATGGATATGCTCAGCATTTTTGTGTATATGTTTATCAATGTCTTCTGAGGTTTCATCTGTCTCAATGACAGATATATGCATGCCTATCATTTCTTCCGCTGTATACCCCAGCATCTCGCATGCTGCCCGATTTGCGGAACAGATCTGTCCTTCCATGTTTGTTTCCCAAAACCCGTCGATAGAAGACTCTAGAAGTCTTTGAAATTGAAACTCTTGTTCCTGATTTTTCATAAGAATATTTAAACCAATCGGATTGATTCCTTTGTTCATTAATAAATGATCAAAAAGGGCAAGTGATTGATCTAAAAAATGAAAATCATTTTCTTTTCAAAGTTAAGGATTGTCTTTAAAATAGCAATTATATGCTTGTTCTTGACAATCAATGCCTAAGCTTGATTGCTAAGGTCCTCATTGTTCTTTTTTAACCGGGTTTGAAAGGCTAATGCTGATCCAGCTGCGTATTGGCTGATGTAAAGTTGCATTGCCTTGAGTATTCGTGCCATTTGCTCCGGCTCCCCGGAAACCGCCGCCGCCTTCCTGATGGCCACCACCCAGGCTTTCTCCATTTGCCTGACTTTCACCCGGTCCCTGAGCCTGTGGACGACCCTGAGACTGATGCTCAGAGATAAGCCCGATGCTTAAAGCTTTAATTCTTGTAAAGGATACTCCCAGTAATGAGAAAGGTATATTGATCAGATAATTGATGTCATTGTTTTTGTCGATGAAGACCAGGGCGACCTGTTTTCCCGCCGGCTTCAGAACTCCATTTTCCATGACATTCATCCCCAGCATATTAATGGCATTCACCAGGATGGAGGGGTCAAGGGGTTTTCCGGATTCAGGCCTGGTCCCTTTCATGGCCGTCCTGGCTGATGGGAAAATAATCCCAAGCTGCTGTTTTTGTTTTCCTGTTGTATCGAGCCATAGCTGAAATCCATTCATCATCACTTTTTGTACGGTCGACGGATCATTCATTTTTATCTGAAACTGTACAAATTTATCGTTGTTGGATACATGTAAAAGCATGTTGGTCTGAGGAACAATGACAAATTCACTGCTGTAAAGAGTCATTTTGTTCACGTTTATCTCGTCATGCCATTGGCTATCGGTTACGTATCTATTAGAAACACAAGACGAAACAAGCGCAATCAACAGTAAGGCCGGGAAAAATGTTATTTTCATGAGTATATAGACTCTAAATGATGAGAAGGTTTAATTTTGTTAAAGATAATAATCCTGTTCATGACGGCTTGCTGTTTGAGATAATTTGTATATCTCAAAGAAAACTGTACCTTTGTGCCCCTTTAATTAAGCCCATAAAAGCCCCAAAAAACCATGGAATCAGATGTAAAGATTTTTTCCGGTCGTCAGTCTAAATACCTGGCGGAACGCATTGCTGAGAGTTTCGGCATTCCGCTTGGAAATGTCATTTTCACTGACTTTGCAGATGGTGAGTTTCAGCCTTCTTTTGAAGAAAATGTTAGGGGAGCCGATGTTTTTATTGTGCAGTCGACTTTTGCGCCGGCTGATAATCTGATGGAACTGCTGATGATGATCGATGCCGCCAAGCGTGCCTCTGCCCGCAGGATTATTGCAGTCATCCCATATTTCGGACTGGCACGTCAGGATAGAAAAGATAAACCACGTGTCCCGATCTCTTCCAAGCTGGTGGCTAACTTACTTGCTGCAGCAGGGGTTCAGCGGATAATCACCATAGACCTTCACGCCGACCAGATCCAGGGATTTTTTGAAGTACCGGTCGACCATCTCTTCGCCTCTTCAATTTTTATACCTTATATCCATAAATTAAACCTGCAGAACCTGATTTTTGCTTCTCCTGATACCGGAGGAACCCGCCGTGCGGCAGCCTATGCTAAAATCGTCGGGACTACTTTCGTAATTTGTTATAAGCAAAGGACAAAACCCAATGAGGTTGCCAAGATGACTATTATCGGAGATGTTAAAGGGAAAGATGTCGTACTGATTGATGACATCATCGATACGGGTGGAACGATTACATTGGCTGCAAACCTGATCATGCAAAATGGCGCGAACAGTGTCAGGGCTTTCTGTACACATCCTATTCTCTCGAAAAATGCGATCGAAAGGATTGAGGCTTCCGAGTTCACTGAAGTCATCGTGACAGATACCATTCCGCTGAAACGTCACAGTCCAAAGATCACGGTACTTACAACAGCGCATCTGCTGGCCGACGTAATCAAAAGGGTTGAAAACTATGCTTCAATCAGCTCTTTGTTTAAATTCAACAGCGCTGAGGAAAAATGAAATGAAAATATTGGGGATTCCCAATTCTTTAATAATCAATTAACAAATACACAATTATGAAATCAGTATCTATGAGCGGTTCTCTTCGCGAGAACGTAGGGAAAAAAGATGCTAAGCATTTACGGGTGAACAACCAGGTGCCCTGTGTGCTTTATGGCGGAAAAGATCAAATCCATTTTGCTATTGAAGAAACACAGTTCAAACACCTGATCTACACCCCTGAAGTTCACCTTGTTGAACTTACCGTCGATGGTAAGAAATACACAGCTTCATTACAGGATGTTCAGTTTCACCCCACCACCGACAAACTTCTGCATGTCGACTTCCTATTAGTTATCGAGGAGAAACCTCTGATCATCGGTGTTCCAATCGCGATTGTTGGAAACTCACCCGGAGTCATCCGCGGCGGTAAGCTATTCACCAAGCTTCGTAAGCTAAAAGTGAGAGCATTGCCTAAACATCTTCCTGATACCATCAAGGTTGATATCTCAAATCTCGATATTGATGAGACCATCAAAGTGAATGAGATTACAGTTGACAATGTTGTTTTTCTGGATGTTCCAAGTGCTATTGTTGTTGGCGTTCGTTCAACACGTGCCGTTGAAGAACCTGTTCCAGGCGCAAAATAATTGATCTTCTCAAAGGCGGATTACAGCTTATTCATGGCCTGTAATCCGCTTTTTTTTGCCCTGATGTCAATAAATTGCTGAATTTTATCAAGCATTTCTGTTAAAAATGAAATATCTCATTATCGGTTTGGGTAATATTGGTGAAGAGTATGAAAATACACGTCACAATATTGGTTTTACAGTGCTTGATGCCTTGGCACAGGATCGAAGCGTGACGTTCAGCAGTGACCGTTATGGCGCTGTTGCCAATTTCCATTTCAAAGGCCGTCAGTTTGTCATGGTGAAGCCTTCTACCTATATGAACCTCAGTGGAAAAGCTGTGAGATACTGGATGCAGAAGGAAAATGTTGAAGCTGCAAATATCCTTGTTGTTACTGACGATATCGACCTGGATCTGGGGACTATTCGTTTGCGTGCCTCCGGAAGCGGGGGAAGCCATAATGGGCTGAATCATATCATAGAAACTCTTGGCAACAATGAGTTTCCTCGGCTTCGGTTTGGAATTGGAAAAGATTATCCCCGTGGCATGCAGGTAGATTATGTGCTGGGAAAATGGAGCCGGTCTGAGGAAGCCATTATCCTGAAACGGATTCCTATTGCTGTGGAGGCGGTTATTAGCTTTGCAGCACAAGGGGTGGCGCGGACAATGAATGACTTTAATAAAAGGTAGTTATTTGTATCGCGGAGGGACGCTGGGGGGTGTATCGCAGAGGGACGCGGTTTTTTATCCATTGAAGTTGAGGACTATGCGGCGAATTCCATCTTTTAAGTGCCTGACATTGAAATTAATGAGTAAGCCAACTTGGCAACCAGAAAATTTAAGATAGGTCATTAGCTGGGCGAACTGAACAACGGTAAAAGATTCAATTGATTTCAACTCAACAATTACCATATTATTTATCAGTAAATCAAGTCTGTACCCATATTCTAGCGTTATTGTTTCGTAAACAAGTGGTAAGGGTTTCTCCTTTTCAACATACAGACCTGATTTGTTTAATTCGTAAGCAAGACATTCTTTATAAGCTGACTCAAGCAAACCAGGTCCAAGGACACTGTGAATCTTGTAAGAACAACTGATAATTTCTTTTGTAATTTAATTTGTATCCATAAGGGTTCTTAATTCCTATATACGGAAAATAACCCCTTCAGTGGAAAGAAAAACCTAAATATTTTAAAAATCAGCGTCCCTCTGCGCAAGCAAAACCCAAAGTCAGAGAGAGAGAAATATAAACCTGCGCCCAACTGCGATACAAAAACCCTCTATTCCGGCTGTGGCGTAGGAATATAGTGTGTCTTCAGCCTTTCCCCGATGATCCTGGAGATTTCCGCAATGCCAATCCGATCCTGTTTCATGCTGTCACGCTCACGGATGGTCACCGTATTGTCCTCCAAGGTCTGATGGTCAACTGTGATGCAATAAGGAGTCCCAATCGCATCCTGGCGGCGGTATCTGCGCCCGATAGCATCTTTCTCGTCATATTGACACATATAATCGAACTTCAGCATGTCCATGATTTCGCGGGCTTTTTCGGGTAAGCCGTCTTTCTTGATAAGAGGGAGCACTGTTGCTTTGACAGGAGCCAGCACAGGAGGAAACTTCAAAACGGTACGTATGGTTCCATCTTCCAGGGTTTCTTCTGTATAGGCATGACTGAGCATCGCCAGGAAAGTACGGTCGAGGCCTATTGACGTCTCAAGTACATATGGCACATAATTTTCATTGAGCTCCGGGTCGAAATATTGTAATTTCTTACCGGAGAATTTCTGGTGGCTGCCCAGGTCGAAATCGGTACGGGAATGGATGCCTTCCATCTCCTTAAAGCCGAAAGCAAAATCAAATTCAATATCAGCAGCGGCATTGGCATAATGTGCGAGCTTGTCGTGGTCATGAAAACGATATTTCTCCGCGGGCATTCCAAGAGAGAGATGCCAGCGCATCCGTTCATTTTTCCAGTATTCAAACCATTTCATCTCTTCTCCCGGACGGATAAAGAACTGCATCTCCATCTGTTCGAACTCGCGCATGCGGAAGATAAACTGCCTGGCAACGATCTCGTTACGGAAGGCTTTTCCGATCTGAGCGATACCAAACGGGATTTTCATCCTGCCCGATTTCATCACATTCAGGAAGTTCACAAAGATGCCCTGGGCGGTTTCGGGTCGGAGATAAATCTGGTTGGTGTCCTCACTCACTGAGCCCATCTGGGTTGAAAACATCAGGTTGAACTGACGAACCTCTGTCCAGTTGCGAGAGCCTGAAACCGGGCAAACGATCTCCAGATCTTCGATAAGGGCTTTCACGTCGACAAGGTCGTTGGCATCCATCGCTGTAACAAAACGAGTTTTAATGCCATCGATCTTTTGCTGGTATTCCACAACACGGGTATTGGTCTTACGATACATATTCTCGTCAAAAGTCTCCCCAAACCTCGATTTAGCCTTGCTTACCTCTTTCTCAATTTTGTCTTCGATCTTTGCTACATGATCTTCTATGAGGACATCAGCCCGATAGCGTTTCTTTGAGTCTTTGTTGTCGATGAGCGGGTCGTTAAAGGCATCGACATGGCCAGAAGCCTTCCAGACCGTGGGATGCATAAAAATAGCGGAATCGATGCCGACAATATTCTCATTGTATTGGACCATCGCTTTCCACCAGTATTGCTTGATGTTGTTTTTCAGCTCAGAGCCATACTGGCCATAATCGTAGACAGCGCTCATACCGTCATAGATCTCGCTGGAAGGGAATACAAAACCGTATTCTTTTGCGTGGGCAATTATCTTTTTAAAAAGTTCTTCGTTGTTAGCCATTTCCTGATTTATTGTACAAATGTAATTTATTCTTAATCTCCCAGTCCCCCAGTCCCCCATTCCCCCATTCCCCTACTAACGCTCATACTCACTAACCCCAAGCCCCTGCTGCAATTTCTTATAGATCCTGTTCGACTTATTACGGCTTATTCTTGTTTTCATCGTAAAAGCGATCAGCACCATTGCAGGAACAAAAAGCAGGGTGAGGAACGTAGCGAAGCTGAGTCCAAAGATGATAGTCCAGGATAAAGGACCCCAGAATGCCACATTGTCGCCACCAAAATGAAGATGCGGGTTGAGTTCCGTGAACATGGTGACAAAGTCAAGGTTCATTCCTATTGCCAGTGGAACCAGTCCAAGAATCGTAGCGGTAGCGGTGAGGATAACAGGGGTGACCCTAGTCAATCCAGCCTGGATCAAGGCTTCACGTGTTCTCATTCCAGTGGCTTTAAGCACATCGGAGAACTCAACGATCAGAATTCCGTTTCTCACGACGATACCGCCGAGGGCAACAATGCCAAGTCCCGACATCATAATGGAAAAGTCCATTTTAAAGATGACGATACCCAGGAAAACCCCGATGACGCTAAAGATGACTTCGCTGAGGATGATCAGTGTCTTGCTGATGGAATTGAACTGCGTGATGAGGATAAAGAAGATCAGGCTGAGTGAGATCATCAAAGCCACCATGAGGAAGTTACTGGTCTCTGCCTGTTGTTCCTGTTCCCCGGTAAGTTTGATCTCGATCCCTTCACTTTTAGGGTATGATTCGGCCAGTTTTTTGATTTTGCCTACGATTTCATTGGCAGTAAATCCGGAGAGAACCTCGGAGGAAATGGTAATCACCCGTTTAAGGTTTTTCCTTTTGATACTGCCGTAGCTGTCATTGTAATTCACCCGTGCCACTGACGAAAGCGGGATTTGCCGCAAGAGCCCCGTAGTCATGTCACGGTAGGTGATCTTGAGGTTCAGGAGGGCGTCAATGTTGGAACGGGTAATCTCGTCATAACGAAGTTGAATAGGGTATTCATCTTCCAGTTCTTTGAATTTGGAGACTTCTTTGCCGTAGATGGCCGTCCGGATTTCCATAGCGATCTGGGCTGTGGAAAGGCCTTCTCGGTTTGCTCTCTCACGGTCGATGTCGATGATAAGCTCTGGTTTGTATTTGTCGAAATCCTGCTTCAGTTCCTGGATTCCCGGGACACGTATGGAGTCAATATAGGATTGGAAGCCTTCGGCATTAGCAATAAGCACGGGCAGGTCTTCCCCGCTGATTTCAATATTGATGGGCTTCCCTGTGGGCGGACCCATTTTGTTTTTCTCCACCACGATATTGGCACCGGCAATGCCTTTCACCGCTTTATCGATTTTGTCGATATATGAATTGGTACTCGGGCCTTTTCTGAATTTATATTCAACGAAATTGATCGTAATCTTCCCTTTTTCCGAAGAGACAGAGCGGTCGAAACTCATGCCGCTGCTGGCACCCAGGGCGATGTTGGCGACAACGCTTTCCACATCAGGGTTGTTTTTACCCAATACCCCATTTACTCTTTTTTCCACGATCCTTGTGATCGAATCGGTGACCACCTGATCAGTACCAACTGGCATAGTAACCAATACCAGGATGTTGTTAGGGGCATTGTCGGGGAAGAACCTGACTTTAGGCTTTGCGATAGCTACCAGGAAAATTGAAAAGAAGAAAAGAACAATTACTCCGACAAGCATCCAATAAGGCTTACTGCCATAAAGAAAATAGCGAAGTTGTTTTTCATAAAAAATGATGAATTTCGGCCAGGCCTTTTCCTGCCACCAATTGACCCAATTCTTGAATAAAAAGTGATAAGCCAGGTTTAGAAGGAAGATGAAAATCATAAAATTTCCCATGCCTGTCCACTTCAAAAGGTGGAATATTGCTGCAACAACCAGGAAAATGATCGAAGAGTTTCTCAGTCGCTGGCGCTTTACTTTTTGGCTTAGGTGTTCGTATTCGTGTTTCATGAATGAGACAGCGAAGACCGGGTTGATGATATAGGCAACAAAAAGTGACGCGAAGAGCGAGATAATCAGGGTTATAGGCATATATTTAAAGAAATTCCCAACCATTCCCGGCCAGAAGATAAGCGGAAAAAATGGAGCCAGGGTAGTCAGTGTTCCTGAGAGGATGGGCATGAACACTTCCCCGGCCGCATGTTTGGCTGCCAGTACGATGTTCGGCTCCGTTTTGTGAACCCTGTGTGTATTCTCGATCACGACAATGGCGTCATCTACAATGATCCCAAGCGCAAAGATAAAGCTGAACATGACGATCATATTCATCGTAAAACCCAGCTGCTGGATGATCATGAAAGCGACGAACATCGACAAGGGAACGGCAAGCGCCACAAAGAAGGCATTGGTAAAACCCATGAAAAACATCAATACGATAATCACCAGGATAAATCCAATGATCATGGTGTTATTCAATTCATCAAGGGTATTCCGCGTGTATCGGGCCATCTCCCCACTGATGTTAATTTTAAGATCAGGCGGAAAAGTGTTTTTCTTCAGATCAGTATTTAAAATTTCTTTGATTTTGTCTGTAGCATCCAGAAGATTCTGACCGCTTTTTTTGATGACGTTAAGTGTGATGACATTCTTCCCGTCGAGGCGTGAAAAGCTTTCCTGTTCCTTGAAGGTGTCCTTCACTTCCGCTACGTCTTTGATATAAATCATGGCACCGCTGGAGGTACTCAGTGCAATGTCTTTGATCTGCATCGGATCCTTGAATTGTCCAACAACACGAATAGAACGCTTCATCCCGAAGGTGTTGATATTTCCACCGGATACAGTAACGTTTTCGCTCGCAATGGCACGTTCGATCTCGCTCATGGTGACGCTGGCCGCCTGCATCTTGTACATGTCAACATTGACCTGGATCTCGCGTTCGAGCGCCCCAACAATGTCGACACGGGTGATTTCTTTCAGAGATTCTATCTTATCCTGTGTGATGTCAGCAAATTTCTTCAGCTTGTCAAGATCGTAATCACCTGAGATCTGGATATTCATGATTGGGATCTCAGAAAAGTCAATTTCCAGGACCATTGGGTCGTTAGGAAGGTTGTTCGGGAGGTCCGAGCGCGCTTTATCAACGGCATCTTTCACCCTTTGTTTGGCTTCGGCGACATCCACATCAGTGAGGAATTCCACAACCACAGTGGAGTAATCCTGTAATGAAGTGCTGGTGATATTCTTCACATCAGCCACTGATTTCAATTGTTTTTCAAGGGGTCGTGTCACCAGGTTCTCCATGTCGGTAGGAGAGGTGCCAGGGTAAACCGTACTTACCATTACCGTTGGGATGACGATTTCAGGGAATTGCTCCTTGGGGATGGTCATATAACTGTAAAGTCCGATAGCAGTGATAATAACCGTTAGCACATAAATGCTGGTTTTATTATCGATTGCCCAGCTCGTGGCAAAGAATTCTTTGATCTTATCTTTCACATTTTTCATTTGGGTCTATTTAGAGAGGGGAGTCGTCCTAGAACTGTATTGCTTGTCCGTCAAAGAGATCCTGGAATCCAATGGTGATGACTTTATCTCCTGTCGTCAAACCGGATTTTATCTCTGCCAGGCCGTTATAGATCATTCCAACCGTAACTGGCTGTTTGCGTGCTACTTTCTGTCCTTTTTCTTCTTTAGCCAGGAAGATGAACTGCCCGGTTTGTGATTTCTGGATAGAATTTACCGGAATCGAGATGGCTTGAGCCACATTGTAGTCATTGATTTTTAACACGGCAATCATATTGGCTTTGAAGTTATCGGCAGGTGCTGCCATACGGGCTTCTACCTGGAAGGTACGGTTTGTGGGATTAATAAATTTACTGGCAAAGCTCAGTTTGGCATCCACATCTTTGTTGTAGTCAGGGAAAAATATTTTAACCATATCTCCTGATTTCACGCGGTTTGCGTAAGCTTCTGCGATGTCGGCAACAACTTTGACATTACTGAAGTTGATCACACGCACTGCGGGGCCGGCCATAGGAACGCTTTGTCCAAGCCTGAGAGGCACGTCTTCGATAGTCCCGTTTATGGGTGAAGTGATGATAGATAATGCAAGTGTTTCCTTTAAAGTCTGAACGCTTCTTTCAAGGTTTTCTTTGTTGTTTTTTGCCGTCAGGTATTGAATCTCTGAGCCGATCTTCTGATCCCAAAGGTTTTTTTGTTTGTTGTATAAGGTTGTGACAAAAGCCAGTTGGTCTTTCATTTGATCCAGCTGTTTTTTTGTGGTCTCGGCTTCCAGTTCTGCAAGGATTTGACCTTTTGAAACATGGTCACCCACTTTTACATAAACCCGGGAAACGACACCGGGCATTTTAGCGTTAACCCCGATGTTTTCATCTCCGTCAACTCGACCCTGAATTTCGATAAAATGGTTGAAGGGTTTGAGAATGACAGCTGACACAGCTACATTTTTTATCTTTCCTGCAGCCGCTTTTCCCGGATTTGCAGCTTCAATCTCTGCCTGGAGTTTGGTGATTTGTTCCGTCAGCTGATCCTTTTGTTTTTGGAGTTTCGCCAGTTCGGCTGCTTTATCTGTCCCTTTTTGGCATGCTGTGGCCAGGATGATAAGACTTAAAAAAATTACTATTTTCTTCATGATATGCTGATTTTACGCTTTTGATTGTTCTTAATACTGGTTGAGTGCTTTGTCGAGTTTTATCTTGGCATTCAAGAGGTTGAAGATGCTTTGATAATAGGCTGTCTGGGTATTGAGTAACTGGTTGTATGCGGTGGTGATGTCTGTACTGCCGGAAACCCCTTCTTTGAATTTCTGATCGGTTTTTTTGTATATATTGACAGCCAGTTTTAAGTTGTCATTTTCTTTAAAATAATTATCCAGGCTTGTATTAAATGTCGTCCTGGCAACTTCGGCGTCAAGTGTAAGTGCTTGTCCTGCCGCTTCTTTGATGTTTCTTGCTTTTTCAAGGGCAAGCTGTGCCTGTTGAACTTTAAAGTGCTTCATTCCACTGCTGAAAATTGGGACATCAATCGTTATTCCAACCATGGAAGTAGGATACGGTGAATCCGAAAAAAGATTGCTGAAGGTGTTACTCATCGCACTGCGTGAATAGCTGTAAAAACCTGCAATACTTGGCAAATAGTTGGCCTGCGCAAGCCTTTTGTTAAGGAAGCTCAATTTCTCATTGGTTTCGGTAAGCCTGTAATCAATATGATCTTCCAACTTGAAGTTGGTTTTCACGACCGGTTCCAGTTGAATGGTTTTCAAGAGGCTGCCAATGCTGTCTGTTAGGATAATACTGTCGGAGATGTCGAGCCCAATCTGAAATTTTAACAATTTGTCGGCTACTTCAATCTGGCGACTAACTGCATTGATCGTGCTCTCCAGGTTGGTGAGGTTGAGTTGGAGTTGGTCTACCACGATGTCTTCAACAAAGCCGTTTTTATATTGCTCTTTTGTCTCATATAAGGTCTTGCTAACCAGGTCTTTTCCTTTAATAAGAAGCCTTTTGTTTTCTTTCTGAATGGCCAGTCCCATGTAGGAGAGTGAGACATTCTGGCGAACGTCGATTACGCTCTTTTCAAGGTTTTGTTCGTTATAAAGGAGGTAAGCCTTTGAGCCCTGGACACCAATAATATACTGACCGTTAAAGATAAGTTGCGTGAGAGTGGCTCCATAGGAGAGATTGTGCTGAATCCCGAATTGTACCGGGAAATATTGTGCTTCCCCTTGTGGAACTGTTGGGGTGAGTCCGAAATTATGCTCATTCACCGAATATACGGCCGGTGAGATGAAATCGGGCATTAAAGTTGTCGGGATGTCCAGGTAGTCCTGGTACTTTACCGAACCATTCGCCTGGGGCAAACCAATGGCGATGGTTTCCCAGATTTTCTTCTTGGCTATATCAACATCGAGTTTAGAATTACGAACCACGTAGTGATTTTTAACAGCATATTCCTGGGCTTCTTTCAGGGTGAACTCCTTCACCTTACCGTTTTGAGCCAGTAAAGATGTGCCAAACCCACTACTGACCAGGAGGAAGAATAGCAAGTGACGAGCAATTTTAGTTGTTTTCATGTATGCAGTCATTTTATTTAGGGGTCAGAATTTAAATAGGAAAATTTGGATTATTGAGAATTGGTTCAATCTTTCTCTTCTCAAAGTACTCAAGTCCATGTGTAGTGACAATGCTCCGGATCAGGCTCTCATAGCGGGCCTCGAACAGGCGGGCAAAGGGGAAGTCAACGGACGACAAGAAGTCATGATCAAAGAGATCTTCCAGGTTTTGTATATGAATAGCCGTGGTCAGATCAATGTCGATGTCAGAACGATAGAGACCTTCACCAATTCCTTTTTCCAGGTTCAGCCGGATCCAGTGTGAGGTGTCTTTGCGTTTCCGGTCAATGAATTTTTTATAAGCTTCCGGATAATATTTCTGCAGCTCGAAGGTATGTGAAGCCGATAAGTCTTTCATGTTGGAACAAGCCCAACGGCTTAAATCCAGCATAAAATCTATGGCATTCTTTTCCGATTCCATCTCTTTGTAAATGAGTTCCAGGCTCATATCCTGGTGGAATTGCAGGATTTTATCGATCAGGTCAGCTTTGTTTTCACAAATCAGGTAAAGCGTTTTTTTCGACATACACAACTCCCTGCTGATATCATCCATGCTGAGATTGCGTATGCCATACTTAATAAAAAGCTTTCCCGAATCAATAAATATTTGTTTGGTTTTGTCGTCCATGGTACAATTTACTTTGCAAGCTGAAAACCTTTTCTTCTTTGTTCATAATATGCCAGGCCTTCTAAGGTGGCTATACTACGAATATAACTGTCGATAGTATGATCAAAAAGTATGGTAAAAGAAAATTTCTCCGGAGGAAAGAAATCGGGATTGTGAATGTCCATCAGCCTAGCCAGGTATAAACGGGCAACCAGCTCAACCGTTAGATCGTCACGATAGACACCCTGCTGTATTCCTTTTTCAATATTGATCTTTATTTTATTGAAAATGAAGTCGTATTTGTCTTCAAGGTGGTTTTTATAAATCAAGGGATAATACTTTCGCAACTGGAACGTCAAACCAGGATTGATGTCTTTGAAGCGGTCACTCAACTCCTTGGACACAATAAACATAATGTCAATAGCATTGACACCATCAAAGTCATTGTCGACGAAGATGAATTTAAAGCTGTTACGCTCAAACTCAAGTATCTGAAATACAAGTTCTTTCGTGCTTTTGAAATGTTTATGCATGAGTTTCTTGTCGACCAGTATCGCCTCACTGATTTTGTCAAGGGACATCCTGCGGATCGGATGTGTAAATGAATATTCCCGCGCAGTCTCCAAGATTTTTTTTAAAGCGTCTTCCATAATTGTCCGTTGTTCACTATGTGGTTTCTCTTTCAGACTGCAAAATACGGAATAAAAAACGACGGAAACAAATTTATCACAAAATGTTTCCAGTGTTTGTTTTGTGTTGGTGCGTAAGAGGGTCGTTGCATGTGATTAAGAAGTTGGTTCTGACCGGTTTTTTCTCTAATTTTGCACTCAAATTGCTATAACCACCATACTCAAATCTAAGCTGCTAATGAAGAAAATTGCCCTTTCTGTCCTTGTTCTGATGCTTGTCATCACATTAGGATTTACAAACCAAGCACAAGCTTGTACCAATCTTTTGGTTTCCAAAGGAGCATCCAAAGATGGATCCGTTTTTATCTCCTATCTTGCTGATTCACACACGCTGTTTGGTGAATTGTATCATTTCCCTGCTGCCAACTATCCTGCAGGAAGTATGCTTGACATTACGGAATGGGATACTGGAAAACACCTTGGTCAGATCAAACAGGTGAGCCATACTTATAATGTAGTGGGTAATATGAATGAACACCAGGTTTCTATCGGCGAGACTACTTATGGCGGGCGGGAAGAGATTCAGCAACAGCCTGTTGCCGTTGTTGACTATGGCAGTCTTATCTATATTGCCTTGCAGCGCTCTAAAACAGCCAGGGAAGCCATTAAAGTCATGACAGATCTCGTAGCCGAATATGGTTATGCCAGTGAAGGTGAATCCTTTTCGATCTCCGATGCCAACGAGGTGTGGATCATGGAGATGATCGGCAAAGGCAAAGAAGAAAAAGGTGCAGTATGGGTAGCGATGCGGGTTCCGGAGGGTTATATCTGTGCTCATGCCAACCAGGCCCGGATCCAGACTTTCCCTTTGAATGATCCCCAGAATTGTGTCTATTCCTCCGACGTGATCACTTTCGCCCGTAAGATGAAATGGTTCAACGGCAACGACAAAGATTTTAGCTTTTCTGATACCTATAACCCCGTGGAATTTGGCGGCGCCCGTTTCTGCGATGCCCGTGTTTGGAGCATGTTCCGCAGGGTCAACAAAGAAATGGATCAATATGCCGACTATGCCCAGGGAATCAACCTCAGCCACCGTATGCCCCTGTTTGTGAAACCTGATCATAAGCTCGACCTTCAGGAGGTGATGAACCTCATGCGTGATCATTATGAAGGTACTCCGCTCGACATGATGAAAGACATGGGTGGCGGACCATATATGTGTGGCGTTCGTTGGAGGCCCATGACCTGGAAAGTGGATTCAGTGAATTATATCAATGAAAGAGCCATCTCTACCCAACAAACAGGTTTCTTTTTCGTGTCACAGTCACGCTCCTGGCTTCCCGATCCTATCGGTGGTATTCATTGGTTTGGCGTCGATGATACCTATAGTAGTGTTTACACACCCATGTATAGCTCAATCACTGAAATCCCTCATAACTACGCAGTTGGCAACGGAAGTATCATGGAATTTTCAGATGATGCCGCTTTCTGGGTCTTTAACCAGGTGGCGAATTTTGCCTACACACGGTATAATGCGATGATCCCTGAAATTCAGTCACTACAGAAAGAACTGGAACAAAAATATATCATGACTTCGGGCGTTACTGATATTGCCGCTGCCGAGCTGTATAAAAAAGATCCTGCACTGGCCGTGCAGTATCTTAGCGATTATTCTGCAAACCAGGCAAGTAACACAGTTGCCAAATGGAAAGGACTCTATCGTTACCTGTTTACTAAGTATCTAGACGGAAACATTAAAACCAAAGATGGGGACAAACTTTTTCCCAAAGTAAACCAACCGGGTTACAGTCCTGATTGGTACAAAGAAATTGTGAAGATGACCGGAGACCGCTTTAAAGTCCCCAATCAAAAAAAATAAAGACAGCCATGGAAGAGTTAAATTATCAGGAGGATTTTAGGAAAAGGGAGAAGAAATATCGCATGCTGATTGCACTCCTTTGTGGAGTCATATTAATTCTGGCCGTCCTATTAGTGGTCACGAGGGTGCAGACTCGTACCCTTGTAGTTCAGACTGCACAGGTAAATTATGAAAAAGTCGCCCTGAAAACAGAACTGGATTCTTTAATTAAAGACCACGAAAGAATCAAAACTGAATATAAAAGCGTCAGTAAGAACCTGCAGGGCAAAGACAGCCTGATCCTCGCCAATGCAAAAGAAATTGAGGAATTGCTGGCTTACAAATATGATTATAACAAAATAAAAAAGAAACTGGATCGCTTGCGTTTGATCACCCAGGGTTATGTGCACCAGATCGACTCTCTCTTCACTGTTAATGCAGCGCTGAAGACCGAGAACAAGGAAATCAAAGGCAACCTCAGCAAAGAAAGGGAGAAAAATGTTGACCTTTCAAAAGAAAAGGAAACCCTTACCGAAAAGGTAAACCAGGCTGCATTGCTGAAAGCCTATAACGTGACTGCAACAACGCTCCGTAGTAAGTCAGACACCCGTGAGAGTGCAACAGAAAAAGCCCGCAGAGCTGACAAAGTAAAAGTTTGCTTTACACTCAGCGAGAATCCTGTGGCCGAGAAAGGCAAGAAAACCGTTTACATCAGGATTGCCCGACCCGATAATGTCATCATAACGGAAGGCCTTGATGAGACGTCTTTCATGTTCAACGGACAGAAGATACAGTACTCGATGAAGCAGGAAGTAGATTATACAGGTTCTGCACAAAATATCTGCGTGGCCTGGTCCAAAAAGGACAAGAAAACTGATGCCATGAAAGGGATCTATCATGTCGCTTGTTTTATCGATGGCTACGAGATAGGGCAGGGACAGTTTGAACTAAAATAGGAAAAGGTGCGGTCGATCCCGGGGTACCTTGCTTTTTTGTTTTTTATTTTTCTTAGCGGAATCCTCCTTTTCGGCCTGATACGTATTGCATTGCTGCTGATGTGCATGGATCATCTGTCGCCTGCCACCAGTCAATATATCTGGTATGCTGTCCTGAACCGCGGATTACTCTTTGACATAGTGACTACATCGTATCTGATCGCGCTTCCTTTCGTCCTGTTCTCGGTTACCCGACTTTTCAATTACAAAAAAAAATGGCTGGATACCATGATGCTGTTGATCATCCAGCTGAGCTTGGGCCTGGCACTTATGCTAGCCATGGCTGATATCCCATACTTCTTATATTACAATGCCCGGATTAACCAGGGAATCTTCACTTGGACTGACAATCCCTCAGGAATGGCAATGGCAGTGATAAAGGATTATCACTATTATCCTTTTCTATTGGCATTTCCTGTATTCATGAGTTTGATCGTATGGCTTTTTGTTTCTTTGTCGAAAAAGTGGTTAACCCGCTATGAAAAGCCAATGAGTTTCTCGCGAAGACTCATGTTTTTCTTTGGTTCACTGCTGGTATTGATGTTGGGACTTCGTGGTGAACTGAACCCGGCAAACCGTCCTTTAAGGATAGAATATGCCTTTAAAACCCCAGATCCATTTGCAAACCAGTTGGGACTAAATCCGGTCTTTCATTTTATCCAATCGCAAGAGAAATTCAACTTCCGGGAAATGCCTGAGCCTGAAGCCATCCGTAACGTTCAGAATTACCTTGGCGTCACGAAAAAATTTGATAGTCCGCTTGCACGTGAAATCACATCAAATTCAGGGGAAGCAACACATAATATTGTCCTGATTTTTGTAGAAAGCCTGAGTGCCTCAAAGATTGGACGGTTTAACCCTGGCTTTACCGGGAATACCCCTTTTCTCGATAGCCTGGCCCTGCATTGCCGGATGTTTGACTCAGTATATTCAGCTGGCGAACATACTTATAACGGGGTGTTTTCCTCGCTTTACGGGCTTCCAACCTTAATCGACAATAAGGTCACTTCAGGTTCTCTTACATCGAGCCTTTCCTATGCCGGTTTGCCTCAGATTTTGAAATCCAGGGGCTATCAGAATGTGTTCTTCTGCCCGAACGACAGAGAATTCGATAATTTTGAAGGCTTCCTGATCCCGAATGGGTTTTCAAAAATCTATGATGATAAGAGCTTTCCGAAAAGTACCATCGTGAATGGCTGGGGCGTTTCTGATCATTACCTTTTTAATTATGCCCTGGGGCAGATCGACAGTCTATGTTCAAAGAAAAAACCTTTTTTTGCCGCTCTGCTCACTATTTCTACACACAGTCCATACATCATCCCATCTAACATCCCAATGAGATTTAAGAGTGAGCAGGCTGTCGACAGAAGTTATGAATATACCGACTGGGCTTTAAAAGGCTTTTTCAAAGCAGCGGCCTCAAAACCATGGTTTCAAAACACCATCTTTGTCATCATCGGAGATCATGGTCAGAATTTCGACAAAACATACGAGATGCCTTTGTCCTATCACCATACCCCATTATATATTTATTGTCCCTGGGATAGCGTTCCAAAAGTTTATGGCAAGCTTGGAATGCAAATCGACATCACACCTACCATTCTTGATATACTGGGTTTTTCATACATTAACAACACATTGGGGATTGACCTGTTCAGGGAAAGCAGGCCCTTTGCCTACTTCAACGGAGATACACGCCTCGGTTGCATTGATCATGAGTATTTCTACATCCGTAGTAAGGATGGCAGGGAATCGCTGTTTCAATATAAAACCGGGAATCAGCAAAATTATGCCACCAGCAATAAAGAAAAAGCAGCTGCCATGAAAAAGTATATGTTCTCTAATATGCAGGTGACACAGTACATGATCAAACACAGCCTCACCGGAATCCCCCATTAGCCCCTCTCCCCCCAATCTCCCCTTCTCCCAATCCCCCTCTCCCCAATCACCCCCCAACCTTCTCCACCCTCAACCCCAGCTCCATCACCCCTGGCGTATCATATTTCGACATGCGGTTTTCAATCTCGACTTTATAATGGCCTTTTTCATTGAAATGATATCCTGAATACACCACCTGGTCCATATCCCAGAGATCGCCCATGCCGGATGCCCGGAAAGTCCCGTCAGCATTGCGGATTACCATCGTGATGTCTTTCAGTCTTCTTTCGCCTGAAGGTGTGTATATTGCCAGGGTCATCTGTAGATCCGGTTCCGGAAAGACTGTATGATGCCGCAGACTCATCGTCATGTCATAGAGAGATTCTGTGTCGCTGATGTCGAATTCAAAGGTGACATTCTTAAAGCGGTTCCACTTCATGTCTTCAAAATTATGCCGCTCATCAAAGACTTTCTTGCTATTACAGGATTGAAGAATAAGAAACAGCAGCATCATGGAGATCATACCTTTCATCAGTGCAGATTTTAGTTGTTGGCAAATTTACAAAAGATATTACTTTTGCCCACCAATGGAATTGCATAACTCTATCGCTAACTTTCCTGCTTCAGGAGAAACCGTAGCCACCATGGGCACTTTTGACGGTGTTCATCTGGGTCATCAGAAGTTGCTTGAACGTGTCCGCCAGCAGGCTGCTGACTTGGGTGTCCCCAGCATCGTCGTTACTTTCGATCCCCCGCCACGCCTGGTTCTCAGGCCAGAGGATACGGAAGCTCGTTTTCTGAACACCACTAAAGAAAAGATCGCCCTGATCAATGACTGCGGGATCGACCATCTTTTAATGCTGAATTTTGACGCAAGCCTTGCTGCGATGGCCCCTGAGGATTTTGCCAGGAAGATCTTTGTGAAAACTTTAAATGTCAATACGATCATCATGGGATATGATCATCATTTTGGGAGACACGGCAAAGGCAATATCTTCACGCTCAAGTCACTGGGACATGAAACAGGCTTCCAGGTGGAGAAACTTGATGCTGTCGACTGCAATGGCGAGGTGATCTCTTCCACGCGGATACGGGAAGCCCTGGCTGCCGGTCAGCTTGAGCTGGCCAATAGCCTCCTGGGCTATTCTTATTCTTTAAAAGGTATTGTGGTCGAAGGGCAAAAGCTAGGCCGCACCATCGGCTATCCCACAGCCAACCTCAAAGTAAATTATCCCTGGAAGCTGATCCCGGCAAATGGTGTCTATGCAGTAGCGGTTTCTTGCCAATCCGAGCATTTTTGTGGTATGGGAAATATCGGGTTTCGTCCTACTGTCAGTGGCATTGGGCAAACGGTAGAAGTAAATATCTTCGACTTCGACAGGGATATTTATGGAGAAACGATTACGCTCAGCTTCAAAAAAAAGACCCGGGATGAACAGAAGTTCCCGGGTCTCGATGCTTTAAAATCCGCTATTGCTGAGGATGAGCGGCTCATCCGAACCTATTTTAGCGACCAGCACGCTTAGCTTCCTGCGCTTTCTTTACGATTTCTTCCTGGATCGGTTTGGTCACCGGCAGGTATTTGTGGAAATCCATAGAGTAGTTGGCACGGCCTGAGCTGAGGTTCCTCAATGCCGTAGCATAACCAAACATCTCGCTCAGTGGTACAAAAGCAACCACTTTCTGTGAACCTTTACGGTGACGGCGCATCGACTCAACACGACCACGTCTGCGGTTCAGGTTGCCTACAATATCTCCGATATAGTCGTCTGGAGTATTTACTTCCACTTTCATCACTGGCTCCAGCAGGATCGGGGTGGCTTTGTTGAATGCCGTCTTGAAACAGATAGATCCGCAAGTCTGGAATGCCATGTCGGATGAGTCAACCGGGTGATGTTTTCCATCGAGCAATACTGCCTTCACGTCGATGACAGGATAACCTGCGATAACGCCATCAGCCAGGGTTTTCTGGATACCCTTATCCACAGAAGGAATATATTCCAGTGGAATGGCTCCCCCTTTGATACGCTCGACGAACTCATAACCGAGTCCTTCGTTGGGCTCGAGGCGCAGGTAAACCTGGGCAAACTGGCCCTTACCACCCGTTTGTTTGATATGCCTGTAGTCATGTTCAGCTTCCATGGTAATCGTTTCGCGATAAGCAACGGAAGGCTCGCCGACCTCAACCTCTACGCCGAATTCATGTTTCAGACGGTCAAGGATAATTTCGAGGTGAAGCTCGCCCATACCGGCCACGATTGTCTCTTCGGTTTCTTCGTCAAAATGTACGTTGAAAGAAGGATCTTCGTTGGCAAGCTTGTGAAGGGCTTCTCCCATTTTTTGTGTGTCCTTGCGGGTCACAGGGTTGATCCTCATTTCGATGACACTGGGGGGCACCTGGATCGACTCTAACAGTAAAGGATGTTCCACGTCGCAAAGGGTATCTCCGGTCTTGGTAAGTTTCATCCCGATCAAGGCAACAATGTCACCCGGGCCGGCTACTGCTACTTCTTCCCTGTCTTTGGCATGGATTTTTAAGATACGACCCGTACGTTCGTTTTTGCCACGGGTTGAATTCAGAATCTGGATCCCGCTTCTCAGCTCACCCGAATAGATGCGGATGAAAGTCTGCTGTCCTACAAATGGGTCATGGATCAGCTTAAAGGCAAGGGCTGAAAACGGTGACTTTGCGGTGGGTTGGCGGGTATGAGTCTTTTCTTTGTCGTCGAGGTCGATGCCAACAACGGCTCCAACATCGATAGGTGAGGGGAGGTATTCCACGACAGCGTCGAGTAACATCTGAACACCTTTATTTTTATAAGCTGCACCACAGAATACAGGGGTGATCATCATCTTGAGGGTAGCAGCACGGGCAACTTTACGCATTTGTTCAGCGCTGATAGGCTTGTCTTCCAGGAAAAGCTCCATGATTTCATCGTCGAATTCAGCGATCTTCTCGAGGATGGCAGTACGGGCTGTTTCCATTTTTTCGATATAATCGGCAGGAATTGGCATCTCGATTTTCTCGAGTTCTTCGAAGCGGTAAGCTTTCTTTTCAACCACGTCGATGATCCCTCTGAAGTCTTCTTCAGCCCCGATTGGGATCTGGAAAGGAAGGGCATTGGCGTCGAGGTGGGTATCCATTTGGGTTAGCACTTCGGAAAAGTCAGCTCCTGTGCGGTCCATTTTATTAACGAAGGCAATCCTGGGAACTTTATGGCGATCGGCCTGGTTCCAGACAGTCTCACTTTGAGGCTCAACACCGCCAACAGCGCAGAAAAGGGCTACCATGCCATCGATAACACGAAGAGAACGTTCTACTTCGATGGTGAAGTCGACGTGACCAGGAGTGTCGATGATGTTGATCTGGCTGTCGTTCCAGGCACAAGAGATGGCTGCGGAGGCGATCGTGATCCCTCTTTCCTGCTCCTGTTTCATGAAGTCCATGGTGGCGCCGCCATCGTGGACTTCGCCCATTTTACGGGTGGTTCCTGTGAAGAATAAGATACGCTCTGTCATCGTGGTTTTGCCGGCATCGATATGAGCGGCTATCCCGATATTTCTGAGTTTATTTAATGGCATGTGTGTTTTTTGTTGATTGATAAGGGTTTATAAAGGCTCCCGTTTTGGGGGTGCAAAGGTCCGAAAAAAATCGAGACAAAACGTATTTTAGGAATTATTAACGATTACTTTATATTGGATAATGGTGTAACTTATTGTCAAACAGAGAAAAACGCCAATAAGTCTCCCCAAAATACATCATCTGATTTTTCAGATGTGTTCGTACCTTTGCTGCTTAAACTATACCTATGAAACTTGATCTTCCTCCAAAAACGATCTTACTTCCTTGCCCGGTGCTGATTATCGGTACCTATGGCCCCGACGGCAAACCAAATATCATGAATGCGGCCTGGGGTGGCATCGTATGCAGTGTACCTCCATGTATCAGTGTTTCTGTCAGGGAGTCGAGGCTTACTTACCATAACATCAGGCACAGTGGGGCTTTCACGGTTAACTTTCCCTCTGAGAAATTTTTAAAAGAAGCAGACTATGTTGGGATCGTGTCGGGCAGAGATCACGATAAATTCAAAGAAACCGGACTCAAAGCTGTCAAAAGCAAACTGATCAATGCCCCGCTTGTGGATGAATTTCCGTATGCCCTGGAATGTAAGCTGATCAGGGAAGTGAATCTGGGTACCCATACGATGTTCATTGGTGAGATTGTTGGCATGGTCGCCGATAGCGAAATGCTAACGCCCGGGAAGCTGCCCGACATCGAACTTGTTCGGCCCATGCTTTACGGTTCTGCCGGCAATATGGCTTATTATGGAATCGGTGAAAAACTGGGTGCTGCCTATACTGTAGGAAAAGAAATTGGGGCAGTGGGTTAGTCATTCAGGAATCCCTTACTAAAGAATTACAGCCCCGATGACCTTGGCGTAATTATCTCCTATAATACACAAGCACCCAGTGTTGTTGCCCCTCACAATCCGGTTGTGTCAGATATTGTAGGTCTTGTCATCAATCCGATTACATGGATAAGAACCGAAACAGTAGCAACAGTTGCTGAAGGATTGGGTTCCTTCATGCCTGATCCGGTGACAGCGAAATTTATAATGGGACCTCAATATGCTGATGCCAAAGTTAACACTAACAAAGGTGTGCTGATTTGCAACACTGCCGACTCAAACTTACTTTATCAATTCACCACAAGTGACACAAAGGGAAATGCACAAAGGGCACAAGGGGGTATTTGCTTGATCAGTATTAATTTGTTTTGGAAAGGGAGGTAGGTAATACCTGTCGTTTTAATTCTCAAATTTGCATGACCAGGTAACAAAATTCCCTCCATGAGAAAAATATGCATAGCCCTTGTTTTCCTGTTGCTTTCATTCTCTATAATCGTTAAAAGCCAGACAATTCAACAAGTAGGTTATTATTCCATTAATGGTGTTTTTGCCTTGTCTGCCAAGCCCAATCTCATGTACCTGGGCAATGATAAGTAGTGTCGGTTGTAATATTTGATAGAACACGGATGATGCGGGTTTACGCGGATTATATAATTTTTTAAATACAGTATTTGCATTAATGTAATGAAAAAAAAATCAGTAATAATCAGCCCGATTCGTCAAATCCATGCTCTATTGCCATGGGTTCCGGGAAAGATAAGTATCTGGCTGATTTTTATAATGACAGCTTGTTTGTTTCTATCATCATGCTGCAACAAGGATTCCGTTGAGACTGCCCGCCTGGCATTGGATTCAGCTGAACTGAAACTAATTCCATATAAGTTGGGCGAACAATATAAATTCGTTCATTCCAACGGATTTGGTTTTTATTTTACTGTGACTGAAGATAAGCTACAGTGGTATGAACAGCGCGACTTATGTGAGTGGAATTGCTGCGGAAAGGATTACTATTCTTACCAGGTGAGAACGGCAAAACTCGTGTCGGAATATCCCAAACTTACCATTGAACTATTTGAAGGAGAACGTGCTTATGATTACTATCCCAGGATGCTGAGTCTGAGCATCAACAACAGGCATTATTGTTATTTTCCTTACGACAGCCTGGCTCATTTTATGTGCGATACGATTCAAAAGACATATTGCCACGATTCTATTATGATCAATAATAAAATATATACGCATGTTGTCGAAGCGTATGTTAATAATTATTCGTTTACTGCGGATTCCACGATATTGTTGCCTGAATGGGTTTATTACAACAAGCTGGGCTTGTTGCAAATTAAAATGTCGAATCATGAGACCTATAGCCTTGATCAGTAGGGTCATCTTCTTTTTTTTCTTGCTGGTCTTGTTCAACAGCTGCGGCGAGGACATTACCGGTACTTTTTATTTCTCCGACGAAGCCAGGAAATATCAGATCGACACAACGATTACCTCCTTTAAAATGATTGACAATCATGGGATCACTGATGAATTCGTCATGGATAAATATAATTGGTACCAGACGCATCATTATTTCAGTCAATGGGGTACTCACGGTGATGCCAGTGGGGAGACTTATGGGATCGCTTATAATTCTGTTCTTAACAGCTATATGTTTATGTATGTGCTGAGAGCTGATGTTGATTACACCAGCCTTGAAATAGAATGGAATCAGAAGGACCACTTTGTTTATGACTTTAGCAGCAGGAAGGTAATCAGTGGTATTGTACCTCTTGTCTCATTTTATGATTCACTGCTTGTCAGGGGTGTATGGTTCAGAAATATAATTGACATTGATTATTCAGGTAAAGTTAATGAAATCGACAAAGATACCCCTGTGAGGACGTACATTTCAGGGGATAAGGGCTTAATTAAATTTGTCAGGAAAGACAGTGTTATCATCGAGAGAATTTAAAATGCCTGGACATATTTTTATTGTTAATGATGCAGTTACAAGCAGAGATAAAGAGAATAGAAGATAAAAAATTGATTGGGAAGCGTATTCGTATGAATCTCGCCAATGACAAGACTTTTGAGCTATGGCGCAGTTTCATGCCTCGCCGTAAAGAGATTTCTAACAATCTGAATACCGAGCTTATTTCGATGAAAGTATTTCCACCTTCTTATGATCTGCAAAATCCCGAATCTAATTTTGAAAAGTGGGCTGCCGTAGAAGTCTCCGACTTTGATATCATCCCTGAGGGGATGGAAAGCTATACGCTTGTTGGCGGGCTTTACGCGGTATTTCATTTCAAAGGCAATCCAAATAATGCCTCGGGATTTTTCTTAAATATCTTTAAAGCCTGGATGCCTGCGTCTGGCTTTGTCCTGGATAATCGGCCTCATTTCGAGATTTTAGGAGACAAATTCAATAAAGATGCTGCCGATTCTGAAGAAGATATTTATATTCCGATTCGCTGAGGTCCAGCGTCCTGGCTTCTGACGCTGCGGTTTTCGTTTATCCCAATTCGAAACTGCTAACGCCAAACACCCTGTTAATATCAAGATCGGGTTGGGCTTGCGTGTACATCCTGGCTGTGCCAAAGACTTTCTTCATCCCATAGGATTCAGCCAGGGCTAGGGCTTCTTTGTTAGGCTCAGGGGTATCCAGAAATATCGGAGCCCCTACTTCAATAAAATTGTTGACTGACTGAAACAGTTCCCGCGCCAATTCAGGACTATCGGCAAACAGAGGTCCAGTCTTATATCCAATTCCGCATTTACGGATGACACTATATCCGGCGAGCTTTCCATCATGTTTTGCCCCAATGGCAAGGCTTTCGTTTTCTCTAAGCCAGCTCCTCAGGAAATTCCGTCTTGGCACAGGGAAGTGGATACTATCATAGCTCAGGATTTCATCGATAGTGAATTCTGAAAGGGGCAGGATCTCAGGAAATGATTCGGCTGAATGACGGGAAATCCCTTCATATCGGAGGTTGTTATAGGCCAGCTTAAATCCTGATTTCTCATAATTGGCTATCTGGTCTATGACACCGTCAAGACTGATGTTGCGGTCACCCAAGTATTTCATGGCTTCATTCCAGATCTTCATACCGTAGCCTTTGCCCCGATATTCCTGCTTCACGATATAAAAACCCAGAAACCCGAAACTGCTGTCATAAGCCACAGCTGACAGGCAGGCGATGGGCTCATCATCAAGCAGGCCGATGAGGAATCCTGTCGGATCAGTGTTGTAAAAGCTGATGGCATCATGAAGCCCTGGATTCCATCCTTCCTTGGCGGCCCATGTGAGGGCGATGTCATTGACTTCTGACATGGTCATCGGGCGGATGTGGTAGTTGTCGCTAGTGCTCATAGTTAGTTTTTTTCTTATAAAAGTATCATTATTATTTCAAACCACAAGGCACACCAGCTTCTTATTTCTTTGCAATCCTTGTGAAAAAACCTTGTGAGCCTTGTGGTTAATAAGCTCAATGCTTTTGTACCTTTGCTCAAAATTATTTTGATGGCTGCAAAAAAGTTCTATGTCGTTTGGAAAGGCCGCACCACCGGGGTTTTCGACATCTGGGATGATTGTTTTGAGAGCATCCAGGGATTTCCGGGTGCTCAGTACAAGTCGTTCGAAAGCAAGGAAATTGCAGAGGCAGCAGCTGAAAAATCACCCTGGATCTACATCGGGAAGAACAAAGCAGCCAAGGAACGGATTACTTCGATCGATCCCAATGATTTCCCAATCTTTGACAGCATGTCGGTCGATGCCGCCTGTAGCGGGAACCCGGGAGCACTTGAATACAGGGGTGTAGATACCCGTAGCGGGAAACAGCTGTTTCACCAGGGACCTTTTCCTGAAGGTACTGTCAATATCGGAGAATTTCTGGCGATTGTACACGGACTGGCTTACCTAAAAAAGCACAAAAGCAGTGTTGCGATCTACTCAGATTCACTCACAGCCCGAAAGTGGGTAAAGGACAAGGCCATCAGGACAAATCTGGTACGTACTGTGAAAAATGATGCGCTGTTTCAGCTGGTCGACCGGGGAATCATCTGGTTAAAGACCCATTCGTATACAAATCCGATCCTTACCTGGAAGACCAAGGTTTGGGGAGAGATTCCAGCGGACTTCGGAAGGAAGTAAGCGATTGTTTGGGGCGTGCTGCGTGAAATAAATCCTCTTTTTTTTTAACAGACAGTAGTTGACAAATAATCTACAATAGCAGGAAAACTGTAATTGGGTATTTTAATTTTGCAATCAACCTTATCATTGCAAGATCCTGAACAGTCCGGCCTAAGGACTATACCCAAACAACTCACTCTTATGAAATCCTACCGCATTCTAATCCTCGCCCTATCCATTTTTGCTATAGGCTTTTCAAGCTGTAAAAAGGACGCTGACACTTCCTTTGCCAATTCCGTAAGTGCCACAATAGATGGCATCGGTTATTATTCTGATTCAATCGTAAGCATTGGTAGTGCCGAAATTATGAACTTTACTTCTGCAGTGGGCAAAGAAAAGATAATCCTGTACATCTCTTCGGCTGCCACAACAGGGAGTCATGCGTTGAATAACAATACGTATAATATTTTATATTTTAATAAGAACGGAATCATTTATATGCCCAAGAGCGGGAATATCAATATCAGCAGTTATGATGTTGCATCTAAAGTCATTAAAGGATCTTTCTCTGCGACCCTTAATAATGGATCTGCAAATGCTGCCATTACGAATGGGGCTTTTCAGATTAAGTACTAAGATTGTTAGCTTTAGAAGTTAGTTCGTAGTTCGTTGTTAGTGGAGGGATCCCCCCATCCCCCAGTCCCCCTCGCCCCCACGATCGTTCTAAAACTGAAATTTTTCTAATTCAAAATTCTTCATTACCTTTGCCGCCTTATTTTTGCATGCTATGAGTCAAAAAGTTGTTGGTAGAATTTCTCAGATCATCGGCCCTGTAGTCGATGTCACCTTTGATCAGAATGTATTACTTCCTGATATTTACGAAGCACTTGAAGTGAAGCGCCTTGATGGCACAACCCTTGTGCTTGAGTCGCAGCAGGACATTGGAGAAAGTACAGTGCGTACGGTTGCTATGGATTCCACTGACGGTTTACGCCGCGGGATGGAAGTACATTCAACCGGAAGTCCTATTTCAATGCCTGTCGGTCCGGAAATCAACGGCCGTTTGTTTAATGTAATTGGTGATGCTATCGACGGTTTGGGTGATGTTTCCCGGGCCAAAACATATCCGATCCACAGAGATCCGCCACGTTTCGACTCGCTGAGTACGACGAAAGAAGTTCTTTACACAGGAATCAAGGTCATTGACCTTATCGAGCCTTACGCAAAAGGAGGGAAGATTGGTCTATTCGGGGGAGCTGGTGTAGGCAAGACTGTAATCATCATGGAGTTGATCAACAATATCGCCAAGAGTTATGCTGGTCTTTCAGTATTTGGTGGTGTTGGAGAGCGTACCCGTGAGGGGAATGATCTTTTGAGGGAGATGATTGAGTCGGGCGTTATTCGTTATGGCAAAGAATTCCTGGAAGGAATGGAAAAAGGCGATTGGGACCTGAGTAAAGTCGACCGTGAAGAGTTGGCACAGTCGCAGGCTACGCTGGTGTTCGGACAGATGAACGAACCACCCGGAGCCCGTGCCAGGGTTGCCTTGAGTGGTCTTACCATGGCTGAGTATTTCCGTGATGGTGATGAGAAATCAGGTGGACGCGATATCCTTTTCTTCATTGACAATATTTTCCGTTTTACCCAGGCTGGTTCAGAAGTCTCTGCGCTTTTAGGCCGTATGCCTTCAGCCGTAGGTTACCAGCCAACGCTGGCAACAGAGATGGGTATCATGCAAGAGCGTATCACCTCAACCAAGAGGGGTTCTATCACCTCAGTGCAGGCTGTTTATGTGCCTGCTGATGACTTGACAGACCCGGCTCCTGCTACGACCTTTGCTCACCTTGACGCAACAACCGTATTAAATCGTAAGATCTCTGAGCAGGGAATTTATCCTGCTGTTGATCCATTGGATTCGACCTCACGTATTCTCACCCCTGACGTTGTGGGTGACGAACATTACAATACTGCACAGGCAGTGAAAGAGATCCTGCAACGATATAAAGAACTACAGGATATTATCGCCATCCTTGGAATGGATGAGCTTTCGGAAGAGGATAAGCTTGTTGTGCACCGTGCTCGTCGTGTTGCCCGCTTCCTGTCGCAGCCATTCTTTGTGGCAACCCAGTTTACGGGTATTCCGGGTGCTTTTGTGCCGATTGAAGACACGATCAAAGGATTCAAGATGATTCTCAACGGAGAAGTCGATGAGTATCCTGAAACCGCCTTCAGCATGGTAGGTACCATTGAGGAAGCTATTGAGAAAGGTAAGAAACTCATGGCAGAAAGCCAGTCATAATACAGGCGATGCAACTCGATATTATTACACCCGACCGTACGATCTTTTCAGGGGAAGTGAACCTGGTTCAGCTTCCGGGCAAAGACGGATCTTTTGAGATTCTGAATATGCATGCCCCATTGATTGCAGTGCTGAAGTCGGGGCAGATCAAAATCCAGGATCTGGAAAAGAAAACCCAGTTATTTGACATTAAAGGCGGCGTGGTAGAGGTACAGAAGAACAAAGTTCTGGTGCTTTCCGAGTAATATTTTTGAAAAAGCCTTTGTAGTTTCAAAAAGTTTTCTACTTTTGCAGCTGCAAAAAGCATTCCTCCTTAGCTCAGTTGGTTAGAGCATCTGACTGTTAATCAGAGGGTCGCTGGTTCAAGTCCAGCAGGGGGAGCAAAAACAGAGCGAGAGCTGGTTTGAGTACTGAAGAGTACTGAGGCTGACTCTCGCTCTTGTTTTTTCCTATATACTCAAACTAGGACTGGTACTCACACATTTACCCAAGCTTTAGTACTCGAAATCAGTTATTTTGAGTCTCCTTTTAACCGTTTTACTTCTTTATCAAAATCAGACTCATACTTTTCATCTTGATTCACCCTGAACTTTTCGAATTCTCCTTCTGCCAATTTTATCGCTATCTCTGCAGTGATACTGCCAGCACTCTTAAGTACAGAATAGTCATTGAATTGCAAAAAGGCATCAAGCCTGTCAATCCAATCCTTCATTCGCATAGCCACTTTCCTTTCTGCTTGATTTTCAGCATAATCAAGATACATTGTGACAATACGGTTCAAGCTTGACAATTCTTTTTCGTTGAGATAGTTTTTCGCAACAGACACATCGGATTTTAAAATCTTCCCTTTGGGTGAATTCTTCCAGGTTGTTAAACCCATGCTTGGTAATTCTGCTTTAGCTCTTGAAGATACTATCTCTGCAGCGGTTTGACCGGTAATGGCCCAATGTAATTTATTTTGTACCGTTTTGTAAAATAGTTGGGTGATTTCTGCTTTTGGGTCATAATCAATGCTACAATCCGCATAAATATCAGTTATTTTTTGATAAAAGCGACGTTCGCTAGCCCGGATTTCCCGGATGCGTTCAAGTAGTTCATCGAAATAATCCTTACCAAATAGTTTTGTCCCTTGTTTCAAGCGTTCATCATCTAAGACGAAGCCTTTAATAATAAATTCTTTCAGGGTTTTTGTAGCCCAGATTCGAAATTGAGTTGCTTCATATGAATTCACCCTGTAACCAACGGAAATAATCGCATCAAGGTTATAAAATTCTAAATTACGATTTACACTTCTCCCATTTTCATTTTGAACTGTTCGGAATTTCCGAACAGTTGCTTCCTTTTGCAATTCATTACTCTGGTAAATATTAGATAAGTGTTCACTGATTGTAGACTTTACAACCCCAAACAAATCTCCCATTGCTTTTTGGGTAAGCCAAACTGTTTCCTCCTGAAGGATTACTTCGATTTTAACTGTTCCTTCTGGAGTAGTATATAATATGATTTCCGATTTGGACATTAAGTTATTTGGATGTGTGAAACATTAACAAAGATATTCAAATGACGGAAACTTTTTAAAGGAGGTTTTCAGGAAGGAAGGGTGTTTCCCAAACTGGTTTAAAGTTAGCAAACTGAATCACATTATTTAACATTCTATTTATTTGTACTTTGAGAACAGACTTTCCATTAAACACTGTAGTCAGACAGGGTGTAATAGTTGCATCTTTCGGCCGCAGGGGGAGCCCCAATTCATAAGTCCTTAAGTGCCAAAGCATTTAAGGGCTTTTTTTATTACCCCTATTGGATGCTGTTGCCACCTTTATGGCCTATTTTAGCTTTTTAAGGACTTCTTTCACCAATGAATCCATTCGGGAGAAAGCAAACCATTTCTTTCCTAAGTCTTTAAGTGAAGCTCCTATATGATAAAGAGTTTCTTCATCTATGATTAAAAACCGGTCATGAATATTTGTTATTGGCTTTACCTCAATGTAAGGGTATTGAGCGTTGTGTTTTTGTATATCAAGTTTGAATGGCTTGCTTATTGGATGTGTATATATAGTAGCGGTTACATTACTTTTTCGCTTTGTCAGGTTCATTAGAATTGATTCATCAACAAAATTGTCAATCAAAATAATGGAGCTGTTGGCACTTTTAACCAAATCGGACAAAAAAACGTAAGCATCAAAAATTTGTCCATCAAAAAAAATGCCGAATTCTGGTTGTGGGTTTCTGGTTTCGAGCGCTTTGAAAATCTGTTCAAACTTATGTTCTGTTTCGATTTGCTTTCGCTCGATGGTGTCTATACGGTTGAATAAGATGGCATTACCGATTATCAGTCGTCTCATTTCAACGAAAGCCTCCATTATTTGAATGCTTACGTAAATTGCGGTTTCACTTTTTAATACCGAAGAAATCATGGCAACACCTTGCTCAGTAAATGCGAAGGGTAATGTTACAGAGTGTTTTAGGCTTGCGAAGCGGTCACAATTTGTGACCAGTTCAGTTCTTTCATTTTCAGTAAGTTGAAACCTAAAGGATGCTGGGAACCGTGCAATATTTCGCTTAACTGCCTGATTCAACACTTTCGTATCAACCCCATATGTCTCGGCAAGGTCACGGTCAATCATCACCTGTATTCCCCTAAAGGCAAAAATCCGGTTCTGGATTTCCTGCTTTGTAATTAAATTACTCATTCCCAACAATGACTTGGTTCAACATTAGCAGCATCAAAGTAACAAATTATTTCTTTAGTATCGTACTATATACATTATCAGCTAATTGTCCTATAAGTGTATGCAATATTCCATATTCAAACAGATTATTATGGTAGCATTTTTCGGCAATAAGGGGAGCAAAAAACAGAGCGGGAGTGAGAGTGAGAGTGAAGGCTCCGCAATCATTCCCGCTCTGTTTTTTTCCCTCACTCTGGCTCTCACTCTCACTCTATCAATTAATATTTGATTGTGTTTCTATTTAACGAAACAATTTTATATCTTTGTGTTCAAAATTGCTGGGAGAATGGTCAAGCTGTTTGAGGTTGTGTTTCTGGATGAGGCATTTGAGTTTCTTCAAAGCCTTGACAGAAAGCACTATGAGAAGATAATCTTTAACATCCGTAAAGTTCAGATTGACCGCGACCCTGAGTTGTTTAAGAAGCTGAAAGATGATATTTGGGAACTCAGGACACTTTATCAGGGCTTTCAGTATCGGTTACTTGCTTTCTGGGATAAGTCGGACTCAACTGAAACATTGATTATCTCAACGCATGGATTCATTAAAAAAACCAGCAAAGTGCCTGAAAATGAAATAGCCAAAGCAAAACAATTCAGAACCAACTATTTTGCTGACAAAGAAAAAGAAGGGAAGCTATGAAAACATACACATTAGAGGAAGTTCAAGATAAACTTATTGGCAAAATCGGTACACCTGAGCGGGATAAATTTGAATATGAACTCCAGATGAATCTGATTGGTCAGGCTATTAAACAAACCCGGATAGAACGCCATTTAACGCAGGAAGAACTCGGTAGGCTCATTGGTGTCCAGCGGGCTCAAATCTCCCGTATTGAAAACAACGCCAGCAATGTAACCATGGATACCCTCATGAGAGTATTTACTGCACTACAGGCTAAGGTGAAGCTGCAGATTGAGCTTCCTCACTTTCAGATTCAACTTGGACAGTAGTCTTCTTTTTGATATTCAGTGGTATAATAAGTGATGCCAACCCATCTTGGTAGCATTTTTTGGCAAAAAGGGGAGCAAAAAACAGAGCGGGAGTGAGAGTGAGAGCGAAAGCTCCGCCGTCATTTTCGCTCTTTTTTTTCCTCACTCTCACTCTCACTCTGGCGCTCACTCTATCAAACATGGGTTTGGTTTTTATACCTTTCCCAATATTAGGGTTGCTGTTCTGAAACTTTACGGAGTGAGTTATCTGAAAAGTTTTTCTATTGCTTTCATGGGAAGAAACATTTTCCCACTGTCAGGTAAAAGTTCAAAGCCGTATTTGCCGTAAAAATTAACAGCCTTGTCATTTATCGGGTCAACAACAACAGCCATCGATGCTATACTGTGCTGAGATATGTTATAACTTCTTTGCAATGCGTCAATCAGGAGCTGTTCGCCAATTCCAAGACCTTTAGTAGTAATATCTCTGGCTAACCTCCCCAGAAGAGTCACTGGTACATTGTAATTTCTTGGTATTTTATTTTGATACTCTTCTGGAAAATCTTTTCGAGATATGCTGTCGTTGGATAGAGTATAATAACCAACTACTTGATTGTCTATATTCAATGTTACAAAACAGGCAGCCAGGTTTTTCTTCATATCCTGACTTGCCTGTTTTTGTATGTAATGAGTCAATGATTCTTCTTCACAAGTGAAACGGCTTCGGTCATGTTGTTTTGAATCAAGAAGCTGGACTCTCACTTTGTTGCTTATTCTTGATGTGATTTGAATCTTTTCACGGCCTCTTTAAGAAATTCATTCGGCTCTTGCTCAGAGAAAATCGAATTGAAGAATATCTCCCGGTCTCTTTGACTCGCCAGAATTCTGGTGTTTTCCTCCACTATTTCAGTTGATTTGGCTTTTATTATTCGGGTTACAAACCCGCTAAATGTTCTGTCTCCACTTAATCTCTGAGCTTTTAGAAATAGCTCCTTTTCCTCTGGTGAAACTCTGATGTCAATCCGTTCTTCTTTTCTGACAATTGTTTTCATGGTATTTATACTTTGATGCAAATGTACGTCATAAATACGTACAAAGCAAGTTTCTCATAAATAAACCTAAGAACGTCAATCAAAATCGGCCGACAGATTCAATTGAAACGGCTTGTCCATGGCCGGTAAAAAACTTATCTTTGAGGGACCGAATCAATATATGGTTGCTTAATTACTGCGAATATCTTTGATCAATATTTGATTAAACAAACAGGAAATTTATGTTTACCGATGATATTTTAAAAACAAGAAAAGAAATAAAGAAATTTTTCATTGTAGGTTTCTGGACTTTATTGTTGGAAACTCTTTTATGTCTTTATATCTCGTATGTTTCACATTCTGTTACAATTTTCACCTTCATGCTTCAAAACTCCTTGTCGCTGCTGGTTTATTTTTTCGCGATAATCGCACTGGATCTTTCCATTAAAGACAATTCTTATAAATTTCCATATGGAACCGGAAGAATGGAAAATTTTATCAGTTTTTTTCAGGCCGGCCTGAGTTTGCCCGGTGCGGGCATTGTCATTTATTCTATCTGGAAATCTACGGTTAGTGCCCCGCCGGAAATCAGTTTTGGATACACACAAATTGCTTTTCTATACATCAATCTCCGCCTTATCATGCTAAAATGGTGGGCTAATTCGATCATGAAGCGGTCTGACGCTTATTCACCGATCCTGAAAGCTTATAATGTATACTATACGATCTGTCTTATTGAAACGGTAATATCTTCAGTTTCCCTCCTGGTCGCACTGTATCTCCAGCATTCTGACATGGTCCTCCAGGCGAGAGTCATCGATATTTTACTTTCGGTTTTCTTCGCAGGCTATTGGATTATTAATTCGCTGAAAGAAATGAAAGAAAACTTTGAAGCGCTGATTGATCTGCCTCTGAAGGAGGCTGATCAGATGCTGATTTTAAAAATTCTTGCCGAGCAATTCAATCAGTATGAGGGGATTGGATACATCTATTCCAGAGTAAGCGGCAGGCAAAAGATTATCGAAATAGAACTGAATTTTTCGAAAAGCAGGACCTTATCCGAGATAGCCGATCTGCAGGAAGCGATGAAAAACGGTCTCTCACAGCATTTCTCCGATGTTAAATTCAATTTAATTCCTGTAATCATATAGACTTGCCATATTAATGTTTGAGAAAGGGACAGCAGATTATCCCCGTTTGTAAGGATACCACCAGGGTTTTTCCTGCTGCACAAAATCCCAGTGCACGTGTTTTGTCTCCATAAATTCCTCCAGGCCTTCAAGGCCAAGCTCTCGTCCCAATCCACTCATCTTCATGCCGCCGAAAGGTCCGGCGTCGTTGTCAGTCAGGGGGTCGTTGATCCAGATGCTACCCGCCTTGACTTCCTCGAAGAAAGTCTTTGCTTTTAATGCGTCCCGGGTGAAGAGGACGGCGCCAAGGCCGTATTTCGTCTCTTGCGCGTAACGGATAGCCTCGTCGAAGTCATTGTAGACCATTACCGGTGCCACCGGCCCGAAGGTTTCTTCACGCATCACTCTCATTGAATGTGTAACATTGGTCAGCACAGTTGGTTCGTAATAGTATCCCTTCTGAAATCCTGCAGGTCGTTTGCCTCCTGTCAGTACAACGGCTCCCATCTTCCTTGCCTCCTCAACATGTTCCTCAACCTTGAGCCGGTAGTGGTTGCGGGCCAGCGGGCCTATGTCGGTGGAAGGCTCGATACCAGGACCAAGTTTGAGTGTGTTGGTAAAGGTTACCAACTCTTCCAGAAAACGATCGGCAATAGCGCTGTGTACATAGATGCGTTCGGAGGATGTGCAGACCTGTCCTGCATTGAGATAGGCTGCCCAGGCCACTGCCCGTGCTGCCACCTTAACATCACTGTCTTCGCAGACTACGAAAGGATCTTTGCCTCCCAGTTCCAGCGTTACTTTCTTGAAACTTTCGGCACATTGGCGGGCGATCTTTCGTCCGGTCCCGGTGCTACCCGTAAAAGCCACCACATGCGTGTCAGGGTGGGCAACGAGCGTATTGCCGATTTCTTCTCCGGAGCCGGTGACGATATTCACAGTTCCCGGTGGCAGTACTTTGAAACACTCGCTTAAGGCCAGCGTTGAAAGCGGTGTAATACTGCTGGGTTTAATGATAACAGTATTACCGGCGGCCAGGGCAGGCGCCACTTTCCACGCCATCAGGAGCAGCGGATAGTTGTACGGAACAATGCATACTACGACCCCAAATGGTTCCTTCAGTACCATCGACAATTGGGTGGACTCGACGCTGGGAATAATCCTTCCCCGGCTGTTACGCCCTATTTCAGCGTAATAGTGGAAACAGGCCACACACCATCCTACTTCGTCGATGTTTTCCTTGAGCGGTTTGCCTCCTTCCAAGGTCAGGATGCGTGCAATCTCTTCAGTCTGCGCTTTAAGCCGGTCCGCCACTTCATGCAGCAGTTCGCCTCGTGATATGGCGGTCATACGGTGCCAGGTCCCGAAAGCTATGTTGGCGGCCACAACAGCGGCATCAGCATCCTCACGGCAGCCGTCCAGAACCTGCTCAAAAACCTCCTCGGTAGCAGGATTGATGATGTCAATGGGTTCCTTATTGGCCTGGCCTATCCATTCGCCTCCGATCCAGTGTTGCTTCATGGTTTGTTTCTGCTTGTTCTCTATTTTTTGTACTTAATTTATAGCGGTGCTGCGGAAACATATTCTCTAAGCACACAATTGCTTATATGATCCGATATATAAACGTTTTGGTTTTCTGTAAGCCCCGGTTGTCCTGTACAAATTACGGCATCTTCTTGTCCTGTAAACTGAACTACATATTCTGGACCCACATATTGAGGACAGTCTATTGTCCCCAATACGCCCAAAATTACACCCGAAGTACCAATGGCAATGTTTGTGCCCATCATTGTGCCTTTCAGTTGTTGTGTATTCGGTTGTGGTGAATTCAATGAGAATAGCAGGAAGGCGGCTGCTGTGGAGATGAACACCCCGACAATAAAACCACTGATAAACGATTTGCTTTTAATCAAACTGAGCAAGGCTGATTTCATAATATTGTTTTTGGGTGAGTGGTGTATTCTCAAATACAAGTGTTGGATTAAAAAGTTGGTTATAAAAAACGAGACTTTACGTGTAAATGTAATATAAGATTGAGAGGTAGCAACCTCCAGGGTGTTATTGGAAATTGTTTTTTTTATATATTTAACAAACTTTTCGACATTTTCTGGTAATTATGATATTGAAAGAGGATAACGATATTGTGTATGATGTGATTCATGGCAAAGTGTCATCCTTCGAAATTTTGATAGACCGTTACCAGAAAGCAATTTTTAATTTGGTGTTCCGGATGGTTGGCAATGTTGAAAATGCAAAGGATATCACTCAGGATATTTTTATCAGGAGCTATGAGAAACTTGATACTTTCAATTTTAAGTATAAATATTTTAGTTGGCTATACAGGATTGCCATTAATGAAACGATCAACTGGCTGAAGCGAAATCCTGTAATGGATCGTATCCGGGGAGAATGGCAGATGGTAACTTCGGACACAGCAACAGAAGATATAGAGCAAAAAAGTAAGAAACTGGAACTTGGCTTGATGGAATTGTCAGAAAATTACAGATCCCTCCTGATACTGAAATACTATAGTGGCTTGTCCTATGAAGAAATTGCAGCGATAAAAAATATTACAGTAAAGAAAGTTCGATCCAGACTATTTATTGCCAGGGAAGAATTACGCAAGATCCTTGCACTTAAGGGGGTAGTTTAATATGAATGAAAAGAAAATCATAAAAAATATTTACCGTTTGCTCGATGGAGAATTAAATCCACGGGAAAAGGATGTATTTGAAATATATTTAGCCGAACACCCGGAAGCAGCGAAACTGTTTAGTCAATGTGAACAGGTAAAACAGCAGTTTGAAGCCCTTCCAAAAGATGAAGTTGATCCTGAAATTAAAAGCGGGATACTCAATCAAATTAACAATCTAAAACAATCTCAAGTGGTCTATCAGCGGAATTTAAACTTTGTTCAGGATTTTTGGCAGCGACCGGTTTTCAGGTTCAGCCTTGTGTTATTAGCCGGCGTTTTTATTGGTTTTTTCCTTTTTAGTATCCTTAAAACAGATATGTTCCAATTTAAGAGTGATCAGGATCAACTGAAAGGTACGCTTGTAAACCCCCGTTCATTTGAAGAAATGAAGGTAGCTGATATCCTTCAGTTTAATAATCAAGAAGTTAATGCTGTCTGTAATGCAAGATATTCGGCCAACAGCGTTGAAATACACCTGCAACTATCATCAGATCAATTGATTAAAACGGTGTTCGAATTTAACAATGATTATTTTAGTGTTTTCAATATTCAACCTGTAAAAGTCAACAATCAGTCATCTACATTAGTAGGGTATAACTCGATTGTAATCAACAATATAGGTGAGAATAATTACATTATTCTGTTATACAACAAGAAGACTTATTCACAGAATATCTACTTCAGTATCTTTCAGAATGAGCTGCAGCTTTTTAGAAATGCGATCAGCATTAACAAATGAAATGGCAAAAAGCACCAAGCTTTAGCCCATATTGTTGTATTTGATGTGAATCTTGATAAATTTAGAACAGAGAATGAAAAAAATTACAGCAATCCAGGCAATCTTCATCGCTTTCGGAGCCCTTTTGGTGGGTTTGCTGATCGGTGCATCGATCTCGGACCTTACACCTTCCCGTAATTTTCTGGCAGGTACTTTCGGCAAAGTTGACAAATACAGGAAAGTCAATATGACAGAAAAAGATGTCATCCTGCGCAACGAACTTGCATCCGACACGGCCAGGTTATCCTATAATCTGAAATATTACTCCTATAGTTATTATAAATCACTGAAAACCGCATTTGATATTAAAAAAGTGAAAGAAAAGACCGCATCTGAAGAGGAGTTCAATAAAAGCTGTTATACTGCTGTCAACGCCCTGTCAGGGTACGAAACCTATCTGGATTCAGCCCGGGTAGATCTTCTAACATTAATTCATGCAATGGAATCTTTTGGTAATAGCGAAAATACCCCTCTGGCAGCTTATTTCACCAATGCCAACAACGCCAATAATGGCATCCGCTATCGTGACGGGATATTAATTGAATACCTTAGTTCTGTTGAATCATACCTTTCCAGTCACCCTGACAAGCCCCACCAGGGGTTGAAGGATGCTTATGATTTGCTGACTATCAATGTTATGATTTCAGCCATGCTTACCAAGGACAAGCCAATGCTTAATTATCTCAAGGACAAGACGTTTTACAACAACAATGAAGGCATGAAAGCGCTTTTGGCAGATGTAGAGCTTAAACCTGTAATGTATTCGATGGTGGCAGTTGATACAGCTGAAATGAGAGGGTTTACGGGGATTGATACTAAAAAAATCATCAGCAGAATGAATACGTTTGATGAAACGCTCAGCGGGGAACAAATCATAACGCAAAGCCTGCAGCCTGAGCAGGGGAAGCTTAAAAATGCAAGTGATAAAAAGTCCACGCCTGATATAGCAGCGATCATCAATAACAAGGCAAATGCAATCAATCAGTTCGATGTTATGCAGGCCATGTTGTCTCATTCACTGATGGACCTTTGTGAGCCCTGTTGTCCTCCCCCAAGCTAAATCAACAGAGTTCCCTGATTGATTAAAAATATTCATACATTGCCGGAGATTTCCTGAAAGCAGTGGGAGATCTTCGTTTTTTTATGGACCGGAAGTGAAATACTTTATCTGTTAAACAATGGGTCTATGATTAAATCTATACTTCGAATTATCTGCCTGGCAACCCTGAGTGTTTTCCTTTCGCCGTTTAATTTACTTTCGCAGAACAAACCCCTGATCACGAAATACGAGACTCCGCACGTTAAACTGGTTTTTCTGGATAATAACACTTCCTACCTGGTTCCGCATACTGTTCGTACGTTTGAGAATGCGCTTGGTTTCCAGAAGAACTTCTGGGATTATAAACCCAGCGGGAAGACCCATATTCTCTTTAATGATTTTGCGGATGTGGGAAACGGAGGGGCACTGGTGATACCCTGGAACTTCCTGAATATCGGAATTGCACCATTTAGTTATACGTATTCAGTAATGCCATCCAACGAACGCATGCAATGGCTGATGAGCCATGAGCTTACTCACCAGGTGATTTGTGACAAGGGTTCAAGAAACGACCGGGTTTTTAAAAAAATATTCGCAGGCAGAGTGATGTCTGACAATAAAGACCCTTTGTCGATGGCATACAGCTTTTTTACTACCCCACGCTGGTACTCTCCACGTTGGTATCATGAAGGAATTGCTGTTTTCATGGAGACCTGGATGAGCGGCGGAATCGGCCGGGCGATGGGAGGTTACGATGAAATGGTATTCCGTACCATGGTATGCGACACCAGCTTTTTTTATAATGTGATCGGACTGGAATCAGAGGGAACAGCCATCGACTTCCAGGTTGGGGTCAACTCATACTTGTATGGAACACGATTTGTCAGTTACCTGGCCTATCAATATGGATTAACGAAATTAAAGGATTTCTATTCCCGCACAGATACCAGCAGAAGGTTTTATGCAAGCCAGTTTAAACATGTTTATGGAATTCCAATTCAGAAGGAATGGGCCAAATGGATAAGCTGGGAGCATGATTTTCAGCGGTCGAATATTAAGACAATCCTGCTGGCGGCACCTGAAAGCCGTTACCGGAAAATCGATGACAAGCCGCTGGGCTCTGTATCCCGTCAATATTATGACAAAGATGCCGGGAAGATATACCTGGCCGTTAACTATCCAGGCAAGTTGGCACGAATCACCAGCATCGATATAACAACGGGTAAAATGGAAAAAATCGAGCCTGTACCCAGCCCTTCGATGTATAATGTTACAAGCATGGCCTATGACGATTCAACGAAGACTTTGTTCGCCTCAACCCATAATTTCGAATGGCGTGGATTGCAGTCAATAGACATAAAAACAGGCAAAGCCCGCGACCTGATCAAGTATACGAGGGCAGGCGGCTTGGTATTTAACAGGAAAGATCGTGCCATTTATGGGGTTCAAAGCATATACGGGTACTCAATCCTTGTCCGCTTCCTGCCGCCTTATAGTGAATGGCAGGAGCTTTATAAACTGCCTTTTGGCAAAGACCTTTCCGACCTCGATATTTCACCCGACGGACTTATAATATCGGCGACCTTGTCTGACATCCAGGGCACCCAAAAAATCGTTCTGTTCAGGATTACGGATCTGCTCAAAGGAAGGACACAATACCAGGAGATCTATGAATTCAAGGATAATCAAGCGGCAAATTTTGTCTTTTCACCTGATGGGAAATACCTGTATGGAACTTCTTACATCACAGGCGTATCGAATGTTTTCAGGATTTCCCTTGAAACCAGACAGCCGGAGATTCTCACCAATGCCACCCGCGGATTTTTCCGGCCATTGCCTGTTTCCGCTGATTCAATGCTGATCCTTGAGTATACCGGGGATGGAATGGTGCCAGGAATGATGAAGATCGATACGGTGCCTAATGTCAATGCGATTGAGTACCTGGGCCAAAGGGTCTATCAGAAATACCCGGAGGTAGAAACCTGGATGCTAAAGCCACCCTCGACAATAAACCTTGATTCTATTGGTGTTATTGAAAAAAGGTATGTGCCAACCAAAGAGATGAAACTGGCCAATGCCTACCCGATCGTTCAGGGCTATAAAAGTTACATTGCAGGCGGTTATCGCATGAATTTCTCGGACCCCATGGGACTAAATTCTCTTACGTTGAAGTTGTCCTATTCTCCATACCCGGTCCTTCCCCTGAAAGAAAATGTGCACCTTTCAGCCGAATATTCCATCTGGAACTGGTCGTTCTCCGGTAATTACAATTACGCAGATTTTTATGATCTTTTTGGCCCTACGAAATTCAGCAGGGCCGGCTATTCGATATCCGGAAAATATTACAAACTTTTAAACCGACTTTCACCCGGGAAGACCGATTTTTATGTTAAACTCACTGCCTATGGTGACCTTGAAACCTTGCCATTTTATCAGAATATTGCTTCCGCATACACTGAACTCTTTGTCGGAACTATTAACTTTCACAAGAGTTACCTGAAAAGATCACTGGGAGCTATTGAGCCGGAACAAGGATACGATTGGAATGTTTATGCGTATTCCAGCTTTGCCAGGAATATTTTCTATCCACAACTGATCAACAATTTTGATGTCGGGCTCTTACTGCCGTCACGTAACACTTCATTATGGTTCCGGACCTCGGCAGGACAAAGTTTCGGGGAATCTGACAAAAGCAACTCTTACTTTTATTTCGGTGGGTTTGGGAACAATTATATCGATTATCGTCCGACACAACAGTACCGCGAATTGTCAAGATTCCCCGGAGTACAGATCGACGGGATCTCAGCCCTCAATTATGGCAAATTAAGCACTGAAATTGATTTCAGGCCCATCAGGTTTCGTAAACTTGGGTTCCTGGCTTTTTATACTACTTATGCGAGGTTTACCTTGTTTGGGATGGGACTTTTTACCAATATAGAGAATGACCAGCCTCAACAGAATTTTTTTTCATCCGGGGTTCAGCTTGATTTCGAGCTGGTGTTATTCAGTTTGCTGAAGTCGACCCTATCTTTTGGCTATTCCAGGGCGTATGGGCCGATGAGTCCGGGTGATCAGTATATGGTTTCACTGAAATTATAAAATCCAGGCTGCGTATTATTGATGATCAAGTAAGGATAGTTTCCATAAATCCTTAGGGGTCATTTTTAATACGGGCGAAATTGCCAGGTATCCTGCCAGACCGATTGCTTTTCTTAAGGCGTTTAATTCCAAAAGCTTACTTGAAATCCCGGGATCCTGAGGAACAGACAGACCCACTTCTTTCAGCATAAGCAGACTTTTTGCTTTCATCGATAATTCCAGGTACAAACTAATGTAACAATACATATCCACGACAACTTCAGCCGGGAAATAAGTCCTGATGGAAACCAGGTAACTTCCTGTTTTTGTTTGAGAAAACATTCCCTTCTTAATCATGATCAGCATATTAACTTCTGAATTGAATTCCAGTTCCAGCCAATTGCGAATGGATATTTCATTCATCATAAATATTGTGGTGATTAATACAGGGGTTATGAATATAATGAAAGCAGCAGCAAGCAATGGAAAAGCCAATAGTTGATTATAGCAGCTGTGCAAAATAATCGCGGAAATCCCTCCTAAAAAGGTAGCAACCACTAAATGGGATTGCCGGTTAAGTGCACTCATACAGACAATGCCCATAATCGCTGTGGCTCCTCCATGCATAATCGCGGTTCCAAATCCGCGAATAATCCAAATCAGCAATGAACCTCCTTCAGAATTAAAGAGGAAGAGGTAATAGAGGTTTTCAACAAAAGAAAAGGCAGCCCCAATCGCAAATCCATATATGGCTCCATCAATCATAAAACCTACTTTGTTTTTCCTGATCAGAAACCAAAGCAGGGCAAATTTTAATGCTTCTTCCAGAATCGGAGCAACAAAATTTGAATATTTCTCAATGCCAAAGTGAAGATATTCATTAAGATAAGTATTGAAAAAATAGCTTAACCCTGCACTCAGCAATCCCCAGGCCAGGCAAAATAAAATTAATTTCTTCCGAACAAGTTTGAAGCTGTCCAGCGATATCATCATCAGTAAAAACAGAAATACCGGGATCAGACTGATAAGGCTTTTAAATATTGTCATGGGAAGGCCGTAAATAATGAAATGTAAATTTGCACAATAATATTATATTTCGGCTGATCAGGTTTGCGAAATTTCTGCAAGCCTGATCAGCCGAAGTATAATATCGCGCTCTGGTTTTTTTCAAAACTCATTTTCACACTCACTCTCTTTTCATTTCGTATCTTTGTGTTTGTCATCCATTAAAATTATCCAGAATGAAACACTTAACCTATCGGATTATCTTGAATCCTGAACCTGAGGGTGGATATACAGTAAATGTGCCTAGTTTGCCAGGTTGTATTACGTATGGTGAAAATGTAGATCAAGCAATTGCAATGGCTAAGGAAGCGATTGAAGGTTATTTAGAAGTCCTTAAAGAACAAGGTGAAGAGGCTCCGGATGATAGTAAATCATTGGAATATACCCTTTCTATTGCGTAGAAAATGAGTGGGTTGGGGTCGTTAACACCTAAGGAGCTCATTAAAATCCTTGAAAGCAAAGGATTTGTTTTGAAAAAAATCCATGGTAGCCATTATTATTTTATTCATCCCGAGACACGCAAGATTACATCTGTACCTATGCATAATAAGGAATTGCCAAAAGGAACCTTGCATGCTATTCTAAAACAAGCAGGAATAGATAAATAAAAATAATATATCAACCTTTGATAAGCCAGTTGTTTCTCTGGTTTCTATTCCATCTAGTGTGATTTAGAGATATACTGTCTTTAAAATCGTACCGTTAAATTTATACTTTTACATAAATGTTACGCTGACGTTTTACACAAGCATTATTGCATTTGATTGAATTCCCACTTAACGCGAATTTCTATGGATTGGAGATCAGGATGGATTCTGAAACGAGGCCTTATATGTTACATTGTGGCAATCTTAATAATGAGTGCTTCACCAGCTTTTTCTCAGGTCATCATCAATGAAGGGACAAACAGGAATTATTCAGGCATTTCAGACGAGGATGGAGAATACCCTGACTGGGTTGAGTTGTACAATTCGGGCAGCGATACAGTCTTTTTGCAAAATTATACCCTTAGCGATGACCCGGCGAATCCTGCCAGGTGGGTCTTCCCCAATGTTT